>Ga0180436_10000205_pt1 | contig 62995 bp, 67 predicted proteins | sample SS_ome_2_FD_132434 | JGI IMG/M metagenome (GOLD analysis project Ga0180436, IMG submission 132434) | Hypersaline lake sediment archaeal communities from the Salton Sea, California, USA - SS_3_S_2 metaG | ecosystem: Environmental > Aquatic > Non-marine Saline and Alkaline > Hypersaline >...
TGTACGAGAACAGGATCAACCAGCCGTGAAGGTGAACCCGAGCGTCAAGCCGATCTGCGACAAGTGCAGGGTGATCCGCCGGCATGGGCGGGTCATGGTGATCTGCTCCGATCCGCGCCACAAGCAGCGGCAGGGCTAGCACCCGACCGCCACCGGGCGCGGAACACCCGCCACCGGAAGCGGAACAACTGAATAAGAACCTCCCAGTACCAGTGAACGGCACGGCGCTCAGGCGCCACGGAGAATTCCACCGGCATGACGCCGTTCACCCACGCCCGGACCGGAGGCCGGGCCCCGCAAGCGCGCGGGATCGGACTGGGAACAGACCTCCGAACGAAAAAGAGGAATAGCCACCCACATGGCCCGTCTAGTAGGCGTCGACCTGCCGCGCGATAAGCGGATGGAGATCGCGCTCACCTATATCTACGGTATCGGCCGTACCCGCTCCCAGGAGATCCTGGCGGCCACCGGCATCGACCGGGACCTACGTAGTAAGGACCTCACCGACGATCAGCTGGCCCAGCTCCGCGAGTACATCGAGGCTGGTCTGAAGGTAGAGGGCGACCTGCGCCGTGAGGTACAGGCCGATATCCGCCGCAAGATTGAAATCGGTTGCTATCAGGGTCTGCGACACCGTCGCGGGCTGCCGGTCCGCGGCCAGCGGACCAAGACCAATGCGCGTACCCGCAAGGGCCCGAAGCGCACCATCGCCGGGAAGAAGAAGGCCAAGTAATGCCACCGAAGAAAGCCACCCCGTCCGGCCCCAAGAAGGGCCAGAAGACCCGGCGCCGGGAAAAGAAGAACGTTCCGCACGGGGCTGCGCATATCAAGAGCACGTTCAACAACACGATCGTGACGATCACCGACCCCCAGGGCAACGTCATCGCCTGGGCCTCGTCGGGGCATGTCGGGTTCAAGGGCTCCCGCAAGTCGACGCCATTCGCCGCGCAGCTGGCAGCTGAGAACGCCGCCCGCAAAGCCCAGGAGCACGGCGTCAAGAAGGTCGACGTGTTCGTCAAGGGGCCCGGCTCGGGCCGGGAGACCGCGATCCGCTCGCTGCAGGCCGCCGGCCTCGAGGTAGGCGCTATTTCCGATGTCACCCCGCAACCGCACAACGGTTGCCGCCCGCCGAAGCGGCGCAGGGTTTAGGTCGGGATCGGGAAGGAAGAAGAAGACTCATGGCTCGTTACACCGGACCCGCCACCCGCAAGTCGCGCCGCCTGGGCGTCGACCTCGTCGGTGGTGATCAATCGTTCGAGAAGCGTCCCTACCCGCCCGGTCAGCATGGCCGCGCGCGGATCAAGGAGAGCGAATACCGCCAGCAGCTGCAGGAGAAACAGAAGGCTCGCTTCACCTACGGCGTGATGGAGAAGCAATTCCGCCGCTACTACGAGGAAGCGAACCGGGCGGCCGGTAAGACGGGCGAGAACCTGCTGCAGATCCTGGAGACCCGGCTGGACAATGTCGTCTACCGTGCCGGACTGGCGCGCACCCGGCGGATGGCCCGGCAGTTGGTCAGCCACGGTCATTTCACCGTCAACGGTGTCAAGGTCAACGTGCCGAGCTACCGGGTGACGCAGTACGACATCGTCGATATCCGGGACAACTCCTTGAATACGGTGCCGTTCCAGATCGCCCGTGAGGTCGCCGGCGACCGGCCGATTCCCGGCTGGCTCCAGGTCGTCGGCGAGCGTCAGCGAATCCTGGTGCACCAGTTGCCCACCCGCGAGCAGATCCAGGTCCCGCTCGCCGAGCAGTTGATCGTGGAGTTCTACTCGAAGTAAACACACACTCGGGGGGTGAACCCCCCGAGATCCCCCAAAAACTGCAAATTGTTTCGGCGTGAACCCCCCGAGATCCCCCCAAAAACTGCAAATTGTTTCGGCGTGAACCCCCCGAGATCCCCCCAAAAACTGCACATCGTTTCGGGGTGAATCCCCGAGATCCCCCATCGCGGGGCACGAAGTAACACCCAACGGCATCAAATAGCGGGTGCCGAGAAGGAGAGAAAACGAATGCTGATTTCTCAGCGACCAACACTCAGCGAAGAAGTCATCGCCGAGGACCGTTCTCAGTTCACCATTGAGCCGCTGGAACCGGGCTTCGGTTACACCCTCGGCAACTCGCTGCGCCGGACGCTGCTGTCGTCAATCCCCGGTGCGGCGGTAACCAGCATCCGCATCGACGGGGTGCTGCACGAATTCACCACCGTCCCGGGTGTCAAGGAGGATGTCACCGACATCATCCTCAACCTGAAGGGCCTCGTGGTGTCCTCGGAGGAGGACGAGCCGGTCACCATGTACCTGCGCAAACAGGGCCCGGGTGCGGTGACCGCCGGCGATATCGTGCCGCCGGCCGGTGTCACCGTGCACAACCCCGATATGCACATCGCGACCCTCAACGACAAGGGCAAGCTGGAGGTCGAGCTCGTCGTCGAGCGTGGCCGCGGTTATGTGCCGGCTGTGCAGAACAAAGCCTCCGGCGCCGAAATCGGCCGCATCCCAGTCGATTCCATCTACTCCCCGGTGCTCAAGGTGACCTACAAGGTTGAGGCCACCCGCGTCGAGCAGCGCACCGACTTCGACAAGCTGATCCTCGATGTGGAGACCAAGAACTCGATCAGCCCGCGCGACGCCCTGGCCTCGGCCGGTAAGACCCTGGTCGAGCTCTTCGGCCTGGCGCGGGAACTCAACGTCGACGCCGAGGGTATCGAGATCGGCCCGTCACCGGCCGAGACCGATCACATCGCCGCGTTTGCGCAGCCGATCGATGATCTCGATCTGACGGTGCGGTCCTACAACTGCCTCAAACGGGAGGGTGTGCATATCGTCGGCGAGTTGGTCGCCCGCACGGAGTCGGATCTGCTCGACATCCGTAACTTCGGCCAGAAGTCGATCGATGAGGTCAAGATCAAACTGCACCAGCTGGGTCTGGCCCTGAAGGACTCGCCGGCGACCTTCGATCCGTCCGAGGTGGCCGGCTACGACGTGGCCACCGGCACGTGGAACAGTGATGCCGCCTACGAACTCGACACTGACACGGATTACGCCGAAACCGAACAGCTTTAACAGCCACCGGCCTGAAAAGGTCGGCCCACCTAGGAGATAGTCGCAATGCCCAAGCCCACGAAGGGGCCTCGCCTCGGCGGGTCGTCCTCGCACCAGAAAGCGCTGCTGGCCAACCTGGCCTCGTCGCTTTTCGAGCACGGCCGGATCAAGACCACCGAGCCCAAGGCTCGGGCGCTGCGGCCCTACGCGGAGAAACTCATCACCCACGCCAAGAAGGGCACGCTGCACAACCGGCGTGAGGTGATGAAGAAGATCCGCGATAAGGACGTGGTGCACGTCCTGTTCGCCGAGATCGGGCCGTTCTTCGCCGACCGTGACGGTGGTTACACCCGGATCATCAAGGTCGAAGCCCGGAAGGGCGATAACGCCCCGATGGCAGTCATCGAACTGGTTCGGGAAAAGACGGTGACCGCCGAGGCCAACCGCGCCAAGCGAGCGGCAGGCAACGCCGCCAAGGCCACCGCAGCCGCGGCGCCGGTGGAGGTTTCCGCTGATGAGGCTCCCGCAGCGGAGACTCCACTGCAGGATCTCGAGGCGGAAGACGCGGGGATCGCCGACGCCCAGACTGCCGAGGCGGCCACCGAGGAGGCTGCCGAAGGTGCCTCTGAAGAGGCAGCCGAGCAGACCGGGGATTCGGACTCCGAGAAGTCCTGATGCTATGAGCAAGACCGTGCCCGCCGCCGACACCGGCGGCGGGCACGTTCGTCTACGGCTCGAAATCGCCTACGACGGAACGGATTTCACGGGCTGGGCAGCCCAAGACGGGCAGCGTACGGTGGCCGGCGTGCTTGACGGTGCGCTGTCGACGGTATTCCGCGAATCGGTCCGGGTCTTTGCCGCCGGCCGCACCGACGCCGGGGTGCACGCGACCGGGCAGGTCGCCCATCTCGATGTGCCCGCCGACGCCTTGGGGCATGCCTATCCACGGCACCACCGGGCCGGTGATCCGGAGTTCACCGCTTTGATTCGCCGGCTGGGCAGGTTCCTGCCCGAGGACGTTCGCGTGACCGGAATTCGCCGTGCACCGGCTGGTTTTGACGCCAGATTTTCCGCTCTGCGCCGCCACTACATTTACCGGATCTCATCGGCGCCCTACGGCGTTGCGCCGCAGCAGTCCCGCTTCGTGACACCCTGGCCCCGGCAGCTGGATCTTGACGCGATGACTGCGGCTTCCGCAGACCTGCTCGGGCTGCACGACTTCGCCGCGTTCTGCCGGCACCGGCCCGGGGCGACCACAATCCGTGAGTTGCAGCGGTGCGACTGGGAACGCGACGGCGATCTAATCACCGCCCACGTCAGCGCCGATGCGTTCTGCTGGTCGATGGTGCGGTCGCTGGTGGGCGCACTGCTGGCGGTGGGAGAGGGCAGACGTGAACCCGGTTGGTGCGCGACGTTGCTCGGTGCCAGTCGGCGCTCCAGCGATTTCGCGGCGGCCCCGGCCCGCGGGCTGACGTTGATCGGAGTGGACTATCCAGCCGACGAACAGTTGGCGGCGCGGATCGCGGTGACCCGGGAGCTGCGACGTCTCGGCTAGAGCCGCGCCGCGACGAATGAGGCGGCCTGATCCACCAGCCCCGAGTCGACATAGGCGCCGTACAGGTGGGCGGACCAATTGCCCGCCCAGGTTTCGGGTTCCAGGTTGTCATTGCAGACCGGGTCGTTGGCTGTGCACAGGTCGATGGTCTTCGCGCCCCACAGCGGGCTGACATCGGATACCGGACCGAGGATCTTGCGGGTGCCGTTGCCGAATAGGGCAACCGCGGCGATATGGTCGTTCATGCCCAGGGGCAGCGGGTTGGTGTAGCCGAAGATTGCCGACGGCACTGCCAGCACCACATCGGTGACCGCGGCTCCCAGGGAGTATCCGCCAAGGACCAGATCGGTATTCGGGCATTTGGCGGCCATGGACTGGATGCGGCGGCTCATATCGTTCGCGCCCAGCATGATCTCGGTGTCCGCGGGGTAGTTCACCGCGTAGTACCCGACATTCTTATCGGTCTTGGTGCGCAACGCGTTGATGAAGGCGGTACCGATCCGTCCGGTGCCCGGCGGCTCGACGCGGCCCCGGGCGAACACCACCTCGACCTCGGGACAGGGGGCAGCGCTGGCAACCGGAAGTGCAGCCGGCGCCACCAGGAGGGACGCTGTGACCGAAATCACCAGCGACATCATTGTGCACATCTGCCTCACGCGCATCACGCTATGTTATCGGCACACCGCGACCGCGGCCAGATAAGAATTATCTGGCAGGCCTTAGAGCAGGCTTGTTATGAATCCTGCCGCCTGGGTGACCAGCGGACTTTTCTCGTAGCCGGTGTGAGCCAGCGGGTTGCGTCCCCGTGAGCAGATCGGGTCGCCGTCGTTACACAGGTCGATGGCCTTGCCGGCAAACGGCGCAACGGCGCGCGAGACCGGGTTGCCGAATTTGGTCGCCGGGTTGCCGAATACCGCGACCGCAGCCACCCGGTCGGCGAGGCTGTAGGGGAGTGGCGGTGCCGAGCCCACATCACCGACCTTGGCGCCGAGGGGAGGAACCCCCATCAGCATGTCGACGACCGCCGCGCCCTGGGAGTAACCGCCGAGTACGAACCGGGTGGACGGGCAGCTCCTCGCCATCTCGGCAATCCGGTTGGTCGCATCGACGGCACCGTCAGCGGCGGCCAGAAAATCGTAGCTGGCAGGGTAGTTCACCGGATAGACCGTTGCGTCTGGGTGCTCTTTAGTGAGCATTAGGCGCTCCTCTTGCGAGGTTCCTCGGCGATGCGCTCACGCGGCGTCGCTTTGGTTCTGCCCTCACTGCTCGCGGCCGCCGTTTGACGGGCGGTCTTAGGCGAACTCCCCAGGCGGTCGGTCGTGCCGACTGTCTGAGCCGCCGTCTCCAGGGCCGTCCCTGGACCTGCTGACGGGCGGGGGCGACGCCCTGACTGGGCGTCGACTGGCAGCTCCGGCCAGTCGCGGAGGTTGCGGGCCGCGTTGATGTCGCGGTCCACGTCTTCACTGGTGATCGGGCAGCGAAGGACTTTGTCCATCTTGATCTTCCCCGAATCCCGCTTGCTTTCCAGCCGGCACGGCGAACCGTCGGACCAGAAGCAACCGTGATGGATCTGGCTGGAGGCAAACCAGCGATCCGCCACCGTGAGGGTTGCGCCGTGGCGGGCGGTTTTGTAGACCAACTGCGGTCTGACCAGTCCCATCGCGGCGTCAGAGACAGCGCGGCGGAAAGCCCGCCGGCCCATGCTCCGTTTCATGGCGGCCACGTCGAGATCCTCGATCACCACGTGGCCGTACTCACTCGCCAGCTCGGTGGTGAGCTGGTGAGTGGCTTCCCGCCGCAGGTGCACGCACCGGCGGTCCAGCCGGGTCAGCTTGGCTTTCGCTGACATCCAGCCGCGGGAGCGGGGAATCCGGCGGGAAAGTTGTCGACCGGTCCGGCGGCGCTCACGCAGAGACGCCCGAAGCGGAGCCGGGTTCGCATACTCGACGATGGTCTGCTCGCCGGTACTCGCATCGACGGTGGCCACCGTCGCCAGGGTGCGCAGGCCGAGGTCGACACCCGCCCGAACCGCCGGACTCCTCGGCGCCGCAGCGACATTCGGGGTGCGCACCGAGTAGTTGACCGAGACGAACAGCCGACCCCACTGTTCAGAGAGGGTCATGTTCAAGATCCGGGCCCGCCCGCAGGCCAGGGGGCGCTGGACACGGCGGGTGTTCTCCATGGCCCGCAACGCTCCGATGACCGGCACCACAATGGTGCGACGGTCGTCGTCAAAGCGCATCGTTCCGGTGGTGAACCGCACCCTCGGGCGGTCGGTCCGCAGCGACTTGAATCGCGGGAACCCCACGCGTCGTCCCTTGCGGGTCCCGGCCTTGCTGGACTTCCAATTGTTCAGCGCCGTCACCGCATCAGCGATCCCGGTGGAGTAGCACTCCTTGCTGTTCTCCGACCACCAGGGGGCCACCTGGTCTTTGACCTGGTTCCACTGCTTGCGCAGCGCCCCGAGTTCCCAGGCCACCGACCGGTGGTCGGGGTTGAGGTTGCGGGCGTCCATGTCGGCTTTAACCTGGCCCAACGCCCAATTGAACGCTTTGCGGCGGGCACCGAAATGCGCGCGGATCGCCGACCGGCGCGCAGGGTCGGCCGGCCACTGCAGCTCGAACTTCGCCGCGGTGGTCGACCATCCGGTAGGCAGCGGCGCCCCCCACTCGCCCGCCTCGGCGTAGCCAGCGGCGTCCCCGGAATACAGCGCGAACAGTGTCGACACCGCCTCCACCGCAGCGCGGTGGGGCTCGAAGTCAGCCCCAACATCGACCCACCGCGACATCGACACCGCACCATCGGGTCGCGGGCGGCCCACGAGCTGAACACCGCCAGTTGCCTGGGCAACTTTGGTCGCCTGGGCGCAGGTCCGCATCTCGACGATCACACCGGCTCCACGAGTTCGGTGTTCATCCGCGCGAGCCGGTCTCTGTGTTCCACAACTACGATGGTCACCTCGGGGTCTGACAACAGCCGCCGCGCTTTAGCCCGTGCTGTCGGCGGCACGTGTGCGCCGTTCATGCCCGAACCCACCTCGGCTTCGCTACGGACAACGCGGTGACCCGCCTGCGCAGCCCACGCAGTGAGCCTGGCTGCCTGCCGCGCCAGGTCGTCCTTCTGGTCGCGTGAGGACACCCGGGAGTCAAGGCCCACACCCTCGACCGGCACCGCGGTGACACCTTCAGGATTTACCAGGATCAATCTCGTCCCGACTCGTTGAGCAGGGACGGGCAACGTCCCCTCACGGAACATCCTGTATGCCGTCTGCGGATGAATCCCCTGTGCACGCGCCCATTCCTTCAGATTCACCGCTGGAGGTCCCGCACCTTCTGCCAGGTACCGAAGTCCATCCCGTCGCGGGCCTCGTGGCTACCCAGATACTCGGCCGCCTCGTTCAGCAACGCGGTCAGCGCTGATGGCGAGGTCCACGCAGCATAGGTGTCTCCGTGGCGTTCACCTAGCGCATCCCTGACTCCCCACGGGCTGGCCGCCCTCCCGCCAGTGCGTGGCCCCAAAGTGATGAGCTGCAAGCCTCCCAGACCAGATAGCACGGCGCGGGGCCAACGACCCGGACCACGCTTCCTCGTCGCTCGACTGCGGGCGGCTCAGACGGCAGCACCAGCGCGCACTCCTCATCAGAGCCGGCAGGAACACGAACCGGTTCAAAACACACCACGCAGGGACGGATACGAGTCAAACTCCGAGGCATGCAACAACCGAACTACAACACGCCTATTCGTACTTAATCGCACTAGAACTGAACCAGCTGCGACCCCGAGGGTGCGTCCGTCCAGGTTGGCGGCCAACTGTGTGCGCAGCGCCTGACCGACCCGGCCGAGGCCGGCCGGTTCGCTGGTGCCACGGGCAAACACCAGTTCAACATCCGGACAGGTTGCGGCCCGGGCGGGTACGGCCGTGGTGATCGAGGCCGTGGTGATCGAGACTGTGGTGATCGAGACTGTGCCGACGGCCATCAGTAACGTCGACAGCCCGGCGATGAACCCCCTGCGGTGCATTGTCAGAGCAGGTTGGCGACGAAGGCGGCCGCCTGGCCGGCGGTTCCGTCCGGACCGTAGCTGCGGTGAGCCGGAACATCATCACCCGGCGAGCAGATCGGATCGCCCGGGTTGCACAGGTCGATGGCCCGGGTCCCATAGACGGGGCTGGAGGTGAGCGGAATGCCGATCTTGGTCGAGGGATTGCCGAAAACCGCAAGGGCGGCGATCCGGTCGGAGACGGTGGGCGGCAGCGGATTCTTGAACCCGATTACCGGAAACGGCACCGCGGCGAGGACGTCGATGATGGCCGCCCCCTGGGAGTAGCCACCCAACACCAGTTTGGTGTTCGGGCAGCTGTTGACGACATTCTGGATATAGGTGCTGGCGTCATTCGCGCCGTCGGCGGCAGCCAGGAAGTCATAGCTGGCCGGGTAGTTCACCGCGTACACGCCAAGGCTGCGCCCGCCCACGAGTTTGCGCAGATCGCTGACGAAGGCCTCGCCGACCCGGCCGATACCCGGCGCCTCCTTGGTGCCGCGGGCGAAGACCACCTGGATGTCGTTACAGGCCACGGCCTGTGCCACGGGCGTGCCGACGGGGGTGGCCAGGGGTGTCGCGAACGCTGCGGATGCGACCAGCGCGGCCGCGATCGCGGGCAGGGGGAATGACGGCAGGGGGAAAGACACGGAGAAAAACCTCACGGATAGTGATCTGACGAGCCGACGGTCAATTTACCGTGAACCGACGGGTGTGCCACCCGGCAGCACTTCCTCCAGGGGTCCCGTGTCGGGCCATGTCGCCGATGTCACAGCGGGGCTGCGGTCTCCCTGCCGGGCCAGTGCCAGGCCTGCCAGCACCACGGCCCCGCCGAGCGCCTGTGTGGGTCCGACGCCCTCTCCCAGCAACAACCAGGCGGCGAGCACGGCGCAGAGCACCTCGCCCAGGCCCACCAGGGAGGCGAAACTCGGCCGCAGTCGGGCCACTCCGCTGATACCCAGGGTGTAGGCGATCGCGGTGGAGATTACACCGAGCAGCAGCGCCGGGACCAGCCAGGGAAACGTCACACCGGCGATTACGGTGTCGTTGGCGGTGAAGCGCAGCGGCATCAGCCCGGACAATCCGAGTGCACCGATGGCAATCGAGGCCACCACCAGGCCGCCGGCCGCCAGGGTCACCGCGTGCAGGCCGCTGCCGTCAGCGCTCACACTGTCGGACATCATGAAGTAGCAGACCGCGCAGATCGCCGCGCCCAGGCCCCAGGCCACCCCGACCGCGTCGGTGCGGGTGTCTCCGGAGGATGTGGAGAACACGTCCAGGACGACGGTGACGCCGACGACGGCCAGCGCGACTCCGGCCAGGGTCAGGACCTGCGGACGGCGCCTTGTCGTTGCCCACACCCAGGCGATGACCAGGACCGGAGCGGTGTACTCGAGAAGCAGTGCGACGCCGACCGAGAGATGTGAAACGGCGTTGTAGTAGCAGAGTTGGGCCCCGGCGACCGGGATCAGCCCGTACAGCACCACGGTGCGGCCGTGGTTGCGGGCCTCCCGAACCCAGTCCGGCCGGACCATCGCGGCGACCACGGCCAGTACCAGAGCGCCACCGGCAAGCCGGGCGGCGACAGCGGCCGTCGGTGACCAGCCCGCGACCATCAGCGACTTCGCCAGCGGGCCGGACAGCCCGAAGCTGAATGCCGATCCGGTGGCGAAGAGCAGGCCGAGCCGAAACTGATTCAGACCTTTGATCCCGGACATCTGCCTACCTCCCCGCGCGTTTCATGAGTAAAATTAGGTTCGGTCATGACACTAGGTCCCGAGGGGGTCACGGGTCAAATGCGTTTCACTCATGACACGGAGCTCACACTGCGGGCTGCCGGTGTTCTGGTCAACAGCAACCGGGTCAATGGCGAACAGCTCGCAGACCAGGCCGCGCTGGACGAATTCCTCGAGGTCTACGGCTGGACCGGCCGCCGCGACCACGACGATGCCGAACTGGCCGCGGTGCACCGACTCCGCGACCGACTCGGCCGGATCTGGGCAGCGGCCGATGACGAGGTCCGCACCGTAGACGCAGTCAACGCGCTGCTGGCCGATACCCGCGCCTCGCCATGGCTGACCCGCCATCCGGAGATGCCCGAATGGCACCTGCACCTGGCCGGTACCTCGGATCCGCTGGCCAAGCGGATGGGGGCCGAGCTGGCGATGGCGCTGGCAGACGTGATTCGCGCCGGGGAGTTGCGCCGGCTCAAGACCTGCGCTGCCCCGGACTGCGAGGCGGTGCTGATGGATCTTTCCCGCAACCGGTCGAGGATGTTCTGCGACACCGGTAACTGCGGTAACCGTCAGCACGTCGCCGCCTACCGGCAACGCCGGGCCAAGGGTTGCTGAGTGCCGGCGGCGCGCGGGCCACGGCCCCGTGCCGGGTACGCCTGGGGATAGCGGTCTTGCGGGCCGGCCGGCGCGACCTAGCCTCACGATATGGCCAGCGGCGCCGGGTCGACCGTGCTGGAAGTCGGGCCCGGTACCGTCCGGGTGCTCGTCGGCGGGACCGGACGGCCGGCGTCTCCCGCATTGGTCGCTGCCGCACTGGACTGGATTGACGATCCTGTCGGGCTGCTCGAGGGATCACCGGTCGCGGTCGCCGACCTGTGGTTCGAACTGATGGCGGCCATTATCGGCCGGGATTGCGATTCGGTGGTGGTGGTTCATCCGCCGGATTGGCCCGCACCGCGGGTCGGCCGGGCCCTGGCGGCGGCGAATGCCTTTGCCGACCGGGTGGTAGCGGTGAGCCGAAACGAGTGGACGCCGGCCGGTCCGGGAACCGATCCGGGAGGCGACCGGGAAGCCGGTCCGCCCGAGCCGACCCCCGGGCCGCGGTGTAACGGTCGACGGCTACTGGCCCTACCGGGCCTCCCCGGCCGGTCAGCGCTGCTGGCCCCGATACTGGCCGCCGCACTCGCTGTGCTCGGTGGGTTTGGTGTGTTCGGCATGCCGCGTCCCGGCCCCGAACCGACCGCCCCCGAACCGACGGCCCCCGAACCGGCCGCCCCCGAACCGACCGCCCTCGTGGAGGGGCGCGTCGTGGTGCGGGTCCCGCCGGACTGGACGATCCAGCGGATCACCGGCGGGCCGGGGTCCCGGCGGGTGCAGGTCAACTCGCCCTCGCAGCCCGGGGTTGCGTTGCATATCACCCAGTCCTACGCGCCGGGGACGACGCTGGCCGACGCCGCCGACCTGATCGGACGGGCGATCGCCGGCCAACCGGCAGGTGTGTTTGTCGACCTCCGGGCCGCGGATAACGTCGCCGGACGCTCGGCGGTGACCTATCAAGAGGTCCGGCCGGGCCGGGTCATCCGGTGGACGGTGCTGCCCGCCGGGGCCGTCCGGATCGGTATCGGTTGCCAGAGCCCGCCGGCCGGGGAGGATGCGGTCCGGGCCGCCTGCGCCGAAGCGGTGCGCTCGGCGCGGGCATTGGGAACCGAAACCGGGCGTTGAACGTCGAACCTGAGGTATCCGGCAGCTGTGCGGGTTCCGGTGGAGGAGAGCCGTCGGCACCGCACAGCAGCCGGATCATGGAGTACGTTTTGACCTGCGCCGATCAGCGCCGGTAGCATACCCGGTTGACGTGCGGTACCCGCGGGGACACTCGCTGGGTAAACCGGAAACTCGGGTCACTGTTGGTCGCCGAGAACACCCGACCGCCGACGTCTGACCGGCACCCGGCCCCGCCCGGGATCAACCCCGAAAGAGGAGAGGTACCCACCCGTGCCCACGTACACGCCGAAGGCGGGTGACACCACCCGCTCGTGGTACGTCATCGACGCCACCGACGTGGTGCTCGGCCGGCTCGCCGTTGCTGCAGCCAATCTGCTGCGCGGCAAGCACAAGCCGACATTCACGCCCAATGTCGACGGCGGCGATTTCGTCATCGTCATCAACGCCGACAAAGTCGCCATTGGAGGAGACAAGCTCAACAGCAAGCTGGCCTACCGCCACTCGGGGTATCCCGGTGGTCTGCGCTCGCGCACCATCGGGGAGCTCATGGCGAAGCACCCGGAGCGGGTCGTCGAGAAGGCGATCCTCGGGATGCTCCCGCACACCAAGCTCAGCCGGCAGGTGCAGAAGAAGCTGAAGGTCTACGCGGGTCCGGATCATCCGCACACCGCTCAGCAGCCCATTCCGTTCGAGATCAAGCAGGTGGCGCAGTGAGCGACGAGAACGTGACAACCGAGACGGTCGACGATCCGCCGGTCGAGGCCGCCGCCGAGGTCGCCGTGGAGTCCGCTCCCCGCGAGCGGGTGCTCATGGACCGGCCGGTCCAGACCGTCGGCCGTCGTAAAGAAGCCGTCGTACGGGTTCGTCTGGTACCGGGTACCGGCGAGTTCAACCTGGACGGACGATCGCTGGAGGCGTACTTCCCGAACAAAGTGCACCAGCAGCTCATCAAGGCCCCGCTGGTCACCGTGGACCGAGTCGATCACTTCGATATCCACGCCCATCTGGACGGCGGCGGCCCGTCGGGTCAGGCCGGGGCGCTGCGCCTGGCGATCGCACGCGCGCTGATTCTGGTCCAGCCCGAGGATCGGCCCGCACTGAAAAAGGCCGGCTTTCTCACCCGTGATCCGCGGGCCATCGAGCGCAAGAAGTACGGGCTGAAGAAGGCCCGCAAGGCTCCGCAGTACAGCAAGCGCTGATCGCCGATCTGCGCATCCCTTTCGCCGGGCGTTATCCGCTGTGCGGGAAACGCCCGGCGAATGGTGCGCCGTTGGCGGTGTTGTGGCTCGGTATGAGCCGGTAGGTATGAGAGGTTTGACCGCATGGGCCGACTGTTCGGGACCGATGGGGTGCGCGGGGTCGCCAACCGCGAACTGACCGCCGAACTCGCCCTGGCACTCGGGGCCGCGGCGGCGCGGCGGCTCGCCGCACCGCCGGGATCCGGTCACCGGTTCGCGGTGGTCGGTCGTGACCCGCGGGCCAGCGGTGAGATGTTGGAAGCGGCGGTGATCGCCGGACTGACCAGCGAAGGGGTCGACGCCCTGCGGGTCGGGGTGCTGCCGACACCGGCGGTGGCACATCTGACCGCGGCCTACGGTGCCGACCTGGGCGTGATGATCTCCGCCTCGCACAACCCGATGCCCGATAACGGCATCAAGATCTTCGGCCCCGGCGGGCACAAACTCGATGACGATGTCGAGGACCGCATTGAGGAACTCCTCGCCCAGGGGCCCGGCCTGCGACCGGTCGGGGCCGAGATCGGGCGGGTGCGGGGCGCGCCGGATGCGCCGGATCGCTATCTTCAGCACGTTCTCGCCGCGGCGCCGACCCGGCTCGACGGGCTCACCGTCGTCGTCGACTGTGCCAACGGTGCCGCCGCCGCTGCCGCCCCCCGCGCCTATGCCGCCGCCGGCGCGCGGGTGGTTGCGATCAGTGCCGAGCCGGACGGGGAGAACATCAACGCGGGTTGCGGCTCCACCCATCTCGAGCACCTGCGGGGCGCGGTACTCGCCGAGGGCGCCGATCTGGGTCTGGCGCACGACGGCGACGCCGACCGCTGCCTGGCGGTGGATGCCGGCGGCCGGGTGGTCGACGGTGATGCGATCATGACGGTTCTCGCGCTGGCCATGCACGAGGCCGGGGAACTGGCGGCGGACACGTTGGTGACCACCGTGATGAGCAACCTCGGACTGCACCTGGCGATGCGGAAGGCGGGTATCGCGGTGCGCACCACCGCGGTCGGGGACCGCTACGTCCTCGAGGAGATCCGGGCCGGCGGGTACACGCTCGGTGGCGAGCAGTCCGGGCATATCGTGATGCCGGCGTTCGGTACCACCGGTGACGGTATTCTCACCGGTCTGCGGCTCATGGCACGGATGGCCCAGACCCAACTGCCGCTCGCGGCACTGACGGCGCCGATGCAGTCGGTGCCGCAGGTGCTCATCAATGTCGAGGTTGCGGACAAGGTCGGTGTTTCCGAGGCGCGAAGCGTGCGTTCGGCGGTTGCCGAAGCCGAAGCTGAACTCGGCGAGACCGGTCGAATCTTGTTGCGGCCCTCCGGCACTGAACAGATCGTCCGCGTCATGGTGGAGGCGGCCGACGAGGACACCGCACGACAGGTGGCCCGCCGGGTCGCCAGATCGGTCACCGCCGCGGGCTGATCGGGAACCGATGTCGGCGCCGCTGCGTCGAATCCGGTATGGGCACCACGGCTGGTACGAACACCATGGCCGCTGTGCGGACGGCCGCGCTCGACAGAACGACGGCTGTCGATCCGTCGGCGCTACCGATAGCCGCCGCCCGCCTTGATGCCGCGGCCGATATTCTGCATGCGATCCGGCGCGTCCACCTTGCCGGACTGCGCTCGCCGGTGCGGGTCGAGGAGCTGATGGCCGCGGTCGCGGGTTGGGAAGCTGCGGTTGGCGAAATCGCCGCGGCCCTTCGCGCCGCCGCGGACCGCTACATCGAGTCGGAGGCCCGGTCGGCCGCGGCCCTGCGATGACGGGGCTCGAGGCGCTTGCCGCCGACCATGCGGGCCTCAGCGCTGCCGGGGCGGCTGCCGAGGATGCGCTGTGTCTGCAGCAGCAGGCGCTGGCCATTCTGGCCGAGGGCTGGGGCGGTGAATCCGGTTCGGCTGCCGTCGACCTCGTGCAGCAGGAGTGTGCCCAGGGGGTCGAGATCGTGGCGGAGTTGCAGCGGGTTGCCGGTGAGGTGGCCCTGCTGCGGGACCGACTGGCCGACGAATCGGCCCCGGCGGCATTCGATATACCGGTTGCTCAGCCGCCCATGCCGCCCGTGCCACCGGCTCCCGCGCAGACCGCCGCGGCGCCGCAGGCCTGGGCGCCGGCCGCGATGCCCCTGCCCGATATCGGAGGGGCGCTGCTGGGACTCGTCGCTCAGATCGCCGACTCCCTCGGGCCGGATCTACCGGTGGACACCCTGATCGACGTCCCGGCCGACGTGCCGGTCGACGTACCGGTCGAATCGGCGCCGGATAGCGCCGACCCACCGCAGCCGGAGGATGATCCACCACCGGTCCCGGTACCAGTCACCGCATCCGATCCCGCCCCACCGGCCGCCGACCCGCCGCTCGCCGCTCCGCCGCCTCCGGTTAACGCTGAGGCGACAGCAGATCCGGACGCCCTGCTGGCCGCCGAATCACCCCCGCCGGGTGAAGCTCCTCCGGTGAACGCGGCTGCCGACCCGGATTCCGATCCTGCGACCCCGTGTGAGATCGCCGCCGACGAACTCCCGCAGGTCGGCGGGTAGCCGTCAGGGCATCAGTTGCCGCAGCTGCTCGACGAAATGGACGTACTCGGCGCCGTCGGCGGCCACCGGGGCGGCCAGCAGTGTGGTCACCCCCGCCTCGGCGAAAGCGGCGATCCGCTCTTTGACATAGCCTCGGGGGCCGATCAGCGATACGCCGCGCACCAACTCGTCAGGCACTGCCGCTATGGCTTCGGCCTTCTGACCGGCGAGGTAGAGATCCTGGATCCGGTCAGCGACCGCACCGAACCCGTAGCGGGTGGCCACGTTGTGATAGAAGTTGCGCCCTTTGGCACCCATACCGCCGATGTACAACGCCAGCTGCGGTTTGGCCCACTGCAGCCGGTCCTCGACATCGTCACCGATGGCCAGCGACACACCGACCATCACGTCGAGGTCACCGAGTTGCGGGTCGCGTTTGGCCCGACCGGCTCGCAGCGCCTCGCCCCAGATCCGGTCGGCACGCTCGGGGTAGAAGAAAATCGGCTGCCACCCGTCGGCGATCTCAGCGGTCAGCTCGACATTCTTGGGACCCAGGGAGGCGATGCTGATCGGAATACGCTCGCGCACCGGCTGATTGATCAGCTTGAGTGGTTTGCCGAGTCCGGTGCCGCGGTCCGGCGGAAGCGGGATCTGGTAGCGCCGGCCCTGATGTGATAGCCGCTCGCGGCGCCACACCTGGCGGCAGATATCGATGACCTCGCGGGTGCGCCCCAGCGGGGCGTCGAACGCCACACCGTGGAAGCCCTCCATCACCTGGGGGCCCGAGGTGCCGATACCGAGCTGGAAACGGCCGTCGGAGACGTAATCGAGTCCGGCTGCGGTCATCGCCAGCAGAGTCGGCGTTCGGGTGTAGAGGGGAAGGATTCCCGAACCAAGCTCGATCGTCGAGGTCTTGGCCGCCAGATATCCGAGTTGGCTGACAGCGTCGAAGGAATAGGCCTCGGCCACTAGGACGATGTCAACACCCTGTTTCTCCAACTCGGCGACCTGGTCGGCGGACTCGCGGAAGTTGCCCGCGTAGGACAGGGAGACACCGGTACGCATACGGCGGACGCTACCGGAACAGCGCGACGATCCGGTCCTCGTCGGTCACCGGAGTCGCATCGGGGTCCGGCCGACCGGTGCCGGGCAGATCGGCCTCCGGGTCGGCGAAGGCCCGGTAGTCCTTGTCGCCGGCCAGATGAAAGAGCAGGAACCCGGTCAGCAGAGCCCGGACGGTCCGCTGGGTGCGGGTGCTCGACCCCGGCAGGCCGAGCAGACCCGCGATACGCCGTTTTTCGGCCAGCTCCCCGGCAGCTGCCTTGTCAACGGTCCGCACCACCGCCCCGGTCCAGTTCGCGCCGATCTCCAGAGCATCGGTGCGCAGCGAGGTCGCATCGTCGGGGGTGGCCAGCACCAGCCCGGGCACCGCCAGCCCGGCGGCGGCGGCCTCGGCTGAGGGTTTGGTTGCCGACGGAAACACCGCGGCCACCGCCTTGGGGCGCACGGTTCCGGACGCGGCCAGCACCGCCGCCGAACCGCCGAAGCCGTGGCCGGCCAGGCCGAGTTTCCCGGGCGCGACGCTGATCTGGCCGGTACCCAGCCGCACCCCGCTGATCACATCGAGGGTGGCGGTCAGATCATGGCTGAGGCCCAGCACCGAGGGCATCGGGCCGCGCTGGGTATCCGGAGCCGCGGCGACGATGCCCCAGCTGGCCAGGTGCTCCAGGGTCCGGCTGTAGTTGCCGGAGTCGGTGAGCCACTCGTGCCCGAAGGCCACACCGGGCAGGTGGTAGCCGGAGGCCGGGGTGTAAACCGTCCCCGGAATCCCGGCGAAGGCCAGGTCGCCGCGCAGAACCCGGTGCGGGCCGCGTCGTTTCAGAGTGGTGAACAGGCTGCGGGTACGGGCCACTCCCTGACGGTAGCCGACCGGTCCCACGGGTGCGCTGGACTACCCTGAGGACGATGTGCGGAATCGTGGCTTATGTGGGGCATCGGCCCGCCCGCGATGTTGTGGTCGACGCGCTGCGCCGGATGGAGTACCGGGGCTACGACTCGGCGGGTCTGGCTCTGCTCGACGATGCCGGCGGTCTGACGGTTCGCCGTCGGGCGGGCCGGCTGGCCAACCTGGAGGCAGCGCTTTCGGAGACCGACAGCGGGGCGTTGACCGGAACCGCCGGTATCGGCCACACCCGCTGGGCCACCCACGGCCGGCCCACCGACCGCAACGCGCATCCGCACCGGGATGCCGCCGGTGAGTTCGCCGTGGTGCACAACGGGATCATCGAGAACTTCGCCGCGCTGCGCTGCGAGCTCGAGGCCGCCGGCGTGGAATTCGCCAGCGACACCGACTCCGAGGTCGCGGTTCACCTGGTGGCCCGGGCCTACCGGGACGGTGCCACTGCCGGCGATTTCGTGGCTTCGGTGCTGGCGGTGCTAAGGCGACTGGAGGGCCACTTCACCCTGGTGTTCGCCCATGCCGGAGACCCGGGCACCATCATCGCCGCGCGCCGTTCCACGCCGCTGGTCGTCGGTGTCGGGGCAGGGGAGACATTCCTGGGCTCCGATGTTGCGGCTTTCATCGAATACACCAGGGAGGCCGTCGAACTCGGCCAGGACCAGGCTGTCGTGATCACTGCCGAGGGATACCGGATCACCGACTTCGACGGTAACGACGACGCGGGCAACGCCCGCACGTTCCATATCGACTGGGATCTCTCAGCCGCCGAAAAAGGCGGATACGACTACTTCATGCTCAAAGAGATCGCCGAGCAGCCCACCGCAGTCGCCGAGACCCTGCTCGGCCATTTCGCCGACGGCCGTGTCATCCTCGACGAACAGCGCCTCTCCGATCAGGAACTGCGCGAGGTGGACAAGGTCTTCATCGTCGCCTGCGGTACCGCCTTCCACTCCGGTCTGCTCGCCAAGTACGCAATCGAGCACTGGACCCGGCTGCCGGTGGAGGTCGAACTCGCCAGCGAGTTCCGCTATCGCGACCCGGTGCTCGACCGCAGCACGCTGGTGATCGCGATCTCACAGTCCGGTGAGACCGCCGACACCCTGGAGGCGGTGCGGCACGCCAAGGCCCAGAAGGCCAAGGTGCTGGCAATCTGCAACACCAACGGCAGTCAGATACCGCGTGAAGCCGACGCCGTGCTCTACACCCGGGCCGGCCCGGAGATCGGGGTGGCGGCCACCAAAACCTTCCTGGCCCAGCTGGCCGCGAACTATCTCGTGGGCCTCGCGCTGGCTCAGGCCCGGGGCACGAAATACCCCGACGAGGTCGAGCATGAGTACCGCCAACTCGAGATGATGCCCGAACTGGTGGCGGCGGTGCTGGACCATATCGGTCCGGTGTCCGAACTGGCCAGGCGGTTCGCCGGATCCTCGGCGGTGCTGTTCCTCGGCCGCCACGTCGGCTACCCGGTGGCACTGGAAGGAGCACTGAAACTCAAGGAACTGGCCTATATGCACGCCGAGGGTTTCGCCGCCGGCGAGTTGAAACACGGTCCGATCGCGCTGGTCGAGGAGGGGCTGCCGGTCATCGTGATCATGCCGTCGCCCAAGAACGCCGCGATGCTGCACGGTAAACTTTTGAGCAATATTCGTGAGGTTCAGGCCCGCGGCGCGGTCACCATCGTGATCGCCGAGGAGGGCGATGACACGGTGCGCCCGTATGCCGATCACCTCATCGAAATACCCTCGGTGTCAACGCTTTTCCAGCCGCTGCTGGCCACCATCCCGTTGCAGGTGTTCGCCGCTTCAGTGGCCCGGGCACGCGGCTACGATGTGGACAAGCCGCGCAACCTGGCCAAGTCCGTCACCGTCGAGTAGTGCACTGATGCGGCACTACTACACCGCCGGGCAGATCCGGGCCGCCGAGGCCCCGCTGCTGGCCCGCCTGCCCGATGGTGCGCTTATGCGGCGGGCCGCCACCGGGCTCGCCGGGGCGGTCGCCGCCGAACTGCGCCGCCGCACCGGCGGGCTGGCGGGGCGGTCGGTCTGCGCGGTGGTCGGATCCGGGAACAACGGCGGTGACGCGCTCTGGTCGGCTGCTCTGCTGCGCCGCCGGGGTGTGGCCACCAGTGCGATTCTGCTGAACCCCGAGCACACCCATCCCCAGGCGCTGGCGGCGTTCCGGTCCGCCGGGGGTCGCGTGGTGACCGGTCCGCCCGGGGCGGTCGATCTGGTGATCGACGGTGTGGTCGGGATTTCCGGCACCGGGCCGCTGCGAGCGGCGGCAGCGGAGATCTTCGCCGAGGTGGCGGCCGCCGGAATCCCGGTGGTCTCCGTCGATATCCCCAGCGGCGTGGACGTGGCCACCGGTGCGATCACCGGGCCGGCCGTCCGGGCGGCCCGCACGGTGACCTTCGGCGGTCTCAAACCGGTGCACGCGCTGGCCGAGTGCGGCCACGTCGACCTGATCGATATCGGCCTGGACCTGCCCGCTACCGATCTGGTCGGTCTGGACGCGGCAGATGTCCGGGAGCTGTGGCCGTGCCCGGGGCCCCACGATGACAAATACACCCAGGGGGTGGTCGGCATCGTCGCCGGCTCGGCGGCCTACCCGGGTGCCGCCGTCCTGTGTGCGGGAGCCGCGGTCGCGGCCACCTCGGGGATGGTTCGCTATGCGGGCCCCGCCGCGGCGGAGGTGGTCTCGCATTGGCCGGAGGTGGTCGCCGCCCCCGGCCCCGCGACGGCCGGTCGGGTCCAGGCCTGGGTGGTTGGGCCGGGGCTGGGCACCGGACCCGAGTCGGTCAGCGCCGTACGGCATGTGCTCGGCAGCGCGCTTCCGGTGCTCGTCGACGCCGACGGGCTGACCATCCTGGCGGCTGACCCGGACCTGCTGACCGGCCGTACCGCGCCCACCGTGCTGACACCGCATGCCGGTGAGTACCAGCGATTCGGTCTCGGCGACGTGGGTGCGGACCGGGTGGCCGCCACCCGGCGGCTGGCTGAGGCCACCGGCGCCACCGTGCTGCTGAAGGGACATGTCACGGTGATCGCCGCTGCCGGGGCAGGGCCCACGTTCCTGAATCCGGCGCATGGCTCCTGGGCGGCCACCGCGGGCTCCGGTGATGTGCTCTCCGGCATCATCGGGTCGCTACTGGCTGCCGGTGTGACACCGGTTCGGGCCGCCGCGGCGGCGGCCTTCGTCCACGCCCGGGCCGCCAACGCCTCGGCCGCCGACCCCGGACCGGTGCCCGTCCCGACATCGGCGTCACGCATCCTGGCGCACATTCGTGAAACCCTGGCAAACCTGTAAACCGCAACCCGAAGGACAACCTATGCCGCACGTCAACTACGAGTCGCCCTCGATCTACCCGGCCTACACCGGGCGGTTATCCACCGATCCCATCCCGTCGCTGCGGCTGCCGAACGAGGCCATGGAGCCGGCCGCGGCCTACCGGTTCATTCATGATCAATTGATGCTCGACGGCAGCTCCCGGCTGAACCTGGCCACCTTCGTCACCACCTGGATGGATCCCGAGGCCGAGCGTTTGATGGCCGAGACGTTCGACAAGAACATGATCGACAAGGACGAGTATCCCGCCACCGCCGCGATCGAATCCCGCTGTGTGTCAATGGTTGCCAGCCTCTTCCACGCCGAGAATCTGCGCGATGACGATCCCGCCAGTGCGGTCGGGGTGTCCACCATCGGTTCCTCGGAGGCTGTCATGCTGGGCGGCCTGGCGCTGAAGTGGCGCTGGCGGCAACGTGTGTCGGCCAAGGACACCGACGCCTGGAAGGGTCGCACCCCCAACCTGGTGATGGGATCCAACGTCCAGGTGGTGTGGGAGAAGTTCTGCCGCTACTTCGATGTCGAGCCGCGCTATCTGCCGATGGCCGAGGATCGCTACGTCATCACACCCGAGCAGGTGGTCGAAGCCGTCGACGAGGACACCATCGGGGTGGTGGGGATACTGGGCACCACCTACACCGGTGAACTGGAACCGATCGCCGAGATCTGCGCGGCGCTGGATGCGCTGGAGAAGGAGACGGGACTCGACATCCCCGTTCACGTCGACGCCGCCAGCGGCGGGTTCGTCGTTCCGTTCCTGCACCCCGAGATCGTCTGGGACTTCCGGCTGCCCCGGGTGGTCTCGATCAACGTGAGCGGCCACAAGTACGGGCTGACCTATCCGGGTATCGGCTTCGTGGTGTGGCGTAACGCCGATCAACTGCCCGAGGAACTGGTCTTCCGGGTCAACTACCTCGGCGGGGATATGCCGACGTTCACCCTGAACTTCTCCCGTCCCGGGAATCAGGTCATCGGCCAGTACTACAACTTCCTGCGGTTGGGCTGGGCCGGCTACACCAAGGTGATGCAGACGCTGTCGGGGACCGCCCGCTGGCTGGGCGACCATCTGAGAAGAAGCCGGCATTTCGAGGTGATCACCGACGGCAGCGCGATCCCGGTGGTGGCCTGCCGGCTCTCCGGTGATTTCGGCTACACCGAGTTCGACGTGTCGGCGGCGCTGCGCAGCTACGGCTGGCAGGTGCCGGCCTACACCATGCCCGACGGTGCCGGGGACGTCACCGTGTTGCGGGTGGTCGTCCGGGAGGGGTTCTCCGCCAACCTGGCCCGGTCACTGAGCCAGGATCTGGAGTCGGTGCTGGCCAAGCTCGACGCTCTCAAGCCGGGCGGGAAATTCGTCGAGGAGCACTTCGCACACTGACCGTGCCGGGGCAGCTTCAGGCGGCGGTCTGGGACAATCGACGGCGGTGACATGAACATGCACACGACATCGGTGACCCCGACCACGCAGACCCGGCCCGGTGTCAACGGCGAAGCCGTCGTTGACCTGGGGGCCATCGCGCATAACGTCCGGGTGCTGTGTGAGCATGCCGGACCGGCCCAGGTCATGGCCGTCGTCAAGGCCGACGGGTACGGCCACGGTGCCGCCGCGGTGGCCCGGACGGCCGTCGCCGCCGGCGCCGCCGAACTCGGTGTCGCGACCATCGGGGAGGCGCTGGAGCTGCGCCGGGACGGCATCACCGCTCCGGTGCTGGCCTGGTTGCACGCCCCGGGCACCGACTTCGCGCCGGCACTGACCGCCGGTATCCAGATCGGCGTCTCCTCGGTGCGTCAGATCGCCGATCTGCTCGAGGCGGTGGCGCTGACAGGTCGCACCGCAGATGTCACCGTGAAGGTCGATACCGGTCTGAACCGCAGCGGGGTGGGTGTCAACGAGTACCCGGATCTGCTGGACGCGCTGCACCGCGCCGCCGCAGCCGATGCCATCCGGGTCCGCGGCATCATGTCGCACCTGGCGTGCGGGGACGAACCGGACAACCCGGTCAACGATCTTCAGGCGCAGCGTTTTGCCGCGATGCTCGCGGGGGCCCGCAGCCGCGGTGTCGACTTCGAGGTGGCCCACCTGTCCAACTCGCCGTCGGCGATGACCCGGCCCGATCTCGGTTTCGACATGGTGCGGCCCGGGATCGCGGTGTACGGGCTCAGTCCCATCCCGGATCGCGGCGATATGGGGTTGCGGCCCGCCATGACGTTGAGATGCCCGGTGGCGATGGTCAAGTCACTGTCGGCCGGTGACGGTGTCTCCTACGGACACACCTGGATTGCGCAACACGACACCACTGTGGCCCTGCTGCCGATCGGGTACGCCGATGGCGTGTACCGCGGGTTGAGCGGGCGGATCGAGGTACTGATCAACGGGCGGCTGCGACCGGGGGTCGGGCGGATCTGCATGGACCAGTTCCTCGTCGACCTCGGGCCCGGTGCCGTCGACGTCACCGAGGGGGATCAGGCCATCCTGTTCGGGCCGGGCGGTTCGGGGGAGCCGACCGCCCAGGATTGGGCCGACCGGCTGGGCACCATCCATTACGAAGTGGCGACCAGCCCGCGTGGGCGGGTGGTGCGGCGTTACCGGGAGGCCGGTTCCGATGACCGCTGAACCCCCCACGGATACGGAGGCCCATCCCGGTGTCGGAACCCGGCGGAAGGCCGGCCTGATGGCCGGCGTCGCGGGACTGTCCGCGGTCGGTACCGCGGCGGGGGTCTCGGCGGCCCGGGCGCTGCGGCACCGTAAGGCCATCCGGGATGCCTACGAGGGTGAGGACTTCGAACTGCTCGAGGCCGATCGTGGTTGTGTGATCACCACCTCCGACGGTGTGCCGCTGGTCGTGCGGGAGGTGGGCCCGATCACCGCGCCGCTGACCGTGGTGTTCGCCCACGGGTTCTGTATGCGGATGGGGTCGTTCCACTTCCAGCGCGCGGCCCTCGCCGAACGGTGGGGCGAGCAGGTCCGGATGGTGTTCTACGACCAGCGCGGCCACGGCCAGTCCGGGGGAGCGCCGGTCCGGACCTACACCGTCGAGCAGCTCGGCCGGGATCTGGACACCGTACTGGCGGTGATGGTTCCGAGCGGACCGGTGGTGCTGGTCGGTCACTCGATGGGCGGGATGACGGTGCTGTCCCATGCCCGGCAGTTCCCGCAGCACTACGGCCGGCGCATTGTCGGTGCGGCGCTGATCTCCTCGGCCGCCGAGGGTCTGCCGCGTTCGCCGCTGGGTGAGATCCTGCACAACCCGGCTCTGGAGGCGGTGCGTTTCGCCGCGCGGTACGCACCCAAGCTGGTGCAGCGCACCCGCGGCGCGTCCCGGTCGGTGCTGCGGCCGATCCTGCGGACCGCCTCCTTCGGGGACGAGACCATCAGCCCCAGTGTGGCCGAGTTCAACGAGGCGATGATCCACGACACCCCGATCGACACCACCGTCGCCTTCCTGCATGCGCTGGAGGTCCATGACGAGAGCGCGGCCCTGCCGGTCCTGGCCGGCATCCCGACCCTGATCGCCTGCGGTGATCAGGACCTGCTGACTCCGGTCAAACACTCCGAGGATATGGCGGCCGCCCTGCCGGATTCACTCCTGGTGATCGTCCCCGGTGCCGCGCACCTGGTGCAGATGGAACGCCCCGAGGTGATCAACGACGCCCTGATGCGGCTGGTGGAGCGGGCCACCCCCTCGCGGCTGGTCGCCTTCGCCCGCCGGCTGCGGGAGCGGGCCCGTGACTGAGGTGGGCGCAGCGGCCGGTACGGCGGTGCTGCCCACCGTGGCCGACACCCTGGCACTGGGTGAACGGCTGGGACGCGGATTGCGGGCCGGTGATGTCGTCGTGTTGTCCGGTCCGCTGGGCGCGGGGAAGACCGCACTGGCCAAGGGGATCGCTCTCGGTATGGACGTCGAAGGCCCGGTCACCTCGCCCAGCTATGTCCTGGCCCGGGTGCACCCGGCCACCCGCGCCGGACATCCGGCGATGGTGCACGTCGACCTCTACCGACTGCTCGACCACGGAGGCCTCGACCTGATGGCCGAACTGGACTCGCTGGACATCGACACCGACCTCGACGATGCCGTCGCGGTCGTCGAGTGGGGCGAAGGTCTGGCCGAGCGGCTCTCCGAACGCCACCTGCTCATCGCCCTGGAGCGCCAGCCCGATGGCGAGACCCGGACCGCGAACTGGCGGTGGAGTCGGTGACGGTGCGGACGGTACTGGCCGTCGACACCGCGACCGACGCGGTGATCGCGGGGGTGGTGCGCCGCGACGACGACGGCGGTCTCGACACCCTCGCCCAGTGCACCCAGGCTGGTTCGCGCGCTCACGCTGAACTACTCACCCCGAGTATCGTTGCCGCCGTGCATGATTCGGGTCTGTCGCTACCGGGAATCGAGGCGGTGGTGGTGGGCTGCGGTCCGGGGCCGTTCACCGGCCTGCGAGTCGGAATGGCCACCGCCGCCGCCTACGGGCATGCGCTGGGGGTGCCGGTGTACGGGGTGTGCTCCCTGGATGCCATCGGGCTGCGCACCACCGGTGAGGTCCTGGTGGTCACCGACGCCCGTCGTCGGGAGGTGTACTGGGCCCGCTACCGTGACGGTGTCCGCCTCGACGGCCCCGGGGTGGCGGCCGCCGCCGACGTGCCGACCGGCGGCGCCCAACGGGTGGCCGGTTCGGCGCAGCACTGCGCCCTGTTCGACCTGCCGGCGATCGGGCCCGCGCATCCGGGCCCGGAGGGGCTCGTCGCCGCGGTCGCGGACTGGCGATCCGATCCGGATCCGCTGGTGCCGCTGTATTTGCGCCGGCCGGATGCCCGGACGCTGGAGGAGCGGGCGGCGGGGCGATGAACATCGGATACGACGAACTGACCCGACACGACGCCGCCCGCTGCGCGGAGCTGGAGACACTGCTGTTCGGCGGGGACGATCCCTGGCCCGAGATGGCCTTCGTCCGCGAACTGGCCGCCCTGCACAACCGGTACGTTGCGGCCAGAGCGGATGACGCACTGGTCGGCTACGCGGGTATCTCCCGGCTCGGGCGTCAGGCACCCTTCGAATACGAGATTCACACCATCGGGGTCGACCCGGCATATCAGCGGCGCGGTATCGGCCGGGCCCTGATGGTCAGGCTGCTCGACCATGCCGATGAGGAGGCCGGCCGGGAGGCGGCGGTATTCCTGGAGGTGCGTACCGATAACGAACCCGCGATGGAGTTGTACCGCGGTCTCGGGTTCGTCACGGTCGGGCTGCGTAAGCGGTACTACCGCGCCAGCGGTGCGGACGCCTTCACCATGCGGCGGGGGGAGGCCGGATGAGTTCCCCCTGGGGGATGGCGGGGTTGACCGTCCTGGCCATCGAAACCTCCTGTGATGAAACGGGAGTCGGTATCGCGCGGCTCGGCCCCGAGGGCGCCGTGACACTGCTGGCCGATGAGGTGGCCTCCAGCGTGGCCGAGCATGCCCGGTTCGGCGGAGTGGTTCCCGAGGTGGCCTCTCGTGCCCATCTGGAGGCGCTCGTGCCGACTATGCGCCGGGCGTTGGCGGCTGCGGACATCGATCGGCCCGACGTGGTGGCGGCCACCATCGGTCCGGGGCTGGCCGGGGCATTGATGGTGGGGGTGGCCGCCGCCAAGGCCTACGCCGCGGCCTGGGGTGCGCCGTTCTACGCCGTCAACCATCTCGGCGGACATCTGGCCGCCGATGTCTACGAGCACGGGCCGCTACCGGAGAGCGTGGCGCTCCTGGTCTCCGGCGGGCATACCCATCTGCTGCATCTGCGGTCGCTGGACCGTCCCATCGTCGAACTCGGCAGCACCGTCGACGACGCCGCGGGTGAGGCCTATGACAAGGTGGCACGTCTGCTCGGGTTGGGCTACCCGGGTGGACGGGTGCTCGACGATCTGGCCCGCACCGGTGACCCGTCGGCCATCCCCTTCCCGCGCGGGATGACCGGACCCCGGGATGCGGCCTACGTGTTTAGTTTCTCCGGGCTCAAAACGTCGGTGGCACGGTATGTCGAGGCGAATCCGGATGCCGCGGTCGCCGATATCGCCGCAGGCTTTCAGGAGGCGGTGGCCGATGTTCTCACCGCCAAGGCGGTGCGGGCGGCCACCGACCTGGGAGTGTCAACTCTGCTGATCGCCGGTGGGGTGGCGGCCAACTCGAGACTGCGGGAACTAGCCGAACAGCGCTGCGCCGCAGCAGGTCTGGAATTGCGGATTCCACGGCCCCGGTTGTGTACGGATAACGGTGCGATGATCGCCTCGTTTGCCGCCCACCTGGTCGGTGCCGGGGCGGCCCCGTCGCCGCTGAATGTCGCCAGCGATCCGGGTCTGCCGATCGTCACCGGGCAGGTGAGGTGACCGAGGACCGGGCAGCGGTGCTCGATCTGCTCTACCGCTACGCCGAACTGATCGATGCGGGCGATTTCGAGGGGCTGGGGCGACTTCTGGACCGAGCGGAGTTCGGCGGCACCGGGACGGCCACCGTATCGGGGTTGGAGAGTATCGCCGGACTGGTCGCCATGACGACCCGCCGCTTTGACGACGGCGGAATTCGGCCCTCGGCGAATCGCACAGACCCCCCCTTGAGTGCTAGCACTCGGGTGTATAGAGTGCTAGGCGGCAGGCGGCCAACCCCTGTGTCGGCACCCGCGACGACGGCACGAGGGCACGGGCGCATGCCTAACACCTGGTTAATCGAAAAGTGGAGGACCACGTGGCGAGCGTGAACATCAGGCCCCTCGAGGACAAGATCCTCGTTCAGGCCAACGAAGCCGAGACGACGACCGCGTCGGGTCTCGTCATCCCTGACACCGCCAAGGAGAAGCCGCAGGAGGGCACAGTTGTCGCCGTCGGCCCCGGCCGGTGGGACGAGGACGGCGAGAAGCGGATTCCGTTGGATGTCGCCGAGGGCGACACCGTCATTTACAGCAAGTACGGCGGAACCGAGATCAAGTACAGCGGCGAGGAGTATCTGATCCTCTCAGCCCGCGACGTGCTGGCGGTCATCAACAAGTAGTAGGCGTGAACCGCCCCGGAGATCGCCCGCGCCCTGCGCCGACGACCTCCGGGGCGGAACACTATCCGGGACAAGCTCAGCCAGGACAGGCTCAGACAGGAATGAACACAGCATGAGCAAGCAGATCGAATACGACGAAACCGCCCGCCGCGCAATGGAGGCCGGCGTCAACAAACTCGCCGACGCAGTCCGGGTGACGCTCGGTCCGCGGGGTCGGCATGTGGTGCTGGCCAAGGCTTTCGGGGGCCCGACGGTCACCAACGACGGTGTGACCATCGCCCGGGAGATCGAGCTGGAGGATCCGCTCGAAAACCTCGGTGCCCAGCTGGTGAAGTCGGTGGCCACCAAGACCAACGATGTCGCAGGTGACGGAACCACCACGGCCACCGTGCTGGCGCAGAACCTGATTCGCGGCGGCTTGCGCAATGTCGCCGCGGGCGCGAACCCGATCGCCATGGGTGCGGGCATCGCCAAGGCGGCCGATGCGGTCTCCGAGGCGTTGCTGGCCGCAGCCATCCCGGTCGCGGGTAAGACCGCTACTGCCCAGATCGCGACGGTGTCCTCGCGCGATGAGGAGGTCGGCGAGATGGTCGGCGAGGCGATGACCCGAGTGGGCGGCGACGGCGTGGTCAGCGTCGAGGAGTCCTCGACACTGAGCACCGAGCTGGAGATCACCGAAGGTATCGGTTTCGACAAGGGTTTCATCTCGGCCTACTTCGTCACCGACTTCGACCTTCAGGAGGCCATCCTGGAGGACGCGCTGGTGCTGTTGCACCGCGACAAGATCAGCTCGCTGCCCGACCTGCTGCCGGTGCTGGAGAAGGTGGCCGAGGCCGGCAAACCGCTGCTGATCGTCGCCGAGGATGTCGAAGGCGAGGCGCTGTCGACCCTGGTCGTCAACTCCATCCGCAAGACGTTGAAGGCCGTCGCCGTCAAGGCGCCGTTCTTCGGTGACCGGCGGAAGGCCTTCTTGGAGGATCTGGCCGTCGTCACGGCTGCCCAGGTGGTCAACCCCGACGTCGGGCTGCTGCTGCGTGAGGTCGGCCTCGACGTCCTCGGAACCGCGCGCCGGGTCGTGGTCGGCAAGGACAGCACGGTGATCGTGGACGGCGGTGGCACCCATCAGGCCATCGCCGAACGGGTCAATCAGATCAAGGGCGAGATCGAGGCCAGCGATTCGGATTGGGACCGGGAGAAGCTCCAGGAGCGGCTGGCCAAGCTCGCCGGCGGTGTGGCGGTGATCAAGGTCGGCGCTGCCACCGAGACCGAACTCAAGGAGCGCAAGCACCGCGTCGAGGATGCTGTCGCTGCGGCGAAGGCCGCGGTTGAGGAAGGCGTGATCCCCGGCGGCGGCAGCGCTCTGGTGCATGCGCGCGCCGCGCTGAAACCGTTGCGCGAGTCGCTCTCCGGAGATGAGGCGCTGGGGGTGGGAGTATTCTCCGAGGCGTTGTCGGCGCCGCTGCACTGGATCGCGGCCAATGCCGGACTCGACGGGCCGGTGGTGGTCAGCAAGGTCGGCGAATTGCCTGCCGGGCAGGGTTTCAACGCGGCAACGCTGACCTACGGCGATCTGGTTGCCGAAGGAATCATCGACCCGGTGAAGGTGACCCGCTCGGCAGTGGTCAATGCGGCGTCGGTCGCCCGGATGCTGCTGACCACCGAGACCGCGATTGTCGACAAGCCGGTCGAGGAGGACGAGGGCCACGATCATCACGGCCACGCGCACTAACGACGGGTGTCGAGCGGTCGGCCGCGGCGGAACCTCCTATTCTTAGCCGCGCGCGGTCAAAGACGGCGCCGCCGCGTTGCCGGGAAGTTACAGTGATGTGGTGGTGAGGGTGTTCTCCGGGAGCAGGAGACGCTGGCTGGCCGTCGCGGCCTCCGTCGGCGTCTCCGCCGCCATGTTCCAGGCTCAGGGCAAAGACACCCCGTGCTGCGCGGAGGCGCCGGCGGCTTCCCCGTCGGTACAGGCGGCCCCGGTAGTCAGCACCCCGGTGGTCGCCGCCGCCAAGGAGGCGGAGTTGCTGGTCGCAGCGGCACCGCTCGCCGCCCCGGACTTCCAGTTCCCGTTGTCCGCCGGTGTGACGCCGGAGGAGGGGCTGCAGGTCAACACCATCTGGGTGGCGCGTGCGATCAGCATGATGTTCTTCCAGGAGATCAGCACGATCGGCGGCTACCGACAGGATCCGCTGCCATGGCATCCGAACGGCCTGGCCATCGACGTGATGATCCCCAACCATCAGTCGCCCGAGGGGATCGAACTCGGCAACCAGATCGCCGGTTTCGCCTTGGCCAATGCGAAGCGGTGGGGCGTGCTGCATGTGATTTGGCGGCAAGGCTTCTACCCCGGCGTCGGGGCGCCGAGTTGGATGGCGAACTACGGAAACGAAACCGCCAACCATTTCGACCATGTCCACATCGCCACCGTCGGCGGTGGATACCCGACCGGAGACGAAACGTACTATCTGGGCTCGATGAGCACCGAGCCGTAAGCTCGGCCTCGCCGCGGGAGGACCCGATACCGGCCGCGGACGGAAAAGAGTCGGATATGTCAGTCGCACGTCGGCACGTCGTTGCCGTGCTGGCGATGGCGGCAGGCGCCTCGGGAATCATCGCCGCGCCGGTGGCGGTCGCTGACTGCAACACGGTGACCAACAGCACCTTGTGTGCCAGTGGCACGGTCCGGGGCAGCTCGGGTGCGCCCACGGAGGTTCCGGCGTTTGACCCGTATCCCTGCCTGGGAACACCGGCGTGCGATTACTACGACAACTATGATCCCGGCGTCATCTTCGATCGGCCCGATAACCGCCCGGGTAGGCCCGGATTCGGCGGCAACCGACCCCAGCCCTTCTAGTTCAGCCGATAAGGAGCCTCGTCCTCATGTCGCTCAAGAGCCGAAAAAGCCCGGTTGTCTGCACGGCGGTCACATCGCTTGGCATCGTCGGTGCGATCCTCTTCACCGCCGCTCCGTCCTCGGCAGACCCGCCCAACTGCACGGCCGCGGATTTGGCGGGTGTGGCGGCCGGGGTCTCGGCGGCGACGTCGGCGTATCTGTTTACCCACCCCGACTTCAACGAGTTCGTGACCGGGCTGAAGGGCCAGCCCCGCGATGGGGTGCGCGATCAGGTGCAGCAATACCTCGACGCCCATCCGCAGACCAGGGCCGAAATCCAGGCGATCCGACAGCCACTGAGGGACATTCGGGACCGGTGCGGCGTCGACGATATTCCGACGCTGTAACCAGTCGGCCGCGGGGACCAGACAGCCGCCTTAGCCGGTCAGGCGCTGCGGCGGCGCAGCGACCCCTTGAGCATCAGCTCACGCTCCGACTCGCTGAGACCACCCCAGATGCCGTACGGCTCGCCGATCTGCAACGCATGGGTGCGGCATTGGGTGATCACCGGGCACTGCCGGCACAGTTGCTTGGCCCGCATCTCCCGTTGTGCGCGAGCGCGGCCCCGTTCGCCGTCGGGGTGGAAGAACACCGAGGAATCCTCCCCTCGGCACAACCCATGCATTTGCCAATCCCACAGATCTGCATTCGGACCTGGTAGCTGCTGCGGTTGTAGCATCTCGATTTCCCTCTCTCGGAGCCTATTTCGCAGTCGCCGGTGACCACTCGATTGCCACACCGTAGGAGCGGGTGCGAAACGTCGTCAAGAACCATCCCCTGTGCCCAACCGCATAGTTTCGGCACGATAATTAACGTCGTGTTCATCGGCGGAGACGTTCCGGCGGGATCATGCAGGGGCGTGTCGCCGGGCCGGTTCCCACCGGTTACGCGTACCGGCCTGAGTTGATCTGTCTGTAACGCGCGGGGCACAAACTGTTAACCGCGCTTGATAGCGTCGCGACCCGATGTCCTTTAGTGCGGCGGCTGCGGCCTTCGGTGCCGACCCGGGCCGCTGGCCGCTGTCCCCGCCAACCGATTGCGCCGAACTCTGGCTGTGCGCGGTGGCCGCGGGTGGCCAGGGCCGGTACGCCGCCGCCCGGGTGTGCCTGGCCGAGCTGACCCGCCGGACGCCCCGGGGTCGGCTCGGCTCGCTCGCTCTGAGCACCCATGCCTCGTTCCTGCGGCAGCTCGGCTGGCACCGGCTGGCCGCCGGATGGGACGGCCGGGCGCTCGCTCGTGCCGGTGATGACGCCGAGGCCGGTCTCGATGCGCTGATCGGTTTGGCCGCCGATGCCCTCGGGGTGGGCCGGCTGGCCGCCTCGGCCGCCTTTCTGGATCGGGCCGCTGTCCGGCTCGCGCGCGTCCCGGCGGCACCGCCGAGGCTGGCAATGAGGCTCGCGTGGGTCCGGGCGGAGCTGGCGATGGTCAGTGGGGACGGTCCTGCGGCAGTCAGACACGCGCGAGAGGGAATCGAATTGGCCGATTCCGCTCTGCCGGGGTTGCGTCGCCACCGGATCAAGAGCGATGTGGTGCTGGCTGCCGCGCTGTGCAGCTTCGGTGCGGCGGCGGCAGCGCGGGATCTGGCCGACGCGGCGCTGGATGACGCCGAAAAACACGGTCTGGTTCCGCTGTGCTGGGCCCTGTCCTGCTTGCTTGCCGATACCGGCAGTGCCGTGCGTTCCCCGGCGGATATCGCCGAAATTCGGGACCGCAGCGTCATCTATGTGATGCGCCACGGAGGTCGTTGGAACAGCCGCTAACCGCTTATCTGCGGTTTCGGCCGATATTGTCATGAGCTGAGCCCCGCCAATCGAAGAAGCCCAGTACGTAACGTTGGAGAAGCCGTCGTCGATGACCATTCCAGGAGAGCGTCTCGACGCGGCCGTTGCTGAGGCAGTGGCCGGCAGCCGAGATGCGCTCCGGGAAGTAGTAGAGATCATTCGCCCCATCGTGGTCCGGTATATCCGCGCACGGATCGGATCCGGGGAGCGAAGCGGTCTCTCCGCTGACGACGTTGCCCAGGAGGTTTGCTTGGCCGCCATCCAGGCGCTGCCGCGCTATCAGGATCAGGGACGCCCCTTCCTGGCCTTCGTCTACGGCATCGCTTCACACAAGGTCGCTGACGCCCATCGCGCCGCGGCTCGCAACCGTTCCGATCCCACCGATGTGGTCCCGGAACGGTTGGCCGCGGACGTCGGGCCCGAGCAGATGGCATTGCAGTCGGACTCCGCGGCGCGGATGAAAAAACTCATGGCGATCCTGCCGGAGAAACAACGCGAGATCCTGACCCTCCGGATTGTCGTCGGGATGTCCGCAGAGGAGACCGCCGAGGCCGTCGGCAGCACCCCGGGAGCGGTGCGGGTGGCGCAGCATCGAGCTCTGGCGCGGCTGAAGTCCGAGATCGCCGGATCGGGGTATGACTATGCCTGATTACCGAGGGCCTGATTACCGAGGGCCCGATTTCGGGGGATCCGGGTCCCGAGGGCCACAGGAACCCTCGATGGAGGACATCCGTCTGGCCGACAGTTTCATCGATGCCCTGGCCGACGGCCGTCCGGTCGCCCCCCAGGACAGCGCCGACGCCGAACTGGCGGCGTTACTCGGAAGCTGGCGGGATGAGACGCGCTGGCCCCCGGAGACTGGCCTGATCACCGAGGCCGATGCGGTCGCGGCTCTGAATGCGGGGCTGGGCGAGAAACGCAGCGGACCCGTCCGTGAGCGGCGCAGTGGACCCACCGCCATCACCCCACGTCGTAGCCACCGCGGGCTGAGCGTCGTCGGTGCCGCGGCCGCGGCGGTGCTGTCTATCGGCGGCTTCGGTGCCGTGGTGGCGGGTTCGGGCCCCGATGACCCCCTGTACGGAATGCGCACGATGCTCTTCGGGGTACCCCGGGAGGTCCGCGACGATCAGGTGGCGCTTGCCGTCCGAGCTGAGATGCAGCAGGTTCAGCAGCTGATTTCCCAGGGTGACTGGCAACAGGCACAGGAAAGGTTGGTCGCCGCCAGCGCGCAAGTCGCCAGCATCGGCAACGAGCAGCAAAAACAGGATCTGATGGAGCAGTTCAACGATCTGTCCGCGAAGGTGGTCGAGCGTAATCCCGAGGCCACCGCGCCCCCCGGTATCACCTACACGGTGCCGCCGGATGCCGCCGAACTGGTACCCGCGGTCGCCCCACCGACCAGTACCCCGAGCGCACCGGCGGAGGATGAGCGCACGACACCGCCCAGCCCGGAACCGAACTCGGCCGAATCACCCGCCAGCAGTGGCATCCCCACCTCCGGGGCCGAGTCGTCGGCCGCTGCGACATCGCCGTCGGCCGCTGCGACAACGCCGTCGGCTGCTGCGACAACGCCGTCGGCTACCGCGACATCTGCCTCGCCGGCGACGTCGGCGACCCAGCAGAGCCAGGTGGCGACGACGCCGACCAGTGCTGCTCCGGCTACCAGTGCCCCGGCGACGAGTCCCTCGGCGGTAGCGACGACATCGGCGGCACCCAGGTCAGAGGCGCCTGCGACCACCTCCGCGCCGGCAGCCGCGGCAGAGACCACCCCAGAGACCACCCCAGAGACCGCCGCGGAGACCGCCCCAGAGACCACTGCAGGGGCTACTGCAGAGACCACCGCGGAGACCGTGACGACCGCGGAGACCGAGACCACCGCACCGGCTGAGGCCGCTGCGGAGACCGGCCCGGAAACCTCCGCGGAGACCGAGGCCGCCGCACCGGCTGAGGCCGCTGCGGAGACCAGCCCGGAAACCTCCGCGGAGACCGAGACCACCGCACCGGCCGAGGCCGCCCCGGAGACCGCCGCGAAGACCGCCACGGAGACGGGGACCACCGCTGTTCAGCCCGCCGAGGAACCGGCCGCCGAGCAGCAGATTGGCGGCGCGGAGCCATCGGCCGCGATCACGACCACACAGGTGGTGCCGGAGCCCGCTCCGGCTGGTTAACGCAACCCGTCGTAGTAGTCCGAAGTGGCCTCGTTCAGCGACGCATCGGCGTAGCCCCGGCAGTAGTCCCAGGTGACGTAGGCATCCGATTCCGGGGCGAAGGCGGGTTCGTGCGGGCGTACGGTTCCGTCGACCAGAAGTTGGAGGAGGTTGGCGCGCAACATATCCCAGTCGTGATAGTGGTCGGTGTTGCAGTCCTCGCAGGAAACCACCAGGCCGCGAATGCCCCGGTGGGCCAACAACGCCTCGTACACGGCGAGGTCGGCCAGATCGGCCTCGACGGCGGTACGCTCCTGCGGGTCCAGCGGCTGCCCGGGTTCCAGGGCGTCAAGAGCCGCGGAGGGATCACTCGGGTCATCGGCAAACGGGTCGGGCGGCAGTCCCGGTGGCAGGTCGTCGCGCACGTCTACACATTACGCGAGAGGCGTCGGGATCGCGCCCGGAGGCCGTGCGGGGAGCCGATAGGATGAGACGCTCATACCGTCCGCTGATGGAGGCCCCGCCGATGTCACCAACCGAAGGCAGCACCGCTCCCGTGCGGACCGGTGGTGACGACCCCGCGAAGGTTGCCATGCTGGGGCTGACGTTCGATGATGTGCTGCTGCTGCCGGCGGCCTCTGACATCATCCCGGCCGCTGCCGACACGTCCAGCCAGCTCACCCGCAAGATCCGGCTCAGGGTGCCGTTGGTGAGCTCGGCGATGGACACCGTGACCGAGGCCAGGATGGCGATCGCTATGGCGCGCGCGGGTGGGCTCGGGGTGCTGCACCGCAACCTCGCGATCGCCGAACAAGCCAGCCAGGTCGAGATGGTGAAGCGTTCGGAGGCCGGTATGGTCACCGACCCGGTCACCTGCTCGCCGGAGAACACCCTGGCCGAGGTGGACGCCATGTGCGCCCGTTTCCACATCTCCGGTCTGCCCGTCGTCGACGCTGACGGTTCGCTGGTGGGCATCATCACCAACCGCGATATGCGATTCGAAGTCGATATGAACAAGCAGGTCGCGGAGGTGATGACGAAGGCGCCGCTGATCACCGCGCAGGAGGGGGTGACCGCCGACGCCGCGCTCGGACTGCTGCGCCGCAACAAAATCGAGAAGCTGCCCATCGTCGACGGTCGCGGCCGGCTGACCGGGCTGATCACGGTCAAGGATTTCGTCAAGACCGAGAAGCACCCCTATGCCACCAAGGACAGTGATGGCCGGCTGCTGGTGGCCGCGGCCGTCGGGGTCGGCGACGACTCCTGGGACCGGGCCATGGCATTGGTCGACGCGGGGGTCGATGTGCTGGTGGTTGACACCGCCCATGCCCATAACCGCCGGGTTCTGGACATGGTGGGAAAGGTCAAGGGCGAGGTCGGCCACCGAGTCGAGGTGGTCGGTGGCAATGTCGCCACCCGGAGCGCGGCCGCCGCGCTGGTGGAGGCCGGTGCCGACGCCGTCAAGGTGGGGGTGGGCCCCGGTTCGATCTGCACCACGAGGGTGGTGGCCGGTGTCGGCGCGCCGCAGATCACCGCCATACTCGAGGCCGTCGCCGCATGCGCCCCGGCCGGGGTGCCGGTGATCGCCGACGGCGGACTCCAGTACTCCGGGGATATCGCCAAGGCGCTGGCCGCCGGAGCCTCCACGGCAATGCTGGGATCGCTGCTGGCCGGAACCGCTGAGGCACCGGGAGAACTGATTTTCGTCAACGGCAAACAGTTCAAGAGCTACCGGGGGATGGGTTCGCTGGGTGCCATGCAGGGCCGCGGCGAGGCCGGTTCCGCCCAGCGGAGCTACTCCAAGGACCGGTACTTCCAGGATGACGTCCTCTCCGAGGACAAGCTGGTGCCCGAGGGTATCGAGGGCCGGGTGCCGTTCCGCGGTCCGCTGTCATCGGTGATCCATCAGCTCACCGGGGGGTTGCGCGCCGCGATGGGCTACACCGGAGCGGCGACCATCGCGCAGTTGCAGCGGGCGCAGTTCGTCCAGATCACCGCCGCCGGGCTCAAAGAGAGCCACCCGCATGACATCGCCATGACCGTGGAAGCGCCGAACTACGCCAGCAGATAGAGCGAACGCCGGTTGGGCGCTTGCGCGAAGAGGGGATGAGCCGTGCGCGATCTGGTTGAAATCGGTATGGGCCGGACCGCCCGCCGGACCTACGAACTAGGTGAGATCAGTATCGTCCCGTCCAGGCGGACCCGTTCCTCCCAGGACGTCTCGACCGGCTGGCAGCTGGACGCCTACCGGTTCGACATCCCGGTCATCGCCCACCCGACGGACGCTTTGGTCTCGCCGGCGTTCGCCATTGAGATGGGTCGGCTCGGCGGACTCGGTGTGCTCAACGGTGAGGGGCTGATCGGTCGGCATCCCGATGTTGAGGATCGGATCGCCGAGGTGATCGGTGTCGCCGAGCGGGATGTGGATCCGGCCGCCCCGATCCGGCTGCTGCAGCAGTTGCACGCGGCGCGGTTGGACCTTGAACTGCTCGGCCGGGCGGTGACCCGGGTCCGCGAGGCCGGGGTGACCACAGCGGTCCGGGTAAGCCCCCAGAACGCCCGGGCACTCACCCCGACTCTGGTGGCGGCCGGTATCGACCTGCTGGTCATCCAGGGCACCATCATCTCGGCCGAACGGGTAACCCAGGACCGGGCCGGCGCTCCGGAGCCGCTGAACCTCAAGACCTTCATCTCCGAACTCGATGTGCCGGTGGTTGCCGGCGGGGTGGCCGACCATCGCACCGCACTGCACCTGATGCGGACCGGTGCGGCCGGGGTGATCGTGGGTTACGGCTCGACCGCGGGGGTGACCACCAGCGATGAGGTGCTCGGAATGAGCGTGCCGATGGCCACCGCGATTGCCGATGCGGCCGCCGCGCGCCGGGAGTATCTCGACGAGACGGGCGGGCGGTACGTACACGTGCTGGCCGACGGCGATATCCACACCTCCGGCGAACTCGCCAAGGCGATCGCCTGCGGCGCCGACGCGGTCATGCTCGGCACCCCACTGGCCGCTGCCGCCGAGGCCCTCGGCGGGGGCTGGTTCTGGCCGTCGGCCGCGGCGCATCCGTCGCTGCCGCGCGGGGCGCTGCTCCACGTGGCGATCGATGAGCGACCGTCGCTGGACCGGGTGCTCAACGGCCCCTCCGATGAACCCTTCGGCTCACTCAACCTCGTCGGCGGCCTGCGGCGCTCGATGGCCAAGGCCGGATATTGCGACCTCAAGGAGTTTCAGAAGGTCGGGCTGACCGTCGGGAGTTGACCTGACCGGCTGCCTATATTGGGGTTATGGAACCGGATTATGACGTCGCGATCATCGGCTCGGGGTTCGGCGGCAGCGTCAGTGCTCTGCGGCTCACCGAGAAGGGCTACCGGGTCGGCGTCGTGGAGGCCGGCCGCCGATTCGCCGACCACGAGTTCGCCAAGACCTCATGGCGACTGCGGGAGTTTCTGTGGGCCCCGCGCCTGGGCTGCTACGGCATCCAGCGCATCCACCCGCTGCGCAATGTCATGATCCTGGCCGGGGCGGGAGTCGGCGGCGGATCGCTGAATTACGCCAACACCCTGTATGTACCGCCGGACCCCTTCTTCAACGACCGGCAGTGGTGTGAGATCACCGACTGGCGCGCGGAGCTCATGCCGCATTATGACCAGGCTCAACGGATGCTCGGGGTGGTGAGCAATCCCACCTTCACCGACGCCGACCGCATCATGAAGGAGGTCGCCGACGATATGGGTGTCGGCGACACGTTCACCCCCACTCCGGTCGGGGTGTTCTTCGGGCCCGATGGCAACAAGGCCCCCGGCGTCACCGTGCCGGACCCCTACTTTGGTGGTGTCGGGCCGGACCGTACCGGGTGTACCGAGTGCGGCGAATGTATGACGGGCTGTCGGCACGGCGCCAAGAACACCCTGGTGAAGAATTACCTGGGTTTGGCGGAAAAGGCTGGGGCGCAAGTTATCCCGATGACGACCGTAACCGGTTTCCGGCCGCGCGCGGACGGTAACTGGGAGGTCGAGACGGTCCGAACCGGTCGCTGGCTGCGTAGGAATCGCCGCACGCTCACCGCCCGCCACGTCATCCTGGCGGCCGGCACCTACGGGACCCAGAAGTTGTTGTTCGCGATGCGCGACGACGGCACTCTTCCGGCGCTGTCCGACCGCCTCGGGGTGCTGACCCGGACCAACTCCGAGTCGATCGTCGGCGCCGGTCGTCGGGAGGCGCGGCCCGATCTGGACCTGACGCACGGGGTGGCCATCACCTCGTCGATCCACCCGACCCACGACACCCATATCGAGCCGTGCCGTTACGGCCGTGGTTCCAACGCAATGGGATTGCTGCAGACGCTGATGACGGACGGGTCGGGGCCGGGCGGCTCGGAGGTGCCGCGCTGGAAGCAGTTGCTGCACAACGCCGGCCGGGACCCGCGCGCCATGTTGCGGATGCTCAGCCCGCGGCGCTGGAGTGAGCGCACGATGATCTCGCTGGTGATGCAGCATCTCGATAACTCGATCACCACTTTCACCAAGCGGGGCCTGCTGGGTCGGCGGCTGAGCAGCAGGCAGGGACACGGCGAGCCGAACCCGACCTGGATTCCGGTGGGTAACGAGGTGACCCGTCGTATCGCGGAGAAGATCGACGGTGTCGCCGGGGGTACCTGGGGCGAACTGTTCAACATCCCGCTGACCGCACATTTCCTCGGTGGCGCCGCGATCGGCGACAGTGCGCAGACCGGTGTCATCGACCCGTATCAACGGGTCTACGGCTATCCCACCCTGCATATCGCCGATGGTGCGGCGATCTCGGCCAACCTGGGGGTGAACCCGTCGCTGTCCATCACCGCGCAGGCTGAACGGGCGGCGGCGCTATGGCCCAACAAGGGTGAGCAGGACCAGCGCCCCTCCCAGGGGGAGCCCTACCGCCGGCTTTCACCGATCGTGCCGAAATACCCGGTGGTGCCCGCGACGGCACCGGGCGGGTTGCGCAATCTGCCGATCATCCCGGTCAGTTCGGCCTGATTGCCGCCGCTTCTTAGACTGTGCCGGTGGATACTGGTTCGGTGGATTCTGCAGAGCGACCGGTTCTGGTGATCGACTTCGGTGCTCAGTACGCCCAGCTGATCGCCCGGCGGGTTCGGGAAGCCCGGGTGTTCTCCGAGGTGATTCCGCATACCGCCACCATTGAGCAGATCAAGGCCGCCGAACCCCGGGCGATCGTGCTGTCCGGCGGCCCGGCCAGTGTGTACGCCGACGGCGCCCCCCGAATCGACCCCGGGGTGTTCGACCTGGGTGTGCCGGTGTTCGGTATCTGCTACGGATTCCAGGCCATGGCCCAGGCCCTCGGCGGCACCGTCGAGCGCACCGGTACCAGTGAGTACGGTCGGACCGAACTCAACACGCTCGGTGGCGAACTGCATGCCGGGCTACCCGGAGTGCAGCCGGTGTGGATGAGCCATGGGGACGCGGTGACCGCCGCTCCGGCCGGTTTCGCGGTGGTGGGCTCCAGCGCGGGCGCACCGGTGGCCGCCTTCGAGGACCGCGCCCGCGGGCTTGCCGGGGTGCAGTACCACCCCGAAGTCATTCATACCCCGCACGGTCAGCAGGTGCTCACCCGTTTCCTGTACGACTTCGCCGGTATCGCCCCGTCGTGGACTCCGGCCAATATCGCCGGGACCCTCATCGAACGGGTGCGTGAGCAGATCGGTGACGGGCGTGCGATCTGCGGCTTATCCGGGGGAGTGGACTCGGCAGTGGCTGCCGCGCTGGTTCAACGGGCCATTGGCGACCGGTTGACCTGCGTGTTCGTCGACCACGGACTGCTGCGCGCCGGTGAACGCGATCAGGTGCAGCGCGATTTCGTCGCCGCGACCGGTGCCCGGCTGGTGACCGTCGACGTCGCGGAGAGGTTCCTCGAGGCGTTGTGCGGGGTGTCGAATCCGGAGGGTAAGCGCAAGATCATCGGCCGGGAGTTCATCCGCGCGTTCGAGGGTGCGGTGCGGGATCTGGCCGACGACCATATCGAGTTCCTGGTCCAGGGCACCCTGTACCCGGATGTCGTCGAGTCCGGTGGCGGGTCCGGGGCCGCCAACATCAAGAGTCATCACAATGTCGGCGGGCTGCCCCCGGACTTGACGTTCAGTCTCGTCGAACCGCTGCGCCTGCTGTTCAAGGACGAGGTCCGCGCGGTCGGGCGCGAGCTCGGTCTGCCGGAGGAGATCGTTGCGCGCCAACCCTTCCCGGGGCCGGGTCTGGGCATCCGGATCGTGGGGGAGGTGACCGCCGGGCGACTTGAGACGCTGCGCCGCGCCGACCTGATCGCCCGCGAAGAACTGACCTCAGCCGGCCTCGATCAGCAGATCTGGCAGTGTCCGGTGGTGTTACTCGCCGATATCCGTTCGGTCGGTGTCCAGGGGGACGGCCGCACCTACGGTCATCCGGTGGTGCTGCGTCCGGTCTCCAGTGAGGACGCCATGACAGCCGACTGGACCCGGGTTCCCTATGACGTTCTCGAGCGTATCTCCACTCGGATCACCAATGAGGTGCCCGAGGTGAACCGGGTGGTACTCGATGTGACCAGTAAGCCGCCCGGCACCATCGAGTGGGAGTGACCTGACTCCTACATTCGTGCGCTCACAGCTGGACGACTTCGAGTAGCGGTTCGAGCCCCTCGAAGTCGGCGGTGTTGCGGGTGGCCAACGCCGCCCCGTCGCCGACGGCGATCGCGGCGATCATCAGGTTGACTCGCCGCTTGCCGCCCGGGGTGCGGCCGGCCTGTTCGATCTCGGCCCCGGTGTAGCGCAGCGGTTCCACCCCCTTGACGGGCGTTACCGGTCCGGTGTTTACTCATTGTATCGAACATACATTCGAAAATAGCGGTTGGAGATCACAGTCGGAGGTAGTCGATGGCGGTAGCGATCGCCCTTGGGGACCGGCAGCCCGACCGTGCTGAGCAGCTGGAACAGCTGCGCCGTCAGATGGCGGCGGTATCGCCGGGAGTGGGTGCGCGGTGGTGTGCCGGCAAGCCTGCTGACAGCCCGCTGCCGGCCTCCGAATCTTTGCTGCCGGTTCCGGAATTGCTGGCTGAGGCTCTCCCCGCCGGGTTGCCGAGGGGTGCGGTCGCGGTACTTTCGGGGGCCCGTTCACTCCCGGTGGGCATGGTCGCCGCGGTGAGCGCCGCCGGTGGCCATGTGGCCATTGTCGGGCTGCCGGACTTCGGGCTGCTGGCCGCCGCCGAGATGGGTGCGGATCTCAGTCGGCTGGCGGTGATCCCACAACCCGGCTCCGATCCGGTCGAGGTGGCCGCGGTGCTCATGGATGGGATGGATCTGGTGCTACTCGGTCTGGCCGGACGCTGTGTACCACCCGGTCGGGCCCGGGTGTTGGTGGCCCGCGCCCGGCAGCGGGGTTGCACCCTGCTGGTCGCCGGAGGGGACTGGCAGGGCGCCTCGATGCGACTGGAGGCCCGGGTGCGCGGCTACCAGATCACCGCGGGCACCGCCGGTGTCCCGGTGGCCGGCTGCGGTCGTATCGGTGCAGTGCGACTGTCCGTCCGGGCCCGTGGCCGGCCATGACCGCACGGGCACTGGCGATCTGGTGCATGGACTGGCCCGCCGTCGCCGCCGCGGCGGCGGCCGGTTTGGCGCCCACCGCGCAAATCGCGGTCACCTGCGCCAACCGGGTGGTCGCCTGTTCGGCGGCCGCCCGCGAGGCCGGGGTGCGGCGCGGTCTGCGGCGGCGCGAGGCCCAGGCGCGCTGTCCGCAGGTGCAGATCGCCGTCGCCGATCCGGACCGTGACGCCCGATTCTTCGAGGGGGTGATTGCGGCGGTGGACGATGTGGTGCCGCGCGCGGAAGTGCTGCGGCCGGGACTGCTGGTACTGCCGGTCCGCGGTGCGGCCCGCTACTTCGGTTCCGAGCGGGTCGTCGCCGAACGGTTGGTCGATGCTGTCGCCGCTGCCGGTGCCGAATGCCAGGCGGGTATCGCCGACCAGTTGGCCACTGCCGTCTTCGCCGCCCGGGCCGGTCGGGTCGTGCAGCCCGGCGGTGACGCCGAGTTCTTGTCCGGGCTATCGATCCGGCAGTTGTCCGCCGAGCCCAGCTTATCCGCCCCTGACCGGGTAAAGCTCGCGGATCTTCTGTGGCGCTTGGGGATCCGCACCATCGGGGAGTTCGCAGCATTACCCCGAAATGATGTGGCCTCCCGGTTCGGCGCCGATGCGGTGGCGGCGCACCGGTTCGCCTGTGGCGAGCCGGACCGTGGACCGTGTGGACCCGAGCTGCCGCCGGAACTTGAGGCGGTGCTGCACTGTGACCCGCCGATCGAGCGGGTCGATGCCGCGGCGTTCGCCGGACGGACACTGGCCGCCGACCTGCACCGCAGTCTCGAGGAAGCCGGGGTCGGATGTACCCGGCTGGCCATTCACGCGGTTACCGCCCCCGGCGGGCAGGAGCGTAGCGACCGGGGGATGAGTCCCGGTGGCGGGCTCAGCCGGGTGTGGCGGTGCGCCGAGCCGCTGACCGAGGATGCCACCGCCGACCGGGTGCGCTGGCAACTCGACGGCTGGTTGACCTCCCGGAGAATTACCGGAGAGGGTGGCCTCACCGGTCCGGTGACCACACTGCGGCTGCAGCCGGTGGAAGTGGTCTCCGCCGAGGCGCTCCAGTTGCCGTTATGGGGCGGTCCCGGCTCCGACAGCCGGCTGCGGGCCCGCCGGGCCCTGGTCCGGGTGCAGGGGCTGCTGGGTCAGGAGGCGGTGCAGGTGCCGATGCTCAGCGGCGGCCGCGGGCCCGCCGAACGGATAACTCTGACCCCGCTGGGCGACGAGCAGGTGCCCCGCGCCGCCCCGGACCGGCCCTGGCCGGGTCAGCTTCCCGCGCCCTCACCCACGGTGCTGGCCGGGAATGACCCCGGGGAAAACACCGTGGACGTGCTGGACGTCCACGGCGACCCGGTTCGGGTCACCGCCCGCGGCATGTTCAGCGCTGAGCCGGCCCGGTTGGACGGACCGGGCTACCGCGGTGAGCTTGAGTGGTGGACCGGCCCGTGGCCGGTCGACGAACGGTGGTGGGAACAGTCCGGATCGGGGCGAACCGCCCGGGCCCAGGTGCTGGTGTCCGGCACCGCATTGCTGCTGTGTTACCAGCAGCGACGGTGGTACCTGGAAGGAGTCTATGAATGAGCCAGCCGATCGCGGAACCAGTCCGGCCACGGCATTTTCTCGAAGGTCTCCCCGTTCACGCAGACGTGGGTCAGCGCTGCCTCGGCGATCAATTCGGTACCGCGCTCGATCCGGTACCGGCTCCGCAGCGAGGTGCGCACCGGCGGCTCGATCACCACGGCGATCGTCAACTCGTCGTCAAAGTGTGCGGGCCGGCGGAACTGGATCTCGGCGGCGACCACCACGAAGTCGATACCCCGTTCGGTCAACTCCCGATAGCCGCCGGTCAGTACCCGCAGAGCCTCGGTATGGGCCATGTCCACCCAGGTCAGGTAGTGACCATTGAATGCCCGGCCCTGCATATCGCATTCGACGTAGCGCACCCGCAACGGCATCGCGATGCGCGTGCCCGGGCTCAATCCGCTTCGATCGAGAAGTTGGTGATGCCGTCCCACTCCTGAAGGTTCCACCCGGTCACCGGGTTTCCGGTGACCACCACCCGCCCGACATTGGGCAGCGGGTGGTCGTTCAGCAGGGTTGGTTTCCCGTTGCGGGCGTTCATCAGCGTCCACATCATGATCGACAGGCCGCTGGAGAAGGCGATCGGCTTATCGGCGCCACTGTCGTAGATCTTCTGTACCGCACCGCTGAACGCCTCGTTGAACTGATCGCCGTTCACCGAGCCCGGGATACCGAATCTACGGTCACCTTTGAGCCAGCCCTCCGGGCCCAGCAGGTAGGCGCCGGAGGTGTCCGACATCCGGACGCCCTCGAACAACCCGGCCGAGATGTCGTCGAGGCCCGGCAGTACCGTCACCTGCTCGCCCAAAGCTTTTGCCATCGGCTCGGCGGTTTGTTTGGTGCGGTCCATCTGGGAGGCGAACACAGCGTCGTAGCCGTTGCCCGACAGCCGGTTTGCCAGCGAATCGGCCTCCTCGACACCGACTTCGGTCAACGGAGTACCGGGCACGGCGGTGGAGGCGATCTCCACGGCATTGGCTTCTGACTGGGCGTGCCGGACCAGGGTCAGGGTGATGTTGCGGAGGTCCGGGGCGGACTGCCCGCCGCAGCCGGCGAGCATCATGACCGCTGATAACGCCGCTATCACCACGGCCACTTTCCGGGAGCGAAAAACGTACATACCCACAGCCTGCACTCTCGCGCGCCGCTGCGGGGAGAATTCGGTCGAGTGCACCCAGTCGAGTGCGCCACGGAGATCCCGGATGACAGGAGCGGCAATGCCAATCGACCCCTCGGCAATCGGTGCGGTGACCGAACCGAAGACCTACGAGTGGACCGACCGAGACACCATGCTCTACGCGCTCGGCGTGGGTGCCGGTACCTCAGATCTCGCGTTCACCACCGACAACAGCCACGAGATTGCGCAGCAGGTGCTGCCGACCTTCGCGGTGATCTGCTGTATGGGGGCCTCGGCCGCCGCACTGGTGGGTTCATTCAACTGGGGCATGCTGCTGCACGGCTCGCAGGAGATCCGGTTGTCCGCCCCGTTACCGGCCGCCGGTGCGCTGTCGGTGGTTGCCGAAGTGGCCGATATCCAGGACAAGGGGGAGGGCAAGAACGCCATCCTCATGCTGCGGGCGCGGGGCAGCGACCCGGCCACCGGTGCGCAGGTTGCCGAAACGCTGACCACCCTGGTGATCCGGGGTGCCGGCGGGTTCGGCGGCCAGCCGGGCCGTCGCCCCGCCGCCCCGGAGTTCCCGGACCGGGAGCCCGACGCCCGGGTTGCTCTGCCCACCCGGGCCGACCAGGCCCTGATCTACCGGCTCTCCGGTGACCGCAACCCGCTGCACAGCGATCCGTGGTTCGCCCGGGAGATGGCCGGCTTCCCGAAGCCGATTCTGCACGGGCTGTGCACCTACGGATTCGCCGGCCGGGCGCTGCTGGCCGAATTGGCCGGCGGGGATGCGGCGAAGTTGACCGCGGTGACGGCGCGGTTCTCCTCGCCGGTGTTCCCCGGGGAGACGCTGACGACCTCGATCTGGCGCACCGGCTCCGGCCGGGCGGTGTACCGCACCGAGGCCGGTGCACCCGACGGTTCCAACACCCGTGTGGTGCTCGACGACGGACTCGCCGAATACACCGGCTGAACCGGCCGGGACCGCTACACGACCCCGCCGACGAGACGGCCGATGGCGTAGGTGACCGCCATCGCCAGCGCACCGCCGATCACCACCCGCTGGGTGGCGCGTACGGGATCGGCGCCACCGAGGCGGGCGCTGATCCAGCCGGTGATGCCCAGAGCGAGCAGAACTGCGACGAAGGTGATCGGAATACGCGCCGACGGGGGTGGTAGCAGGATGGCCAGCAGGGGCAGCAGCGCCCCGACGGTGAAGGACACCGCCGAGGAGATCGCGGCGTGCCAGGGGTTGGTCAGCCCGTCCGGGTCGATGCCGAGTTCGATGTCGATATGCGCGGAGAACGCGTCGCGTTCGGTCAGCTCCTCGGCCACCGCGCGGGCGGTCTCCGGGGAGAGCCCCTTGGCCTCGTAGAGTCCCACCAACTCGTCGAACTCGGCCTCGGGTTCCTCGGCGAGTTCCTTGCGCTCTTTGGCCAGCAACGCCAGTTCGGTATCGCGCTGGGTGCTCACCGAGACGTACTCGCCGAGCGCCATCGACAGCGCACCGGCGGTGAGCCCGGCTATCCCGGCGGTCAGAATGTGGCCTCGGTCGACGGTGGCGGCGGCCACCCCGATCGCGATGCCCGCGACGGACACGATGCCGTCGTTGGCGCCCAGGACGCCGGCGCGCAACCAGTTGAGTTTGTCGTTGATCGAACCGATATGCGGCTCGGCGGGATGCTGGGTCACCCAATGAGCGTAGATGTTCCGCGGGCACGCGGTCCGCCCTGGTATTAGAACACATGTTCGATTACCCTGCGGGGGGTGGGCTGGGACAGTGGACCGCGGACCTGGTCGGAGATCGAGCGGGTGCTCAACAGCCGCCCGTCGGTCCCCGGGGCGGCCGGCGACGGTAGCGACAGCCCCGCCTGGTCGCGGAAACGGGAGCGGTATCAGCGGCCCGCCGACGCCGGGCGCCGGGTGTCGGCGTTCCCCTACGCCGAACTGCACGCCCACTCGGCGTTCAGCTTCCTCGACGGGGCCAGCACCCCGGAGGAACTGGTGGAGGAAGCGGCCCGGCTGGATCTGCGGTCGATCGCGCTGACCGACCACGACGGCCTCTACGGGGTGGTGCGATTCGCCGAGGCGGCCGCCGAGCTCGGCATGCGCACCGTGTTCGGTGCCGAACTGTCGCTGGGGGATAGCCATCTGTTGGTCCTGGCCCGTGGGCCGGAAGGGTACCGGAGGCTGTCCCGTCAGCTGGCTGCTGCGCATCTGGCCGGCGGCGAGAAGGGCAGGCCGCGTTATGACTACGACGCCCTGACCGAGGCCGCCGGTGGGCATTGGCACATCCTGACCGGATGCCGCAAAGGCCACCTGCGTCAGGCCCTGTCGGCCGGTGGCCCCGGAGCGGCCGCCGGAGCATTGGCCGATCTGGTGGACCGGTTCGGGCGGGATCGGGTCAGTATCGAGCTGACCCGGCACGGCACCCCCCTCGATGATGAGCGCAACGGCGCACTGGCCGGGCTGGCGCCGCAGTTCGGCGTCAAGGTGGTGGCCACCACCGCGGCGCACTTTGCCCGGCCCGGCCGCGGGCGGCTGGCGATGGCCATGGCGGCCATCCGGGCCCGGCAGTCCCTGGATGAGGCGGCCGGCTGGCTGGCCCCGCTGGGAGGTTCGCATCTGCGATCGGGTGAGGAGATGGCGCGGTTGTTCGCCCGGTGTCCCGAGGTGGTCACCGCGGCGGCCGAACTCGGTGAACAGTGCTCGTTCGAGCTGGCCCTGATCGCCCCGCAGCTGCCGCCGTTCGACGTTCCGGACGGGCACACCGAGGACAGCTGGTTGCGTGAGTTGGTGCTCGCCGGCGCCGTACAGCGGTACGGGCCGCGGGCCGGTGCCGCACGGGCCTACGCACAGATCGAGCGCGAACTCGATATCATTGCCGCACTGAACTTCCCGGGGTATTTCCTTGTGGTGCATGACATTACGCAGTTCTGTCGCCGCAGCAACATTCTCTGTCAGGGCCGGGGTTCGGCGGCCAACTCGGCAGTCTGTTATGCCCTCGGCGTCACCGCCGTCGACCCGGTTGCCAACGGATTACTGTTCGAGCGGTTTCTCTCCCCGGCACGCGACGGGCCGCCCGATATCGATATCGATATCGAATCGGATCTGCGCGAGCAGGTCATCCAGTACGTCTACACCCGCTATGGCCGCGACTACGCCGCGCAGGTCGCCAACGTGATCACCTACCGCCGCCGCAGTGCGGTGCGGGATACGGCCCGGGCCCTGGGGTTCTCACAGGGGCAGCAGGATGCCTGGAGTAAGCGCGGCGAGGATATCCCCGAGGCCGTGGTCGACCTGGCCGCGCAAATCGCCGACCTGCCGCGGCATATGGGAATCCACTCCGGTGGCATGGTGATCTGCGACCGCCCGATCGCCGACGTGTGCCCGGTGGAGTGGGCCCGCATGCCCGGCCGCAGCGTGCTGCAGTGGGACAAAGACGACTGTGCGGCAATCGGTCTGGTCAAATTCGACCTGCTCGGTCTGGGCATGCTTTCGGCTTTGCACTACGCCATCGACCTGGTTGCCGAGCATAAGGGTATCGAGGTTGACCTGGCCCGTCTCGATCTGTCCGAGGCGGCTGTCTATGAAATGCTGCAGCGCGCCGATTCGGTCGGAGTGTTCCAGGTCGAGTCCCGGGCCCAGATGGCCACCCTGCCCCGGCTGAAGCCGCGGGTGTTCTACGACCTGGTGGTGGAGGTGGCGCTGATCCGTCCCGGGCCCATCCAGGGGGGGTCGGTACATCCGTACATCAAACGGCGCAACGGCCTGGAGCCGGTCGTCTACGACCACCCGTCGATGGAATCCGCGCTGCGAAAAACGCTGGGGGTCCCGCTGTTCCAGGAACAGCTGATGCAGCTGGCAGTGGACTGCGCCGGTTTCTCCCCGGCCGAGGCTGACCAGTTGCGCCGTGCCATGGGGTCCAAGCGTTCCCCCGAGAAGATGCAACGGCTGCGCGACCGGTTCTACGCCGGGATGGCCGACTTACACGGTATCACCGGGGAGGTCGCCGACCGGATCTACGAGAAGCTGGCGGCCTTCGCCAATTTCGGTTTTCCGGAGAGCCATTCGCTGTCCTTCGCCTCACTGGTGTTCTACTCCTCCTGGTTCAAACTGCACCATCCGGCGGCATTCTGCGCGGCGCTGCTGCGGGCCCAGCCGATGGGCTTCTACTCACCGCAGACGCTGGTGGCCGATGCCCGCCGGCACGGCGTGTTGGTGCACGGAGCATGTGTGAACGCCAGCCTGGCGCATGCCACGCTGGAAAACCGCGGCCGTGAGGTCCGACTGGGCCTCGCTGCCGTCCGTCACATCGGGACAGACCTGGCCGTTCGTATCGTCGATGAGCGAGCCGCCCGCGGCCGGTATTCGACTCTGCTGGACCTGACCGGCCGGGTGCAGCTGACGGTTCCCCAGGCTGAGGCGCTGGCCACCGCCGGGGCGCTGGGCTGTTTCGGGATCACCCGCCGCGAGGCGCTGTGGGCGGCCGGGGTCGCCGCCACCGAGCGTCCGGACCGGTTGCCCGGGGTCGGGTCGTCATCGCATATTCCAGCGCTGCCCGGTATGAGCGAGGCCGAACTGGCTGCCGCCGACGTGTGGGCTACCGGAGTCTCTCCGGACAGTTACCCGACCCAGTTCCTGCGTTGCGACCTCGACAGGCTCGGTGTCATACCGGCCGACCGGCTGCTGTCGGTTCCCGATGGCACCCGGGTGCTGATCGCCGGTGCGGTCACCCACCGGCAGCGGCCGGCGACAGCGCGCGGGGTGACATTCGTCAACCTCGAGGACGAGACCGGAATGGTCAACGTGCTGTGCACGCCCGGGGTGTGGGAACGGCACCGGCGGGTGGCCCAGACCGCGACGGCGCTGCTGATCCGCGGTCAGGTGCAGAACGCCACCGGTGCGGTGACGGTGGTGGCCGAGCGGATGCGGCCGCTGGCCATGACGGTCGGCGCCCGGTCTCGGGACTTTCGTTAGCCCTTCACGGCCCCGCGTAATCTCCAGATATGACCCTGAACCTGACTGCCGATGAAGTTCTGACCACCACCCGCTCGGTGCGTAAGCGCCTGGACTTCGACAGGCCGGTGCCACGCGGGGTGCTGATGGAGTGTCTGGACGTCGCACTGCAGGCGCCGACCGGATCCAATTCCCAGGGCTGGCAGTGGATGTTCGTGGAGGACCCCGCGAAGAAGCGGGCACTCGCCGATATCTACCGGGTCAATGCCACCCCGTATCTGGATCTGCCCAAACCCGAGCGCGGCGATATCCGCGATCAGCAGATGGACGCGGTGATGAACTCCGCGAAATACCTCAACGCGAACTTCGAGAAGGCCCCGGTGCTGATGATCCCGCTGCTGGAGGGGCGTCCGGAGGGCGCTGATGCGGGCATGCAGGCATCTTTTTGGGGATCGCTGCTACCCGCGGTGTGGAGCTACATGCTGGCACTGCGCGAGCGCGGCCTGGGTTCTGCGTGGACCACGCTGCATCTGATGGGGGAGGGGGAGAAGCAGGCCGCTGATCTGCTGGGGATTCCCTACCAGCGCTACACCCAGGGCGGGCTGTTCCCGATCGCCTACACCAAGGGCACCGATTTCAAATTGGCCAAGCGACTGCCCGCCGAACAGCTGACACACTGGGACACTTGGTGATTCAGCCGGCGAAGCCGTTCTGCCGCCATGCTTCGTAAGCGGCCACGGCCGCGGCATTGGACAGATTCAGCGAACGCCGGCCCGGCAGCATCGGGATGCGAACCTGCCCGGTGATATGCGGGTCGGCCAGGGTCTGCTGGTCCAGGCCGGTTGGTTCGGGCCCGAACAACAGAATATCGCCCGGTTGATAGCTGATATCGGCGAAGGACGTTTCCGCGTGCGCGGTGAAGGCGAACACCCGCGCCGGGCCGATGTTCTCCCAGGCGTCGTCCAGTGACTGGTGCACGGTGACCGAGGCCAGGTCGTGGTAGTCCAGACCGGCGCGGCGTAGTTTCGGTTCGGACAGGTCGAAACCCAGCGGCTCCACCAGGTGCAGTTCACAACCCGTCGCGGCGACCATCCGAATCGCATTGCCGGTGTTGGGTGCGATGCGTGGGGAGAAGAACAGTATGTGGAACATGGACGATGGAACCGCTAACGGTTCTGTTCGTCGATCAACCTCTGAATCAGATCGGTGATGTGCTGCTGCCCGCTGGCGGTCGGGTCCAGCGGGCCGCGCATCTCGGCGAAACCTCGATCGACGTGAGAGCGGAGGTCACCGAAGTCCTCACGAAGGACATGGAAACTCGCCGTCGTCACGTTCCGGAAGTCGCGGATCTCGGCTCTGATCTCGGTGACGTCGCGCTCGGCTGCGCGGAGCCGCCGATTGATGTCTTCCACGGTCCTCTCCAGTGCGTTAACCCGCCTCTCGAGATTCACCTGCCCCACGGGGTCGAGACTACCGGTGTGATCAGCGCGGGATGGTCTCTCATCGCGGGCCCTGCGGGCGAAGAGCGAAGGGTTGTTCATGTAGGTGGAGCCAATCGGTCACCCTCTGTCGTTAGGCTGCGCGGATCGGGAGATCGAGCGTGATGACCGAGTTCTTCACGATGATCTCTCAGCCTCGGCTACAGCCTCCGCAGCCTCCGCGTCGTCCCCGGTATCGGCCCCAACGTCGTCCTCGCCTTCGATGTCCCCAGCGTTGTCGGTGTCTTGGGTGTCCTGGGTGTCCTCGGAGTCCTCGGCCTCCCCGGCATCCTCGGTGTCCTCGTCACGCCCGATCAACGTGGCGCCGGTCAGATAGATCACCACGAAGATGAACGTCGCGACGAGGCTGAACCCGCCGGCCCAGGACGCCAGCAGCAGTGCGATGACAAAGGCCGCGAGCCACCATCCCTGCAGCCGCTTCGCCTCCATGCGGCGAAATGGTACCGACGATAATGTCAGCCATGGCGCAATGGTCGGATCGTGAGTTCACCGGCCACGAATTCCGGGACGAGGACCTGTCCGGCCTGAGCACCGAGCGGGTCATCTTCACCGAGTGTGACTTCGGTGGTGCCACCCTCGCCGAGTCGGTACATCTCGGATCGGCGTTCCGGAATTGCCGATTTGTGCGGACCGCATTGTGGCACAGCACTTTCCGGAACTGCAGCATGCTGGGATCGACATTCGAGGACTGCCGGTTCCGCCCCATCGTCTGTGACGAGGTGGATTTCACCCTCGCGGTCCTGGCCGGTGCCGATCTGCGCGGGGTGGACCTGTCCGGCTGTCGACTGCGGGAGGCCTCTCTGGTCCGCGGCGACCTTCGCAACGCGGTGCTGACGGGCGCGGACCTCACCGGTGCCCGAACCGAGGGTCTGCGCCTGCAGGGTGCCGACCTGCGCGGTGCCCGCCTAGATCCCACGCTGTGGACCACGGCGGCTTGCCGGGGTGCGCGCATCGACATCGTCCAGGCACTGGGTTTCGCCGCGGCACACGGTCTCGATGTGAGGGGCGAGTAGGCGTTGTCCACAACGGCGGCTTCATCCACAGTCGATGATCGGGCTGCGGAAACCGTCCGACAGCGCCCCTAGAATCGAAAATATGTTCGAGGAATTGAGTGACGCCGGGGTGGTGGACATCATCGGGGAGGCGGCCCGCGTCGAGAACAGTGCCTGCGCCCGCCGGCTTGCGGCGATCGCGGAGTTGTACGAACGCCGGGTTATCCCGGTGCAGGACGGGCACGGCCGGGAGATGTGGCGCATCGATCCGTGGGAGGCGGTGGCCGCCGAGGTCTCCGCCGTGGCGTGCATCACCGCCGCGGCCGCGGGGTCGCTGATGCACAACGCGATCTGCCTTCGGGAGCGGCTGCCGAAGGTGGGCGCGCTGTTCGCCGACGGGGCTATCGACTACCGCACGGTCCGGATGATCGTGGCCCGAACCCTGCTGGCACTGGCTCCGGAGGTGCTTGCGGGCATCGACGCGGACCTGGCCACGGCCATTCCGGGGTGGGGCCCGCTGTCGGTTCTGAAGATGCAGCGGGCTGTTGACGCCGTCGTGGTGCGCCACGATCCGCAGGCCCGCCGCCGGACCGAGCGGCGGTCTCGGGATCGCTACGTCGACCTCGCCCACGATCGGGAGATCTCGCAGCTGACCGGACAGCTCAATCACGTCGATGCCACCCTGCTGGACCGGCGGTTGAGCGCGCTGGCCCGCAGCGTCTGCGATGACGATCCGCGAACTTTCGACCAGAAGCGCGCCGACGCGATGGGCGCGTTGGCCACCGGGCGCACCACACTGGCCTGCGCCTGCGGGCAACCGGACTGTCCGGCCGACGTCGATGGCGAGGCTCCCTCGGTGATCGTGCATGTCGTGGCCGAGGCCGCGGCGATCACCGACTCCGGCACCGACGCTAGGACCGTCCATGGCGAACGGGCCGGGGACGACACCGTGGAGTTCATCACCGACCGGGAACGACTGGTCGAGATCCTGCGGGAGAACGCCGAACCCGACCACCCCGATGACCCCGACCGCCCACCGCAGCCGCCCCCGGCCTTCGGCATCGTGCTGGGCGGCTCCACCGTCCCGTCGGCGGTGCTCGCCGATCTGGCCGCCCGCGGAATCGCCGAACTGCGGCCGGTCGTTCATCCCTCGGCCAGCCCACCCGAACAGCGCTACTGCCCGTCCACGGCGCTGGCGGACTTCGTGCGTTGCCGCGACCTGACGTGCCGGTTCCCCGGCTGCGACCGCCCCGCCGACGTCTGCGATGTCGACCATACGAGGCCCTACGCACGCGGCGGGCCCACGCACGCCTCCAACCTCAAATGTCTTTGCCGTCTTCATCATTTGGTCAAAACATTCTGGACCGGCTGGCATGACGAACAACGACCCGACGGCACGGTCATCTGGACATCGCCGTCCGGCCGCACTTATCGCACCACGCCGGGCAGCGTGCTATTCATCCCCGCCCTGTGCGCACCCACCGGCACGCTGGCCTCGACCGGTCCTCCGCGAGAGACGATCTCAGCCCACCGCAACACCAAGATGCCCCGACGGGCCCGCACCCGCGCCGCGGACCGACACCGACGCATCATCTCCGAACGGCAACGCCACTAGGCGGTTTTGAGCCGGATCTTCCAGCGCACCAAAGCCAGATAGGCCGCGCTCAGTCCGATCAGCATCGCCATGTCGAACCACCAGCTCGACGCGTTGTGTTCCCACCACCGGTCCTTGGGTGTCAGCGGACCGGGCACCAGGTTGACCAGATCCACCGTCGAGGCCGACGCGGCGAATCCCCACCGGGCCGGCGTCAGCCACGAAAGCTGATCGAGCACAGGACGGTTCGTCACCGGGATCATGCCGCCGGAGAACACCAGCTGGCTCATGATCGCCACCACCAGCAGCGGCATGATCTGTTCATTGGACTTGGCGAGCGCCGAGAGCAGCAGCCCGAGGTTGGCCGAGGCCACACAGGTTGCGGCGATGGTGACGAACAACTCCAGCACCGGACTGCCCAGTGCCACCGCACCCTGGGTCGGACCGCCCTTGCCCATCACCACGATCGCGGTGACGATTGCCGCCTGCAGGACGGCGAAGACCGTGTAGACGCACACCTTGGCCAGCAGATAGGCCGTCGTGGACAGCCCCACCGCCTGTTCGCGACGGAAGATCGGCCGCTCCCCGATCAGGTCGCGGATGGTCAGTGCCGTGCCCATAAAGATGGCGCCGACATTGAGCAGGACCAGGATCTGCCCGGGCTCGTTGGGCGCGTCGCCCAGCGGGTCGGGCACCCCGAAGCCGACGGTTCCCGGCACTGCCAGCGACAGCACGCCCATGATGAACGGCAGCAACGCCAGGAACAGGAAGTAGCCGCGGTCGGAGATGATCAGCCGGGCCTGGCGGCGCACGATGGTGGAGAACTGGCGCAGCAGGCTGGTGTGCGTCGGCTCGCCCAGATGGGACGGAGCCTCGGCGGGTGGCGGGGGCGGCTGCGGACCACTGCGCGCGAGATACCGGTCGTTGGCACCCTGCGGGTCACCGGCGACGGCGCTGAAGATATCGGCCCAGTTGGTAGTGCCCATCGCCGGGCCGATCAGGCTGGGCGGCCCACAGAAGGCGGTTTTGCCGCCCGGCGCCAGCAGCAGCACCTGATCGCAGACGTCCAGATACGTCAGCGAGTGGGTGACCACCAGAACCACGCGGCCGGCATCGGCGAGCTGCCGCAGCATCGTCATCACCTGGCGGTCCAGCGCCGGGTCGAGCCCCGAGGTGGGTTCGTCAAGAATCAGCAGCGACGGCCCGGTCAGCAGTTCCAGTGCCACCGACGCGCGTTTGCGCTGCCCCCCGGAGAGCCGGTCGACCCGGGTGTCGGCGTGTTCGGTCATCTCCAACTCCGACAGCACCTGCCTGACCACCTGCTGGCGGTCCTCGGTGGTGGTGTCCGGCGGCAGCCGCAGTTCGGCGGCGTACATCAGGGCCTGGTTGACGGTCAGCTGGCCGTGCACCACATCGTCCTGCGGCACGATCCCGATCCGGGACCGCAGCGAGGCGTACTCGGCGTGGATGTTGTGGCCTTCGAAGCTGATCGTGCCGTTGGTCGGATGGGTGTACCCGGCGATCTGGCGGGCCAGGGTGGACTTGCCCGCCCCGGACGGGCCGATGATCGCGGTGAGAGTTCCGGGCCGGGCGGTGAACGAAATGTTCTCCAGCAGTGTCTTGTCACCCTCGATGGTCCAGGTCACCGCGCGCACATCAAGCCCGCCGGCGCCGATGTCCGCAGCGGTGTCGGTGCGCCGGGTCAGCGTCCCGCCGCGCAGCGTCAGGTCGACGTTGCCGACGGTCACCACATCGCCCTCGTTGAGCAGAGCCCTGTCCACCCGGGCGCCGTTCACGAATGTGCCGTTGATGGAACGGTTGTCCGCGATCGCCATCCCGCCCGGTGTCGGGATGAGGGTCGCGTGATGACGGGACGCCAGCACATCGGGGATGACGATGTCGTTGTCGGTGGCCCGCCCGATGGTCAGCGACCCCGGTGGGGCGGCGGCAGCCGGGGAGGATCCCGGCCGCAGGATCTTGAGCATCGAGGTGGCCAGCGTGGATGTGCCGCCCGATCGGGCCGGGGACGGACCCATCTGGGTGGGTGCGGCATCCGGAGAGGCGGCAGGAGCCGTCGGGCGGGTGGGCGGGGCATAGGGCGGAAACGGCGGCGGCCGGTAGGACGGCGGTTCGGTGGGCTGATACGGAGGCCGGGGCGGTGGGATCACCTCTGTCGAGGTCTGCGGTGGCCGTCCCCCCGACCCCTGGTAGCCGCCGATGTCGAAGCTCAGAGCGGGCCCGTCCGGGTTCCCCAGGTGCACCGAGGTACCGTCGGCGATATCGATGACCGGGACGCGGCGGCCGTGGCTGAACATCCCGTTGAGCGAACCGTTGTCGACTGCCGTCCAGCGACCGTTCTCGAAGCGGAGTACGACATGGGCACGGGACACCAGCGGGTGGGCGATCCGGATATCGGCGCGCAGGTCGCGGCCCACGACGACATCGTGTCCGGCGGCGAATGTGCGCGGGGGCCCGTCATAGCGAACGGTCAGCGCAGGCCCGGAAGCTGCTGGTGGGCGGGTCATCGGCGCCAACTCTAACCGTCGGGTCCCCCGGTGAGCACGCACCGCGTTCGGGAGTAGATGGTCGGCATGCATTTGTTGCAATGCGTACACAGCGACTTGACCGAACGCGCCCGGCCGTCGGCCTCGATCCGGTTGACCAGATCCGGCTCGGCCAGCAGCGCCCGGCCCATCGCGACGAACTCGAACCCCTCGGCCATCGCGGTGTCCATCGTCTCCCGGGTGGTGATCCCGCCCAGCAGGATCAGCGGCATGGTGAGCTCACGGCGGAACAGCACCGCATCGCGCAGCAGGTAGGTGTCCCGGTAGGGATAGGAGCGCAGGAACCTGGTGCCACTGGCCCGGATGCCCCAGCGCAGCGGGGGTTTGAACGCATCGGCGAACTCCTTGATGGGCACATCGCCGCGGAACAGGTACATCGGGTTGACCAGTGAGCTGCCGGCCGTCAGCTCCAACGCGTCCAGGCCGCCGTCGTCCTGGAGCCAGTGGGCGGTCTGCAGTGACTCCTCAAGGGTGATGCCGCCGCGGACTCCGTCGGACATGGTCAGCTTGGCCGTTACCGCGATCGCCGGTGATCCGTCCCGGGCGACCTCGTCGCGCACGGCGCGGACGATGCCGCGGGCCACCCTCGCACGGTTCTCCAGCGAGCCGCCGAAGTCGTCTCGGCGCCGGTTGATCAGCGGGGACAGGAACGAGCTGGCCAGGTAGTTATGTCCGAGGTGGATCTCGACGGCATCGAACCCGGCGTCGATCGCATGGCGCACCGCTGCCGCGTGGGCGGCGATCACCTCGTCGATATCCGCCCGGGTGGCATGGCGGGCGAAACGCATCGACAGCGGGTTGAAGAACCGCACCGGTGCCAGTGCGGGGGCCTTATTCGACCGGGCATTGGCCACCGGCCCGGCGTGCCCGATCTGGGCGCTGATCGCCGCGCCCTCGGTGTGCACGGCCTCGGCCAGACGACGCAGTCCGGACATCGCCTCCGGCCGCATCCACAATGCCGAGGCGTCGGTGCGCCCGCCCCGGCTGACCGCGCAGTAGGCCACCGTCGTCATCCCGACCCCGCCGGCGGCCATCACCCGGTGGAAGTCGATCAGGTCGGCACTGACCAGTGCGCCGGGCGTGCGCGCTTCGAAGGTGGCGGCCTTGATGATCCGGTTTCGCAGCGTGACCGGACCGAGCTGGGCCGGGCTGAATACGTCCCGGACATCGTCCATATGCAGAATGTAGCCGTGCCCGCACAAACCCTGGACGGAAAGCTGACCCGCGACGAGATCTTCGTCGACCTCACCGAACGGGTCGCGGTCCTCACCGCGGCGGGCCGCACCCCCGGTCTGGGCACCGTCCTGGTCGGCGACGACCCGGGCTCGCACGCCTATGTGCGCGGTAAGCACTCCGACTGCGCGAAGGTCGGCATCGTCTCCATCCGGCGAGACCTGCCGGCCGATGTCTCCCAGACCCAACTCGATGACACCATCGACGAGCTCAACGCCGACCCGAACTGCACCGGCTATATCGTGCAACTGCCGCTGCCGCGCCATCTCGACGAGAACGCCGCCCTGGAGCGGATCGACCCGGCCAAGGATGCCGATGGCCTGCATCCCACCAACCTGGGCCGGTTGGTGCTCAACGAACCCGCACCACTGCCGTGCACCCCGCGCGGGATCGTCGCGCTGCTGCGCCGCTACGGGGTGGGGCTCGACGGCGCCCACGTCGTGGTGATCGGCCGGGGTATCACGGTCGGCCGGCCGCTGGGCCTGCTGCTGACCCGCCGCACCGAGAATGCGACGGTGACGCTGTGCCACACCGGAACCCGCGATCTTTCCGCGCTCACCCGGCAGGCCGATATCGTCGTCGCCGCAGTCGGCGTCCCGCATATGCTGACCGCCGAGATGGTGCGGCCAGGTGCGGCGGTGGTGGACGTCGGGGTGAGCCGGGTCGACGGGAAGCTGACCGGTGATGTGGCCCCGGAGGTGTGGGACGTCGCCGGGAAGGTCTCGCCGAACCCCGGCGGTGTCGGTCCGCTGACCCGCGCGTTCTTGCTGACCAACGTCGTCGAACGAGCAGAAGTATCGCGGTGATTCGGTCGCAGTGGCCGATCCTGACCGTGGCGTTGATCTTCGCGGTGGCACTGGCGCTCGTCGGTGCCGGCTTCTGGCGGCGCGGGACGTTCCTGATCGGGGTGGGGGTCGGGGTGGCCGCCGCCCTGCGTCTGGTGCTGCCCGCCGACCGCGCCGGTCTGCTGGTCGTGCGCGGCAAAAGCCTCGATTTCGCCACCATGACGACGCTCAGTGTGGTGGTGATCTACACCGCGTGGACCATCGACCCGCTGGGCACCAGTTAACCCCTAGGCCAGGGTGGCCCGCACGCACACCGTGACATACGGCACGGCGATACCATCGGCGTTCTTCAGCGCCGGGTGGGTGGCCAGCAGATTCCGGACCTGATCGAGGGTCTGGGTGCGCACCTCCGCCGGCGAGGTGATGCAGTAGCTGCGCGAGGAGACGTAGTCGATGAGCGCCTGCGGGGTGATGTAGTTGGTCCATTCCACCTGGTGAGCCGCCACATCGATGAAGCGGTCCGGTAGATCGACGCTGGTGTTGGCGATATCGCGTTCGAGTCCCACGATCTGGCCGAAATCGCGCACCCAGCCCAGTCTTTCATCGCGGGTGTTCCACACCAGCCCGAGCCGACCGCCCGGTCTCAGCACCCGGGCGATCTCGGCCGTCGCTCGCTCGGTGTCGAACCAGTGCCAGGCTTGGGCCACCAGAACGGCGTCAACGGACCCGTCCGGCAGCGGAATCTGCTCAGCGGTGCCCAGAAGCGCTGGGGTGGCCGGCAGTGTGTCGCGCAGGACGTCAAGCATTTCTGCGATCGGGTCGACGGCAGTGACGTTCAGCCCGCGCTCCACCAGCCTTGTGGTCAGCTTTCCGGTACCGGCGCCGAGGTCCAGCACGTCGCCCGCGGCCCAATTGTCGGCGGGAGCCAGCAGCCAGCTGATCGCTTCCGGCGGGTAGGAGGGCCTGCCCCGCTCGTAGGCCGCCGCCTCGGCGCCGAAGGACAGCGACCGATCGCGGGCGGAGCGGCTCACCCGAGGGTCTCCCGGATCAACTGTCCCACCGCCTCGGTCTCGATCAGGAAGCCGTCATGTCCGTAGATCGACTCGATCACGTTGAGCCCCGCGCAGCCGGGCAGCAGGTCGGCCAGTTCGGACTGTAACCGCATGGGGTAGAGCCGGTCCGAGGTGATTCCACCCACGACCACCGGCACCGGGCACGAGCGCAGCGCCGCCGCGACCCCGCCACGCCCGCGTCCCACATCATGGTTGGACAAGGTTTCGGTCAATGCCACATAGCTGCCGGCGTCGAACCGCCGGACCAGCTTGGCGCCCTGGTATTCGAGGTAGCTCTGCACCGCATAGCGCCCCCCGGTCAGCGGATCCTCCCGCCTGTCCCCGCTGCCCTGGCCGTCATTGCCGAACCGGGTGTCGAGTTCGGTTTCGCCGCGGTAGGTCAGGTGGGCGAACCGGCGTGCCAGTTCCAGCCCGGTGGAAGGCGTGCGGCCGGTGCCGTGATAGTCCCCGCCCTGCCAATTCGGGTCGGACTTGATCGTCGCGATCTGGGTGCTCTGGGTGCCGATCTGGTCGGCGGTGGCCCGCGCCCCCACCGCCAGCACCAGGCCGGCCCGGACCCGCTCGGGGTAGCCGATCATCCACTCCAGCGCGCGCGCCCCGCCCATCGAGCCGCCGATCACACCGGCCACCTCGGTGATGCCCAGCGCGGCGAGTGCCGCCACATCGGCGGTGACCTGGTCGCGGACCGTGATCAACGGGAACCTCGAACCCCACGGCCGGCCGTCACCGGCCAGCGAACCCGGTCCGGTTGATCCGCGGCACCCGCCCAGGACATTGGTGGCCACGGCGCACCACCGGGTGGTGTCGATCGGTGCACCGGGGCCGGTGACACCATCCCACCAGCCCGGCACATTCGAGTCACCGGTGAGCGCATGCAGGACCATCACGACGTTGTCCCGGTTGGGGGAGAGCTCACCCCAGCGTTGCACCGCGATCGAGACATCGTCCATCACCGCACCGCTCTCCAGCGTCAGTGGGCCGATGTCGACGATGCCGATCTCGCCCTCGGCCGGTAGGGCCGGGGTGTCGCGGCGGATGTCCTCAAGTGTCATATCGGGCTGCTCTTTCAAGAGGCCGCCACGGCGGCGAACCCGCGTTCGAGGTCGGTGAGGATGTCGTCGATACCTTCCAGTCCGACGGCCAGCCGGACCAAACCGGGAGTGACCCCGCTGGTCAGTTGTTCCTCAGCTGTCAGCTGCTGGTGGGTGGTCGATGCCGGGTGGATCACCAGCGAGCGGACATCGCCGATATTGGCCACATGGCTGTGCAATGTCAGCGCGTTGACGAACGCCTTTCCGGCCGCCACGCCGCCGGCCAGCTCGAAGGACAGCACCGCGCCGGTCCCGGCCGGCGCCAGGATCCGGCCCCGCTGGTACCAGGGTGAGCTCGGCAGTCCGGCGTAGTTGACGCTGACCACCTCGGGGCGGCCCGCCAGGAAATCCGCGACCCGCCCGGCGTTGGCGACATGCCGTTCCATTCGCAGGCTCAGCGTTTCCAGCCCCTGGGCGATCAGGAAGGCATTGAAGGGGGCCGCGGCGGCGCCCAGGTCGCGAAGCAGTTGCACCCGGGCTTTCAGTGCGTAGGCCGCCGCACCGAGGTCGGCGAACACCACCCCGTGATAGCTCGGATCCGGGGTGGTGAAACCGGGGAACTTCCCGGACTGCGCCCAGTCGAAGGTGCCGCCGTCGACGATCACCCCGGCGATCGCGGTGCCGTGTCCGCCCAGGTACTTGGTGGCCGAATGGACCACGATGTCCGCGCCCTGGGTGAGTGGCCGGATCAGGTAGGGCGTCGCGATGGTGTTGTCGACGATCAGCGGTACCCCGTTGGCGTGGGCGGCCTCCGCCACCCCGGGGGTATCGAGGATGTCGATCTTCGGGTTGGAGATGGTCTCGCCGTAGAAGGCTTTGGTGTTCGGCCGCACCGCCGCCTGCCAGGAATCGAGGTCGTCGGGGTCGGCGACGAACGTGGTCTCGATCCCGAGCTTCGGCAGGGTGTAGTGCAGCAGGTTGTAGGTTCCGCCGTAGAGCCGTGGGCTCGATACGATGTGGTCGCCGGCGCCGGCGAGGTTCAGGATCGCGATGGTCTCGGCCGACTGGCCGGAAGCCAGGAACAACCCGGCCACCCCGCCCTCGAGCGCGGCGACGCGCTGTTCGACCACATCGGTGGTGGGGTTCATCAGACGCGTGTAGATGTTGCCCGGCTCGGACAGGCCGAACAGCGCCGCGGCGTGATCGGTGTTGTCGAAGGTGTAAGAAGTGGTCTGGTAGATCGGCAGCGCCCGGGCGTGGGTGTCGCTGTCAGGTGTCTGGCCGGCGTGAATCTGTTTGGTCTCAAAAGACCAGTCGTCGAGGGTGGTCATCGGGTAGGGCTCCTAGAAAGTCACTGGCCGACCCGTCAGCGGTGTGACGGGCGGTTCGGCGGGGGTGGGTCAGCGACAGTGACACATATGGGGGCTCCGCATCAGGTTTCCCTGTCTTCTCGGGGGCCCGTCATGCGGACCCGCGCTTGCCGTGCAGCCGTAACCTGCTGCTCAACCTGGTCATCACCCAGGGCACCCCACCGCGGTTGGAGGGTTGCCGGCCAGCAAGCCGGGGCTTGACGCTGGCGCTCATGACCGTTGTCAAGAGTATCGCACCTTATGGTCGGCGAGCCAGCGGTCCCGGCGTCGCGCGATTTCGTCGTAGCGCATGATGTGAGCGGATAGGTATAGCCGCCGTGACAACGCGCGACTGCCTCGAGCCTGACCCGAAACCGACGCCGGGAGACCAGTATGAGCGACCAACAGCCGACCATCATCTACACGCTGACCGACGAGGCGCCGCTGTTGGCGACCTACGGATTCCTTCCGGTCGTCAGGACGTTCGCCGAGGCGGCGGATATCGATGTCCAGACCAGCGACATCTCGGTGGCCGCCCGCGTCCTGGCCGAGTTCTCCGACTGCCTGACGGAGGATCAGCGGGTTCCGGACAATTTGGCCGCGCTGGGCAAGCTGACCCAGGATCCCCACGCCAACATCATCAAA
>Ga0180436_10000207_pt1 | contig 62742 bp, 50 predicted proteins | sample SS_ome_2_FD_132434 | JGI IMG/M metagenome (GOLD analysis project Ga0180436, IMG submission 132434) | Hypersaline lake sediment archaeal communities from the Salton Sea, California, USA - SS_3_S_2 metaG | ecosystem: Environmental > Aquatic > Non-marine Saline and Alkaline > Hypersaline >...
GCACCCAATTACTTCTTCTTGAAGTACCGGATCGTCCGGAAGACGACCAACTTCGAGATAAGCAACCATGGAGTGTAGAATGAACATCTACATCGGAAACATGTCGTTTGACACGACAGAAGATCAGTTACGCCAAGCCTTCGAGGGTTATGGTCAAGTCTCCACCTGCAAAGTTATCACCGACAAGAATACAGGCGACCCGCGGGGGTTTGCATTTGTAGAGATGTTGGCAAAGGAAGAGGCTATGGCTGCCATCAGCGGTCTGAACGGCCAGGAGCTGAACGGACGCACGTTGAATGTCAACGAGGCAAAGCCACGCGGCGAAGGAGGCAATCGCGGCGGAGGCAATAACTATCGCAAGCCGTACTAAGGACAACGCCAAGTGACCGTGAGGACATCCTCACGGAGATGATGATTGAAGGAGACCGGCCGTCAGCCAGTCTCCTTTTTTTACGGTCATGATTTCGAGAATAGTTGGTCGGCTAGGGTTCCTGTCATGCCCGAAAACGATCAGGCTATCCCGACGCTCGGAGGGCCGACCGCGTTGTCAGCGGATCCAGCGGACGCAAGGTAGGCATTTGGGTCGTGGCAGATGGCCCCCGGTGGCAGCCATTCCCAGAAGTGACCGAGGTCCCTGCGGATTCTATCTTTGAAGTATTCGGGAATATCTGTCGTCTCCTGCTCGAAAAAGCGTCTAAACGGCCGATCGGTCTTCAGCCGAAGGCGTATCTCACTGAAGTAAGCCACCCGACTAAGACGTTCCGACGAGAGACCTCGAACCAAGTTCAACCATCGCGGAATTGTCTCTCTGTTGGCTATGAAACGCCGGAGAATAAGGCTAGGGGAATAGGAGTACTTCGTCAAATCAATGAGATAGTCGTAGAATTGCAGCCACGAGTAGTTCCTTGGCTTCATGTTCATCTGAGCATTGCTGAGAAAGTGAAACGGAATCGGCATAACCCGATTGTCCCGCTGAAATGCGAGGTTTTGCGGCGCCGCTTGCCCAAAGGCTGACAACAAAGAATATGCGGGGAAAGCTCCCGGACTTAGATCCAAAAACCGCTTCGTGAGTTCAAACGGATCCGACGAATGGTCGCTATCTAATCCTAAAATGTGATTTGTTTGAACGTAAGGAATATATCGCAAGATCATATTGGTCCGATCCGAGACGTTCTTAACTTTATCCATCCCTGTCGCTTTCCCAGTACGGGACTTCTTCCCCATTTCGAACCACGACTCGATTCCCGGCAGCATCGCCTTGAAGCCGTTGCGTGCAAGCCGCTTCACACGGTCTTCCGATAAGAGTGAAAGGGTCGATTCCGCGATGAAATCTATGCGACCGGGAGGGACTACTTCTTCGATTGCGTCCAAACACTCGTCGAAACGAACGCCGAAGTTCGGGTCATGCCAGGCCACCCGGGGATGTTTCAACTTGCCGAGAAGAAATCGTAAATCTTCCTTCATGGCCTCCGAGTCCAAAGGCATGAAAGGTACCGAGGAATCGATGCAGAAATCGCACGAGTAAGGACATCCGAGACTGCTGAGAAGGGGAACGAATTTCATCAATGGTGCTTTGGACAAAGTCTGGTCAATGAACTTCCATCGTTCACGTACCCCAGGCAGGTTGTTTGGATGACGGGCTGCTGAAAGGATCTGGCCTGCCGGACGATAGCGAGAACAATCCTGGGTGACCCGCTCGACGAGCGACTTATCAGTAAAACCCATTACATAGTCGAAGTGCTTTTGTGCATCTTGAGGATAACAGCGGGCATGTGGTCCGCCCAGGGCGGTGACAGCACCCCGCGATCTTAGGAGGTTACTCAACGCATAAGAGAGCAAAGCGGCCTCAGTAAAAGAGCTGATAAAGACGAGATCTACCTTCTGCGGTAGGAGCCCAAGTAGATTCTCCCGGCCTGTATAAGTGATCAGGGTGACGTCGTGCCCTTCTTGCTCACACCAGCTGGCTACGACCTGCGGCATAATGCCCGCGAAGTTGGCTCCCATGACTCGCATCCACAGGGTTCGTATCGGCGCCTTGGCTACCAGATCAATGACACCTATGGTCAGTTTTGGCATAGCCGTAATCCCGGAAACTGGACCTCCAAAGAGCCACCCTCGTTCTCCCAGCAATCAAGCGCACTGGAGGATAGAATGTGCTTGGAGCGTGTGAACAGCAAACGCAGGCAGGCATTCTCATAGTCACAATCGGAATCCGCACTGTTTTCCTGCACCGCCGATAGACCACCAGCGTTCTCCATCCCAGAAGCAACGTTCTCAAGCACCTGTCTCGAGATAAGGGCGCGAAATCTGGCGAGAATCGTTCTCACCGAACTCCTCGTGCAATCCGTCACGTAGGCGATGTCCGCATACGAAAGACGATCGCGAAGCCAGAGTAGTATGACCATCCGGTACCACGGTCTGAGACGTGCGATTGCCCGCTTCAAAGACACCTCCGAAATCGAGCTCAGTTGTAGCAGGTGCGAGTGTTCAATTGCCGAGATCGAGGATGACGGGCTACTGCGATCGGAGCAAGCCATTGACTTCAAGTACGAAGGTAGTGTTCGGGATTGTCCCATGCTGCTCCCTTGAATCCCGTAGCCAAAGTACTCTCTCATTAGTATTCTGAACAGCCACACCTTACAGCTGACGGTGTCACCATAGTCATGCCACTCCCGATAACCTTTCGTCACAGTCTTGAGCACAAGGTCTTCGGCGTGACGATTGTGCATAGTTAGCCACAATGCATTTTGCCACAGCGAATCGAGGTGAGGGAAAGTCTCTACCACAAATCTCTTCCGACCATCTGTTGAATCACTGTTCACGGCGCATCTCACGTTCCCAAAGGTCCGGCATCAGGTCGTGTAGCTCTTCTTCGGATATGACTCGTACTGCTTGGCTGCCTGGGACGCGCGGTTTTTGATACCGCCAATAACTCGACTCCTAACCTCCGACGTGCTCATGCCCCGGCGGTGCTCAATCGAGCCCGACACTTTTTCGGCGGTTTCCAAGCCTATGCCGGCATTCCTCATGGAGTTGAGAATCTTGATTGACTGAAAAGCTTCCTCTTTGCCAGATCGTTTGATTATGGTGTTCATTGGTGACGCTTTCTTTCGCGGCGGATGCCATGCAGCCAGGACGTCTCAGAGTCCGGCTCTGACATCCATACTATTGGTTCTCTTGGCAGGCCTACCGGCATGCAAGTTTGACGAATTAGCTCTGGTGCTTATCCACGAGGGTGTGGGCTGGAGGGGATGATCGTCCGTTCTCTATACGATCCACCTTCCCGGTCCTTAGACAGCAACTCAATATAAGCTACAGAATTATCCTATCAATCGGCCATAGGATTGAAAAGAGAACTAGTCCCTTCGAATGAGACTCGACGACTAGCTCTTTGAGCCAGGAGCCTGCGGGTCCCTGACCAGGCCTTCGGTAAGAGCAAAGCTGGCAAGCTCCAGCCGAGTGTGAAGAGCCAGTTTCTCCAGCGTGTTGTGGACGTGGCTTTTTACGGTATGAACGGCGATATGAAGTTCGTTGGCAATCTCCTTGTTGCTCATTCCTCTCGCAATAAGATTCACTACCTCGTGTTCCCGCTTTGTTAACCTGACCGCCTTCATTAGTCGGTCGGCCTTTCCACTCTGAACTGCGTATTCGACTATGTGTGAAAAGAGCGAATTGGTCAGGGACGGAGGCAAAACCTTCTGGCCATCGGCGACTGACCGGATTGTGTGTAGAAAATCATCTAAAGTTGCGTCCTTGAGGATGAACCCGGATACACCTGCCTTGACGAATTCGGCGACTTCTGACTGCGCCGGAATAAGGTCCATCACCACGATCTCCGCCCTGGGGAAATTCTTCCTTATGTTTTCGGCAATTCGTAGACTGTTCTGGCTCCGAAGGCCAAGATCAAGGAGAACAACCTGGGGCTTGATTTTCTTGGCCTTTTCAAGAGCGTCGCCGTTGCCTGTCGCCGACACTGCCTTGATATCCGGCTGGGCGTTGAGCATGGCGGTTATCCCCTCGCGGAGGAGGCGGTTGTCTTCTATCAGAAGAACACGAATCTTCGGCATATACAGCTTCCCAGTAATCCAACGGACAAATATCTCTTTTTATTCTAAAAATCGGCCAGAAGTGCGTCAACCATAATCTGCAGCCAAGACGACGCGGAACCGGTTATGCCACATACTCTTCAGCGATATCGACAATCTTTATGCTCGACTATTCTGCGCCAGAATGAATCCAAACCCGGTCAAGTTACCGATTCCGACGTATACACAAGTAGATCCAGCGTCTCCAAGCTAGCCGTTTTCCAAGACTTGGTCTGGCAAATCAATCCTTGCAAATTGCTCATCTGGTGGCACAGTACAATCATGCGCCTGTAACGTTCCACAAAACCGCCTGGGCGTGAATCGCGAGCGGCGTGGAAGAAACGAGAGTCCTATGAATATCTACGTTCGTAACCTGTCGCCCGAAACCTCCCAATCGGAGCTTCTCGGGTGTTTTGAGATCTATGGCGATGTGACAGACGTGACAATCAGCACCTGGAAGGTCGAAGGTCAATACCGAGCATCGGCCTTTGTGGAGATGCCGTCCAATGAGCAGGGTGTAGCAGCCATCGCCGCCATAAACGGTCGGGAGCTAAACGGGAATCAGCTGAGACTGCAGGAAGACTAGAACAACACGACCGCAAGACACTTCACTGGCATCGGGCCTGCACCGAGAATGGACCGGCGTCGCTGGCTCACGTTGCTCAACGACAACGTGACAACACTTCAACTTCCCACAAGAAAGAAGACTACATGTCAATACTAGCGTGGATCATTGTCGGGCTTATCCCCGGCTTTCTCGCCGGTGCCCTAGCCGCACATAGAAGACAGACCGCTCGAGTAAAAGCCGGTAGCACAAAATAGAAACGGATAGAAAATACTATGTTTGGAACCAAACCACACAGCTTTGGGGTCTTCGCACGGATACGAGGTCACCCCGAAAAGACCGACGAGCTTCGCCAGCGCCTGCATGAATTGACCGGCTTGACTCGAGCCGAGGAGGGTTGTCTTTCGAGCGAGATAATAGAGAATGGGTGCGACTCAACCGAGTTCACCCTACTGGAGCAATGGTCAAGCCAGGAGGCACACGCTCTCCACTTCGGCAGTAGTCTAATTCGGGATGCGATGAGTTCCTTTCCGCAGCTGATTTCCAACGAATTGGACCCCCGCAAATACGAATTGCGGCTGAATACGGTCAAGTACGGAACTAACAGCTATTGTCTGCAGGCAGGAAGACTTGCGACCAGTCCCGAAGCGAGAATAAGGGTCCGGGCTGAGAATGTCAGATACGGTAGGACACAAACAAAGGAGATTCAGTGAACATCTACGTTGGCAATCTATCGCCAGGGACATCGGAACATAAGCTTCGTAAGGCTTTCGAGATGTATGGCAAGGTGGGCAAAGTCACCATTGACGATCGCTTGCCGGACCGCGACTCTATTGGCTTTTGCTTTGTTGAGATGCCTTTTGAAAGCCAAGCGTTGCGGGCGATAAGGGAACTAGACGGCAAGATCCTGAATGGAAACTCATTAGTCATCAAAGAGAGCGGAGTGAGTGCTTAAGCGCTATCCCTGCAGAACGGCGCAACTAAATCAACAATTGTGGCTGACCGGTCAGCCTCGAATAACTACGCGGGTCCTGCTCTCCTGTTACGCTTCTTCTGCTTGGGAACCAGACTGTCGGGGGGTGCAACCGGACCGGAGTCGACCACCGTGCGGCGCTTTAGATCGTACACCATGCCTGGTGTGAGTAACGAGTAAAGCACGTTCGTAAGGGCGAACGGCTTTCTGTTCTCGACGTAACCGATGTGATTTGTCTCGATCGCGCTTCCATCCAGCACAATAACCGTCCCGGTGCCGATGACTTTCGCCTTAGTTTCATCCTCAATGAGCAACCCGGTGTTCTCTTCAATACCAAGACCTAACAACGCCGGATTGGACGCGACTGCGTGGACGAGCCGAGAGATTCGCGATCTCTGAACAAAGTGTGTGTCGAATATGGTGTCGTGGATCAGGCCCAGCCCCTTGGTCATCTCGATACCGCCTTTTCGAAATACACGAAAGCGATTGTTCTGGAATATCATCACCTCAGGGATTACGGCGGCTCCGGCTGAGGTTCCAGCAACAACGCAGCCGCCCGTTTGATATCGCTCCAGTAGAGCCCGATGTAACGGTGTGCCTCCAATCAGCGAAGAAAGACGAAGCTGATCACCACCTGCGAACATAAAGAGCGTCGTTTCACCGATGATTTTCGCCAACTCGACCGACCCCGCGTCCTGTCGATCTCCAATGTGTATGGTCTCGATAGACTCTGGGTTGAAAGCCGAGAAGACCTCTCTGTAATCACGCGCACGTTCGCTGGGAGTGTCACTAGCTGTCGGCACGACCACTATTCGCGCCTTGCCTCCCCCGGCCAGTTCAACCATTTCCCTGAATAAGTCAGATTCTTCGGACTTCTTCTCATTGCCCCCTATGGGAATAAGGAACCGGGGCATCAGAATGGACTCAAGTGTTTGCGCGTTCCATTCATTGATATCGCTCCCGTTACCATTCTCCCCCCGCCGGACCGTTTCTGCTTTACCATAGTGTAAGTTTAAGTTATACTTACTCTTATGTCAACGTTTGTTTGCCGTGCCGGTAAGCCCTGGACCGGTCTAATATGCAAAAACCCCAAGGTGTATGTCTCGTTGCGTGAGACAGCAATGCTGCAACCTGTGCAGCACGCTCGCGAGAGACCACACGCGGAGGTCTCCACATGAGGATACTTGAGCACCGAGCTCTAAGGGGTCCAAATCGATACAGTCGCTATCCAACGATCTTCATGCTCCTGGATATTGGCGAGTTCGAAGATCGGCCTTCTGATACCCTTGACGGCTTCAATAATCGACTCGTGAAGTTGATCCCTACGTTGCGCGGTCACGAGTGTTCTGTAGGTAAACCTGGCGGGTTCGTTCAGCGCTTGGAGCGAGGCACGTGGGCCGGTCACATCGTAGAGCACGTTGCTCTTGAGCTCCAGTGTCTGGCCGGGATGGAGGTTGGATTTGGCAAGACGTTCGACACGTCCGAATGTGGCATATACAAAGTCGCCTATCGTTACAAAGTGGAATCGGCCGGCCTCCTGGCAGGCTCAGAAGCAGTCGCGCTGGTCGAAGCCACCGCACAAAAGCGCCCATTTGATGTCGGACGTACAATCGAGCAGCTTAAGGAACTTCGTGAAAAAGACCTGCTCGGACCGTCCACCAGCAGCGTTGTCGAGGAAGCAAAACGAAGAGGGATACCGGCCTTGCGACTCAATGATCTCAGTCTGGTTCAACTCGGATATGGTTCCAAACAACGGCGCATTCAAGCCACGATAACCGATCGAACGAGTGCCCTTGGTGTCGAGATCGCCGATGAAAAATACAGGACTAAAGAACTACTCAGGCGGGCTGGGATTCCAGTCCCCGAGGGAGCGATTGCCGAGTCCCTGGAAGAAGCCGCCCGCATGGCCGATAGCATCGGCTATCCCGTCGCCGTAAAACCCGAAGTCGGGCACCACGGCAAGGGGATCACGGCCCGCGTCTCCGATGCAGAAGGACTCGCGACCGCCTTTGTGTCAGCGCAGAGGCATTGTACCTCCGTTATTGTAGAAAAGCATCTGTCCGGATTCGATTTCCGCGTACTTGTCATAGACGGCAAGCTGGTGGCAGCAGCGCTTCGCGAACCGGCATACGTCATAGGCAACGGTACGTCCTCTATTCGCCAGCTCATCGATGAGATAAACCGCGACCCACGCCGAGGTGTTGGACACGAAAAGGTGTTGACGGCTATTACGACTGATGACATGACAGAACGGTTGATTTCGTTCCGTGGCTACCAGGTCGATGATGTTCTTCCGGCGGAAGAAAAGCTGTATCTTAAGTCCACCGCGAATCTTAGTACGGGAGGCACGGCGTGCGACGTAACTGATGATGTTCATCTGGATGTTTGGCTGATGTGTGAGCGTATCGCCCGTCTCGTCGGCATGGACTGCATCGGCATCGATATTGTCGCCCCACGCCTGGATCAACCTCTACCACCAGATTCTGCCGGAATTGTTGAGGTCAACGCCGCGCCAGGATTCCGAATGCACTTGGATCCTTTCGAAGGCAAGTCGCGCAATGTTGCCAAGCCCTTTGTGGAGATGCTGTTCCCAACGAACGTGAGTTTCCGCGTACCCATTGTTGCTGTGACCGGCACCAACGGCAAGACGACTACCGCGAAGCTCATCGCTCATGCCCTCAAGTACAGCGGAAAGAAGGTCGGATTCGCGGGCACAACGGGCGTTGAGATCGATGGCGTTGCCGTCATATCCGGAGATTACAGCGGTCCCGAAGGATCCGGCATCGTCCTGCGCGAACCCAACGTCGATCACGCAGTGCTCGAGGTTGCTCGCGGTGGCATCATTCGGCGTGGACTGGGCTTTGATAGTTGCAGCATCGGTGTTTTGCTGAATATAGCTGAAGATCACCTCGGCTTAGACGGCGTGGAAGATCTGGAGGAGCTAGCTCTCGTCAAAGCTACTGTGCTGGAAGTTGTTGAGGACTCGGGGGTCTCAGTCATCAACGCGGACGATCCCGTCGTCGTAGGGCTCATGGAGAGGGCTGGCGGCCAGTTGATCCTCTTTTCCCTGCACCCGAGAAATGAGGCCATCGCCCAACATCTCAGATCCGGTGGAACTGCAGTGGTTTTGCAGGACGGCGATATTGTCATTCGTTCCCCCAAACCTCCTGTTCACCTTCTCTCCGCGCTCGATGCTCCGATTACTCTAAGAGGTATGGCAACGTTCAACATTGCGAACGTTCTTGCAGCAGTAGCAGCCCTACACGGCCTGGGAGTGCCAGTCGACATGATTCGAAAGGGGATCAGCACTTTCCACCCAAGCGCAACCCAAAACCCTGGACGCATGAATCTCATCGATTTTATAAACTTCAAAGTGATCCTGGATTACGGGCACAACGTCCCCGCTGTGAAGGCCTTGGGAAGCACCCTGCCCCACATCACCAAAGGACGAAAGATTATTGTGGCGCACGGCACCGGCAATCGGCTAGATGAGCACATCAAAGTATTCGGAGGTGCTTTAGCTGAAGTTTATGACCATATCGTCGTAACTGATGCTGATCCGCGCCACCGCATCCCAGGCGAAACCCCCAGTCTGGTGCTAGAGGGTGTCCTGGAAAGGGGCTTCGCCAGTGACAAAGCGCATATCGTCAATGACCCAATCGAGGCGATCGATCGTGCTTTTTCGATTGTAAAACCTGGCGACCTGATTGTTGTTCAGGTTGATGAAGTTGAACCTATTCTAAAGCGCGTGATGGAGCATTTTGATCGCATTGTAGGCGCTACGGCGTCCCTCAAGTCAGATTCTTAACGAGGCTGCGCGGATCCTTTTGGCATACCGTTTGTGACCACTTTCGGTCCAAACTGGTCCAAGTCAATCCAAAGTGATACCTGAACGATTTCCAGCTACTATGCTCTCTCCTATCGCACTGCGTTGAATGTCAATCAGATGCGTTTTCGTCGCGATCAGATTTCAAGACCGATTCGCCGAAGGCAAACTAGTTGATCAAGGCGAGTCAAAGAACGGAACTCTGGGGTCGGTCTTCGGCAGTTCTCACCTTCAGTTGATTGGTGAGAGAACACTAGCCGGATGAGGCCTATCAGTCTGCGGACTAAAAGTACCACATTGCAGTTGGACAATTGTACTGAAGAATCAGTATTCAGCCCAGTCGAATCACCAGTGCGAAAGTTCTGTGTTTCGGAACGTCACCCCCGCTTATTTATTTGAAGCCCGACCTCGTCGGGCTCTTTTGTTGGTGCGACTCAAAGCCGCTACGGCTCCTCGACATCAACACTCAAGTCCTCCGCAACTCTCCTGCTTCCGTAGCTCTCAACTATCATGATGCGCGTCAGAGTCCCAGGAACGATAGCAGCCCGTGCAAATGCTCGCAGGTCCAACAGGGAATCGAAGCGCTTCTGGATGTCCTTCCATGCAGAGGCCTTGGGGTTCCACACTTGGATCTTGTAATACGGGAAAGCGCGCACAGGATCCAATCCGACTGTGAATTTCCTCGGTCCGGCAGTCACATCGCCTCCTTCGATTGGAATGGTCGATGGGGTCAAGTAGATGATCTGCTGCTCCAATGAGAATCACGTTTTGACTCGAACTCGTACAACCGCTTGACACTCGAGTCCAAGCCCGGGTGCCCCACCGCTTGCGGTGGGAGATGATTCAGTCTTCCGTACCGGGTAACTGTCTCTAGTCTCGCCATTCTTGCTTTTATGTCAACTTCGCACGGATTGCCAAATCTGACACTGGCTGCTCGATAAAGTGAACCCACCCTAAGAAGGATGGGCCACCTGACGGAGGCTCGGTGTTTCGGAACATCAATCCCGCTTCAGTATGTCTTAGAATCTACAATCGTTGTACAGACGTGGGCGGGGTTACTTTCTAAGTAAACCTACGCTGGGAAGGGTGGATCGCCAGTCTCCCACGGTCGGCGGCGGTTTTGGAAACATCTCCGACCAGTAGACCTCTCAAGAGGACAGATCAGCCTTGCGGATCGCGTCCAGTACCTTTTGCACTGGTCATTTCAGAAGGAGACTCTATATTAAGTTAACTAGCCCATATAGACTCGCGAGAATGCGCGTTGCTCGGCCAAGATCACAGCGACTCAATACGGCCGTCCAAGTGCCCAACGCACCAGGAATCAGGAGTACTTACCTCATGCGCCCTAGCCTTGCCATTGCACTGCTCTTGCTTGCCATACCAATTCACGGTTTCGCCCAAAACACGGTGGATGGATCAATCACTCATGACGGCATGCAACGGACGTATCTACTATATGTGCCTGAGAACTACACGGGCGACACGGCCTTACCTCTAGTTCTCAACTATCATGGATTTACATCTAGCGCGGGCGTTCAGATGGCGCTCTCGAACTTCCAGCAGATAGCTGATACTGCCGGGTTCATCTTGGTTTGCCCCCAGGGGACCTTGCTCTTTGGCCTCAGTCACTGGAATGTCGGTGGCTGGACAGTTGGTAGTAGCACCGATGATGTTGGGTTCACGGACCATCTGATCGACTCCCTCGCCGCTGAGTACAATATCGATACCTCACGAATCTACAGCACCGGGTTCTCCAACGGCGGTTTCATGAGTTTCCTGCTCGCCTGTCAACTGAGTGATAGGATCGCTGCGATTGCCTCAGTCTCTGGATCCATGACGCCGGAGACCTACTCCGGCTGCAGTTCACTTCGGCCAATGCCAATACTGCAGATTCATGGCACGTCCGACGACGTAATCCCGTACGGTGGGCTTAGCTATACGCGACCCGTTGGAGAGGTGATCGATTACTGGGTCGCCCATAATGACTGTGATGACCCAGCCATCATCACTCCTCTTCCGGATGTTTTTCCGGGCGACGGGAGCACGGTTGAACAGTACGCACATCTGGACGGAACCGACGGCGTTACGGTTGAACACCTCAAGATAATCGGCGGCGGGCATGATTGGCCGGGGGCCGAAGGAAATATGGACATCAGTGCCTCCGAAGAGATTTGGAGGTTCTTCTCCAGGTTTGACATCGAAGGGCTAATTGAGCCGTCGTGTTGTTCTATCCGAGGTGACATCAACCACGATGGCTCAGGACCGGATATAAGTGACCTTGTCTTCTTGGTGGCCTATATGTTCCAGGGCGGTGCCGAGCCGCCTTGTATGGAAGAGGCGGATATCAACGGAGACGGTATCGAGGTTCCTGACATCGCGGATCTAGTGTATCTGGTCTCCTATATGTTCAGCGGAGGACCTGCACCGGGGCCATGTGGACAGGTATAGCCAGGAGTTTCGCCAATGCCGTGGTTCCGGTCAGCACTGACTACTCTTTTGCTGCATTGAATCCAAGATGAACAACGGCAACAGCAGGGACACATACGCCAGAAAGTCCCAAGGGTCGAATGTTGAACTATAGACTGCGAAGTACTGTAAAGTCTCGATTCCAAAACAAACGGACACAAAGATCACAACCGTTCTAGCGGGGTTAAAAAACCTGGTCCATCTGTTGTCTGCTTTTGTTGTGAAGAGTCCTCGAAACAAGATGTAATTCCAGGCCGGACCCATTATATCCAACACATAACCACTGTAAAAACCACCCAAATCAAACCAAACTGTAGAGATTCCGGTAGCCCCGCTGACCACAAGAGCGGCCGCCCAATATGGCGCGTTTCTGTCGTGAACGTTTTTCATCTTGGGCCACAATATATGTGATTCAGACTCCGCGGTGTAGTTCATTCCCGATTCATGCGGCTAGCACGCAACTTCCTGAGCTATCGCATTCTCATACGGAACGCCAACCCTCACGCCTTATCCGTAGTATATATCAGCTAAGGAAAGTATAGATAACCCACTCCGAGACGAGTGGGAGGTCCAAGATCACGGTAGGTGGTGCCTACCGGCCGAACCGTCTGTCGAGGAATCGGGAACTCGGACCAGGTTTGGGAAATCTGGACTCCAGATCATCGGCGATCATTCGGTACAAATGGGCGACATATCTCTGTTCGACCTGTTCGTCGATGCGGAACAGTCCCCGGACACAGACCGGAACGTTGCGATAATACAGAACCGGCTTGTCTTCCGCGGTTTTGATATGAATCCATTCGTTCATCTTCGGGGCAACACCGTAGCAGCAGATCATCATGTTTCGCACCAGGAGAAACTCGGTCACGCCGTCCTCGTTGCCATCGATCGGGATCATAAACCCAGTCACTGAAATCTGCTGACTATCGAGAGCGAGGATTGGAGGAGGTAACCGTTCCTCAACCGGGGCATCGTAGTTGATCCCCAACCCGAACGTCAAGACTTCGCCCGGATAGTAATACTTCCAGCCCGCCAGTTCGTTGAATGTGAGAACACGATAGCCATCGGCATCGGTGGTGTCTGATATCTCGAATCCGGGGTTGAGCGAGTCTGACAACGACCTCGACTCGGGCTCGGACTGGTCGGTGGCCGAGGCCAGAGTAGCGGCAACTGCCGGTTGGAAAGGCAGGACGCTAGCGGTCTTGGGGCGAAAGGCCGAGCCGAGCACTGCCAGAAGAGGCAGGCTGAGAGATATGACGAGGATGTTTCGTAAGGAGCTGGTTCTCATATATGTTTCTACGAACAGAACTGCTGGCTGTTCGAATTGCTGAGAGGTTACGGCCTAATGACCGTGGTCATGATCGTGTCCGTGATCATTGTCGTCGTCGGTATGAACAGATTCGTCCTCATTATGTTCCTCTCCCCCGCCGTTGTCAGGATAGCTGAAGGAGATATCCTCGAGAGTCTGTCCCTTGATCGTCAAGGACGGGATGGAGATAGCGAACTTCTGAGCGCCCTGCAACTGGTCTAATGTGGCAGCGAACTGGGAGCTGTTTCCGACCGTCTCGCCGGTCAACTCGTTGGCCTGTGCACTAAGGACTAGTGTCGACGGCTTGTCCTCAATCGTGAGGACACATTCGATGACGGAATCGGTGATCCGGATCGGGTTTTCGGCGCATCCGTCAAACACCCAGGCATTCAGCTCGCCCGTGTTCTTATCGAGCAAAAACTCGAGGTTGGCATAATGCTCGCCGACAGCCACCAAAGTTCCGCCGTGGGGAGCTACGTGGTGATGAGCACGGTCTGAGTCGTCGTGATGCTGGGCGTGCTCCTTGGTCGGCTCGTCAGCCGCGGAACCTGAGTCCTGCTGACAGCCTGCAAATGCAGCGATCAGGATTCCGATGAGAAGAAGCCTTAGAATAGCCGATGAGTTGTATTCAGTTATGGAAATAGCTTTCCGCCGATTCTGTGCCATGTTTGGTTACCTCCAGACTTGCCTTACGGGCAATAGACAATTGAACAACCTACCTTCGTTATATGCCGAACCAGGCTTCAGTGCCTCAACGTAATCGATTAAGCTCCTGCTACCAAGTTTTCTCCTACAGCGGTTCGGTATGCCTTAATCGCCGGCACAACACCGGTTACCGCACCAAGTATGACCATCAGCGCGGGTACCCAGACCAGCGAAGCATCGTAGGCCATGAGGTCAAGCACGACCCCGGTTTGTTCTCTTATGATGGCGGCAGCAACTGACAGGATCATGAGATATATGCCGAGACCGACCAAGGTTCCGATCGCCGCAATCGATGTCGCTTCGAGAACGATGACTTGAAAAACCGTTCGCCGGCGCGCGCCGAGTGCGCGAAGGATGGCAAACTCGCGACGGCGCTCGTTCATGGTATTGTAGAGCGAGGCCATAATCGTCCCGGCGGCAACGATGATCACCAAGTAGGCAACCAGCGCGAGGACACTGTTCATCCATCCGATCTTGTCGAACAGGTCGGCCATAATGGCGCCGATTGGCCAGGCAAGAGTGGCCACTTTGCCCTGCTTGTTAATCAACTGATCAAACATGAATCCGGTCTGAGGAGAACCGAATTTCAGCATTACAGCAGAGACTTCTTTGTGTTCGTCGGGAATCTCGTTTCCTGATTCAGGGACGAAAACTTCGCCTGATCCTCGTAGTACATGCCCTTCCATACGGAAAACACCTTCGATCGGAATCAGGAAGATCCGGTCAGTGGGTGAGTTGGTCGGCTCAAGAATTCCGACCACCGTATATACCTCCTGATGTTCCGTTCCCGGATCGAAATAGAGTCCATGGAAAGGCGAGAACGTAGATCCAACCGTCAGGCCGGTCTTTTCGGCCGCATAGTGACCCAAAACCGCCTCCATACGGTTGGGATCAAACAGCCTCCCTCCCGCAGCCGGCGTCAGCTTTTGACCCTCTCGATACTCAAACTCGGTAAACAGCTCCGTGGTAGTGCCCACCAAGCGGTAGCCGTAGTAATTGTCACCCACAGCGTATGGCACGGCCAGCTCGACGCGAGGGTCACTCTTCATCTGTTGATACATCGACCAGGGAATATTACCCGGGGATGTCTCCAAGTGGAAGACGGCATTAAGGACCAGCTGGAGTGGCGCGCCGCGTGCACCGAGAATGGCGTCAAATCCGGTCTGACCACCGGTGAAGGCGTTGTAGGTCTGCTGGCGAATGGAAAAGACTGAGATAGTCAAGCCGACGGCAAGCCCGACTGCGATTACCGTTATCGCTGTCGACAGCGCATGCTGCCGCAAAGACCGGAGGATTATCGTACGGCGACCGATTTTCCGGCTCATCGCTCTCCCCCGTTTTCGTCGTCTTTGAGCGCTCGATTCAGATCGGCAAGGTCATGACCGACTTCGAACTCACTGAGTATCGACCGGTCGTGTGACACGAGAAGAAGCGCCGCATTTGCCTCGGTGCAGATCTCACGCATCAGGGAAAGTGCTTCGTGAGCCCGTCGATGGTCAAGATTTCCGGTTGGCTCATCGGCGAGAACCAGTTTGGGGCGGTTAGCAAGCGCGCGGGCGACGGCTATCCGCTGCTGCTGCCCAATCGAAAGCTGAGACGGTCGGTAGCCCATGCGATCGGCGAGGCCAACTCGAGACAGCAAATGCTCGGCCCAGTCAGGATCAACTCCTTTGCCAAAGAGCATCCCAAGTTCGACATTTTCTTTCGCGGTGAAACCCGGAAGGAGATTGAATGTCTGAAAGACAAATCCCAGCTTCTCGGCTCGCAATCGATCTCGTTCCGATTCACTCAAGCTGTGGAGACTGGTCTCGTCGATCACGATCTCTCCGGCATCGACCGGAATGATTCCGGCAATCGCATGAAGCAGAGAGGTCTTTCCTGATCCAGAGGCTCCTCGCAGGGCAACTTGCGCTTCCGTTTCCAGATCGAAACTCGGAATATCAAGAACCGTCAGCCTTGATCCGTCGGGTGCCTTGTAGCTCTTGGTTACATTACGGAGTGTAAGAAGCGGCATGGGTTTATAGAAAGGTGCTTGTTAGTTAGAGTCAACGATTTAACCGCCCACCGGTCAACGCAAGGTAACTCAACTCCAGGAGCCGACCGAGTTGCGGTCGCCGTGACTATCGCCTTCCTCCCCACAAAGTGTAATCGAGCGAGTATTTGCCCGCACCCATGATCATCAGGATCAGGTAATGAACGAAGTAGATTAGAGCGAACTCCTGTTTCTGGAAGGGATCGTCTCCGTGGATGACAATCGCCGCAACCAGCATGGTGATGGCAAGCGGGACAGCAGACAGGCGGGTTAGTAACCCGACTATGATCGCCAAGGAACAGAAGACCTCAGCAAACACCGTCAATCCCAAACTGAAAGCGCTACCTACACCGAGGGGATCCGGAAAACTGGCTGACTTCTCGGCGAAACCGATAAGCTTGCTCCAGCCATGAGCTAGCAACATCAGGAGGCCAACCGAAAGGCGAAGAACTAGCAGCCCCAGGTCGAATCGAGAAGTCGTCTTGGCGTGTTCACCGGTTGCGGTCGCCCAGTTTATTAACTTGGAATGCATTTCAGCTCCTATCCCTTCTTCGCTATGACCCGCTTGGGATCAACGGCGTACTATTCTAAGTGCAATCTCGATCGGTAAGCGGGTGATTCCCGACAGTCGCTCGGTATAACACGATTGTGGTGGGTTCGGTTTCCTCTGATACAGCGGAAGGACGCTGCTTTGGATCCGGTAGACTCTAGAAGAGCCGGTTGTCTCAGGACGACACTTTCCCGCTATGAAGCTCGTGAATCAGTGCGCAGCAGAGGTCTAGAATCCGATTCTCTTCCAGTCGAACAAGCTTCCAGGGTCTCGCTTTCGGCCGACAGAGTACTCGTCGTGGCCGATAACATGAGTTCTATCAACATTGATATTATGGCGCTCAAATATCCCGGGCAGCAAGGACGCCAGGGCTTCATACTGCTTGTCCGTGTAGCCGATCATTTCGCTTGGTATGGCAGCGTATTTGTCCGGCGACAGATACTGCTTCATTTCATCTTGAGTGCCGATCGCCATGATCTCGATACCAATGGAGTGCCGGTTGAGCTTATTCGTGTATGAGGGATAATCGTCGAGTTGCCCCTTTCCCGCGTGGTAAGCATTTCTGGTCTCATCAACAAGCCTGGAGATCGTGCCATCGCGGGCAATTATGTAGTGAGCGGAAACTCCGTACTCCTTGAAGATGCCCAGGATATCTTCGGTACGATAGGGGTCGTCCGGTTTCGCTACAACATTGCTGATGAAGTGAATAACCACATGTGTTACTTTGTCCGAATCAGCTCGCGGTTGCGAGTTCGAAAGCGGAAGTAATCGTTCGAGAATTTGGGGCTCTGCCGATTCCGGCTTTGAGCTTGCGGGTGTTGATCTCTTTGCCAGTCCGGCGTCTTCGTCGGGCTTCTCACCTGAATAGCTCGTGCCAACAAGACACGCTAGGATGCACACGATGAACAGGACTGAGATAGTATTACGGACACTCTTCAACTGTACTTCCTTGTCGGTTGTTTCAGACTCGCAATTCCCATACTTCGGCGGGCACTCTGGACGCGAATATAACTTCGCAACCGTCGGTTTGGTAAGAGGTTTTTTCGCCCTCTCCCCCGAAGTCAGGCGAACTCAGACAGTCACACTCGCTGAGTCAGATATCTGGGTTGCCAATAATGTCTGTTTCTTATACGTTTCAAGTGCATGAGGAATCCGGCAACAGCCGACAGATATCTGATACATTGGACAGAAGAGGTAGCCTGGAGTTATGACAGATACTAGCAAACAAGACGAACGAATTGCAAACATGAAGTTTGGTTCGGTTTATCCACTCTATGTTACCAAGGTCGAAAAGAAAGACCGAACAAAGGAAGACCTGCACAAAGTAATCGAGTGGCTGACTGGGTTTGACGAAAAGGCAGTACAGAATCAAATCAAGGCAGATGTCACCTTCAAGGAGTTCTTCGAGAACGCCAACCTGAACCCAAACGCCGAACTGATTAAGGGCGTGATCTGTGGATACCGGGTCGAGGAGATTGAGAACCCGTTAACCCGACAAGTGAGATATCTCGATAAGCTGGTTGACGAACTGGCCAGGGGCAAAAAGATGGAGAACATCTTGCGAGGCGACTAGCCCGCTCTGATTTGCCAGGTCCGCACTCCGAGAAGCTGAGTGGTCCGATGCAACTTAGATCCTCCAAGTGATCATCGCTCGATACTGACAATGTGATGGCTCTGGACGCCACGGTGTATTATTCTGTCCACTGATCAAAAACGGAGGAGACAATGGATTACAAGATCGTCAAAAGAGAAGAGTTCAAGGTTCTAGGTCTTAAGCTGACCAATAACACCGTCGACATGATGTTTGGTGAACTGTGGAAGACCCTGGCAACTCGCGACAAGGACATCTTACCCCTCGCCAAACAACCGATCCGATCCTATGGCGTGAGCTTCAATATCAAGATGGATCCTATCACTTTCGACTATATGGCCGCGCTCGAAGTTGAAGATGTCGATACTATTCCCGAAGGCGCGGAGGTGTTGACAATCCCGGCACAGGAGTATGCCGTTTTTGAGACCAACCTAACGACTCTCATGGAGACCATCCACAGCATCTACAACGAGTGGTTACCCCGATCGGACTACAAGCGCGGCCATGGCCCTGAGTTCGAGTTGTACGAAGCCGACTTCGAACCTGAGGGCCCCAACTCGACACTGTACCTGTATATCCCGGTGGTAAAAAAGTAGAATCACAGCCGCCTGTTTGGAGGCCCGGCTCCTACGTCAGGTTTTCGGATAGTGAGATCTAGTCGTTTCTAGAAGATCCGGTTGAACGGATCGGACAATCCATCATCCCTGGCGCCAGTTCAGGCCATCGTCCGATTGACATTCCTGCGATTTGAGCTATCTTGCGTCTACTGCTTAACTTGGACTCCGATCGCAAGTTAGCTTGTGGTCAATCACTCGATTCGAAAGATCAAATGGACAGCTTCCGTAAGTCGATGGTATTGGCATTTTGGCTAGCACTGGTCGCTCTATCTTCGGGTCTTATGGGCGCCAGCGCCTCGCTGGCCGACCATCAGCCAGACCCGGCTCATTCACACGCCTCCAGCAACCGCATGTGCGCTGAATGGGAGCCGGCTCTGGGCACCCTGATTCGCTGGCCGCTGGGGATTCCCTCACAGCTTGTAACTGAACTGGCCGAAGACGACAGCTTGTACGTCCTGGTCGAAAACCAAAGTGAGCAGAATCAGGCCGTCAGCACCTTCCAGTCGTGGGGCGTCAATACCGAGAATTGCCGTTTCATTCGCGCCGCAACCTATTCGCACTGGACTCGTGACTGGGGCCCACACTCCGTGTTCGATCGCAACGGCGACATGATGATTATGGATCCGTTGTTCGACGGCTATCCCTGGGTCCCCGGTGGCAAATCGTTTAGGACTGTCTCCAATGCGTCCCGTGGCTGGGAAGAGGATGATCTCGTAAACGGTGTGCTGGCCTCCGAGTTATCCTGCTCGCTTCTAACTCTACCTGCCTATCTCACCGGTGGAAACATCATGGTCGATGGCATGGGCACGGCCTTCTCAACGCAACAGATGATCGACGAGAACGCTCCGCTGTGGAGCGAAAGTGAGTTCCTCGGCCTTCTCGAGGACTATGCCGGACTCAATAGTTATCACATCTTGAGCAACACCGAGAACCACGGCATTCAGCATATTGATTGTGCCGCCAAGTTGCTCAATGAGCAAACGGTACTTATCCAGGAGCTCCCCTCGTGGCATCCTGAGAAGTGGCGCATGGACAGGCTTGTTTCGGAGTTTGAGAGCATTACGAACTGCTACGGTGATCCCTACAAGATCGTGCGTGTCTACTGTGCCCCTTACGACGGAAATGCCACCGCCGCCTATACGAACTCCCTGATCCTTAACGACAAGGTCCTGGTCCCCACGTTCGGCGTCTCGTCCGACTCCCTGGCTCTGGAGACCTATCGACAGGCACTTCCGGGATATGAGGTCATCAGTTTCTACTATTCCAGTTGGTACTATTACGATGCTCTCCATTGCCGCACCATGGCGATTTTTGACAGACATATGTTGCGGTTGATACATTGTCCCCTCGATTCAGCGATCGACTCAGGAGATGGATTCCGCATCACCGCCAGTATCGACGACAGAAGCGAGGCCGGCCTGGTCCCTGATAGGCTGCAAGTGAAGTGGAGACAGCCGTCCGAATCGAGCTGGGACTCAATAACGCTTAGTCCGGTTGCGGTGGATTCTTTCGAGGCTGTGATACCCAGTTGCTGTGCCGGTACCGGCCTTGAGTACTACATCCAGGCGGCCGACTCATCCGGACGGTTTGAGGTGCGACCGCGTGGCGCACCCACAGCGTTCTACACCCTAGAGATCTTGCCCGGGCCTGTGGTCTGCGGGGATGTGGACGACAGTGGCAGTGGACCGGACATCGCAGATTTAGTTTACCTGGTCACGTATATGTTTGACGGTGGGCCTGCGCCGGCCGAGTTCGCAGCCTGCGATGTCGATGGCAACAGCACGGCCCCGGATATCGCGGACCTCGTTTACTTGGTGTCATATATGTTCCAGGAAGGTCCCGATCTGGCTTGTCCATGAGGCTGTGGCGTTAGCCGGCTCAGAACTCCCCCACTACCCCACCGAACGACAGGCAGAACACAGTCGCGGCCACCAGGCCCCATACTTATCAAGTTAGATTTAGGAAGACCCACCCGAAGGTGGGTCAACTCAAGAACGACTTAGTCTCCTTGCTGGGGACACGGCACCGGGCTGGGTCCGCTCTGGAACATGTAATTCACCAGGTAGACCAGGTCCGCGATGTCGGGAGTGCAGCCGCCGCTGCCGTCGACATCGGCTTCCGCGTAGTAAAGTCCGGGACAATCGGGCTCGTACGGCTCGTCGCACGGCGGTGGCGGTCCAAACGCGAACATATAGTTCACCAAATGGACCAAGTCCGCGATGTCGGGAATGAGACCGCTGTGGTCTATGTCTCCTCGAATCTCACAACAAACCGGAGGACAGGTGGTGCCGTCGCCCTGATAGGTGCCGCCAATGGCGTTACACTCTAGCTCCGTCATGTATGACAGGCAGTTGTAGTCATAGGTGCAGGCACCAACGGCTGTCGTCGTATCGTAACCCTCTTCATAGACCATTGACTCCACTCGTATCCTGGCTACTTCACCGTAGCCCATATCAATCGTGGGAACGGGTATGCTGTCCCACACGATCCCAATGCTGATCGGCGTACTGATGTGACCGTCAGGAACCAGGTCGCCTTCGATCAGCGCTTGCAGCTCCGGCAAGGTGATGATGTTATGTTCCAGTTGAGTAGGACCTTCTGCGAGCGAATCCAGAAGGTAGAGGGTTAATCCTGCGGGATTGTCGCTAAAGACATTGGCGGTATAGCGATCGATTTCCACCTTCAACAGGTTAGTAGTTCCCAGGGCATCGTCATAGTAGGCGTTTAGTTCGGCATAGCCCTGTTCGTTGATGAATGTGGTATCGAGTCCCGCCGCGAAGAATAAGTCGAAGAAATCCTCCGCATCGGCACCGGTTTCGGCCAGCTGGGCGGGCGTGATAACGTACGGATCCAACGCCTCGCACTGAGCCTTGTATTTGGCCCCAGCGATCGTCCCCAGGAAACCTCCTGCCCTCAACCACCACCGTGCTTTGTAGTTCGTGCCCCAGAGAACTCCGGGAACTGTGCGGCCCCTTCCCCGACCTCTCGTGAAGACTGAACTAAAGAGGGGTAGAGGACCTCCGTCTGAGTCCCGGAAGTTGCGGTATATCTTTGCCCTTATTGGTGGACCCAAATCGAACTTGGTTTCAACCCAACCTCCCCAGAAACGATTGATTCCGTGATTCACTCCGTCTGTTTGGTTCGGCCCCGATGTCCACGCTATGACGTCTAGAGGACCGGGTTCGCTGAACCTCCAGGTATCGCTACCGGTTTCGGCCGCCCTCCTGGCCGCCCATCGGCCACTGCCCGCCTTGCAGGTAGTGGCAGGTGCCGCCTGAACCAGGCCAAGAATCATGACGGCGGTTGCCAGTATTGCCAAGCAATATCTCCGGCTTCTTCTACGATATTGATTTTGATGCACGAATAGCTCCTATCGTTCCTTTGAGTCGACTACTCTCCCGGAATCCTGTCCGGGCTTGTCTCTTGGCTGTCCGACGAGGAAGTATCACCATCCTGACTGGAGTGTGGATTGCTTCCTGCTCGATATCGAACTAACCGACAATGAGATCGTGCACATGCGTCGGGTATGGTTTCGACATTCGGGTCTGGTGCATACACTTCGGGGTTTGTCTACAGTCCTGCACTCCTCGCTCTGTCACGGTCGTTTCATGTTATGTCATGTTGTGTTTCCTCCTCATTATTCTGTTGCCGATCCGCTAAGCCACAGACAGACTCCTCAGATGTGAGGCAGAGTCTGCCTCACATTCATCCAGGGAGCATCGCGAATCTCAGCGACTCACTTGAAATGCTCCTCCCCACAGAACTTTATTGAACCTTGTCCTCGAGCAGACACTTTAGCCCGTTAGGCGTAGAACATCTGCCCTACCCTGCTAATGCTGGCGGTGAAATCTGTATGGCGTTTACAGTGTGATGAGGGGATAGCGGGCCAACCCGATTGCCTTCCGCGAGGTCCTGGTGGATTGGCTCACAACATCCACTACAACATCTACATTATCAGAGCGCAAATGTCAAGTGGCATTCCTGGGATAGGTTCCTCCGCGGACGCCACAGAAGCCTCGGCTGTGTCCTTATCCAGGAGTGCCAGGGTCGAGATCTCACAATCATCCTTGACATCGCACTCTCAGTCGATTCTTTGATTGCGAGAGTATGAGTTGAGGAGTAGTTAGCTTGAACTGGAAATCCGAGTGGCGGCCACTGGCCTGGATCGTCGGCATATTCCTGGTCTTCTATTATCTGCCCATCGATAGTTCCCGTTTGCGCGGGGCGGTCATCGAAGCGTTGGCGCTGACTAAATGGTACGCTCAGGAGCATGTCATACTCTGTCTTGTTCCGGCGTTCTTCATTGCCGGAGCGATTGGTGTCTTTGTCGGCAAGGCTTCGGTGATGAGATATCTGGGAGCCAAAGCCAACAAGGTCCTGTCGTACGGGGTGGCATCGGTATCAGGAACGATACTTGCAGTATGCTCGTGTACCGTACTACCGTTGTTTGCCGGAATCTATCACATGGGTGCCGGTCTGGGCCCTGCCTCGGCCTTTCTCTATGCGGGACCGGCCGTCAATGCCCTGGCGATTGTCCTGACGGCGCGGATTCTCGGGTTAGAGTTAGGAATCGCCCGCGCTGTAGGTGCGGTGGTGTTCAGCATCGTCATCGGATTGCTGATGCACCTGATCTTCCGCAAAGATGAAGCGGAAAAGGCAAGTGCGCAAATGGCTGAACCGGAGACAGAGGCGAGTCGCCCGCTCTGGCAGAATGGTCTCTATTTCGCCGCCATGGTGGCTATCCTGGTATTCGCTAACTGGAGTAGACCGGAAGAGACGACCGGATTCTGGTATTCGGTCTATGTCTGGAAATGGTGGATTACCGGGTTGGCGTCTGTCGGGCTGGCTGCGATGCTTGTCTTCTGGTTTGAACTCCCCAAGGTACCGGTGATTCTGACGGCCGTAGCCACCGGATCAGTGGCGCTGCTGTTGCCTCACGAACCCTTGTTGGCATTCTCGGCCGGTGTCATCGGACTCTCTTTGACAATCAGCAGACGTGAAGACGAGACCGGCGAATGGTTCACTCAGACCTGGGATTTTGCAAAGCAGATCCTGCCACTGTTGCTAGGCGGTGTCCTGGTAGCCGGTTTGCTTTTGGGTCGCCCTGGTGAAGATGGGTTGATTCCTTCGCAATGGATAAGCGACTGGGTGGGCGGCAACTCGATTGCCTCCAACCTCTTCGCCTCAGTCCTGGGAGCGTTCATGTACTTCGCTACCCTAACCGAAGTACCGATTTTGCAGGGGCTGATCGGCAACGGAATGGGAAAGGGTCCGGCACTGGCTCTTCTGCTGGCCGGTCCGGCTTTGTCCCTTCCCAATATGTTGGTTATTCGTTCGGTCATGGGCACTAAGAAGACGGTGGTGTTCGTGTCGCTGGTTGTGGTCATGGCGACACTATCCGGAATCATTTACGGGACCTTCTTCTAGGCGTCAGGGGCAGGCAATCGGCTCGGGTCCGCCGGAGAACATGAAGGCTACCAGGTAGACTAGATCAGCAATGTCGGGGACTTCTCCCTCATCACCGTTGACATCGGCCTCTTCCATACACGGAGGCGGCGGCCCGCCCTGAAACATGTATGATACCAGGTAGACGAGATCGGCGATATCCAGTGGCAGAACACCACTGTGATCGATGTCTCCCCTGATCTCGCAGGTAGCATCGCCGTTTCCGACCCAGCCGACAACCTGGGCCATTAGCCACCACCAGGCTCTCCCCTTCTGATAACAGTTGAAGCAATGTGAATGGGCGCACGAGCCGGGACAACCCTCGCACGAGTAGATGGCACACCAATCTACACACCAGTTGCAGGCATCGGTTTCATCGGGATAGTAGGTGCCGTCGGGACTGTAGCTTTCAATGTCGGCGAAGTCGAACAGGAGCTTGTCGTTGGCAGCACAGAAGGCGCGGATCTGATCGTTACGCGCGTATAGATTGCCGGCGACACCGGAGCCATCGAGATGACCGGTCATATACACGAACAGCACGTCAGGATAATCGGTCTCGAGTTCGACCATCTTGTTTAAGTAGGTGTTGATCCCCGCCTCGGTGTTGTCGGAACAGCCGCCACACCAGGAAAACATGGCCATGTTACACTCGGGATGGGAGCTTAGGTAGCTCCGTGTGTTCGGCACCCACGAAGTGTCGCCGTTATGACCCAGATCATCACCCACCTCATAGAAATTGGGTGCATCGTACAAATTGTCCTCGTTGTACACCATGTTGAGACCGCTCATGATCTGGCTGCCGTGCGATGTATGGACATAATAGATGTTGAAATCGGTACCGATCGACTGGACAATCGAGTCCGGCACCAAATCGAATTCGGCAACGGAGGTGTGGTCGGCGATGATGGCCTCACCCTGCGCGGCAGCGCCGAAGGCGGTAATAGACATGATTAGTGCAACAAGCAGACAGTTCTTCATCGCTTATCCCCTGTTTGAGAGCCTGGTCGGATCATGGATCATTCTGTATATATCTTAAGATAGCTCGGTTCCAGTTTGGGTCAAGTTCGCTTTGGATGAGATTACCTTGCTGCCTTCTGCCACTCTGCCGGTCTACCTTTGTCTATTCGCGGAACTTAGATCTTGACATTGTCTAAATTGATACATATTCTAACGCCATGAAGGACGCAATTGCCATCCTCCGGGAATGCTCTATACAACCCACTCCGCAGAGAATCGCGGTCGTAGAGTTTGTGCTGGGAAACCGGGATCATCCGTCCGCCGACGAGGTTCTAAGTTTTGCACGCAAGAAGTGCCCTACTGTCTCTCGAGCCACAGTCTACAACACCTTGAATCTCCTGGTAGAGAAGGGCCTTCTGAGCATGCAGACGATGAAAGAAGGTGCGGTGGTATTTGATGCTAACGTGGACAGGCATCACCATTTCATTGACATCGACACCGGCAATATCTATGATATCCCTTGGGATCATTTGCAGGTCAAGGGTAACGACAAGTTGAAAGACTATGAGATAACCGAATTTCAGGTGGTTCTCAGGGGTCGGAAGAAGAGATGACTCTTTTTTTGCCAGCGATTGATACATTGTCTAAATCTAGACAATCTCTACCTCTTTCGATTCGTTTACGACAAGAGTACTGACAGGGAGAGCTTGCATACAAAGGTTCCCCCTTCTCTATACAGATCGCAAACAACTTAGAACAAAGGATAAACTATGAGTAACCAAGACAAACATGGTCAGGGCAAGTGCCCTGTAACCGGAATGGGCGGAAATCCTTCCGCCGGCGGAGGCCCCACCAATCGTGACTGGTGGCCGAATCAGCTGAATCTGAGTATCCTTCACCAGCACTCCTCCAAATCGAATCCAATGGAGAATGATTTCAACTATGCTGAGGAGTTCAAGAAGCTCGACTTCGAGGCGCTGAAAAAGGATCTCTACGCCGTCATGACCGACTCCCAGGACTGGTGGCCGGCGGATTACGGCCACTATGGTGGTCTGTTCATCCGCATGGCGTGGCATGCCGCCGGAACCTACCGCATGGGCGACGGTCGTGGCGGCGGCAACACCGGCAACCAGCGTTTTGCTCCTCTGAACAGTTGGCCGGACAACGTTAATCTGGATAAGGCGCGTCGATTGTTGTGGCCGATCAAGCAGAAATACGGGCGCAGGATCTCCTGGGCCGATCTCATGATTCTGGCTGGAAATGCCGCCCTGGAGTCGATGGGATTCAAGACCTTTGGGTTTGCCGGTGGTCGTCCTGACATTTGGGAGCCGGAAGAGGACGTTTACTGGGGAGCCGAAGAGGAGTGGTTGGCTACCAGCGACAAGCCGAAAAGCCGTTACTCGGGTGAGAGAAAGCTCGAGAACCCTTTGGCCGCGGTGCAGATGGGGCTTATCTACGTCAATCCCGAAGGACCCGATGCTAACCCCGATCCGGTTGCCTCAGGGCTCGATGTACGCGAGACCTTTGCACGCATGGCCATGAATGACGAGGAGACGGTCGCGCTTGTCGCCGGCGGACACACCTTCGGCAAAGCCCACGGTGCCGGTGATGCCGCCCATGTCGGACCCGAGCCGGAAGCGGCGCCAATCGAGGAGATGGGGCTAGGTTGGAAGAGTAGCCACGGAAGCGGACTGGCCGGAGATACTATCAGCAGCGGCATTGAAGGGGCCTGGAAGCCAAATCCGACTCAGTGGGACATGGGTTACTTCAAGGTTTTGTTCAAGTACGAATGGGAGTTGGTGAAAAGCCCGGCAGGCGCTAATCAGTGGCTGGCCAAAGATGTGGATGATGAGGATATGGTGGTCGACGCCTTCGATCCCTCCAGGAAACATCGACCGATGATGACCACGGCCGACCTCTCTCTTCGCTTTGACCCTATCTACGAGCCCATTTCACGCCGCTTCTTCGAGAATCCCGATGAGTTCGCCGATGCCTTCGCGCGGGCCTGGTTCAAACTGACCCACCGTGATATGGGACCGCGCTCGCGCTATCTCGGACCGGAAGTCCCCGCGGAAGAGCTGATCTGGCAGGATCCGGTTCCGGCTGTCGACCACGATCTTGTCGATGTCAACGACATCGCTGCTCTCAAAGAGAAGATCCTGGCCTCGGGATTGTCCGTATCAGAACTAGTCTCTGCGGCCTGGGCCTCGGCCTCGACCTATCGCGGATCGGACATGCGTGGTGGCGCCAACGGCGCTCGTATCCGTCTGGCCCCGCAGAAGGATTGGGAAGTCAATCAACCGAAGAGGTTGGCGAAGGTCCTTGACAGCCTGGAGAAGATCCGATCGGAGTTCAACGATTCAGTCTCCGGTACTAAGAGGATCTCTCTGGCCGACATGATTGTCCTGGGTGGCTGCGCGGGTGTCGAACAGGCCGCGAAGAACGCTGGCCACGACGTAGCCGTTCCGTTCTCCCCGGGCCGCACCGATGCCACCGAGGAGCAAACCGACGTTGCCTCGTTCGAGGTCTTGGAGCCGGTCGCTGATGGCTTCCGCAACTATCTGAAGAAGCCTTACGCTGTCGCAGCTGAGCACCTTTTGGTCGATCGTGCTCAGTTGCTGACATTGACGGCACCGGAGATGACAGTGCTGGTCGGCGGTCTGCGGGTGCTCGAATCGAACTTCGGAGCTTCACCTCTGGGCGTACTCACAAAGAATCCGGGCGCTCTGACCAACGACTTCTTCGTGAATGTGCTGGACATGCGAACGGAATGGAAAGCGACATCAGTCGGTGATGTCTTCGAGGGACGCGACCGCACCTCTGGCGAACTCAAGTGGACGGCTACCCGGGTAGATCTGGTCTTTGGTTCGAACTCGCAACTTCGAGCCTTCTCGGAAGTCTACGGCAGTGCTGATTCAAAGGAGAAGTTCGTGCAGGATTTTGTGGCGGCATGGTCCAAAGTGATGGACCTGGATCGTTTCGATCTGGCCTAGATGGGCTTGATGAAGATGAGATCTGGCGGGTAGTCACCTTCGGGTGGGTATCCGCTTTCTCGTAGTGCAAGGATCTAATCAGCGGCGTACGCTTGTGCCAGCAGATCACGGCACTTGCGTTCTTCGGTGATATTGCCGGCTTCGTGCGAGAGGTTCATACCGCGTTCAAGGTACTCACAGGCTTCTTCGGGCAGCTTCAGCCGAAGTTTGAACTCACCCAGCTTTGTGTTTGAGAAGATTTGGCCTTCGATGTAATCCACGTTCCGGGAAATCTGCAGAGCTAAGAGATACCGCTCCTCCGCTTTGTCGTGAAGTCCCTGGGCCAGGTAGATGTCTCCCACGGTGATTTGAAACTCCGACGCAAAGCCGTCCTCGTGTTGGCCAGCCTCTTCAAGGAGGTCGAGTGCCTTGAGGGCAAACTCAAGCGCCTTGTCCACATCGGCGATCTTCAGGCAAATGTCGGCGATGTTGTTGTAGCCGACTGCGGTTCCGAACTTGTCTCCGATCCCCTCGTTCAACACGAGACCCTTTTGATAGTACGTGAGAGACTTGTGGTAGTCCATGGTGTGATAGTACGCGAAACCAAGACCATAGCAGCAGGTAGCTGTGCTTTCGTCATCCTTTGCCAACTCGGCCGTGTCCAGGGCAAGGTGGTAGAATCGGAGGGAGTTCCCCTGGTCGCCGAGACTGTGATAGGCGCGACCGAGACCTTTGAACGCCAGTGTCAGTCTCTAATTGTCTCCCAGTTTCTCAAAGACAGCACGAGCACCGCGGTAGTTACCTACCGCAATTTCGGCATTACCCTGGACCCATGCGATATTGCCCAGGACTCGCAAACACTCACCAAGACCATACTCGTACTCAATAGACTTCGCGAGGGCATACGCCTTCTCGACGTCAACTTTGGCCTTTTGGGGATCCGAGATGTAATTCTCCCGCGATGTCGCCATGAGGTCATCGATCTTCTCGCGTATGGCTGTCTCGGGATCGGAGTTGGTCGGTTTTTGCTCAACTGAAGTAGGATCCATCTGAAATCTTCTCGAAACTGAGTCTATCCGGGCGTTTACACTATTTTGTGATTCTCTTTATAGAATCGGCGTTTCAGACTCGATCCTTAGCCACCCTCCCCTATCGCCTCATGGATGTCCCGGGTGGCCGCCCAGAGCCATCACCAGGAGTAGTCTGACGGCAACCGGCTGCTGAACCTGCCACAGGCTCTTCTTGTGGTGGTCGAAAAGTACTTCGGAGGCGTCTTCCAGTTTCGAGGACTGCGAGATCAAGTACGCCAGGGGCAGTTCCAGCGAAACGATCGATTGAATCGGTCCCCATCCGTAGGTGAACCCAAATCCACCGGTCATCCAGGTTTCGGTTTTGGCATCGTTACGACGATGCGACTCGAAGAACTCGTACGAGTTGCCACCGGACGGGATTTCAGAGCTGCCATAAATCTTCTGGATCCAGGTGTATTTGCGGAGCACCAGCAGTCGAGTTTGAATCGAAAGCCGCTTGTAGACATTGACCGAGGAGTTGGCCTCGAATCCGGTGGCGAAGAACCAGTTCCGTCCGCTTGAGAAGTTCTCCCACGTGGGGCTCCATCCGACATAAGGCGAAGTCGACCAGAGGACATCGGTTTGATCCGAACGACTGACACTGTTCCAGCGTGTCCGGGTGTTCTTCATACCGGTCCTCGAGAGCTCGATCAGGAGTCCAAAATCGAAGTAGCCCTTCTTGGTGACATAGTTGGCGAACGGATTGGTCTCGATGATGTATTCTCGTTCCGACTCCTTGGAGTTCGACTCGCTTTCGACCAGGCGGTTGACCTCGGACTTGGTGCGGCCGCTTCGCTGCAGGAAGAACAACATGCCGAGGTCGAGATCACCAAATCTCATGAACGTGACCTTGTCGTAGCCACGAATGAGATTGTTGTTGGTACGATCCTTCCACTGCTCGTCGACATAGTAGTCACCATGAAACTCGGAACCTTCGTCATAACGCCAGCGGTAGTTGTCGCCGTCCTCGTTTATGGTACGGTAGCGAATGCCCGACTTGTGGTTGGGGCCGTGCTCGAAACTGGCCTGAAGATCCAACTGCGAGCCGCTCAGTACACTGAAGCTGTTCTGGAAAAACGCATCGGTGTTGATACTGGAGTAGCCGAAGATATGATTACATCCTGAAGTGGCCCATCCCCAGGTCAAATGGGGCGTAGAGATTTCCTGTCCCTCGCGTACAAAGTTGATGTAACCTTCGGGGACACCTGAAGATTTGCGGATGTAGCGTACCTTGGCGCCTACCGGCATATTGAACAGGTGCCTGGCATAGGTCACTTCCAGATCGAAATCGTCGCGGGACGCCTTGGTTAGACCGGAGAACGGTACCAACGGATAAGAAGTCACATCCGCGACAGTCTCGGTCGCCCGACCAACACCGTCGGCGGTAAGTTTCATTTCGGTTGAGGTCCACCCCAGTTGCACCAGGAACTTACCGAAGTTCGTGTTCTGCAGATAGCCTACGCTGCGACGGTTCTTGTGAGCTTTGCCGGAGACCTCCATCCACGACCTGACATCGTTGGGGTTCCCGTAGTATCCGTACGGAGGAGCGAACTCGATACTCTGATGGTTGGTGGTGTAGCTGTCATTGGGGCGGTTGCTAATATCGGTGACATCGCCCTGCCACGGCAGCGTCTGTGGGTTGAGATAGAGGACGACCGCCTGATCGGGCCACTTTAGCAGATCGTGGGGATAGGCAAACACCGTGTGATAATGGTTGCTCCCGATGGTAAACGACGGATTGGCTCCGGTTTCGGAGACCGCAATCAGCAATACAACCGGCACTAGTGCAATCCATACGACTCTCGAGACGGCTTGTCTGAATTTACCCATTCTTCCTCCTAGTGGAATCGGCCTGGACAAGCTATCGCAAATGTGCTGCCGCCTGTTTTCAGATCTGTATTTCGATACCAGTGACCCACTTAACAGGCTGTGGTCGTCGAATTACCGGATGAAAATGGTCAAAAAAGAATATTACTGGTCAATGCTAGTACAGACTATGGATAAACCTTATCTCCGGTCATGTCGAGTTAGAAACGCAATAAAACATGCGCTATTCTGAGTTACTGGGGGGGAGCGGCCCGCGAGTCTCCCGTCACATCAGAGAGTCTGAGAAGAATGGTGGCCGACGACCAGGTGCACTCCAACCTTGAAGAAGGTGCGTTTTGGTTGTATCCTAAGAGTCATACCTAAACAGGCAGTTGGATCCATGCCACTGCATGAGAAGGACAGCGTGAAGAAATCTGACAGGCCGCCAGCTATCGAGTTCACGGACAGCGAACTCTGGGATGACATATGCCGGGGAAACGAATCGGCCTGGCGAGCGCTGGTCGAAAGACACGCCAGCCTTGTCTACGGTGTTTGTGCCTATGTTGGGCTGAATCATGCCGATTCGGCCGATTGCTTCCAGCAGACCTGGATTCTGTTGTACAACAACCGACGGCGTATCAAGGATGCATCCCGGTTGTCGTCGTGGCTGGTAACTACGGCCAAGAGAGAGGCGATTCGCCTGCGTCGCAAAAATGCCCGATCGTTCGAGCCGCTGGCGGCGGAATCGGTCGACGCCGCGCCGATCCCCGACGAGCAGATACTCGAAGTCGAGAAACAGCACCAGCTGGAACTGGCTCTGAGCAGGTTGGATGGTAGCTGTCAGCAGGTTTTGGACGAGTTCTTCTTTGCCGACAGCAAAAAGTCCTACAAGGAGATCGCTGCTTCTTTGGGCTATTCCCCCAACACCCTGGGAGCCAAAAGAAGGCGGTGCCTTGAGAAGCTCAAGGAAATTCTCGTTCAAAATGGCTATTGGGACGAACGAAACTAGACTTGGAATGCTCTGCTTCTAAAGAAACTAGGAGTCGGATACGAGTATACACTTGACCAGAGAAGAACTGATCGCACTGGCGCGAGAAACCGATCCGAAACTGCCGGATCACCTCAAAGAGTGCGAGGATTGCCGTCTAGCCTGGGAGCTTCTGTCGGGCTTCGAGGTATCCGGAAAGACTGCCTTGCCCGACCCGCCTCGTAGCTGGATCGACAAAGCTGCGGCAATCGCACGACCGCAACGCGAAGCGGCCAAGCGAATCAGAGTCATCGCCAGTCTCATATTTGATTCCTGGACCGAGCCAAGTCCGGTTGGCGTTCGCGGTACCGCCGGCTCCCAACACCGACGTATCGAGTTCGAATCCAAAGGTCGCGTACTGGACCTCCGGGCCGAGAAGAGTTCGTCTGGCTGGTCGTTTGTGGCCCAACTTAGTGGTACTTCGGGAAAGACAAGTGAACTCACGTGCGGAGGGCAAACCATCTGGCCGGACCAGAGCGGTCTCTTCCAGTGGTCATCGGCCCGTCCGCCGAGGAAGATAACTATTGTCATCGAAAACGAACTTGTAGAACTCCCGGATCTGAAGTGGACCAAACCGAAGTCGAAAAAGCGGCCCGAAGATTCCTGAGCAAGGGCGTGCGAGGCACGCTCTCCGAATCGGAACTCGCCGCCGCCTGCGACCGTCTGGTTCAAGACGCCTCGCGAAAATCCTTCAAAGCAGCCCTTCGTGTCGCCGAACAACTTGCCTCCAGAGCTGAGAATTACGGCAATCCCCTTCGCCTGGCCGCTCATCGCTGCCTGGCTAGAATCAAGCATCTCAGTGGATCACACGCCGAGGCTCTGGAGCTGTACACCAAGGCGCGACACCTGGCTCGGCGAGATCCGCTGATTCGGGCCCGGATTGATCGCGTCCTCATCGACGTCCACATGTATCTCAGCCAGTTCGATCAGTCTCGCAAGGCCGCTCGCCGTGCGATCGCCACATTCACCAAGATGGGAGAGGCGTCCGACCTGGCCCAGACTCAGGCCAACTATGGTAACCTGCTTCATCGTCTCGACCGCCACAAAGATGCTGAGGTGCAATATCGAGAGGCCGCCGAGTACTTCGAGACCACCGACAACAAGGTCGCCCTGGCTCGTTGCTACTACAATCGAGCCAATGCGCTGGTGCAGCTGTTCGATACCGAGACGGCCGAGAAACTCTATGTCGAGGCCGAGAAGATGTACACCGAAGCCGGGTTCAGTCTTGACGCCTGCGACGTTCGCTATGGTCTGGCATGGTTGTGGATGCTAACCGGCCTGTTCCACCGCGCCCTGCTCGAACTGGCGGAATGTCAGAGAAAGTACCGCGAAGGTGGCGATCCGAGAGGCGACGCCTTATGTACTCTCGATCGAGCTGAGGTGTTTCTCAGCCTCAATCTGCACGATGACGCCCTCTCCGCCGCCCGTTCTGCCGAAAAGAAATTCACCAAACTTGGACTGCGTTACGAGCGCGCCAAGGCTTCGTTGTTCAGGGGCCAGGCGGCACTTGCTACGGGCAAACGACGTGAAGCCAATCGCGCTGTAGAGCGGGCTAGAACAGGTTTCGAGGCCGAACGCAACACCGGCTTTGTCGGCGTCGCGAGGCTCTTGTCGGCGGAGCTGACTGCGAATGAATCCGAAGCCCGTCGTGAACTCAAGTCGGCACGGCAGCTGTTTTCCCGAAGTCAGCTAACGTACTGGGAGGCGGTGTGCGACATAAAGGCAATTGCCGCTCGGATCAGAACTAACGACAGTCTAAGGCGACTGGACAATAGCCGCGCTGTGAGGCAAGTCCCTCATCTCTACGCCCTCTGGCAAACACTCAGAGGTGATATTGAGGCCCGCCATGGGAATCTCGCGGCTGCTCGCCGGTTGTGGCGTCGGGCGGCTGACCGTATCGATATTGTCAGGGCGCAACTGCCCCCGCTGGAGCTTCGAACAGCCTTTGGCCGCCGGCAGTCTTCGCCTCATGTGCGACTGATAAATGCCAACATGGAACGTGATGCTCTCTATGCGGCGGTCTGGTCGGAACGCTACAAGACGGCAGGAGTGTGGTCGCCGGTCGACAGTCGCAACCTGGAGATCGAGGAGAGGACCAGAGTCCAGGAGTCGCTGAGCCACCTGGCCAGTCAGGTATCGGACCTGGCCCATCGCATTGGCAGCCAGTTCCCGGACGGCAACCAGCGCAGTTCCAGCCTGGGCACCGCAGCCACACGGTTGCAGAAACGTGTCAGGCAGGAGTTGATGGCTGTCGAAGACAACGAAGGAGTACTCCCTCACTCTGTGGAGGAGTTGGCCAACAGCTTCGTGTCAGTTTCAAGAGAAACGCAGATCGTCCAGTTTCACCTTCGAGATCATGATATCGTCGCCTTTGTCCATCAACAAGGAAGAGCCCGAGTCCGTCACTTCCCGGGGGGAAGACAACGCCTGGCCTCGGTCTTTCAGCGCTGGCGGTTTCTGATGGAGCGTCAGTTGCTGTCGACGAGATTGCAGCACGCGGAACGGGACAAAGCCGAACTGGCCCTGTTCGAGGAAATCGGCAACTGGCTCTGGCGCGAACTGCGCATAGATCCCGGAATCGAAAACATCCTGATTATCCCCGAAGGAGAGTTGGCCAACATACCCTGGGGAGCGGTGATTGTCGACTCGCAGCCTCTGATCGAGCATCATCGCATCACGATGTCTCCCAGCCTGCGCCACTTCATGGCTGCTCAGAAGGTGAGGGTTGACTCCTCGAGAGTTGAGATCTTCCGGGGAGACACTCCGGATATTCCCAAGGCTGCTGCCGAGACATCATGGCTGACTGGTCGAGCCGGAAGGGACGCTGTCTTGCACAACTCCTGCACGCGCGACGACTGGCCGGTTTCGGGTAGCGCCAGGGTTTGGCACTACTCCGGACATGCCGAGATGTGCGAGGAAAACCCGTTCTACTCCTACCTTGTCCTAAATGACTCGCCTCTCTTCGCAGCTGATTTTCGGCTGAGGAACTGCTCCGTTGACCTGGTTACGCTGGCTGCTTGTCGCTCCGGAGAGCAGGTCGCGCTACCTGGCGAGGAAGCCACCGGGCTGGTCAGGTCATTGCTGGAAATGGGCGCCAGGAACGTAATTGCCGGATACTGGCCGGTTGCGGACGAGAGCAGTTCTACTTGGATGAAAGCCTTCTATGACTTATATTTAGACGGTCGTGATATACACGATTCAATCCGCCAAGCTGTTCTGGCCGTAAGAGAAAAGTACCCTTCTGCCTACCACTGGGCCGCCTATTCAGTGACAGGCGCGGGCGATATGGGAGATCGAAGATGAACCGCCTATCCTCAACCGTTCCTACCTCGGTACTACTAATTGTTCTGGTATTGCTGACGGTCAGTGCCGCCGTCGCCGGAGGAGGCATCCAGGGCCCGTTCGCTCCCGACCAGTTGGTCTGCAAACTCAGACCTGGCATTTCGATAGAAACTATCAATAGCGAGTACCGCACTACGGTCCATCGCTATGTTCCATCAACCGGCTGCTGGCTTCTGAGAACCCCGCCGGGCGCCGATGCCGAGAGTCTCGCGGTTGCGATAAACTCAGATCAACATGTCACTTTCTGCGATCCCAACTACTACCTGTCCGCTCCCGAGGGACTGCAACGCAGTTCGCCCTTTGTCGACCAGCAAGTAACCGGTGAGTTTGAGGAGCAGGCTGCCTCTTCGACTCTGCTGTTGCCAACCGTACACACTCTATCTACGGGTTCTGATGTCCGTGTTGCCCTGATTGACGGCGGTGTCAATTTCGACCATCCGATCTTTGAACCTTCGGGCAAAAACACCGGAAAGCTGGTAGCCCGCTATGACTATATCGACGGCGACAGTCTTCCCTTCGATGAACCAGGCGGCTCATGTTCCGGACACGGCACCTTGATTGCCGGAGTGATCCATCTGGTAGCACCTGATGCAGAGATCTATGTCTACCGCGTGCTCGATACAACGGGTGTCGGGGATGGCTACAGTGTTGCGGAAGCGGTTCTTCAGGCCGCCGAAGATGGGTGTGAAGTCGTGAACCTGAGTCTTGGCATGACCGGCTTGAACCCGGCCCTGGACGAGGCTCTAAAGGTATTGAGGCAGCACTCAATAACGGTGGTGGCGTCGGCCGGAAACGACTCGACTGACGCAAGCATTGCTTTCCCTTTCCCAGCCAACCGGGGTTACTGCCACGCCGTAGCCGCACTGGACTCGGTCAATAAGAAAGCTGACTTCTCCAACTATGGTCCCAAGGTTGATTTGTGTGCCCCAGGGGAATGGATCTACGGTCCGTTCCTGGACACCACTTATGCGTGGTGGGACGGTACTAGTTTCGCGGCGCCCTTTGTGACCGGAACCGTAGCCCTTTTGCGGTCGCTAGATCCTTCAATCTCGCTTGCAGGGGTAGATACAGCGTTGATGCGATCCGCTATAAATATCCATGCTATTAATCCAGGTTTCGAGGGTCTCCTCGGCCGTGGCTTGGTGAATCCTCTGGGAGCTCTCAAGGTAGCTAAACCTGATCAACGAGGCGATGCCAACGGTGATGGAGCGATCGATATCTCAGACATCGTCCATATTGTCGGCTATATGTTCCAGGGTGGCTCAGCCGTCAGCGCCTGGGCCGACGGGGACTGCGACAATCAGATAAGCATAGCCGACGTGATCTGGCTGGTAGACTATATCTTTGCCGGTGAAGTGGGCGAATGCGGGGCCTGATCGGCCCTTACCACGCACACCGATTCGACACAAACCGACTACTCCTACCCACTTCTCCATTCCCGCATGGATGACGTAATCTTTTTTTGCTTTAAGTGAACGAAATTCGGGAGGAATAGCCTCTGCTACAACGTACGCAGGTATGGGTGGTGCCGTGGCTAGAGACATCGAAAGCCCGGCAAGAGGAGGAGGAACGCAGATTCGCTTAAGAATCGCCAAGTTTATCGGGACGTGTCCCGAAGGTAACGAATTGCTCGATAAAGACACTGCCAATCGTTGCAGTGCTTCCCCAGCTGGAGCGGTGGGCTCCGGCGATACCTCTTGGAGAAGCGGGTCGGACCTCCCTGGCCCGTTTCTCTAATCCCTGCAAGAACTGATGAAATCGGCAACGTCGGTGAGACGTCGCATTGGATATTCCGATGGAGTGCGCAAGTGAGGTGCGTGTACAAGAGGTTTGCTGCGAACTATCAAGACAAGGGGGTGACATAACGCAATCCAAACCTCTCTGAGATACGCCAAGCAATAAACTTCACTGCCTTATCGGAGGAGCTATGAAGAGGTTCTCTCTAAGTATCGTCCTGTTATGCCTGCTCGTTGCTAGCAGCGCCCTGGCCGACAATGTCATCAAAGTGGAAAGGGAGTTCGGTCCTTCCTTCGCCGGATTCGCCGAAAACAAGTTCTTAGTAGTAGTCAAAGACGGCACCCCCCAAATCAAGTCACAACACAGGAACGGCCTGGCTTTCACCGGGATTCAGGAAGTCGACGAGATCGGCGCCAAGTACGGAGTCAACAGCTTCGGTCGACAGTTCCCGAAGGCTCGCGCCGACAAAGGCGCCCGTCCCACGGAACAGGTGCTGACCAAGTACTACAAAGTGTTCTTCGAGTCCGGTGATCTCGACCAGATCATGGACGAGTATCGCAAGCTGTCATTCGTGGAGAAGGTCGAACCGATTGCCATGCACTACATGTCGGCTACTCCCAACGACGGCTACTATGATGACCCGCCGCCGGAATATCCTTACGATCAGTGGCACTATTGGGATACCTACGGAATCGAGGCTGACCTGGGTTGGGACGATGAAACCGGTAGTTCGGATGTAGTCTGCGCCGTAATCGATGGCGGCGTACGTTACTACCATTACGATCTGGGCGGTACCGATCCCCCGGGTCCCGATGACAACGTCACCAACGGAAACATCTGGGTCAATCAGGGCGAAATCCCGTCCAACGGTGTGGATGATGACAACAATGGCTATGTCGATGATGTGATCGGCTGGGACTTCGTTGTCTCGGGCGACCGTTGCACCGACAGTGACTGCGGCGGCGTGGATAATGATCCTTCCGACTTCGGCGGACACGGCACTCACGTGGCCGGCACGATCGCAGCGATTAACAACAACGATCCTTCGTTTGGAGTTGCCGGTGTCGCCGGTGGTTGGAACGACGGTACCACGTCCAGTACGGCCAACGGTGTCAAGATCATGTGTCTCCGCGCCGGTTACCAGACTCGTCGCGGCGGTATCATGCACATGGACTATTGCGCTGAGGCCATGTTCTACATTGCCACCATGGTTGACAAGGGCGTCAACGTGGCGGCAGTCAATTGCTCCTGGGGTTCTTCCTCGTACGGCGCCATGCCGGCTGCGACCGACAATTTGCTCGCTCACGATGTTATGATCATCGTGGCTGCCGGAAACGACGGCTCGACCAACTACGATTACCTGGGTGGACGTGAAGACTGTCTGGACGTCGGAGCCACCGACGCAACCGGTTATGCGGCCAGCTTCTCGACCAACGGTTCGTGGGTTGATGTCGCCGCTCCCGGCGTGAGCATTCTGAGCACCTACCACAACTCGGAGGATCCGGCCGGGGATTACATCTCCCTCATGGACGGCACTTCGATGTCCTGTCCGCATGTGGTGGGTGTTGCCGGCTTGCTGGAGTCCAAGGATCCGTCGCTGACCGGTCCCGAAAAGTTCGACATCATTGTGAACAACACCACGCCCTATCTCGGATCCACCTACGTGGGAACGGGTATCGTTAGCGCCAAGAAGGCGCTCGACGCAGTAGGGCCGAACCAGAATCCGCCGATCGCCGAGTTCTCGGGAACGCCGACTTCCGGAACCTATCCGTTGACGGTGACCTTCACCGATCTCTCCACCAACGGTCCGACCTCCTGGAGTTGGACCTTCGGCGATGGCGGAAGCTCCTCGCAGCAGAACCCCTCGTACACCTATACTGCCGCCGGAACCTACACGGTATCGCTGACCGCAACCAATGCCTTCGGTTCCGATACCGAGACCAAGACGGCCTACATCACCGTCACGGCCCCCAATACCGATCCGCCGGTGGCCAACTTCTCGGGAAGCCCGACCAGCGGATTCGAACCCTTGACGGTTGACTTTACCGACCTCTCGAGCAACAACCCCACCTCGTGGAGTTGGACGTTCGGCGACGGCGGCAGTTCCTCGCAGCAGAATCCCTCGTACACTTACACTGCTGCTGGAACCTACACGGTATCGCTGACCGCAACCAATGCCTACGGTTCTGACACCGAGACCAAGACCGGATATATTACGGTTAGCGAGCAGCAAGCGGTAGTAGTCCACGTGGCGGATATCTCTGTCTGGCGTATTCCGGCCGGTCGCAACTGCACCGGGCGCGGGACCGTTACGATCGTTGATGCCTCCAGCGCACCTGTAGCCGGTGCTACGGTCTACGTTTCTGTAACCGGAAATACCACCGAGTCCCTCAGTGGCGTGACCGGCTCCGACGGAACCGTGACGCTTACCACTCTCAAGACTAAGAACTGTGGCGGTGAATGGTGCTTCGAAGTCTCCGATGTGGTCGTGTCGGGTGGAAGCTACAATTCCAGTGCCAATGTTGTCACTATGGCCTGCGAGAGTGGCGTCGTGTACAGCAACAATGACCGGGTAGTCATGTGGAACGCCCCCAACCCGTTCAACCCGACCACCACGATCGGCTTCACTCTTCCCCACGCCGACCAAGTCAATCTGTCGGTCTACAACATTCGTGGTCAGAAGGTGACCACTGTTGTCGATCAACATCTCGGCGCCGGCGCTCACACTTTCGAGTGGGATGGTAGCAATGTCGCTAGTGGCGTATACTTCTATCGTCTCACCGTAGGCGAAACTGCTTCGACCAAGAAGATGGTGTTGATGAAGTAGTCTAGTTCTCCATTCCTGTACACTCGCGATTAGCTTGAATCGCGAACCGCCCGGTGGTGTGCCCCTCACGCCACCGGGTATCTTGTTGTTCTTTTGGACCGAAGTACTATGTTGCAGAGGCGACCCGCCCTGTGCGAGTTAGGGAGCATTCAAACGAAAGTAATGTGAAGGAACCGGAGCATGGACTATAGCCGACTTTTCGAGACCGCCGATTACCCCAAGATTAGCCTGAAGAACCGTCTGGTGATGGCTCCCATGACTACGATTTCGGGAGAAAGTGACGGCTCGTTCTCGGAGCAGGAGATTAAGTACCTGGCTCAACGGGCCGAGAGTGGAATCGGTATGATCATCTCCCCCGCTTGCTATGTCCATAAGTCCGGGCACGCCTTCGAACGGCAGGTTGGCTGCCATACCGATGATCTGATTCCCTCACTAAGAAGATGCGCCCAGGCGATCAACAGGCACGGAGCTGCCTCAATACTGCAGATCCATCACGGAGGAAACGCCGCCAAAGAGCATCTCTCGGGATCACAACCCTGGGCTCCGACGGCCATTAAGAACCGCCGGGGCAGTTCGGAAATGCCTCGGGCAATGGCCGCCAGCGAAGTCGAGCTACTCGTAGAAGCGTTCGCCAACTCCGCCGTCCGGGCACAAACGGCCGGCTTCACCGGAATCGAAATCCATGGCGCCAATACTTACTTGCTCCAGCAGTTCTTCTCCCCTTTCACCAACCAACGTGAGGACAAATGGGGCGGAAGTTTCGAGAACCGCACCAGATTCGGATGTGAAATAGTGAAGGCGATTCGCGACAAAGTCGGCGATGACTATCCGGTCTTGTACCGGATTTCGCCCGAAGAGGACGAGCCCCGCGGCTACTCAACGTTTGACACGATTCAGTTCCTGGAGTCGTTGGTTCCCTGCGGCGTGGATATCATTCACGTTTCCAGCTGGGAGTTTCATGACAACCTTCGCAAAGACATTCCCGAGGGGACAAATCCGACGACTCTAATCAAACAGGCTTTCCCTGAGGTTCCGGTCATTGGTGTGGGCGGAGTCATCACGCCCGACCAGGCGATGTCGGTCGTGGAGAGCGGAGTCGACCTGGTCGCGCTGGGCAAGATCCTCATGCTCGACAAGGATTGGGCTCGAAAGGTCGAGAGCGGCGAGTCAGACACAATCCGCACCGGGATCAACTCGGAGGAAGAACGCCAGGCGCTTGACATTCCCGACAACATGAAGGAGTACTCCCGAAACTTCTTCAAAGTCTAGTGACAGGAGTTCTCCCCGGCAACAGCTCTAAGCGGACGACTTGAGCGGCCTAAAACTCTACTCGAACAATTCCTCGAAGAACAGTTTCATGTGATTCCACGACCGACGGTCGGCATCGGCATTGTAGGCTGCTCCCGTAGAGTTGTCGTCACCAGCCGCCTCTTTCGTGAACGAATGCACCGCCTCGGAATAGGCCACAAACTGGTAATCGACATCGGCGGCTCGCATCTCATCTAGGAAGCCCGCAACTTGCTCGGCCGGCACATAGGGATCATCAGCCCCATGACAGACCAGAATCTTGCAACGGATAGCCGCGGCCACACTTGGATCGGGAGTATCAAGGTTACCGTGAAAGCTAACTACGCCGGCAACGTCGGCACCTGATCGCGCCAGTTCCAGGACGGTTCCGCCGCCGAAGCAATAGCCAATTGCGGCTACTCGCTGGTCGTCGACTCGCTCGTCATTCGTCAACACCGCCAGGCCCGCATTCACGCGATTGCGCATCAAGACGCGATCACTGCGGTAGATTGTCGCCTGCTGGGAGGCCTCCTGGTTGTTCTTGGGGCGGATTCCCTGACCGTATATGTCGGCGGCAAATGCCACATAGCCCATTGCGGCGAGTTGGCGGCAACGTGACTTGGTATAGTCGTTGACTCCGGTCCAATCGTGTATGACCAGTATGCCGGGGCGCAAGCCTTCCTGACTGTCGTCCCAGGCGCGGTATCCTTCGAGCTTCACGCCATCGTGTTCGTATAGCACAGTTTCCGTGACGACTTCGGCAGCGAGCGGCACAGACAGCAGAGTTAATAGCGTAAACAGCAGCAACGATTTCATCATAAACTCCAATAGGTAACGAATCATGGGAATAGCACATAGGAAACTGCCGGGCACACTGTCCGGCAGGCCGGCTTCAGTACGTTCACGTAACGCACCCGGCCGCCCAAGGTTCCGACTTGGCTGATTCGATTAGCTGCTTTGGACTGCTAGAAATCCCGCTGCTTGCGGATCTTCGACCAGTAGAACCACTGGCATTTCTCCTGGCTCAGTTCGGGGTCACGAGCCTGCTCGATCGCAGCCCGGAAGACGTCCTCGACGCAGGGATCTACCCGCTCTTGGGTGATCTTATGCAGTCTCAGACACATTTCGACTGCGTCCTGGTCTCGAAGCTGATCAACCCGAGTGATGCCCATCTTGGCCAGGTCCCTGACGGTCGCTGGTCCGACCGATACGAGGTCGAGTAGTTTGCGATTGTCCTTCATGTCATGAGTATATCGTCTTTCGGTTTCAGACACTATCACAAATGCAGCCGCAACTGGCGGTGAGGGGACACAAATGGCGTGGACGAGGGAGTTCGGGAGATTTCGCAGCGATGAGAGTAATTCCCCGGCACCTTTGCACACCGTGGCGTCAGATTTGACAAATCATGGATTCCCCGTATATTGCTTGCATACAGAATGAGACCTTCTCCATAGGGTCCTACCATACAAAAGGTTCCCACGCCAAGAAGGGAACCGCAATCGGCCTTACCACAGCCGCATACATTCTCAGACGCATCCACCACTGGGCGTCTTGGATCTGTAGCTTGGAGGTTTCCGGCGATTAGAGTCATACCATTTTGAGCCGGAGAGCGGCGTGCTGTGTTGCCAAGCTTGAGGAGTCCCACCCATGTCCTGCCGAAAGCTAATTCACCTGGCGACTGCTGTCGCTTTTCTGATCCTGTCTTCGTTCGCATCCGGTTTCGCCCAAGACCAAACGGTCGGGTTACTCACGTATGACGTTGAGTCGTCCTACCCCGGCTTCACGTTGATATTTCCCCAGAAAACAGGAACCGTGTTCCTGGTGGACAACTTCTCACGCGAAGTCCACCGTTGGGAGCTGGGAGTCAGACCAGCATCGGCCGTGTATCTGTTGGAAAACGGTGACCTGCTGCGGTCCGGCAAGACAGTCGATACCTCCGGAACCGTAGGACGTACCATCCAAAGATTCGACTGGGACGGCAATCTGGTCTGGTCCTACGAGTTTTCCGGCGATGGTTACCGTCAACATCACGACATCCACCCCATGCCCAACGGCAACGTCCTAATCCTGGGCCGGGAGGATTTCACCTCGGCTGAGGCTTTTGCGGCCGGGCGTAACCCGGCTTTGTTGCAGGGAGATCTGCTGCAGCCCGATTTCGTAGTCGAAATTGAGCCGATCGGCGCCGACTCCGGTATCGTCGTATGGGAATGGCATCCCTGGGATCATCTCATCCAGGACTTCGACTCCACTGCCGACAACTTCGGAATCGTCGAAGAGCACCCGGAACTGATCGATATTAACTACGTTATCGATCCTTCCAACGACTGGACTCACGCCAACTCGCTTTCGTACAGCCCCGAACTAGACCAGATCATACTCAGCGTGCGTCACTTCCACGAAGTCTGGGTGGTCGATCACAGCACTACTTCAGCCGAGGCAGCCGGTCACACTGGAGGCAACAGCGGGATGGGGGGCGACATCATCTACCGCTGGGGCAATCCGGCGGCTTATCGAGCCGGTGTGGTCGACGATCAACAGCTTTTCGGACAACACGATGCTCAGTGGATCCCGCCCGGATATTCCGGCGAGGGTAACCTTCTGGTTTTCAACAACGGTTGGGAACATCCTGTGGGCGGCTTCTCAACGGTCGACGAGATTGTCACGCCGGTCGATGGTTCCGGACAGTATCCGCAACCTCAGGGCACGGCCCACGGCCCCGATCGCCCGACCTGGACATTCCTGGGTGACCCTCCCTCGTCGTTCTACTCGGCCACCATCTCAGGCTGCCAGCGGCTGCCGAACGGGAACACCCTGGTGTGCGAGGGCCGCAACGGAAGGATATTCGAGGTCACTTCGGCAGGCGAGATCGTGTGGGAGTACCAGAATCCGGTGGGAGCCAGCGGTGCTCTGGAGCAAGGTCAAACCTTCGCTGCCGGAGCCCTGTCTGTTTTCCGGTGCAGTCGCTATGCCGTCAACTATGCCGGTGTGATCGGTCGAGAGCTGTCGCCGGCAGTCCCGATCGAGGGCTATACCGCGACCATCTACGGAGCGGGACATCTCCCAACCGAACCGAACTACGGGGATTCCATCGTATTCAGCGCTTCCATCCATTCCGATCAAGGGATTTCCAGCGCCCTCCTGTTCATTGACGATGGCAACGGCTTTGTCGATTACCCCATGATGGACGACGGGGTGCATCGCGACGGCGCCGCCGGTGACTCGATATATGCCGCAGTGCTGCCTCCGTTCAGTCCCGGCACCGTAGTGAACTATTACATTTCGGTCGAGAACGGATTAGCCGAGTTCGTGAGCGACCCGGTGTATGCACTCACCAACCAAACCTACTATCGCGTGACAATCGACCCCCATGCTGCCTGCGGCGATGCCGACGGCAACGGCAGCGGGCCCGATATCGCCGACCTGGTTTATGTCGTGAACTACATGTTCAACGGAGGTCCTGCTCCGGTTGATCTCAATGCCACCGATGTCGACGGCAGTGGAAGCGGGCCTGACATTGCCGACCTGGTCTACCTGGTGGCCTACATGTTCCAGGGAGGCCCCGGACTGCTCTGCCCTTAACAGAACAGCGGCGGCTTAAGGAAGCGGTCATGGCAATGCATGCCTGGGCCGATCGCAGCAACGAAGAAATGAAGAAGATGATGGAGTCGCACGAAAGACACGGACACTAGCGATATCTGAACGCTCAGTCACAAAAACCGTAAGCCCGGCGAAAGCCGGGCTTTTCGTTTGTGCCCGACCAGGCAATCTGGTATGTTGGGCAATAACTGATATGGTGGCCTGCAAGAGGAGGAGACAGGTGGCCGATATCGTCCTGATCGAAGCTACAATCGATGACATCCGCAAACATGGAGTTTGTGGCTATAAGGATCCCAGGACACCAGGATTTAACGAGAAAGTCGCCTGGCTGGAGGATCGCTTCGCGGAGGGTCTAAAGATCATCTTGCTGCTGTCTAATGAGGACGGCGTTCAGGGAATGATCGAATACATACCCGGGGAGTATTGCTGGCGGCCGGTCAACGCCGGCGGCTATGCTTTCATCCATTGCATCTTCGTGGGCTTCAAAAAGAAGTACAAGAACCAGGGCTACGCCTCCCAACTGATCGAATCCTGCGAACAGGACGCCCGCCGCACCAGCGACGGAGTAGCCATCGTGACGCGCAAGAGCTCCTTCATGGTCGGATCCAAGCTGTTCAAGAAGAACGGCTATGAGGTCGTGGGGAACGCCCAACCAGACTTCGAGTTGCTGGTCAAGAAATTCAATCGAAGCGCTCCGGACCCGAGTTTCAGAACAACCGGTCAGAGAAGAGTCGACGACTACGGTCAGGGTATCACCATCCTGCGCACGGACCAGTGTCCCTACACGGTCAAGAACGTCAACGAGATCGTGGAGCATGCCCGATCGGAGTATAGAACGGATGTTAGAGTCGTCGACTTGACCAGCTGTCGCGAGTCCCAGAACAGCCCCTGCGCTTTCGGTTCCTTCTGCCTGATTATCGACGGCGAGATTGTCGCTGATCACCCCATCAGCAAAGGTCGTTTCGCCAACATCATGAAGAAAAGAGCCAATCCGTAAACTCTTCCGCCCGGTTTCCGGTTAGATAAGCCGCGCCATGCCCAGCCCTGAGGATGGCGGTCGGCTTCGATTCTCGAGCATCTCTCAAATGTACTACCTAGTCCAGTTTTAGTTGTGCTTCTGCCCTGATCGTATGACTATTCGTCTGCAGAGCTTGGCGCGCGGCCTCTTGGTGCGTGAGGATACGGAAGATCTAGTACTTCTCTTGAACACTTCTGATGTATGGACCTCGGAGGCCGGACCGGTGGCGGATATAGACCAACCTGCCGATAAAAGCTAGACAGGCTTTGCGCTGATTCGCAACATCGACCAACAACTGAAGCCAAAAAGGGGAACCGTGCTCAGTACGGCCGTTGCACAAAGGCTCCGTGTAGGAGAATGGGGACTTCTCGCATGACGGGTAAGAAGAGACTTGTATGGCTGATCGCTATTTCGACCGTTGCTTCACTGGTAATCGTAGGCGTATCTATAACACTCCTCTACCAATCGGCGTTTGAACAACAACGCTTGCGACTCATCGACTCTGTTAGAAGTCAGGCCGCACTGATTGGTGCTGTCGCACGCCACGACGAGAAAATAGCGCCCTGGATCATTGATGAGGATCCCGATCACGATGCGACTGAATCTACTTTGGGTCAGATTCGCGACGCCCACAAAGACTGCGACGTCATCGGTGAAACCGGCGAGTTCACGCTGGCTCGACTTGAAGGCGATCAGATTGTTTTCCTGCTGTCTCATCGGCACCTGGATTTCGACAATCCCCATCCGGTTCCTATAGATGCCAGGGACGCTGAACCGATGCGCCGAGCCTTGCGCGGTGAGTCCGGCTCGCTTGTCGGTCTGGACTATCGTGGGGCCAAGGTTCTGGCGGCGCACGAGTTTGTACCGGAACTCGGAATCGGCCTGGTGGCAAAGATCGATGTGTCCGAAATCCAGGCTCCCTTCGTTCGCACCGGCTTGATCTCGCTAGCGATCGCCTTTGTGTTTATCGGAATTAGCGCCGTCCTGTTTATTCGCATTGGTAACCCGGTGGTAACGGAACTACTCGAGAAGGAGGCTCGTCTCAAAGCCAACAACACCCGGCTGGAAGCTCTGTGGAGCGTCAACTCCCTCGCCGAGACTGATCTGGGGAGTCTCTCGGAGCATATCCTCAAAACCATTTGCAGGATGACCGGAAGCGAGTATGGCTTTTACGGTCTGGTGAGTGACGACGAGTCGGAAATGTTCGTCCATGCCTGGTCGGGGGATGCAATGAAAGACTGCTCCATGGCCAGCCGCCCGACGGCCTTTCGAGTTGATAGCAGCGGCGTGTGGGCAGAGGCAATCCGCAAGAGGGAGCCCCTGGTTCTCAACGACTATGAGGCCAGTCACCCGGCAAAGAAGGGCCTTCCCGAAGGTCACGTTAACTTGACCCGCCTCCTCGTGGTACCACACTTCTCCTCGGGGAAAATCACCGCGATTGCAGGGGTCTCTAATCGTGACATTGCCTATGATCAGGAAGACATCAACCAGGTCTCGACCTTCTTGAGTGCGGTGCAGAGCATCGTCGATCGGCGCAGCGCCGAGGAACGCATTCAGTTCCTGAGTCAGGTGACCGAACAGGTGACGGATTCGATCATCACTACCGACCTCGAGTTCCGAATCACCTATGTCAACAAGGCATTCTGCAACCTGTTTGGCTACCATCGTGACGAAGTAGTTGGCAAGACTCCCGACATGCTTAACGCCGAGCCTAACGCGCCCGAAATCCAGGATGAGATTTACAGGCTGATGGCAGCGGGCAAAATCTGGTGTGGAGAGGTCGCCAACCGGCGCAAAGACGGCACCCTTTTCGATTGCGAACTGACCATCTACCCCGTTGAGAACCGCGAAGGAGAGGTCATTGCCTACGCGGGCAGTCAGCGCGACGTTACCGAACGCAACGAGGCTGCAGAAAAGCTGGTGCTGAGCGAAAACAAGTACCGCACCATTATCGAAGGCGCCCAGGACGGGGTGACCGTGTTCGACCATAAGGGGCGAATCATCGAAACCAACGACGCGTTCTGTGACATGCTAGGGTACAATCGAGATCAGCTTGTCGGAATGACGTGGCAGGATATCGATGCCCAGGAGACTGAGCAGGAGACAAAGCCACATATTGAAGAGCTTTCGCAGGCAGGAAGAGACCGGTTTGAAACCAGACACCGGCGGCATGACGGCGCGATAATCGATGTGGAAGTCAGCGTGCGTCGGTTCGGTGACAATCCGAGTCTTTTCGTGAATTTCATCCGCGACATAACCGAACGCAAGCAGGCTGTCAAGAAGCTGGCGGAGAGTGAGGAACGTCACCGTCGATTGTTTGACCAATCCAACGACGCCATCTTCGTGTGCGACAGTCTTTCTATTGTGGATGTCAACAAGCGCGCTTGCGAGCTCACCGGCTACAATCGCGAAGAACTTCTACAAATGTCAGTCTTAGAGTTGCATCCTGAGAAAGAGCGCCAACGTCTGCTGACTCTGAAGAGAGGTGCCGAGCCGGAAGGATCAATTAGGTTTCAGTCTCAATATGAGACCGCCACAGGCGAAATCCTGGAGGTCGAGATTAGCACCAAAATCCTTGAGTCGGGTTCGTCCATGGTTCAATCGATAGTACGAGATGTGACCGAGACCAAACGGCTACAAGAGTTGGAGTCACGGGCCCAGCGACTCGAAACTGCCGGTATCATTGCCGGGCAGGTCGCCCATGACTTCAACAACTTGTTGGCTCCGCTCATGGCCTACCCCGAGTTCATCCGCGAAGAGCTGCCGGCAGGACACTCGGTCCTGAGTCTCGTTGACCAGATCGAGGAAGCCTCGCACAAGATTGCTGAAATCAATCAGGACCTGCTCGCTATGGGACGGCGTGGCCATTTCACTCAGGACGTTCTTAACCTAAACACGGTAGTACACGAGGTCATCGCCGAGAACAAGGGCTGCCCCTCGACACTCTATTGCGACTATGACCTGGCCAGCGATCTGATGCCGGTACTGGGCGGCGGCTCGCAGTTGCATCGCATGATCAGCAACCTCGTCAACAACGCGCGCGACGCCATGACCGATATCGGCCGACTCACGATTCGGACCGAAAACTACTATCGCGACCTGGACTCGATCGACTACGCTCAGATCCCCAAGGGCGAGTATGTCAGACTGACAATAACCGACACCGGGTGCGGAATACCCGAGGACATGGTCAACAAGATTTTCGACCCGTTCTTCACAACCAAGCAGGCCGACAAGAAGCGAGGCTCCGGACTCGGTATGAGCGTGGTGGACGCGGTCGTCAAGGATCACAGAGGTTTTATTGATCTCCAAACGCAGGTGGGCAAGGGTACATCATTCTTCGTCTATCTTCCTATCACGCGTATGACTCCCGAGCGAGAAGTGCCCGAAGAGATCGAAGGTGGCCCGGAGCGACTCTTGATCGTCGATGACGACCATATCCAGCGCGAAGTTACCTCGCAAATCCTCTCGCGACTCGAATACACTATCGATTCCGTCTCGAGCGGTGAGGAGGCCGTCGAATACCTGAAACACGACCGCTACGATCTGGTCATTCTCGACATGGTTATGCCCGGCGGCATCGATGGCGCCGACACATATCGCCAGTTACTGCAAATCAACCCGGACCAAAGGGCAATCATCTTGTCCGGTTTCTCCGAGTCCGATCGCGTAATTGAGGCCCAGAAGCTGGGCGCCGGCGACTTCATCAAGAAGCCGATCACCAGTCGGGTAATCGCCTCAGCTGTCCGCAAAGAGCTAGACAGAGAAGGCTCGCGCGCTCAACCTGCCGGAACCGAGTAGCTCCGCAGATCCACAACTCGCCCTCCCTGGAACTAACTCGCAGTGATCACTCTTTCTGTGCATTTCCGTGTAGTATAGCCACGAACGCCCTACCCGCGCACTCCTAACGTGCTGTAGTACTGTCACTTACACGAGTGGCACAGCTATTGCTATTACTTCGTCCCATGAGACAGTCAACGATAACCATCCCATTGCGGACAACGACCTATACCACGTGCCTGTGGCACACGGTCCAAGAGGAGAGAAGAAGTGACTAAGCGAAATCTCGGAATCAAACTCATTATTGCAACGGTAGCAGTCCTGTACTTGTGCACAGGATCAATCGCAGCCCAGACCAACTTCATGGGCAGTCTCCATTTCAATATGGGACTCCCGCAGGGAGAACTGAAGGATCAGATCGATGCCAACGCCTATGGCTTTGGCGGACAGATCTTCTACACTCCGCGTAAGTCCCCTATTGCAATCGGCCTGGAAGTCGATTGGATGAACTACGGCAGCGAGACCCGCGAAGAGCCGTTCTCCACGACTATTCCCGATGTAACGGTTGATGTAGAAACCACCAACAACGTCCTTCAGGGTTTCCTGGTACTTCGTGGACAGATGCCGACCGGTTCCGTGGAACTCTACGGTGACGCTCTGCTGGGTATCAACTACCTGTTCACGGAGACCAGTATTTCCGGTACAGGATTCGATTTCGAGGATGTCGTAAGCTCCACCAACTTCGACGACGCCGCATTCGCATACGGCATCGGTGGCGGCCTGATGGTCCCGGTGTATGAGCGGAAGAAGGAGGCCGGCAAAGGCGGTCCGGTCAAGGTCTATATCGACGGTGGTGCCCGATATATCTTTGGCGGCGAAGCCGAGTATCTCAAGAAAGGTTCCATCCGCCGGACCAACGGCACGGTCAGTTTCGATGCTATCAAATCCAAAACCGATCTGGTCAAGATACACCTGGGAGTTGCGGTCCGTTTCTAACAACCCCCAATACTGGACATATGCTATGATCTTTACGCCAATACTTTTGAGTTGGGTGACTCGGTTCGAGCCGAGTCACCTACGATCGGACGAAACAAGTACTACTAACAGTGATCGCTCAGCGACGTCCGGGCGAGCAAGAAAGGAATCGACTCCTTCAGCGCAAGCCCGGCCGACCCGGAGTCGAATCGGGACAACCGAACACTGGGCCATTGTAGCCTACTCTACACTGACGAAGCAACTGTCGTAATCGACGATCCCCAATAGAAAAGCCCACTCCTCTCTTCAGGGCATTCATGGGAAAAGCAAAGACCTCGCTCAAGGCGAGGTCTTTGTGATTGAGGCTAGGGGTAACGGGCTTAGTTGACTTCTCTGACGGTCACGCTGTACCTGAGAGTCGCGTTGCAGCCTTCCTTGGTCAGGATGCCGGCCACCCAGGTGCGGTCCCGCTTGTTGACGTTCCAGCTCATCGAGCCGACCTTTCGCACACCGTCCCAGGAGGAGTAGTTGCTACCGGAAGGGGCGTACATCTGGGTAGCAGCCTGAGAGTGGACGTGAGTGATGGAGCGAGAGGAGCTGAAGTCGTTCTTGTTGCCGGAATCCAGTTCCCGCAGCGACAAACGGACGCGGAAGGACTGGCCGTTGTCACGCGGGAGGCGGAAACTGGCCTTGCGGGTAGTTACGTCTTTGTAGCCGCCGTTGTTGACGTCGGCCTTGTACTCACCATGTTTGGTGACCGCCAACCACTCCGAAGCATCATCGGAAAGTGTATCGACGTTAAGATTGAAACGGAACTCGCCCGGCTGGGTAACGCCGACCGGATTGTAGTCGCAGTCGTACTTGACGCTGAGGCGATCGAGCGATACGGTAATCTCATCGTAGGTCTGGCGCGGTGATCCCGAGGCGCCGTTGTCCGGGCCGGCCGGGTTGTCGCTGTTGCTGCAGCCGATCGTAAACATAACCATCGCGGTCATGGCGGTCAGGGCAATACCGGAAAAAAACTTGTGGGTGCGTTTCATTTCTGAACTCCTGTGATTGTTTTGAATTGATCTCTGTTTTCGTGTCTGCCCCTTACGCGCAATTCGTGGAGAAAATGGCTCAACGTTTATGTCGATTTCCGAACTTTTTCCGGGGCAAGCTGTTTTATTAGACAGACACTCAGTTGTGACAGCAGGGTCGGGCACCACAAAGTCAATATGGTTCAAAGAGATATGAGCGATCAGGAGCAAATCACACGACTTCTCGTCAGAGCTGCCGGCGGAGATCGCAAAGCCGTCGATGACCTCTTCCCTGTTGTCTATCAACAGTTGCGCAAGATCGCTCAAAACAAGCTGCGTCCCGAGAGAGCCAACCACACTCTCAATGCCACCGCCCTCGTGCACGAGGCTTACATCAAACTGATCAACCAGGAGCAAATGGAATGGCAGAATCGGGCTCATTTCTATGCTATTGCTGCCACAGCTATGAGGAGAATCCTGGTCGACTACGCCCGTAATCGCAATGCCGAAAAGCGCGGTGGCGGCAATGTGTTTATCACCCTCAACGACGAGATCATGAGCGCTGAGACCAAGGCCGAGCGAATCGTAGAGCTGGATGATGCTATCGGTCGCCTTGAGGCTATTAATGAGCGGCAGGCCAAAGTTGTCGTGCTGAGATTTTTCGGTGGACTCAAGGAGAGCGAGATTGGCGAAAGCCTGAACATCTCCCTGGCCACGGTCAAGCGCGACTGGCGGCTGGCCCGCGCCTGGTTGGCCCGCGAACTGGGCAATATCCCCAATCCCAACGACAACTGATCGCCATGGATTCCCAACGTTGGCGACAGATACAAGGCCTATTTGAGGAGGCGCTGGAAATCCCCTCGGCGGGCCGAGAGACCTTCCTCAAGGACCGCTGTGGTGACGATGAGTCCCTCATTCAAGAAGTCCTGTCGCTGCTCGCTGCCGATGGCGGGCAACATTCACTCCTGGACAATCAAGTGTCCGACATGGTGTCGCTGTCGAAACCGAAGGAGTTATTGGGATCGACGATAGGACCCTACAAGATTGTCGAAACGATCGCCTCGGGCGGCATGGGAACGGTCTATCTGGCTGAGAGAGCCGACGGTCAGTTCGACCGGAAGGTCGCCGTCAAGCTTGTACGTCACGGCATGGACTCGGAAGTAATCCAACGCCGTTTCGTGGCCGAGCGCCAGATTCTGGCCGGACTGGAACATCCCAACATCTCTCGCCTGATAGACGGTGGCTTGACCGATGACGGTCTCCCCTGGTTCTGCATGGAGTATGTTGACGGCAACCCGATCGACCGTCATTGTGACATGCGTCAACTCAGTATCGAAGAGCGTTTGAGACTTTTCCTCACAGTCTGCCGCACCGTGGAACATGCCCAGCAGAACCTGGTGGTTCATCGCGATCTAAAACCGAGCAACATTCTTGTCTCTGCGGACGGTACCGTCAAACTGCTCGATTTCGGGATCGCCAAACTTCTGGGAGAGAAATCGGCGATGCCTCCTCCGGACCTGACCCACACCGGCATGCGCGTCATGACCCCCGGCTATGCCTCCCCCGAGCAAGTTCGAGGAGACCGCATCAATACTTCGAGTGATGTCTACTCGCTCGGTGTGGTGTTGTACAATCTTCTTTCGGGAAGTCCTCCCTATCATATCGAGCAGAGTTCTCCCTCGGAGATTGAGCGAGTGATCTGTCACACCGAACCCAGGAAGCCGAGTGCTGCGATCACTACGCCGGAAGGAGCCGAAGACGCCCAGTCCACTGCCGAGCGCCGCTCGACCCAACCGGCGCGGCTCCGGCGTGTTCTGTCCGGTGATCTCGACAATATCACCTTGATGGCCTTACGGAAGGAACCGGAGCGCCGCTATCAAACTGCGGGACAACTGGCTGACGATATCTCGCGATATCTCGAAGGCCTACCGGTGCGGGCGCGCAAGAGTTCGCTTGGGTACCGAAGTCGCAAGTTCGTTAGTCGTCACCGAGCGGCTGTGTTCTCGGCCGTGGCTATCTTTGCTGTGGTGGCGGTTCTGATTGGCTTCTATACCGATCGTTTGGCTCACGAACGCGACCGGGCCCGTATCGAAGCGGACAAGGCTGCCGAGGTGGCCGGTTTTCTCAGCTCCCTGTTCACGGTTGCCGATCCCAACGAATCGCGCGGTGAAACCGTTACGGCCCGAGAACTGCTCGATCGCGGCGCTCGACGTATCGATGAGGAACTGGCGAATACTCCCGAAACCCAGGCTGCCATGATGAGTTTGATGGGCCGGGTCTACAACCGGCTCGGTATGTGGGTCAAGGCCGAGAGTTTGCTCGTCAAGTCGTTGGATGTTACCGTTGCCACCCACGGTTGGGATAGTCCGGAAACAGCCGATGTGCTCTACCATACCGCAGTGCTGGTGCACGACCTGGGCAAGTTTGACCAGGCCGAAGATATGTATCGGAATTCACTGGCGATCAACGAACGTATCGACCGGGGCGTGCATTTCGCGGTGGCAAACTCGCTGAACGGTCTCGCTGACGTCCTTAAAATGAGGCTGCATTATCGGGAGTCTCGTGATCTACTCGAGCAAGCCCTGGCTATGCGAATTGAGCTGTATGGAGAAATCCATGCCGATGTCGCTCACAGCATGAACCACCTGGGTAGCGCCATGATGAAACTGGGCGAGTCCGAGGAGGCCGAGAAAGTCCTTCGTCGAGGACTGGAGATAAGACGGCAGGTGTACGACTCGTATCACATTGAAGTCGTTGCCAGCCTGGGAAAACTGGGGTCGTTGATGATGTTGCAGGGGAAACATGCCGAGGCCGAGGAACTCTACTTGGAAGCCTTGACCATCATCACGCAGCTGATGGGCGAGAATCACCACTACACCGGCGGAATCATAAACGGTCTGGCCCGAACCTATCTTGATGCGGGCCAATACAAGCTGGCCGACAGCCTCTTTCGAAAAAGCCGGGTTATCATGGGATCGACATTGCCCGAGAATCACCTGAGTCATACATATCCCCTCTGGGGAATAGGGCGAGTACTGACTTCCGCCGGGCGAGCCGAAGAAGCCGAGCCGATGCTTCAGAAGGCCCTGCAGTTGTACGAGACCATTCTCGGCTCCGACCACTGGCAGACTGCCCGAGGGCGTGGGGCTCTCGGAATATGTCGGAGCAAGCTGGGACGGTATCGGGAGGCCCATCTGCTGCTCACCGCCAGCCTCCCCGTCCTGGAATCGAGTTATGATGTCAGTCCGAGGTTTGTCGCGGAAGTTCGTCGCTCACTCGCCGAAACCCTTGACTCGCTGGGGATGACCGGCGCGGCCGATTCGCTACGAACCCTGCCTGTCGACGGCAGACCGGTCTCGTCGCTGAGAAGATAGCATACCAACCGCTTGTCGCCTGTTGAAACGACCTCAGCCGGCCGATACAACGACTGTAGCCTGAACAGCATCAAAACTCTGTCATTTTCCGGAGAGACGACTATGAGCACGGTCGGATTTTCACCACAGCATTCCTTTGACAGGAAGAGTATGACCGAAACTCCTCGGGCGTTCCGAAAGCCGGCTGAGAATATTCTGGAAATCCGTACCGGAGGTGGCTGGGTGTCGATCTTCGGTTCATTTTTCCTGGTCGGCGGTGTACTCATGCTTCTTGGTGCGTCAGGATTGCTGGGAATGGACAATCTGGATCAAATCGGCTCATATATCGCGGCTGCAATGGGTGTGGTCTTCTTTGTGGTGGGGACACTCTTGACCTTCGGGCGCACCTGGATCCACTTAGAGCGTTCCGAGAACCGGATTCTGAAACTCCGTGGCCTGATAGTGCCGATGCTTCGTCAAGAGTTCCAACTGAGCGAGTATCAAACGGTCTCGATATCGCACGACACAGGTGATTCCGATTCACCCGAACGCTTCCCGGTGTCGTTGCGAGCAGCGGACGGCCATTATTTCGCTCTAACTAGCGGGGTAGAGTACGGTGCGGCCTGCCGCGAAGCAGCCTACGTGGCAGAGTTTCTGGGATGGCAAGTCGAGGACCGAACCACGTCGACCGTGCGCCGGGAATCCTCGGTTGAGATGAGACTAGACCTGGGTGAAAGACTGGATAGAGACGACTCCGTCGACGACTGGGTATCGCAACCCTACGCCATGCGCAGTCGGATTGACCGCTCCAGCGGCAGTCTCAAAATCACGGTTCCGTCCGAGCCGTTCAAGCTTTGGAAGCAGTTCCCCACCCTGATTCCGGTGGGTTTTGTGATGTTCGTCTACTGGCAAATCTCTGAAGAGATCCATCACCCCAACACCCCCTCGGTCGTCGCAGACTGGTTCGAAGTTGGCGTCTTTCTCCTCCTGGTCGGCCTTCCCGCATTGACAATCGGATGCGCTATCTTGAAGTCCCGACTGGGCTACTCGCAACTCATGGTCAACAATCGAGAGCTTTCCATCACCACACGGAAGGCGTTCCTGAAACAGATCAAGAGAATCGGCCTGCCCGAAATCCGAGACATCGACTTCTCGAGTTCGGCTTCACTCAAGACCGCTGCGAAGCAGGCGGCCACGTCCGAGTATCAGGGACAGCGGTCCGGCAAGCAATTGCCGCGGGCAGCCGCTGTTCTCATCAACTGGGCGGCCAAGTATATTCGGTCACGGGGAATTGTGATCAAGAGCAATCAGGGATTGATCAATTTCGGCGGCGGGCTGCCGGACGACGAGGTGGCTTTCCTCGCTCACACTCTACGACGCTGGTTGCGAGACCACTCGTAGTCGCATCTATTCTTCTATTTCCTGCAGCCAGTTCTGGACTACCACAATCCGATCGTCGGAACTAGCCCGCAAAGGAACGTTCATAAGTATTCGCTGGCCGTCGTTCGAGACACAATAGCGCTTGCCTGCGGTGGTGCCGACCATGTTCAAAGGCTGACTGAACAGAACTTCCGGCAGGCCGACCTCAAAGCCGGATTCGTCGATGTTCACATCCACGGCCATGAGTGCGTCGCGCCAGTAGTAGAATATCTCGGTATTGTCATCGCTCCATTTGGGCATGAAGCCACCTTCAGTAGAGATCTGCCATCGTCCGCCCTGGCCGCCGATCTCGCTTACATAGATTTCACCCCTTCCAGACTCGTTGGACATGTACAAGAGGAAACGTCCATCGTCGGAAAGGCTTGCGGCCAGCTCACGGTAAGAAGATGCGATCAGAGTGTCCATGGTCTTGGAGTCGAAGTTCCACCGTTGAATGTCCAGGTCGTTCCCCATGACGTTGAGGATGAGTCCGTGATTCTTCGTCCAGTGAGATGGTCCGCCCACCAGCGCCGAATCCGCTTCGAACAGCGGCATCGCCTGGCCCTGGCCGTCGGCACGTTTGTACCGGATTCGGATGGCGCCGTGCCACTCGGAATACGCTATAAACTGCTGATCGGGCGACCATTCAGGAAGGGTGTTGTTGGGACGATCGAAAGTCAATCGCGAAACCAGGTCGCGACGGAAATCGCGAATCCAGAGATCCTCGTTAGAGCCCTGATTGTCCCACAACCCAAAGACCAGCTTCTTGTTGTCCGGAGACAGGGCAATCTCGCGATAAGCCGCCGGTTCGCCGACCTTGGCAATCTCTAAGCCGTTACGATCATACCAGATCAGTTCCGAAACATCTGAAGAGGAAGTGTACTGGTACAAAAGCGTGCCGTTGTCGGAGGTGCCGAAGGTCGAAGCATTGCCGGTGAGATCGACGCCCTGAGCTACCGGTTTGGCCTCGCCCACCAGTTCGTGACTGGCCTCGTCAAATCGCTGGGCGAGCAGTAAATCGTCTCGAATGAACAGGAGGAAACCTTGATGGCAGTATTCCACTCGCGACTCCAGGAGATTCATGGCAGCCTCATCAAAAACGACAGTGTAGTCATCGGAGCCAATCTCGCCGACTCTGAGCTGCTGGCCGGACCGGGTATACATTATGTATAGAAAGTGAAGTCCATCGGACAGGAACCAGGGCCAGGCCGAAGACCGCTCCCCGGCCGCGGTATCGATAGCGGTGGCAAACTGAGGTGTTCCGCCTGAAGCTGACACGTATTTCAGGGTGTCGTTCGACCGACCATCGAACAGAATGTAGCCCGCGCTTCCCCAGTTGCCGTCTGAACCAAAAGTCTCACAGATTAGTTGGGCGGGTCCTCCGTTGACCGGAATCTTGTAGAGTTGATTTCCGCGGAAGAACGCCAGGTTTTTGGAGTCGGGCGACCAAAAATGGCGCTGGGTGTTTTCGGTCCCTCGAAGCGGATAAGGTTCGAGTGAGTTCATCGGTCGAATCCAGAGCATACGGTTGCCGAGAGTGTCGGTCGCGCGGAATGCGATAAGGCGACCATTGGGAGATATACGCGACCAGTTGACCGATCGAAGTTCGTTGGTCTCTTGCGTTGGCGAAATCATGAAGCGGTTGGTGTGGACCTGAGTGGCCGGTTGGAAGAAGTACAGATAACTCAGCACCAGGCACAGACTGATTGCGACCGCTCCCACAACCCGGGCCAGGGTAAACTTGAACTTGCGTCGTCGGGCAACTCGCGCCGGCAAGCCGACTTCGGATCCTGCCTGGGATATCCACCTCAGTTCATCCGAAAGATCTGCCGCCGACTGCCAGCGTTTGTCGGCGTCCTTGTCAAGACACTTGTTAACCAGTCTCTCGAACACCGGCGGAGTCGAAGGCAGCACGGTTGAGATCGCGGCCGGCTGGCGCTCGATTATCGCAGCAATTAGCGTAGCCTGAGAACTGCCCTCAAAGGCCCGCTTACCGGTGCTCATCTCATACAGCATCGCTCCAAAAGCGAAGATGTCGGAGCGGGCATCAGCTTCTTGCCCCTCAAGCTGCTCGGGAGCCATATACTGCATAGTGCCCAGGATCGTCCCGGCACCCGTGAGTGGCGTGGTTTGAGTAATGGCCGTCATGCCTTCCGGCGCGGTTTCGTCTGCGGTCAGTTTGGCCAGTCCGAAGTCCATCAACTTGGCGCCTTCCTTGGTCAACATGACATTTCCGGGCTTGAGATCACGGTGAATCAATCCCTGGCGGTGGGCGCTGTCCAAAGCATTGGCAATTTCGACGGCGATCTGCAGCGTGTCCTTGTATGAAATGGGACCCTTGAGAATACGCTCAGCCAGGGTTTCTCCTTCGAGGTATTCCATAACAAGGAAGTCGTGATCGTCCTGGTGACCAATATCGTAAAGAGTGCATATGTTGGGATGGTTGAGGCTCGAAATCGCTTTGGCCTCGCGCTCGAAGCGTTGCTCGAAGTCCGCCAATCCGGCTATCCGTGCCGGAAGAACCTTGATTGCCACCGTGCGGCTAAGGCGTTCGTCGCGGGCTTTGAATACTTCGCCCATGCCGCCTTCGCCGGCTTTCTCGATTATTTCATACGGCCCCAGTTTCTGACCGGGTTCCCAAGCCATAAGCACTCCAGATTGAACGGTTTAAAATACTGCCCTGCCGACAAGAGAGGTAAAATAGGTCGATTATGTCAATAAATCAAGTAACAAACTATCGACACGAGAGTTCGCGGCGTCTGAAATTGAGAATCAGTTGGTCCCGCTGGTGTCGATATACATGCGCAGCTGTTCGATTACCGGGGCCAACTCGGGTGGGTTGAGTTCGAGAAGCTTCTTAAAGCTTTCTACGGACTTCTCTTTCTTCCCCATCTCGACATATATCAAAGTGCAACCCAGCCAGGCTGGACCGTAGGTTGAATCCATCGAGATAGCCTGTTGACAGTCGGCCAGGCCGGCCTTCAGGTCACCCAGATTGGCGTGATAGTTACCGCGGTTGGAATATGCTTCAGCCTGAGTGCTGTCTTTCTCAAGCGCGATATTGCAGTCAATCACGGCCGAGTCGTAATGCCCCATTGCGGCGTAGATGAGACCGCGATTGACATACACTTCGTAGTTGTCCTCATCGAGACCCTGGGCACTATTGAGGTCAACCAGTGCCCGATCATACTTGCCCATATCCATGTACGTGATGCCGCGGCTGATGTAGGCCCAGACATTGAAGGGCTTGAGATTGATCGACCGTGTATACTCGTCGATAGCCCGAGCAAACTGCCCCCGCTCGACCAGAGCATGGCCGCGGTAGAGACACAGGTCGGCATCGTCGAGACCGGGACCATCGCCGCCGCCCAACAACTGCATAAGACGCGGATCGTGGGAACTGGCCGGCGGGACCACCAGTGCCACTATCAACGCCAGTAGCCCCAGAACCAGGAGCCTTTTCGAGGACTGTCTAAACACGATGACTTTCTATGCTCCGGTCATTGAGCATCACTTGATAGCCTTGAACCTTTCGACATTCTGTCTCATCACTTCCAAATAGTCGCCGTCCACGAGTCGGTTGCCGGACGGCTTGACGACCACCACCGACACACCGCGCCTGGACAGTTCTTCTACAATCTCCGGGATAGGATCGCCTTCCCAGATCATCCATCTAGCTTGAAAACCTTTGAGAATCCGGTCGAGTTCCTGCCATTCGTGATTCGACGGCATCTCGCCCGGTTCCCACATGCGGCTCCGAAGATTGAGATTGTACCGTTTCGCGAAATATCCGTAGACCGGATGTGAAGCCAGTAGCGGCTCATCACCAATAGAACTGGCTGCGTCGGCGAAAACGCGATCGAGCATTTCCAGGTCGGACTTGAGGGCCCCAAAGTTGGCCTCGATACGCGAACTGTCTTCGGGTAGATGCTTTACTAGTGCCGTGGCCACGGCACGAGCTTGCTGCACCGCGAGAGTGGGATCCATCCAGGTGTTGAAGTCTGTTCCTACGTGGGCGTGTTCTCCGCCCGGGCCGTGGGAGTGTTTGACGGCTTCCTCCAGCTTCAGGTACTCTGCCTCGAAGCTCTCCGAAGTGTTCACGCACCTGGACACCGGCAACGATACCTTTTCGATCCATTTAGCATAAGTGGCGCCGTTGAGCAGGATCAGATCGGCCTTCTGATACTTTTCGATAGCATCCTGGTCGGGCATCCAGAAGGCCGGATCCTCATCTTTGGGCGCGAGGAACTTGACCTTGACGCGGTCACCCCCGATTCTCTCCGCGAAGTATGTGAGCGGATAGTTGACCGCCGCTACGGTAATCGTCTCAAGTTGGGTCGGTTCCTTCGCCGGAGCAGCATCCTTGTCACCAGACTGACCACAGCCCAGACCGAGGGCCATTAGGGCCACGAGTATCGCTGTCTTCTTCACGAAATCCATATCTCTCTCCTTCCTATATCTAAATGATCAGATTTCTTATCAGATCAGTTGCCAAGGGCAGTGTGACTACGGTTAGTATTCCCGCTGCGACAACACTGGCAAAAACGACCATCCCCAGCTCGGCAGCCTGTAGTTTCCAAATGGTCAACCGACTGCAACCGAGCTTGAACATTGTGTGCATCTCTCTCTTGCGCAGGCGGGTCGACAGGACAATCACCAGTACAAGAAACAGTCCGGTCGTGATGGCGAACACCAGCATCCCGGCGTCAAATATCTTTTTGATCTGGAGCACCATGGCCATCATCTCCTCCACTACCCGGGAGGGTCGAAGGATCTGTGAACGCAAACCGGAATCGGTGAACCGCCCCTCAAGCAGGACTCTCGACTTGTTGTCGTGGGGCACTGCGATTAGCGCCGTCAACGGAAGGTCCGAGCTCTGGGAGTGAAAATGGAACGACCCGACATTGCCCGGTGTAACTTCGGTGTACTGTGGCAAGGCCGCGTTGGCCACCACTTGCGAATCGGTTTGAAGCAAGAGCACTCCGCTGTCGCTCTCTTGGCTTAACTCCTGGTGTCCGTGGCCGATCCCGGCGATTACCCAAACTGTCTTGATGTCCACGAAAACCGCCCGATCGTCGGGACTGCCGGACTCTTCCAAAATGCCCCCAACTCTCATATTGAGCGGATAGGTACCACCGATGTCGAAGACATTTTCGGGGTCCGAGAGCAGTCTATCTCCCGGCTGAAGTCCCAGTTCCTCGGCTACAGTAGCTCCGACAAGACAATCGCCGAGCATGCCGAGATTGCTCCCGGCAGCGACCGCTAATTTCCGCAGGTCAAAGTATTCCAGGGTGGTACCGACCAGGGGGTATCCCTGTGCCCGATAACCGATGTGAAGGGGAACTGCCGAGGCCAGTCCGCTGGACTCAACCGCTTCTACCTCGCTCATACTAATCAGCTGCGGGGCGCGGGCTTCGAAATAGAGAGCGTTCAAGGTAAGATCAAAACGGCTTCCTTTGGCACCCACAATCAGAGGTGTTGTCTCAGCACGAGCAAACAGCTGCTGCTCCATTCGGTTGGTGAGAATGCTCGCAGTGATCGGCAGGTACAGAGTGGCGGTGATACTCACCAGCAGAATAGTGCTGATCGTGCGGTGGAACGCTATATATCGCCAGGCCAGGAGTAGAATGCGGTTCATGCTTCCCTCAGCTTCAATAACTGCTCGAAATCGAGCACCTCGTCGAATCCGCCCAAGAGACTGTGATCGTGCGTAACCATCACCAGAGTGGCTTTGGTGGCCGTGGTTCGTTCAAAAAGCAGCTCGACAATCCGTTCTTTGTTCGCCGGGTCGAGATTCCCGGTCGGTTCATCGGCAAGAATGACTTCCGGTTCGATCAACATCGCCCGGCAAATCGCCACACGTTGTTTCTCGCCCTGCGAAATCTCCCCCACATTGCGCTTCAACAACTCCCCCAGGTGCATTGTCCGGGCTAAATCTGTCGCCCGGTCCCGCACCTCGTCTGTCAAATCCATGGAACCGTTGATATAGAACGGAAGGAGAATGTTCTCCAGCACGCTGAGATATTCTATCAGTTCGAACTCCTGAAAGACAAACCCGATACGAGAGATTCGGAAGTCACGGCGGTCGGAGTCGCTCAGGGAGGATATCTCAGTCGGACCGATTCGGATATTTCCCTTTCCCGGCATCGCGATTCCCGACAACAATCTCAGGAAGGTCGTTTTACCCGAGCCGCTCGGCCCTACGACCGCGGTTTTCGATCCCGCCTTGATCTCGAGATGGGGCACGTCAAGCGTGAAGCCATCTTCACGATACTGGAATGTCACATTCTGGAGGCTAATCATATGAATTGCGGTCCGTCACTGACGCAGAGTTGATTCGAACTTAAGCCTTTCCTGTTTCGTGACCTGCAAGTCGACAATCTTCCAGGCGC
>Ga0180436_10000208_pt1 | contig 62678 bp, 54 predicted proteins | sample SS_ome_2_FD_132434 | JGI IMG/M metagenome (GOLD analysis project Ga0180436, IMG submission 132434) | Hypersaline lake sediment archaeal communities from the Salton Sea, California, USA - SS_3_S_2 metaG | ecosystem: Environmental > Aquatic > Non-marine Saline and Alkaline > Hypersaline >...
GAAGTGCCCCAGAAGAACTCCCCGAAAGAATTCAGCGGCGGGGTTGAGACGCCGGTATCGACGCCCGGTGCATGGATGCCCGGCGCATCGACCCCCGGTTCATTGACCCCCCAGGGGAGAAGCCCCGGGAGTATCTGCCGAGACCCCAGCCGGTCATAGCGCGGGTTTCAGGCCCCGCGCGGTGTTCTCCATCGGCTCTCGTAGCCCGCGATCTCATGGGGTGCGGCCCGGCGGGCCCGAATCATCGCCTTCTCGCGCCGGATGATCGCTCGCATCGTGAGCGCCATCAGTGCGATAACGAGGATTCCCATGAGAATGATCAAGATAGGTTCGGCATTAAGGCTTCCCATCATGGTCCCCGATCATCTCGTCACGGTCCCAACGGCGTTGACACCGTGCCTCTGACGCTAACCCAATGGTTAAAGGCGTATCGGGGTTTTCAGAACTCCGGAAAATGACGTCTTGTCACCCCGTCGCGCCGAACTCCGCGGCAGTCATCTGCCCGGGCGTGAAATCGGCCCGGCACCGCCGTGGCGACTACCCTCAGGCCATGACCCTCGAGCGTGTTGAGCGAACGTTTGCCGGCGTGGGCGGAGTCCCGATCGTCTATGACGTATGGACGCCGGACGCCGAGGTGCGCGGAGTTGTCGTACTCGCACACGGGTACGGCGAGCACGCCCGCCGATACGATCATGTAGCTCAGCGCTTCGCCGAGTCCGGCTTGGTCACCTATGCCCTCGACCACCGCGGGCATGGCCGGGCCGGCGGTAAGCGGGTCCGGGTACGCGATATGCAGGAGTTCGTCCGCGACTACCGGACCCTGGTTTCCGTCGCGACCGCGGAGCACCCCGCCGTTACCCGAATCGTGCTCGGCCACAGTATGGGCGGCGCGATCGCCTTCGCCTACGGGGTGCAACACCCCGGCGAATACGACCTGATGGTGTTGTCCGGGCCGGCGATCGCCGCGCATACCCGCGTCTCCAAAGCCAAGGCGGTCATCGGCAAAGCGGTCGGTTCGATCCTGCCTGATCTGCCGATCGAGTCGATCGACGCCGATCTGGTGTCCCGTGACCCGCAGGTGGTGGCCGACTATAAAGCCGACCCGCTGGTCTACCGCGGGAAGGTCCCGGCCGGTATCGGCAAGGCGCTGCTGGTGGTAGGGGAGACCATGCCCGCGCGCGCTCCCGGGATCACCGCGCCGCTGTTGGTCGTTCACGGCGCCGATGACCAGTTGATCTCGGCGGAGGGCAGTCGGCGTCTGATGGAGTGTGTGGGCTCCCGCGATCGTGAACTCAAGATTTATCCCGGGCTGTTCCACGAGGTTTTCAACGAACCTGAACGGGACCGTGTCCTCGATGATGTCGTGGATTGGATTCAGGAACGACTGTGATGCGGGGATTTTGCGCCGGGGTCCTGGGTTTGGCCCTGGTGGGGGTGCTCACGAGCGGCTGTGCCCGGCCCGATATCGCCGAACCGATCTGGGTCGATGACGAGGTGACCTTTGTCGCTGACGGTCTGACCCTGCACGGCACCTACCGGCACCCCTCCGGGGCCGTGAGCGGGCCGGCGGCGCTGCTGATCTCGGAGAGCGGAGCCACCGACCGCAACGGCGACAACAACGTCGCCGGGCCGATCGGCAACATGCGCCAACTCGCCGACTACCTGTCCGAACAGCAGGTGGCCACTCTGCGCTATGACAAGGTGGGCACCGGGGCCACCGGCCTGGGTCCCTATGAGGATCGGCCGGCTGATGTCGGCAGCGCCGTCTACACCGCCGGGGCCCGGGCGGCCGCGCAATTCCTGGCCGAGCAGCCTGGCACCGATAGCAGCCGCATCTCGGTGTACGCCGTCGGAGAGGGTGCGATGCACGCCATGTCACTGGCGGCAGATACCTCGGCGGGTGCCCCGATGATCCACTCACTGGCTCTGCTTCAACCCCTGTCGGCGCGCTACCTGGACCTGATCGGCAGCCGCGTCGGCAATGAGATGGCGGCCGCCGTGCGGGCGGGGACCCAGACCCGCCAGCAGGCCGACCGGGTGCTGGCCGCCTGGGCGGCCGCGGTCGAGCAGGTTCGCAGCACCGGTTCGGCCCCGGCTGCCCTGCCCGCCGGCCTCAGCGCGATCGTCAACCCGGATAACGTCAGGGCCGTCGCCGAAGCGGATTCCATCGATCCGCTCGCTCTGGCCGCGCGCATCCCGGCCGGCACCCCGGTGCTGCTGACCTGCTCGGACTCCGATGGTCAGGCAAGCTGCACCGGAATGCCGGCGCTCGTCGGGGCGCTGGCGCACACCGATCTCGACTTCGTCGAACTCACCGGAGTGAACCACGTGCTGCGTGACGACCCGACAGATAACGTCGCCCGTTACGCGCAGCAAGGACCGCTTTCCTCCCAGCTCACCGCGGCTGTGGACCGGTTTGTCACGCAGTGACGGCGGGCTGTGGACGGCAGCGGCAGTGGGGAGACCCCGGCGCCGGCCGCCGTCAGCGGCAACGGCGCGTCGGCACCGTGGCCTACCGTGACGCCATGACCGACGACAAGATGCTCGCCCGGATCGCCGCGCTGCTGCGCCAGGCCGAGGGCACCGACAATGCCCATGAGGCCGAGGCGTTCATGGCAGCCGCCCAGCGTCTGGCCACCGCGACCTCTATCGACCTGGCCGTCGCCCGGGCGCATTCGGCCACCCGCACCGCCGCCCAGGAGCCCACCCAGCGGACCATCACCATCGGTGAACCCGGTTCCCGGGGTCTGCGCACCTATGTCCAGCTGTTCGCGGTGATCGCCGCGGCCAACGACGTCCGCTGCGATGTCGCGTCGAACTCGACGTTCGTCTACGCCTACGGCTTTGGTGAGGATATCGACACCACCCACGCCCTCTACGCCAGCCTGGTGGTTCAGATGGTGCGATCCTGCGATCAGTATCTGGCTACCGGAGCGCATCGTCCGACGCCGACCATCACCGCCCGGTTGAACTTCCAGTTGGCCTTCGGCGCGCGGATTGGCCAGCGCCTCGCCGAGGCCCGGGACGACGCCAAGCGTGAGGCGACGCAGTCCTGTAGCGCCGACCCCGGCACCGCAGTGGCTCTGCGCAACAAGGATCTGGAATTGCGCGACCACTACCGCACCGCGTCCAAGGCCCGGGGGACGTGGCGGGCTACCACTGCCAAGGCGGGCTACTCCTCGGCGGCCCGGCGGGCCGGCGACCGGGCCGGCCGGCAGGCCCGGCTGGGGGCCAGCCCGGAGCTGCCGGGAACACGGGCCCGGCTGCCCCGGTGATCCCGGGGTGAGCGGTCGCGACGCCCAGCGTGCCCGGGTCTATGCGGCCGAGGAGTTCGTCCGGACGTTGTTCGACCGCGCCGCCCAGCACAGTTCACGGGCCATCGACTTCTTCGGCGCGTCGCTTACCCTCCCGCCGGAGGCCCGATTCGGCTCGGTCGACGCGGTCGGGCGGTACGTCGAGGATGTACTCGCGTTGCCTGCGGTGAGCGCGCAATGGCCGGGTGCCGGCCCGATCGAGGTTCGCGCCCGTCGCGGCGCCACCGCCGCCCACTATGAGCGCCGTGCGGCCGGTGCGGTGATCGCGGTTCCCGAACAGCGGGGTTGGGCCCTGCGGGAACTGGTCGTCCTGCATGAGGTGGCTCATCACCTCGACCACAGCGACGAGCCCGCCCACGGACCGGGATTCGTCGGCACCTTCTGCGCCCTCGCCGCGGCCGTGATGGGCCCGGAAGTCGGCTACGTGCTGCGGGTTGTGTACCGCAAAGAGGGCGTCGAGGAGGGGCTTCGGTAGGGCCGCGGGACTCGCTACGGTCATCCGATGGATGATTTGATCGGTCCCGGGCAGTGGTTGCCCACCGATGAGCTGCTGGATCGGCTGCTGCTCGGGCAGGACCCCGCTCTGAGCGACGCACTGGCCGACTCCGCGGCTGCCGGCCTGCCGCCCATTGAGGTATCCGCCCAGAGCGCGCGCCTGCTGTACCTGCTGACGAGGATCAGTGGCGCACGCCGGGTTCTGGAGATCGGGACACTCGGCGGCTACAGCACCATCTGCCTAGCCCGTGCCGTCGGCGGCGACGGTGCCGTGGTCACCCTGGAGTCCAGCCAGCACCATGCCGATATCGCCGACCGCAACCTGCGCCGCGCCGGCGTCGCCGACCGTGTCGACATCATCGTCGGTCCGGCGCTGGACACCCTGATCGGACTGACAGGGCCGTTCGACCTGGTGTTCATCGACGCTGACAAGGAGAACAACACCGCCTACGTCCGCCACGCAGTACGACTGGGTCGGCCCGGCACCGTCATCGTGGTGGACAACGCCGTTCGTGGCGGACGTATCCTCGACCCGTCCGCCGATGACACCCAGGCCCGCGGGGTGCGTACCATGCTCGAACAGGTCGGAGCCGACCCCGGTGTGGAAGCCGCGGCGATTCAGACCGTCGGAGCCAAGGGTTGGGACGGATTTGTCATCGCGCGGGTGAGGTAACCGGCGCGTCGCCGTTAATCCCTCCGTCACACAGCGCAATCGCGCGGAAACGTCCCCGATCTAGCGTTCCGTCCGGGACGCCGTCCACTGACTCATTCCTCTGCGGCGAGCAGACATAAACTCGTACAGATGGCGCCGGTTTTATGCGAGTTTGTGTCTGCTCGCGCACCGGGGCGGGCCAGGGGTCCGGGGCGGGTTCAGGTGGCGGCCGGGGTGACGTGCACCGGAACCCCGTTGAGCACGGAGGTGCCCGACAGCGGGTCCAGCAGCGAGCTGTTCAGCAGAGCGTTGACGTTGACCCCGGGCCGCCGGGTGGCCACCGACAGCCGGGTGCCCGGCATATCGTGGCCCCAGCCATGAGGTAGCGACACCACCCCGGGGCGGATGGCGTCGGTGATCTCCACCGGAACCTCCACCGAACCGGCCGGACCGGTCACCACGGCCATATCGGTGACGTGCAGCCGGGTGGCGTCGTCGGGGTGGATCTGCAGCGTGCACCGGTTGGTGCCGCCGGCCAGCGCGGGCAGGTTGTGCATCCAGCTGTTGTTGGACCGCAGGTGCCGGCGGCCGATCAGCAGCAGCCCGTCGGCACCGGAACCCAGCGAGGCGTACAGCCGCGGGATGTCGTCGAGAATCGGGTCCGGCGCCAATTCCACTGTGCCCGAGGGAGTTCGCAGGACCGCGGGGATGCGTGGAGTGAGCGGACCGAGATCCACGCCGTGCGGGTTGTCCCGCAGCCGCTGCAGGGTGAGGCCGTCAGGTGTGGTGCCGAATGCGTCGCCGAACGGACCGAGTCGCAGCATCATGTCGAGCCGGCGTTCGTATCCCGGCCCGGCGGGCAGCATCGCTGTGAGCTCCTCGACGCTGCGGCCCGATACCGGTGACTGCGGATCGGCGACCTCCTTGGCCAGCACGGTGCCGATGACCTGCTCGTCGACGAGCTCGGGATCGGCCTCGGCGTCCATCCCCATCAGCCGCAGGGTGAGCCGGGACAGGATCTCCACCTCGCTGGGACGGCCCGCGGGAAGGTCGAATACCGGCGGTGAGTAGCGGGCGGTGTTGTGTACCGCGACACCCGACAGCGCGATATCGAAATGCGCGGTCTGTGACGGTGGGGGCGGGGGCAGGATGACGTCGGCGTGCCGGGTGGTCTCGTTGAGGTAGGGGTCCACCGACACCATGAACTGCAACTGATCCATCGCCTGCGACAGGCGCCCCCCGTCCGGGGCGGACAGCACCGGATTACCGGCGATGGTGACCAGCGCCCGGACTTGGCCCGGGCCGGAAGTCTCGATCTCCTCGGGCAGGAGAACGGTCGGTAGCTCGGAGGCGATCTCGGGGTGGCCGGAGACCCGGCTGTGCCAGCGGCCGACGGAGAAGCCCCGGCCCGGTTTGGCCGGGCGGGGCGCGGCGCTGATCGGGGAGGTGGCGAACATAGCTCCGCCGGGGCGGTCGAGGTTCCCGGTCAGAACGTTGATCACATCCACCAGCCAGCTGGTGACAGTGCCGAACCCGACGGTCGAGGTGCCGATCCGGCCGTACATGGCGGCCCGGGACGCAGCCGCCATATCGCGAGCCAGCCGGCGGATATCGGCAACAGGCACTCCGCAGTGCCCGGCGACCGCCTCGGGTGGGAAGTCCGCCGCGGCGGCCTGGACCCGTTGGACTCCGCTGACATAACCGCCCAGGTCGCCCAGATCGACCAGATCCTCATCGAACAGGACATGCACCACCGCGAACAACAGGGCGGCATCGGTCCCGGGGCGGGGAGCCAGGTGGTGGTCGGCGAGTTCGGCGGTGCGGGTGCGGTTGGGGTCGATGACGGTGAGGGTGCCGCCACGGCGTTTGAGTGCCTTGAGTCTGCCGCCGAAATCAGCCGCGGTCGCGACGCTGCCGTTGGAGACCAGCGGGTTGGCGCCGATGATCACCAGGTGGTCGGTTCGGTCGAGGTCGGGAACGGTGAACGCGAACGGGTTGCCGAACAGATACCCGCAGGCCACCTGCTTGGGCATCTGGTCCAAGGTGCTGGCGGTGTACACGTTGCGGGTGCCCAGAGCCCGGATGACCGCCGGCGCGTTAAGCGCCCCGGCGATGGTGTGAGCGTTGGGGTTGCCCAGGTAGACCGCGACCGATCCGCCGCCGGTTTCGGCGATGACCCGGCCCAGCCCCTGCGCCGCCGCGTCGAATGCCTCGGCCCAACTCGTTTCGACGAGTTCGCCGTCCCGCCGCACCAACGGGGTACTCAACCGGTCGGGGTCATTGTCCAGTTCGGCAAGGCTGGCACCCTTCGGGCAGATGAAGCCGTGGCTGAAAACGTCATCGCGATCGCCACGCGCGGCGGTCACCCGACCGTTCTCGATGCTCAGAACCAGACCGCAGGTGGCCTCACAGAGTGGACAGATACGCAACGCGGTAGTGGTCACGGTTGTCACTGTGCGCCGGTGGGGGCGTGGTGGCAACCCCGCCGGGGTCGAAAATCCCGACCTCCCCGCGGGCCGCAACGGGCAGCGGAGCGTAACCTTTGGTACATTTCTGAGAATTCGCTGAAAATTCGCCGAGAGGGCACCAAGATGGCTGGCAGCAGAGTCGCCGACAGGGTTCGCCGCGCGGGTAAGTCCTCCACCAGACTGGCGGTCCTCGGGGCCGCGGCAGCGACGGGCGCGGCGGCGGTGCTGGGATCGGCGCCACCGGCCAGCGCGTTGGACGTCACGCAGGACATCTACACGGCCGGGCCGCTGCTGAGTGTGCTGCCGGCGCTCGGTCTGGACTCGGTGACCATCTCATTGGGGAATATTCAACCGGTCGGCGATGTCAATCTCGTCCTCGACTTGAACCCGACGTCGGGGTCGACGGTCGACCTCTACAACACCGTCAACGCCCTGCCGTTCAACCGGCGCGGTCTGTTCAGCTCGATCTTCGACCGGGTGTTGGGTCCGCCGGCCGATCCCACCACCCAGTTTCCGGCGGTAGCGGGTTCCGGCGGCGCTGCCCGTAACCTCGCCGATGCCTACCGGGCGCAGATCTCCAGCGTGAACGGGAACACGCCACCTGGATTCACCCCGTTCGAGCCCGGGACGGGGAACAACACCAACGCCACCAACGAGTTTCTGCTGTATGTGAATGACCCACTGCGGCCCAACGGCGGTATCGGCAGCCGGTTCGCGCCGATCCTGAACCTGTTCGGCGTCGACACCACGGTTCCCGCGGCGGGGGTGAACACCGCCACCGGACTCCGGTTGAACGCCGCAACCCTCGATCTGGCCTGGGCCTACAGCCCGGTCGCGGACCTTCCGGTGACCCTCAACCCGTTCTCCTGGGTCAACAGCCTGCTGGCGGCGGTGCCGATCAATCTGCTCGGCGGGTTGAGTCTTGCCGGTCTTGACCTCACGACTGCGGGGATCAACATCGCGGGCACTCTCGGCATTCTCCGGCGCCTCAGCGTGGGGATCCTGCCGATATCGGACGGTCAGGCCTGGTACGGCACTCTCCTGCCCAACGATCTGCCCATTCTGGAGCCACTGCGGCTCCCCTCTCGACTGCTCAACGCGGCGTTCGGACTTGATCTCGGCACGCCGATCGCGGACGCTCTGCAGCCGGCACTAACCATCCTGGTGAATACCGGCTACTCGGATGTGGTGACACCGGCCGATATCGCGGCGGACCCGTCGCTGGCCAACACCTATCAACCCTATGACCGCACTTTCCTCACTTCCGGGACTGCTGAGACATTCTTGTCGGTGGCGCCTCTGACCCCGGCTGAATGGCTTCAGGTACCCGGTGATGTGCTCGGCGCATTGATCACCGGTTTCCGGGATGTGTTCTTCCCGCCGGCCCCCCAGGCGCCGCCGGCATCGGCCGACACCCCGGCGGTGACCGCCCCCGGCGCGATGGCCGCGACCCCCGCGGACTATCCGGCAGACTCGGTGCCCGGGCCGGAACTCGGACTGCCGTCTGCACCCGATTCCACGGCCGCCGCGGCAGTCGCGGCTCCGGGCAACCCGGTGTCGTCGCCCAGTCCGGCGGCCGTCACGGTTCCTGCGCCGGTTGGCCGATCCGGGGTGGTGCTGTCACCGACGCTGGATGGCTCATCGGCCGGGCTGGCTTCAGCGGCGAGTGCCCCGCTGTCAGCTCCGCGGGTCCGCGCGGAACAGCGGTCGGCTCGTACGGATACCGGTCAGTCGACGCGCAAGCGGGTGGGCGCGCGGTCAGCGGCGGGCGGCGCTTAGGCCAATCTCGCGCCGCGGGCGGCGCTTAGGCGCATCTCGCGCCGCGGGCGCCGCTCAGTCGCATACCGCGCCGCGGGCGGCTGAGCCCACCAGCTTGCGGTATTTGGCCAGCACCCCTGCGGTGTAGCGCGGTGCGGGTGGTTCGAAACCGATCTGGCGCCGATCCATTTCGGCGGGGTCGAGCAGCAGATCCAGGGTGCCGTTGGCCACATCGAGTCGGATGCGGTCACCGTCGGCGACGAATGCGATCGGTCCGCCGTCGACCGCCTCGGGGGCGACGTGCCCGACACACAACCCGGTGGTGCCGCCGGAGAAGCGGCCATCGGTGAGCAAGAGGACGTCCTTGCCCAGCCCGGCGCCCTTGATGGCACCGGTGATGGCCAGCATCTCGCGCATGCCGGGCCCGCCCTTGGGTCCCTCGTAGCGGATCACCACCACATCGCCGGCGGCGATGGTGCCGTCCTCCAGGGCGTTCATGGCCGCGCGCTCGCCGTCGAAAACCCGCGCCGTGCCTTCGAACACGGTGGCGTCGAAGCCGGCGGACTTGACCACCGCACCCTCCGGAGCCAGCGAGCCGTGCAGGACGGTGATACCGCCGGTCGGGTGGATCGGGTTATTCATGGCCCGCAGCACCTTGCCGTCCAGATCCGGTGGATCGATATGAGCGAGGTTCTCCGCCATGGTCCGGCCGGTGACGGTGAGCGTATCGCCGTGCAGCAGGCCGGCATCCAGCAGCGCTTTCATAATCACCGGTACCCCGCCGATGCGGTCGACGTCGGTCATCACGTTCTTGCCGAATGGCTTGACATCGGCCAGGTGCGGAACCTTGGCCCCGATGCGGGTGAAGTCGGCCAGCGACAGTTCGACCTGCGCCTCGTGGGCGATGGCAAGTAGGTGCAGGACGGCGTTGGTGGATCCGCCGAAGGCCATCAGCACCGCGATCGCGTTCTCGAACGCCTCCTTGGTCAGGATGTCGCGGGCGGTGATACCGAGGCGCAGCAGTTCGATGACGGCGATACCGCTGCTGCGGGCGTAGCCGTCACGGCGGCGGTCGGTGGCCGGGGGCGCGGCGCTGCCGGGAAGCGACAAACCCAGCGCCTCACCGATGCTGGCCATCGTGTTGGCGGTGTACATCCCGCCGCAGGCACCCTCACCGGGGCAGATGGCCCGCTCAATGGCATCGACGTCCGCTCGTGACATCAGGCCGCGGGCGCACGCACCGACCGCCTCGAAGGCGTCGATGATGGTCACCTCGCGTTCGGTACCGTCCGACATCCGGGCGAACCCCGGCAGGATCGACCCCGCATAGAGGAAGACCGCAGCCAAATCCAGTCGGGCGGCGGCCATCATCATCCCGGGCAGCGACTTGTCGCAGCCGGCCAGCATCACCATCCCGTCGAGGCGTTCTGCCTGCATGACAGTTTCGACGCTGTCGGCGATGACCTCACGCGAGACGAGCGAGAAGTGCATTCCCTCGTGGCCCATCGAGATACCGTCGGAGACGGAGATGGTGCCGAATTTCATCGGGAATCCGCCCGCTTCGAACACCCCGTCCTTGGCTGCGTTCGACAGCCGGTCCAGTGACAGATTGCACGGGGTGATCTCGTTCCACGACGACGCCACACCGATCTGAGGTTTGGCGAAGTCGTCGTCGCCCATGCCCACCGCCCGCAGCATGCCCCTGGCCGCGGCCTTTTCCAGGCCGTCGGTGACATCTCGGCTGCGGGGCTTCAGATCGGGGGAGTCGCTCACGTGGTCAAGTATGACCCTTGCGGGGGGAGCACCAAAATCGCACGCGATACCCCCTTGGGGTATCAAGTAGACTGCGGTCGCGGCAAACCGCACCACATGTCTCCCGGCCGCCGATAGCCCGGGATCGACCACGTCCACCGGAGACCGAAGGGAACGAGCAGCTGAGATGAGTGATACCCACAGCGATGCGGACATCAAGGGCCATGCGAACGGCTACTCGGCGAACAAGGACAACTACGCCAAGCGGCTGCGCCGTATCGAGGGCCAAGTCCGCGGTATCGCCCGGATGATCGACGAGGAGAAATACTGCATCGACATCCTCACCCAGGTCAGCGCTGTCAACAGCGCTCTTCAGTCGGTGGCGTTAGGTCTGCTTGATGAGCACCTCAGCCACTGTGTGAGCCTCGCTGTCGCCGAAGGCGGTGACGAGGCCGATCAGAAACTGGCCGAAGCATCCGCCGCGATCGCCAGGCTGGTGCGTTCCTGACCTGAGTTCCCGATCTGAACGGGTGGCGGGGACCGGTTCGAACCCGTTTGCGGGCGCGCCGGGCCCTCGCGCGCACAGACGAGTTCATACTCTGGGAATGCTGACAAGGCCGTGCCGATGACATCCGATATCCAGTGGTAGTCGACCCCCGGTGACAGTCGATACCCCGTTGCGCTCCGGGCCCTGGACACCCAGGGTCGCGGTATCGCTGGCGGTCCTCGCGGCCGCCGCGTTCGTCTACGTCACCGCGGAGATCATGCCGGTCGGGGCGCTGCCCGCGATCGCCGCCGACCTCGGGGTCAGTGAGGCCATGGTGGGCACCCTGCTGGCCAGCTATGCGCTGGTTGCCGCGCTGGCCACGGTGCCGATGGTGCGGTTCACCGCGCACTGGCCGCGCCGACCCACGCTCATCTTCACCCTGGTCTGCCTGACCGTGTCGCAGCTCATCTCGGCACTGGCGCCGACGTTCGAGGTGCTTGCACTCGGGCGGGTGCTGTGCGCGCTCACCCACGGGTTGATGTGGTCGGTGATCGCCCCGATCGGCATCCGGATGGTTCCCCCCTCGCACGCTGCCCGCGCGACGATGGCCGTCTACGTGGGGACCGGACTCGCGCTGGTGGTCGGCAGCCCGCTGACCGCGGCGCTGAGCGAGTTCTGGGGTTGGCGGCCGGCCGTCATCGCGATCACCGTGTCGGCAGCTGTGGTTCTGGTGGCCGCCAGGGTTGTGCTGCCGTTGATGGAGATCCCCGACGGAGGCGCCGACCGCACCGGGCGCCGGACCGCGCATCACCGCAACCGGCCGCTGGTCATCATGAGCGTGCTGACCATGCTCGGGGTCACGGGGCACTTCATCTCCTACACGTTCATCGTGGTGATCATCCGGGATGTCGTGGGTGTCGGCGGACCCAACCTGGCCTGGCTTCTTGCGGCCTATGGCATCTCCGGTCTGGCCGCGATGGGGTTCCTCGCCCGCCCCGGCGACCGCCGGCCGAAGGCGGCGATCGTCGGTTGTCTGGCCGGGCTGACACTGGTTCTCGCGGTGCTGGCCGCCATGGGCTTTGCCGACCGCAGCAGCGTTGCGACGCTGCTCACCGGCCTGGTCGCGGTCCTGGTGTGGGGTGCCACCGCCACCGCAATCCCACCGATGCTGCAGTCCGCTGCCATGCGGCACTGTCCGGACGATCCCGATGGCGCATCCGGTCTTTACGTGGCGGCGTTCCAGATCGGCATCATGGCGGGCTCGCTGATCGGCGGCCTGTTGTTCGAGCACGGCGGCGAGCCGGTCATGCTGACCGCCTCGGCGCTGCTGATCGCGGTCGTGCTGGGCAGTGTGCTGGTGGGCCGCGACCTGTTCTCCGCGACCGCGGACAACACCGCACCGACCAGCCGGTAGTAACGCTCGTCACGCCGGGATCGACAGTTCTCACAGCTCAGCGCCCCGATGGCCGTACATGTGCCGGTAGCTGCCGGCGGCGTTGTGTCACACTTGGGAGACACCATGAACTTGGAGGATGTGTGATGCGGGTGAGAGGCGCCCTGGCTGCCGCGTTATGTGTAATCGGCGTCGGTTCCGGATTGGGCAGTGGTTCGGCGCTGGCCGATCCCGAACCGCCTCCGCCGCCGCCCCTGGACGGCTCGGTGCCGGTCGAGCAGATGCCGGTCGTGATGCCCCCGCCTCCGCCCCCGCTGCCCGGTGACTTGGTCGCTCCCGGCGAGACCCCGGCGGCCACGGTGAAACCGCCGGCCCCGGTCGTCAACCCCGCGGTCCCGCAGTCGAGCACCAACACCAGCACGGTCAAGGGTCAGAACAACTCGCCCTACGTGGGCGAGCCGGTGTTCTCGCCCCCCAGCTTCAACCCCGTCAACGGGGCCACGGTCGGCGTCGCCAAGCCGATCATCATCAACTTCGCGCGGCCGATCGCCAACCGCAGGCTGGCCGAGCAGGCTATCCACATCTCCTCGAATCCGCCGGTGCCGGGGGCCTTCTACTGGACTCTCGACACCCAGGTGCGCTGGCGGCCGTATGACTTCTGGCCGGCCGAGACCGTGGTCAATATCGACGCCAGCGGCGCCAAGTCCAGTTTCCAGGTCGGTGAATCGCTGATCGCCACCGTCGATGACGCGACCCACCAGATGACGGTGACCCGCAACGGCAAGGTGGCCAAGACCATGCCGGTGTCGATGGGCATTGACGGCAAATACGACACCAAGAATGGCACCTACTACGTGCTGGAGAAGTTCCCGGAGCTGGTGATGGACTCGTCCACCTACGGCGTTCCGGTGGACTCCGCCGACGGCTACAAGATCGATGTGGAGTGGGCGGTCCGGATCGATAACAGCGGCGGGTTCGTACACAGCGCACCGTGGTCGGTGGCCGCTCAGGGTAAGCGCAATGTCAGCCACGGCTGCATCAACCTCAGCCCGGCGAACGCCAAGTGGTTCTACGACAATTTCGGCAGCGGTGATCCCGTCATCGTGAAGAACTCCGTGGGCCTCTACACCAAACCCGACGGCGCCGACGACTGGCAGTGGGAGCTGTACTGAGCCGGTAGCGGCTGGGCTGGTCAGTTCCAGATCCGCACCCGCTGCTCCGGCGGGAGGTAGAGCGCGTCATCGGCGCCGACGTCGAATGCCTCGTAGAAGGCGTCGATATTGCGAACCACGCCGTTGCACCGGAACTCCGGCGGTGAATGCGGATCGGTGGCGAGCCGGCGGACCGCCTCGGCGGGCCGGGACTTGGTGCGCCACACCTGCGCCCAGCCGCACAGGACGCGCTGTACGCCGGTGAGGCCGTCGAGCACCGGCGCCTCGCCGCCACCCAGTGACAGCCGGTAGGCCAGCAGCGCGATCGACAGCCCGCCGAGATCGCCGATGTTCTCCCCGACGGTGAACGCACCCTGCACGTGCGGTTGCTCCGGTCTGTCCTGCAGATCGCGCGGCACGTAGGCGTCGTACTGCTCGATCAGCCGGGTGGTGCGGGCGGTGAACTCGCGGCGGTCGGAATCGGTCCACCAGTCCACCAGGTGGCCGTCACCGTCGTACTTCGATCCCTGATCGTCGAAACCATGGCCGATCTCGTGGCCGATCACCGCGCCGATACCACCGTAGTTGGCCGCATCGTCGGCCTCGGAGTCGAAGAACGGTGGCTGCAGAATCGCCGCGGGGAAGACGATTTCGTTCATCCCGGGGTTGTAGTAGGCGTTTACCGTCTGCGGGGTCATGAACCACTCGCCCCGATCCACCGGTGCGCCGAGTTTGCCGAACTCACGGTCGGCCTCAACCTCAGCTCCGCGGATTACGTTGCCGTACAGGTCATCCCGGCGAATCACAAGGGCGCTGTAGTCGCGCCACGAGTCCGGGTATCCGATCTTCGCGGTGAACTTCTCCAGCTTGGCCAATGCGCGTTCCCGGGTGGCAGGTGTCATCCACTCCAGTTCACTGATGCTGACCCGGTAGGCCTCGCGCAGGTTCGCGACCAGAATATCCATCCGCGCCTTGGCATCCGGGGGAAAGTGGAGTTCGGTAAAGAGACGACCCACCGCATCTCCCAGCACGCCCTCCACCAGGGACACCCCGCGCTTCCAGCGTTCCCGGATCTGCTCGGTCCCGGACAGGGTGCGGCCGTAGAAGGCGAAATCGCCCTCCACCAGGGCTCGGGTGAGGATCGCCGCACGGGCATGGATGAGCCGCCAGCGTGCCCACTCCTGCCAGTCCGCGTATTCGGCGCCCGCCCACAACTCGGCGAAGGCCGTGAGGTAATCCGGTTGGCGGACCACCAGTTCGGGGACGGAGTCCGGTGCTGCTCCCAGCGCCGTGATCCATGCGCCCCAATCGAATCCCGGCGCCCAGTCTGGTAATTCGGCGAAGGTCCGCAGGTTGTAGCTCAGATCGGCATCGCGCCGGCGCACCACGTCCCAGTGCGCGGCGGCCAGCTTTGTCTCCAGGGCCACGATCCGGCCGGCCCGCTCGGCGTGCTCATCGGGTGCCCCGCCGTAAACCAGCGCGAACATCGCCGCGATATGCGCCGGGTAGGCGCCCAGGATCGCGGCGTGCTGATCATCGCGATAGTAGGACTCATCCGGCAGTCCGAGCCCCGACTGGGTGAGGTGGACCAGATATCGCGACGAGTCCTTCGAGTCGGTGTCGACGTACAGGCCGACACCGCCGCCGACACCGGTGCGCTGCAGCCGACCGATGACGCGGGTCAGCGCTGCCGGGTCAGTCGCGGCATCGATGGCGGCCAACTCCTCGAGCAGCGGGGCCAGGCCGCGGGCCTCGACGGATTCCTCGTCGAGGAAACTGGCGTAGAGGTCGCCGATGCGCTGCTCATCGCCGTCGGCGGCACGGTTTGCTATCGCCGCCGCCCGGGTGATGATCTCGCGGACCTGTTCCTCGGCGCGGTCGTAGAGCTGGCGGAACGCACCGTCGGTGGCCCGGTCTGCGGGCATCACGTACTCGGCCAGCCAGCGCCCGTTGAGATGGCCGAACAGGTCGTCCTGCGGCCGAACCGCCGGATTGCAGTGCGTGAGGTCGATCCCGGACCGGGGCTGCTGATGCGTCACCACACCATACTTACCATCACGTTATTTCACGCCCGGTAGCCTCGCCTGCATGTCCGGGGCGCATGAGGTGGCTTCACCTGACGAATCCGCCGGTGAGCCCGAGCGGGACGGCGGTGTGCTCTCCGGGTTCGGTGTGGCCTCAGCGGCCCTGGCGGGGCTTGCGCTGTTCGCCGTCGTGCTGATCGCGGTGATGTGGTCGGGTCATCGCGCCGCGGAGGCTGAGCGCGCGTATCAGGCCGGTGCGATGCAGGCGGCCGCCGAATGGACCGGGTTGCTGATCAACATGAATGCCGACAATGTCGAGGCCAGTATGGCGCGGCTCCGCGACGGCACGGTCGGCGAACTCAACTCCGGTTTCGAGGCCTCGATCGCCCCGTATCGCGATATCGTGCGCACGCTGCGGTCCAGCACCACCGGTCGGGTCGAGTCGGTCTCGATCGAAGCGTTGCATCACGACCTCGACGCCAGGCCCGGCCAGCGCCCGGACTCCCCGGCGGCGCTGCCGTCCGCCGTGGCCGCCCGAACCGACACCGTGCTGGTGGTGGCGACGTCGGTGAGTGAGAACGCCGGCGGCACCCCCACAACGGTGCGGTGGAACCTGCGGCTGGGCGTGTCCGATATCGACGGCACAGCGATGATCTCCCGGCTGGAGTCGCTGCGATGAGGAACCTGGCCCGCGTCCTGGCGATCGACGTGGCCGCACCACTGGCCGCGACAGCGGCATTGCTGCTGCTCGGTGTGATGCTCGGTTGGCCACTGTGGTGGGTATCGGTGTGTTCGATGCTGTGCCTGCTGATCCTGCAGTTCGTGATCGTTGATCTCGTCGGTTTTCGGCGCGATGCGGTCACGTTCGGCACCGATGACGACGCGCCGGGGATACGGTGTGCCGTCGTCGGGTTCGCGGCGGCGGCGATGGTCGCCGCCGCGGTCGTCGGCTATGTCCAATGGACGCTGCCGGACCGTGCCTTCACCCGTGACTCCGGCGAGGTGGTGCGGATCGCCGCGGATGTCGCCGAAGCCACCGCGACGTTCAGCCCGAACGATCCCGGGTCGGCGATCGAGGTGGCCACCTCCATGATGGCGCCGCAGAGCGCCGAGGCGTTCAAGGCTCAATTCACCCCTGCCGCAGCCGATCTGGCCAAACGGAAGGTGACTGCGCGAGCACAGACCGTCTCAGCCGGAGTGGAGGTGCTGGGGCCCTCAGCGGCCAGCGTTGCGGTGCTCATGCGCGGAACTCAGACCGTTGCCGGTGAGGAGCCGGCAGTCTCCGTGCTGGCGCTCCGGGTGGCCCTGGCCAAACAGGACGGCGTCTGGAAAGTGGTCGATGTGGGGCCGGTCAACGCGCCGTGAACACGCGGTGTCATCCCCCCGGTTCAGCGCGAGTCGGGCTCGGGGTACTCGTCGGCGGGTTCCTCGAGAGGCTGCTCCCGGGCGCGCTGGGCACGAATCTTCGCGAACCTGTCCGAGAGTCTCCGCATCCGGATCATCAGCGAGGCCGGAGGGCTGATCGTGGCATCCAGGTAGGAGCTCAGATCGTCGCGGGCCACACCGATTCGGGAGGCGAACTCCGGTTCGGTCAGACCGGACCGCTCGAGCAGTAACCGGACGTGCCGGGCCGCTTCGGACCGTTCGTTGGCCTCCAGGTGGCGGCGGGCCCGATCGAGAACCTCGGTGAGTGCCCGGGATACTCCGTGCGGCCGGGCCGTGTCCAGGACCTCTTCGACCTGGCGGGCCGTGCGTCCGTAGGGGTCGCGTTTGACGGCTACGACGATACGTTGCCAGACGGAGATATCGCCGGTCTCCAGGGCCGCGCGAATCGAGGAGGTGGGCCAGAACTCGACGGGCGGGTCATCGATCGGGCTGTTATACCGGCGAGTCAACCCGCCTCCTCCAAGATCGCGACCGCCAGAGCCAGGCACCGGCGACGCACATCATCCCACTGCGCATCTGACTGCGCATCATCCCACTGCGCATCCGACCGGTCGCCGGGGTGGCCGTCGGTTCCGTCGGCGGCGATCGGGTCCGCGAGCCGGCGCACCAGTTGCGTCGCGATCCAGCGCCGCTCCGGTCGTCCGGCACTGTAGTAACCGTCGATCCCGGCTATCACCGAGGCGGCGTTGTCGATGTCCATCGCCTCGACCAGATCCGCGAGTTCGGCGTAGTCGGAGCGGCGGTTGCGGCACAGCACCAGACACGCCTTCATCCGCAGGGTCTCGGCCGCAGTCGGTATCTGCAGCCGGTCGCCGGTGGGTAGTTGCACATTGGCGGTCTCCACAGGGCACCGGCGCTGTACCGGGGTGTCGCTTTCCAGGGCGTCCAACGCCACGGTGAGCCGACCTCGCCACAGCGTCACCGGATGGACCGGCCGTAGAGCCGCGGATCGGGGTCCGCGACCGGCCCGTCCGCGTCGGCGCACGCTGCGGCCGCCGGTGGCCGCGGTCAGCAGCGGTGCCGCCGGGGCGCCGGGGCCGCCCGCCGCCGGACCGGCGCACCCGCTGAACGCCAGCGGGTCCGAGACGCTGACGGCATCGGGCGCCAACTCCTTGAGCCGCGCCGCGCTGCGGACCACCGTACGCAGATCCCCGGCGGGCGGCGCGATCGACGAGATGTCGTCGGGAATGACGACCAGGTCACCCAGATCGACCTTGGGCAGCGGTTTGTCGAAGTCGACGGTGGGAAGGATGCGCGCCAGCCAGTCGGGCAGCCACCAGTTCCACCGGTCGAACATGGCCATCAGCGACGGCACCAGCACCATCCGGACCACCGTCGCGTCCACGGCTATCGCGACCGCGCAGGCCACCCCGAGTTGCGCGACCAGTGGCATACCCGCGAAGGCGAAGCCGATGAACACCGCGATCATGATCAGCGCCGCACTGGTGATGGTGCGGGCGCTGGTGGCCACTCCGTAGGCGACGGCGTCGCGGGTATCCCCCGAGCGCAGGTAGCGCTCCCGGATCCGGGTCAACAGGAAGATCTCGTAGTCCATCGACAAACCGAATGTCATCGCCAGCACCAGGGGGGGAATGGTGCTGTCGATCGAGGAGATCGGCTCGAAGCCGAGTCGCTCCAGCCAGCCCCACTGGAACACCACCACCAGACTGCCGTAGGCGGCCGCGACCGACAGCACGGTCATCAGGACACCCTTGAGGGCCAGGACCACCGAACGGATCGAGATCAGCAGCATCACGAATGCCACCACCGACACGAACACGAAGACGAGCAGTTGGGTCTGCGCCACCCGATCGTCGAAATCCTTGATCAGGGCGGTCGGTCCGCCGACGTCGATCTCGAGGCCGGCAGCCTCGGGCAGTCCGGGCAGGGTGGCCCGCAGCCAGTCGACGGTGTCCCGGGCCCGCAGATCCTCCGGATCGACCGCGAGCACCGCCGACAGCAGCGCGCTCCGGTTATCGTCGGCGAAAACCGGCGGTGCGACGGACACGATGTTGACCGCCTGCCCGGCGACCCGGCTCACGGCGTCGAGGGCAGGTGCGTTCCGCGGGTCGGATGCCCCGGATGCCCCCGAATCCGAACCGGCCTCGGGGAAGGTGACCAGGATGCGGACCGGGCCCAGTGCGCCGGGGCCCAACGCCTCGGCAGCCGCGGCGACACCGCCGCGGATTTCATGTGACGCCGGGAACTGGCGTTGCATGCTGTTGCCCAGCACCATCCCGAATGCCGGCGCCGCAAGGATCAGCAGGAACGCCGCAGCCGTCAGCGCCGATACCCAGGGCCGGCGCATGACGGTGCCCACCCAGCGGGTCCAGAACCGCGACCTGGTGGCCTCGGGTCGTTGTGACCACTGCAGCAGCGGTGAGCGACGGGCCGCGGCGCGGCCGAGAACGGCCAGCGCCGCCGGAGTGAGGGTTGTCGAGGTGAGCACCGCGAACGCCACGGCGAGGATCGCCCCGGTGGCCATCGAGCGCAGAACCGGGGTGCCGATCAGATAGATGCCGCTCAACGAAGCGGCCACGGTCAGCCCGGACAGCACAACGGCCAGGCCGGATGTCGCCATCGCGGCATCGGTGGCCTGCGCCGGGTCGCGTCCGGCGCGCAGTTCCTCCCGGAACCGCATCAGGATGAACAGTGAGTAGTCCACCGCCAGGGCGATACCGAACATCGACACCGTCGTCGTGACGAAAACCGACATGGTGGTCAGCATCGACAGCAGATAGACCACACCCATGGTCACGGCGACCGTGCAGATACCCAGGGCCAACGGGACCGCCGCGGCGGCCAGCGAGCCGAAAACCGCGATCAGGATCATCAGGACGATCGGCAGGTGCCAGCGCTCCGCAGCGGCGATGTCCTGTTTGGTGCTGGTCTGGGCGGCCGCGCCGAGCGCGCCCTGCCCGATGACGTAGAGCCGCACCCGGCCGCTGTCGGTCTGGCCGGGCCGGTCGCCCTGGACCCCGACTTTGGTCCGAAGCTGGCGGGCGACGTCGACCGCCCCGGTGTTGTCGAACCCCAGTCGCAGCGACACCACATAGGGCCGGTCCGGGGCGGGCGGCGGCTGGGTGGGGTTGGGTACGACCTCGACACTGGGGACCTGTTGAGCGGCCTGCTCGAGCAGTCGGACGGCAGCCGTCATATCCGCATAGCTGGCGTCGGCCCGCGGTGCGGCGACCAGCGCCAGCGGTGAGGCGCCCTGTTCCGGGAAGTGATCCTCGAGTTGGTACTGCACGCGCAGCGACTGTGAACCGGCGACATCGAAGCCGCCGCCGGTGAGGTGGCTGGACTGGGTCAGCGCCAGCCATATCGACGGAACCAGTGCCAGCAGCCAGCAGAGGAAAACCAGCCACCGGTGTCTGCGCAGGCTGCCGCTCAGACGCATCATGAACTGCTGGATGGTTTACTCCCCGCATACTCCGGATTGCCCCGATCAGCGCGGTTGCGAGCCTACCTCAGCGGCTGGGGGCCAGACCTCGATCAGATCCGGTCAACGGTCCGGCGGTACGTTGCGCGATGGCACCGGCATAGCAGGGCGGGGAACGGATCGGCTGGCCTAGGATGAGCTGCGGCCCTGTCATGTGAGGAGATCGAGGAATGGTGTTTTCTGCTCGCCGTGTCCTGGGGGGAGTGGTCGGGGCCTCAGCCCTGCTTGTCGGGCTGGTGCCCTCAGCCCTGCTTGTCGGGCTGGTGCCCTCAGCCCTGGCCGAACCGCCGAACTGCACCGCTGCCGACCTGGCCGGGGTGTCCGCCGGGGTGTCCGCGGCCACGTCGGCGTATCTGTTCACCCATCCCGAGGTCAACGATTTCTTCACCGGGCTGGAAGGTTCGCCCCGGGACACCCTCCGCGGTGATATCCAGCAGTACCTGAACGCCAACCCGCAGGTGAAGGATGAGCTGAGCGGAATCCGGCAGCCGCTGGTCGACCTCAAGGCACGTTGCGGCGGCGATCAGGCCGCTGAGGCCCCGGCTCCCTGACCCACTCGTTGTTCAGCGCGCCCGGTAGCGGGCGAGGGCCGCAAGAGTGGCCCGCCAGCCCAGCAGTAGCGCGGCGGTCACCAAGGTGGTGACGATCACGAAGCTGAGCGCTGTTCCCGCGGAGCTGGCCTTGCGCAGCGCCATCCCGACGACGACGGTGCACAACCACACCACGACGCCGGTCGGCGCCAGCGAGTGTGGTCGGCGCCAGCCGCGAGAAACGAGCCACCCGACCAATGTTCCGGTCAGGAACGGCCAGGAGGTCTCGGCGAGGCCCGCGATGCTCAACGCCTCGGAATGACTCCGGCGGCCCGACGCCGCGAATACCAGGATGCAGGCGAGATCGGTGACGAGTGCCGCCGCCGCGGTTCGGCGGGTATCTCGGACGGACCCGTCTGGTGCCATAGTGGACGAGGATATCCGCAGGCTTGTCAAAGTTGCCCGTCGCGACCGGGGTCGGGGTCCGGTGCGGGGTGGTGCGGTGGCAGCGGCCCCTGAAGGGCGGAGTCAGCCGGATCCTGCGGTGCCCGTCTGGTCTCGAGGTCGGCCAACTCGATCGCGACGGTGTCCGGGTCCAGAGCGCCCTCGGTGCGGAACATGAAGAAGAACACCACCCAGCCGATCGCGGAGATGAAGATCCAGCTGACCAGTCGATAGATCAACATCGCCGAGATCGCCGCCGGCAGTGCCATACCACTGGTCACCAACCCCGGGACCAGGACGGCCTCGACGACAAGCAGCCCGCCTGGCATCAGCGGGATCGCCCCGGCTGCGCGGGCCGCGGCATAGGCGACCGTGAGCCCCGCCAGCGACGGGTGCCCCCCGGTGGCGTAGGCGGCAAAGGCCAGGCAGGCCACATCGGCGATCCAGTTGAACAGCGACCACCCGAAGGCCTTTCCCAGAACGGGCCGGCTCAGGCTCACCGACTCCAGCTGGGTGAGTGTTTCGCGCCATTTGTGTGAACCGGTGGCGGCGGGTTTACCGCGCGCGGAGTTCACCCACCGCAGCACCTTGACACCGATCCCGTCGATGAGCTCCGGGCGGGTCGCCACCGCCTGGGCGAGCAGCAGCAATGCCACGAAGCCGCCGAGGGTGAACACCAGCGAAAACGGGTTGTCCTTGGCGCCCAGCAGGAAGGCGCCGCCAAGACCCAGCAGCGCCAGACCGACGACCTGCAGCGCGCCGGACATCACCAGCTGCCAGGACGCCACCACCGGGGAGGCACCCCACCGGCGCTGCTGGCGATAGACGAACGTTGCGGACAGGACCGGACCGCCGGGCAGGGTGGTGCTCAGCGCGTTACCGGCGTAGAACGCCGCTTCCGAGCGCCACTGCCGGACGGTGACTCCGGCCGAGCGCAACAGGGTCCGCTGGATCTGAGCGAAACTGTGCATCGATGCCATCGCGGCCACCGCGGCGGCCAGCACCCACCACAGGTTCGCCGACAGCAAGTCCGCCCATGCCTTGGCGAGTTGATCCCACACCAGGCTGGCCTCGACGGCCAGCACGACACCGGCGACGACGAGCACCGCCCAGCGCACCCACCAGTACCGGCCACGAGCCGGGGGGAAGGGCTCGTCGCGGGCGGAGTTGACCGGCGCGTCGGGGGCCACGCGGGTCAGCCTAACCGGGTCGGCCGGGCTGACCGCCGAGGCTGGAGGCGCCGATCGCCGCAGGATGTCGGTGGTGGCCCAGATGGCCGCCCGCTATGGTGAGCCGATGCCGGTCAGCGGCTCCCGTGACGATGATGCCGTCGACCCGTTCGTGCGCAAGTGTGCCGCGTGGGCCTGGCGGCTGCTGGCCATCCTGGGCGCGATCCTGGCGCTGCTGTGGCTGATCAGTCGGCTCGAGGTCATCGTGGTCCCGGTGGCCCTGGCGGTCATCCTGACCGCTCTGCTGCTGCCGGCGGTCGATTGGCTCGACCGTCGCGGTGCGCCCCGGGGCGCAGCGGTCGCGTTGATCCTCCTGACCGGCTTCGCATTCTTCGGCGGCATACTCAGTTTCGTTGTCAGCCAGTTCATTTCGGGTCTACCCGATCTGACCACCCAGGTCACCCGGAGCATTGACAACGCGACCCAATGGCTCATCGAAGGGCCGGCTCATCTGAGCCTGGAGCAGATCGACCGGGCCGGTGACGCGGCTGCCAAGGCGCTGCGCGACAACCAGGAAAAGCTGACCGTGGGGGCGCTGTCCACGGCGGCCACGCTGACCGAGATCGTCACCGGTGCGCTGCTGATGTTGTTCACCCTGATTTTCCTGCTCTACGGCGGGCGCAGCATCTACGCGTACCTGACCAGAATCGTCCCCGAACGCAACCGGGACCGCGTACGCCAGGCCGGGCGGGCCGGTTTCGGATCGCTGATCGGCTATGTGCGAGCGACACTTCTGGTGGCACTCGTTGACGCGGTGGGGATCGGCACCGGATTGGCAATCATGGGCATACCCCTGGCCCTGCCGTTGGCGTCCCTGGTATTCCTGGGTGCCTTCATCCCGCTGATCGGGGCGGTGATCAGCGGATTTCTCGCCGTCGTCATCGCACTGCTGGCCAAGGGGCTGGTGTACGCGCTGCTCACTCTCGGATTGGTGATCGCCGTCCAGCAACTGGAAGCCCACGTGTTGCAGCCGCTGGTGATGGGGCGCGCGGTATCGATACATCCGCTGGCCATCGTGCTGGCCATCGCCACCGGCGCGGTCCTGGCCGGGATTATCGGCGCCCTCTTGGCCGTACCGGTGCTGGCCTTCCTCAACAGCGCATTCCGGGTTCTCGCCGCGGCCGATCCCGCCGTCGAGGCAGCCCAATTGGAATCCAGCAGCGACACGCTGATCGGCGCGGCCCCACCGGACGCCGTGCGGGCATCGGACGCCGAGGGCAGCCCGGATGAGCCCGAACCTCGGGATCGCTGACTCTTTAGAGGCGACCCTCCCGGCGCAGCAGGTCCTGGGCGCTGACACCGCCGCCTTTCTTCCCGCGGGCGTTGAGTTTTTCGGTAGCCACCTCGGAGTCGTCGGTGGGTGGCCGGCTGACCGGGATCGCCCGGGTCTGGTCTGCGGCGATCTGTTCGGTGGCTGCGGAATCGGATGGAGCCGGGCGTTCGGGCGGTTCAACAGCACCCGAGACCACAGGCATCGCTGTCGTGGGGTCTTCGGCTGAGGGGGCTGCGCGCTGATCGGCCTCCGGGGCCCGGCGGGACGTTTTGCGCCGCAGCTCGCCGAGCCAGGAACCGATATCGCGGTCGTCGGCGGGCTTCGCGGCGGCTTCGACGACGGACTTCGCGGCGGATCGGGCGGCGGATTTGGCGGCGGCGAACCGGGTGGTGGGAGCCTCTCCGGACGGTGCGCCCACCGGCTCGGTCGCTGCCACCGGCGGTTCTGCCGCCGGCCCCGGAAGTTGCGGGCCGGGGGCCTCCGAGGCGGCAGCGCGGGTGCCCCCCGAAACGCTTGCGGTGGCACCGGCCAGTGCCTTCGCCGGCTCCGGACCGGTGAGACGTTTCCGTTCGTCGGGCAGTGTCGTCTCGCCCATCCCGATCTTGTGCTGTATCCGCTTCATCCACTTCGGCGCCCACCAGCAGTCGTCGCCGAGCAACTTCATGATCGCCGGCACCAGGAACATCCGCACCACGGTGGCATCCAGCAGCAGGGCGATGAGCAGGCCGAACGCCAGGTACTTCATCATCACCAGATCGGAGAACACGAACGCCCCGGCCACCACGGCCAGAACGAGTGCGGCGGCGGTGATGAGCCGGCCGGTCGTGGCAGTGCCGATCCGGATCGCCTCGGTGGTCGACATGCCCTGTTCCCTGGCCTCCACCATCCGGGACACCAGGAACACCTCGTAGTCCGTGGACAGTCCGTAGATCACCGCGATGATCAAACCGATCATCGGTGCCATCAGCGGTTGCGGGGTGTAATTCATCACCCCGGAGCCATGACCGTCGACGAACATCCAGGTGAGTACGCCCATGGTCGATCCGAGCGTCAGGGCGCTCATCAACGCCGCCTTGATCGGCAGAACCAGCGACCCGAATGCCAGGAACATCAGCACGGTGGTGGTGGTGATCAGCAGTAGCACCATCAACGGAAGCTTGGCGAACAAGCTGTGGATACTGTCCTGCTCCAGCGCCGGCGTACCGCCGACGTACAGCGAAAGTCCCTTGGCCGGGACGATCGCGCGCAGGTCGTCGATCTTCGTGGCCGCGTCGTTGCGGTTCACCAGACCGTTCTGAATCACCCGCACCGAGGGATCCTTGGACGCGCCGTCCAGGTAGGGGCGCTCTTTCCACATCGCCTCGGGGTTGTTGTCCGGGTCGGTGAACCCGCTGATACCCATCGCCTTGCTCCGGATTTCGGCGACCTGCTGATCGGTGACCGGTTGTCCGTCATCACTGGTGATGACCAGGGTGATCGGTTCGGTGCGGAACCCCGGGAAAATCTTGTCGAACTCCTCCTGCGCCACGCGCACCGAGTTGTCCGGCGGCAGGTATTTCTCGCTGATACCGCCCAGGGAGAGATGACCCAGCGGAATGATCAGCAGAATCATGAAGACCAGGATCGGCCCGGCGAACAGAACGGGCCGTTTCATCACCCGATTCACCAGCTTGCCCCAGAAACCGCGCTCTACCTCCTCGCGGGTCTTGGTCTTCTGCGTCCGGTCGGCGAACCAGTCGATGATCTTGCGCGAGAACGCCCAGTCACGAAGGAACGGCACCCGAAGCAGGGTGCGGACGCCGAGTGCGTCGACATTCGGGCCGAGAATGGCCAGGATGGCCGCCAGCACGGTGATCGACAGAATGGCCGCCATCATCACCGAGGCGATGATGGCGTAGGTGATGGACTTCAAGAAACCCTGCGGGAACAGCAGCAGGGGGAGCGAGGACGCGACGATGATGACTGCGGAGAACACCACGGTCCGCCCGGAGGTCATCACGGTGCGCCGCACCGCGGTCTCGGTGTCGTAGCCCTCGGCGAGTTCCTCCCGGAATCGGCTGACGATGAACAATCCGTAGTCTATGGCGATACCCAGGCCGATCAGCGTCACCACGGGTTGGGCGAAGAAGTGCACCGGGGTGAAGTCGGCGGCCAGTCGCATGATGCCCAGCGATCCCAGGATCGACAGTCCACCGATGATGGCCGGCAGGCTGGCTGCCACCACGCCACCGAATACGAAGAACAGCAGGACGGCGACCAGCGGGATGGCGGCCACCTCGGCACGTTTCTGATCCTCGCCGATGGTGCCCGTCAGCTCGTTGGCCAGCGGTTGCAGGCCGGCCTGCTTCACATCCACGCCGTCGATGTTGAAGCTGCTGGCCACCTTCTTGTAGTTGTTCAGAATGGTGTCGTCGTCATCGCCTTTGAGCTGGATCGACATGAAGGCATGCTTCTTGTCGGCGTCGGCCATGTTGGACAGCACCTCGGGGCTGCGGAAGTACCCGATCGACCGCAGTATCTCGTCGGGATGGTCCTTTTGGGCCTGGTCGAGGTTGTCGAGGATTTTCTTGGTGAACGCCGGATCGTCCACGGTCTTACCGTCCGGAGCCGTGTAGATGGCGATGATGTGCCCGGAGGTGTCCCGGCCGTAGGCGGCGTCGGCGAGCAACGAGGCCTTCACCGACTGGCTGCCCTCGTCATAGAAGCCACTCTGGGTGACGTGCTGGCCCAGGCTCATGCCGAAGATGCCGCCCACAACGCACAGCGTGACCATGAGACCGATAACGATGTATCGATACCGGTATACGGTTCGACCCCACCAGGCGAACACTCGATCTCCTAACTCAGTGTCAACAACTCAACGCTGTACCCGGGACTGACTGCGCCGCGACCCGCAGCCGGCTACAACCGCGAGGTCAGTAACGCGGTCAACGGCCGGAATGGCTGAAGCCACGCACCGTGCTCCGGTAGCGAATCCAAACCGATTCGCGGAAGCGGTTCGCGGAAAACACCGGGAATGTCCTCCAAGTCGACAAAGTCCAAGGTATCCGACGCTAATGCCCAGCTGGCATGTTCGCGAAATCCGACGATGCACACCGGGGTGCCCGAACGGGCGATGTCCTCCACCGGAGACCGGAAAGCCTGCCCGTCCGCCGAGGCCACCAGGAGCCCGGCCAGCCCCTCGCGATGGCGTAGCGCGATGTGGGCCAGCATATCGCTGTCCACGTCGCTGTCCTCATCGATCTTCGGCTTGGCGAAGACGGCGAAGCCCACATTCCGCAGCGCCTCCACCCAGGGGCGGACCACTTCGGCACTGCCCGGGGCGATATTGGTGAACACCGTCGCCTCCGGTTCGACCGACGCCTGCGGGTGTCGTTCCGCCAGCTCCGCGGTCCGGTTCAGCAGCCAGCGGCCGAGGGCGTCGAACCGCGGTCGGTGCGCGGAGGTCGGCCGACCGCCCAGGAGCGCGCCCAGCCCCATATCGAGGTTGGGTGCGTCCCAGACCAGCAGGACCCGCATGATCTTCCGGTCCTCGTCGGGCTCCGCCACCGTGGGCGGGGACGTGGTCGTTGTCTCGTCGATGACCGTCATGGCTGCCTCACTCACCGGGCCTCGTCGGGTGCCGTCGCCGGGTCCGGGGATGGTGCTGTCTTGATCCAGAGGAATTCGGTAACCGAGCTGCCGGCCCGCCGGGCTTTGGTCTCGTATTTGGTCGTGGGACGGTCCGCGGAAATCGGCAGCGGTTCCTGCGGGTGGGCACGGCGCAGCAGCGGCTCGGCGTCTCCGACCGCACCGATCTGCTCGGCGTAGCCGGGATGGTCGGTCGCCGCGTGCAGCATTCCGCCCGGCCTGAGCCGATCGGCGATCAACGTGACCGTCGCCGGTTGTAACAGCCTCCGTTTGTGGTGCCGGGATTTAGGCCACGGATCGGGGAAGAAAACGCGCACGCCGGTCAGCGTGCCGGGGTCGACCAGATGCTCCAGCACGTCGACGCCATCACCGCGGATCAGCCGGATGTTCGTCACACCCTCGCGGTCGATACCGCCCATCAACTGGGCCAGGCCGCGACGGTAGACCTCCACGGCGATCACGTCGAAGTCCGGTTCGGACTGGGCCATCGCCAGCGTCGAGGTGCCGGTGCCGCACCCGATCTCCAGGATCAGTGGGGCGCACCGGCCGAACCAGTTCGCGGCGTCGAGGGCTTCGGTCGGATCCGCGGAGTCGGTGCGGGCCTGTCGGCCGATCCTCGGCCAGAGGCGTTCCCAGACTTCCTGCTGCGCCTCGGTCAGGGCTGACCGCCGCGAACGGAAGCTGGTCACCCGGCGCGGAGGGTGCGTTGCGATCCCGGGCGGGGCTGAGCCGCGGTCACGCTGCGCTTGCATTGACCCATGGTGGACCATGAACAACCTCGGGCCCCCATCGTGGGGCAGATTGATACCCAACGGTTGCCATCGGGGTGACTCGCGCCGCCCCGCAGCGGCTGCCACCATGGCGCCGTGGTCGATTGCCCGGTGCAGCCGCTGCTCCCCGCCGCCGACGATGTTCTCGATGACTCGGCTCCCGCCGGCCCGGCCGGGCGTCTGGGCTCGGGGGATGTCTTGTCCGGGGATGCGGTGGTGCTGGCCCGGATGAACGCGGCCGTGGACGTCATGCTCGCCGCCGGTATCGAGGTTGACCGCGCCGATGAGATCGGCGGGTACCTGCGCCGGGCCGTGCGGTGGCATCGCCGGGCCACGGACCGGTCGGCACCGGTGTGGTACCGCCGCTGCGCCGCGGATATCGCCCGGGGCTCCCTGCGCTTGTGGGTGCGTGCAGGCGGGGTGCCCCAGCCGGTACCCGAACCAGTGAAGCTCGGCGCCGGCGTCCGTGACCGCCGGGCGCGGGCCGTCCTGCTGCGGGGTCAGGCCCAACTGGCCCGGGTCCAGCTCAGTGCCCGGGCCCGGACGATCTGCATCGCACTGCGCACCGATCTGAGCCGGGAGGTCGCCGAGCTGTCCCGTGCCGGCCTGCAGGTGTTCGACGGCCGGGTGCGGCGTGAGGTGCTCCGGGTGAGTGATGAGTTCGACGCCGCGCTGCGCCTGCGGCTGGCCGAACTGGCCGAGTCGGCAGGCATATCCTCAGCGGAGCTCGCCCGGGTACCCGGTGCGGGTGCCGAGCCGCCCGTGGTGCCGCACCGGCGGCCTCGTCTCGAGCATCGTCTGACCGCTCTGCTGGGTATCGGGTTCGGGTTCGGCGTGTCCCTGACGGCGGGTCGGGTCATCGCCGAGCTGCGTCCGGACTGGGCGGCACCCGCGGCTGCGGTCTGCGGCGGCTTAGGTCTGGTTTTGACCTACTGGATCGTTGGAGCCCGCCGATTGCTGGTGGAGCGGGCGGCCATGGAGCGCGGTGTGGCCGACGCAGTCGCCAACCTGCGCGCGACCCTCGACGAGCGGGTCGCGACCCGGGTACTGGAGCTCGAGTCGGCACTGGCGGCCCATTCCGCAGCCCGGGTTCCGCAACAACGCCCGGCGCCGGTGGGCCATATGCCCGATTACCGGTCGCAGACCGGCCCGCGTTAACCTCAAAGAGGATGACGGCTGGCCATATCCGGGCAGCAAACCTATGCGGGAGAAACCGATGACCTCAGCGACCATCCCCGGTCTCGACAACGCGCCCACCCAACACTCCGACCTGCTCAGCTGGGTGCGGGACGTCGCGGAGCTCACCGGCCCGGACCGCGTGGTGTTCGCCGACGGCTCCGACGACGAATACCGGCGTCTGTGCGATGAGCTCGTGGCGGCCGGCACCTTCGTCAAGCTCAGCGATGACGAGGCACCCAGCTCCTACCTCGCCCGGTCCACCCCGTCGGACGTCGCGCGGGTGGAGTCCCGGACCTTCATCTGCTCGGAGCGGGAAGTCGACGCCGGTCCGACCAACAACTGGATGGCGCCGGATGAGATGCGGGCGACCATGACCGAGCTGTACCGAGACTGTATGCGCGGGCGCACCATGTATGTGGTCCCGTTCTGTATGGGTCCGCTGGGCGCCGAGGATCCGAAGCTCGGAGTGGAGATCACCGACTCCCCATACGTGGTGGTCTCGATGCGCACGATGACCCGGATGGGTGCGGCGGCGCTGGAGAAGCTCGGCGACGACGGATTCTTCGTCAAGGCACTGCATTCCCTCGGCGCACCGCTGGAGGGCCCGGACGGGACCCGAAAAGAAGATGTGCCGTGGCCCTGTAACGAGACCAAGTACATCACCCACTTCCCGGAGACCCGGGAGATCTGGAGCTACGGATCCGGCTACGGCGGTAACGCGCTGCTGGGGAAGAAGTGCTACTCGTTGCGGATCGCCTCGGCGATGGCCCGTGACGAGGGCTGGCTGGCCGAGCACATGCTGATCCTCAAGCTCATCTCGCCGGAGAACAAGGCCTACTACGTGGTCGCGGCCTTCCCGTCGGCGTGCGGTAAGACCAACCTCGCGATGTTGCAGCCGACCATTCCCGGCTGGCGTGCCGAGACCCTCGGCGACGACATCGCCTGGATGCGGTTCGGTAAGGACGGCCGGCTCTACGCGGTGAACCCGGAGTTCGGCTTCTTCGGGGTGGCCCCCGGCACCAACTGGTCCTCCAACCCCAATGCCATGAAGACCATCGAGGCCGGGAACACGGTGTTCACCAACGTCGCGCTCACCGATGAGGGCGGTGTGTGGTGGGAGGGCCTGGAAGGCGACCCCCAGCACCTGGTGGATTGGAAAGGACAGGACTGGACGCCTGACGCCGGCCGGCCGGCCGCCCACCCGAATTCGCGCTACTGCACGCCGATGGCCCAATGCCCGTCGCTGGCCCCGGAGTGGGATGACCCGCAAGGGGTGCCGATCTCGGCGATCCTGTTCGGCGGTCGCCGCAAGACCACCGTGCCGTTGGTGACTCAGGCCCGGGACTGGCAGCACGGGGTGTTCATCGGAGCCACCCTGGGCAGCGAGCAGACCGCCGCCGCCGAGGGCAAGGTCGGCACCGTCCGCCGCGATCCGATGGCGATGCTGCCGTTCCTGGGCTACAACGCCGGGGACTACTGCCAGCACTGGATCGACTTGGGCAAGAACTCCGATGAGGCCAAGTTGCCGCAGATCTTCTTCGTCAACTGGTTCCGCCGCGGTGACGACGGCCGGTTCCTGTGGCCGGGATTCGGGGAGAACAGCCGGGTGCTCAAGTGGATCATCGAGCGCGTCGAGGGCAAGACCAACGGGGTGCCCACCCCGATCGGCACCGTGCCCACCGCCGACGAGCTCGACCTGACCGGACTGGATGTCGACACCGCCGATGTCGCCGAGGCGCTGAAGGTCGATTCCGCGGAGTGGCGGGCCGAACTGCCCCAGATCGAGGAGTGGTTCGAGTTCATCGGCGAGAAGCTGCCGACCGGGGTGCGCGACGAGTTCGAGGCGCTCAAACAGCGGCTCTCGGAGGCCTGATCCCCGGGCGGTATCTTCCATCGCATGCAGATCCGCGAGCATGCCGAGGCCGATCCCGACAAACTCGCCGTCATTTTTTATCCGTCCGGGACGACCGTCACCTTCGGGGAGATGGAGGCGCGGGCGAACCAGTTGGCGCACCTGTTCCGGCGGGCCGGTCTTTCCGAGGGTGACGCCGTCGCCATTCTCATGGAGAACAATGAGCACTACCACACGGTGATGTGGGCGGCCCGGCGCGCGGGCCTGTACTACGTGCCCATCAACACCCACCTCACCGCCGCCGAGGCGGCCTACATCATCGACAACAGTTCCGCCAGGGCCATCGTGGGCTCGGCGGTCCTGCGCCCCGTCCTGGAAGGGCTGGCCGAACACCTGCCCAACGGGCTTCCGGAACTGCGGCTGATAGCCGGCGGCACCCTCAAAGGCTGGCTTAGCTACCCGGAATGCGTTGCCGACCAACCGGTTACGCCCATCGCGGACGAGATCGAGGGTGACCTGCTGCAGTACTCCTCGGGGACTACCGGCCGGCCCAAGGGCATCAAACGCGAACTGCCCCATCTGCCGCCATCGGAGGCGCCCGGTCTGATGACGGCGCTGGTTTCCTTCTGGGCCGATCCCGATGCCGTCTATCTGAGTCCGGCTCCGCTCTATCACACCGCGCCGTCGGTCTGGTCGATGAGCATGCAGGCCGCCGGTATCCCGGTGGTGGTGATGGAGCGTTTCGACGCCGAGGGCGCCCTCGACGCCATCGGCCGCCACCGGGTCACACACGGGCAGTTCGTCCCGGTGATGTTCACCAGGATGCTGAAATTGCCTGAGCGAGTTCGTAATTCGTATGACGTGTCCAGTCTCAAGCGGGCGATGCACGCCGCCGCGCCCTGCCCGGTGGAGATCAAGAAGCAGATGATCGACTGGTGGGGCCCGATCGTCGACGAGTACTACGCCTCCTCGGAGGCGATCGGCTCGACGTTGATCACCGCCGAGGATTGGCTGGCACACCCCGGGTCGGTGGGCCGTCCGATGGCCGGCAATCTGCACATCCTCAACGAACAGGGCGAGGAGCTTCCGCCCGGTGAGCCGGGGGAGATCTACTTCGAGAGCGCTAGCACCTTCGAGTATCTCAACGACGCCGAGAAGACCGCCGCCTCACGTCATCACCGGGGCTGGATGACTGTTGGTGATATCGGCTATCTCGACGAGGAGGGCTTTCTGTACCTCACCGACCGCCGCCACCACATGATCATCTCCGGAGGGGTGAACATCTATCCCCAGGAGGCCGAGAACATGCTCGTCAGCCATCCACGGGTGATGGACGCCGCGGTGTTCGGCATCCCCGACGAGGAGATGGGCCAGTCGGTCAAGGGCGTTGTGCAACTGGTCGACCACACCGAGGCTTCCGCTGGGTTCGCTGAGGAACTGTTGACGTGGCTGCGGGATCGGTTGGCGCATTACAAGTGCCCGCGGACGATCTCCTTCGAGGCGCAGCTGCCCCGGACCGACACCGGCAAGTTGTACAAGCAGAGCCTTATCCAGAAGTACTCCCGGGCGGGCGGTTAGTCAGATCCCCCCACGGGCGACCAACTGCGCGGCGATGACATTGCGCTGGATCTCGTTGGTGCGCTCACCGAGGATCGTCGGCGGGGCATCGCGGAAGTAGGTGAAGCGGGGCTGTGTGTGGTGTCGTTGGAAGTGTAGCCTCATCTGAAATCGCCAGAAAGGCGATGGTCGTGGGTCAGGGCGTGGTCGGTATGCGCGGTGTACGGGTCGGAGCGGTTGCGATCGCGTTGGGCTTGTCGTTGGCCGGGCCGCAGGCGGTCGGGATCGCGGCGGCCGACACTGCGGAGGCGGACTCGTCGTCGGTGTCGGCGGGTGGTACTACCAAACGTGACACCCGTGGGGCGGTGGCGCGGACAGCGCGAACCCCTGCCCGCAACGCCGACGCCTCCCCCGGCCGTGGTTCGGGCGACAGGTCGTCTCCGTCCGTTGCCGAGGACTCCGTCACCGGGTCTTTTCAGCTCGATCCCGGCGTCGGTTCCCTTCTCGAGCCCGGGTCCGAACCCGCCCCTGGGGCCGAGCCCGCCCCCGAACCTGAAACCGTGGTCACCCCCGAGCCGGAACTTGAGGTGCCCAGCGCGCACGGTGGCCGGGGTTGGCAGGAAGCCCCGGCCACCGAAGCCGTCGAGGTCCCCAGCCCGAATGACGGCGGATCGGCCCTAGTCGACGACTCGCCGGCGGATGTTTCACCTCCCGCGGCGACCCGGCCGGGCCCCGCCGGACGCGACGGCGCGGCGGCCGTGCCGGAACCGGACGCGCTCCGGGTGGACGACGTCGAAATCGCAACGCCCGGTCGGGGTTTCGCGTTGTACGTTCCCATGGTGGCTGAGGTGCCCGGCTCGCTGGGGGCATCGGAGGCGGCCTCGGCGGTGGAGCCGTCGGTGGTATCGGTCATCGCACCGCAGACCCCGGTGATGACCGCGGCTGTCCCGGCGGCGGTGTCCGCACGGGACGAGGTCAGTGGGTTGGGCAGCGATCTGTCGTACTGGCTGGGTGCCGGCGGCCGGGGTGAGGCCCCGGCGGCGGCCCCGCTGATGTGGACGATGGCGGCGGCCAGTCGCCGCGAACTGGCCACAACCCCCAGCACGGCCAAGCCGGCAGCAGCGACCACCAGCGGTGAGCCGCCGGCCGGATCCGTGGTCGGCACGCCGATCGCAAACCCCTTGCGGGACTTCATCCGGATCTTCATCGGGGACGGCACGGCGGCGAACCCGAATGCGGGGCTGTTGATCGGCACCGGCTACTCGTGGACGGCCCAGACGTGTAACCAGGGTGCGGCCTGCACCGGCGGGAAAGCCGGCCTGCTGTGGGGTTCGGGGGGCAGCGGCTGGAACGGCGGCAACGGGGGATCTGCCGGGCTGCTGGGCATCGGAGGCGCGGGTGGTGCCGGCATCGCGGAGGTCAACGGCGGCGCCGGGGGCGCCGGCGGGCGGGGTGGTCTGCTTTGGGGCGACGACGGTAGCGACGGGGCGGACTGGGTCGCTCCGGTGTTCACCACCAGCAACCAATTGCCGGCCGGTGGAACAATCCTGGCACTGCCCATCGAGTCGACTGAGATCGGTGTGTTGCGCAGCTTTCTGCAATCGGTACCGGGGGTCTCCCAGAGCTACATAAACGCGTCAAAGGGCGGTCTCGACTTCACCCTGGACGTCCTGGAGGTGCCCGAGGGTACGTCGTTCTACAAGGCGTTGAAGATCCCGCCGTCGGGGTTGTTCCCGCAGGACGGCGTCCTCAATACCTTTGCGGTGAGCACGAACTGGTACAGCAGCCTCGAGGTCGCCCAGGCCTACGCCGATTCACCCTGGGGCCGGAGCCAGGGCTATCAGGTCGTCGCGTTCGACGCCCCCAAGCCGCTGAAGTTGATCGACCTCGGTGATGACGACACCCTCGGTTACGTCTGGGCCGGCCTTGAGTCAGATATCCGTTGGACCGAGGCGCAACTCGCACGACTGCAGGGCGAGGACCCTCCGACGACCAACCCGGAGGCCATCGTGGTCGTGTCACAGCAGCTCGCCGAGCTCCGGCAGGACATGGCGATCGTGCAACTGACGACCGGCTTCAACGCGTCCTACGCCACGCAGCTTGAACTTCTTCTTCAGTACGGCGACGCCATCACCAACGACTTCTCCTACAACCCCGCCACTGAGATCGAGAACCGGGGAATTGCGCCCGGCGACACCTTCATCGTCGAGGTCGCCGACGCCTCGAATACCTGGCAGCGCGCGACCCTGTTCACCGGGTCCGCAACCGATCCCGGCGGTGCCGTGACGTGGGGAGCAACGGTTGACGATCTCAACCGGATCAGCTTCACGACGGCGATCGACAAGGAATTCACATCGATCATTGGTACCTACCTCAACGTCGACGGGTACTACGCCGGGGAACTGCCCAGCCTCTTCCACCGCGATGGCCGATTGATCGAGGAGATCGCGCTGTTCATCCCGCGTGACAGCACCGCCACCGTCGGGACGCAGTCAACCCTCGCCCTCGGCGGCCAGGACCAACTCCGGGTCCTCGTGGCCACCTGATCATGGGCCGTCAGTTCTTGCCGGCCATGTGCACCAGGAAGCTGAAAATCACTGTTTCAGTTCGCAATTCGTACGGTAGGACCAGGTTTTCCCCATCTGGGGCGCGGGTGGCCGGTGGTTTTGGCTGGCAGTGACGATGGCTAGCGAAAGCGGCTCCAACGTGCACGCGACCTATGGGGACATGGCCGTTGCGTTGCGGCGCGGTTGGGTTATGGTCAGCCGCGAGATGACCGCACCACAAGAACGGAAATGTCCGAACTGCCATTCGGCCGTTCGGGGCGGCGGCTTCTGCGCGCAGTGTGGAGCCGACCTGTCCCGGCCGGGTTCAACCTTCGTTTTCACGTTGCGTCCGAGAGTGTTCGCAGTGGCCTCACGGGAGCCGGTCGGACTGCCGATGGTGACCAGCTCCCTGTTTCCGCATCTCGGGGAGTCGATGCGATGGCCTTTTCGGCATGGACTGTTCCTCGTCCTCGGGGCGCTGCTGACCTTTTCGATGCTGAAGTGGCTGGCGCCTCTGGTGATTGTGGTCTGTCTCGGGGTGCCCCTGTTATTCGCCCTCTACGTCTGGCAATCGGGGATCTACCGGGACGTGACGCGAAACGTGCTGTTGTCCGCGGTCGGAGTCTCCGCAGCGACCAGTGCGGCCTTTTGGGCGTGGACTGGGGAGTTGGTCGCCGCGGAGTACGACATCCCGGCCGCCGCCGGGGCGCAATTGATGCGCGAACTGGCGCTCGGGCTGACCGTGACCTTCGCCGGTATCGCGCTGATGCTGGTACCCATTCTGGTCGTCAGGATCGTTCACCGGCGGGCCGGCGAGTCACTCGAGGGTTTCGTCATCGGGGCGGCCTGCGCGCTGGCCTACTCGAGTGCCGGGACGATCGCCTGGCTGGCCCCACAGTTCACGGTCGGCCTGATCGACAATTACGTTCCGTGGCGGCTGTTCGAGGAAGCGTATCTGTACGGGTTGGTCGACCCGGTCACCTCGGCGGTGACCGGCGGCCTGCTCGGGCTCAGGCTCTGGTTTCGCCCCGGCGGCGATGCGGTGAAGACCCGTCAGGTCCGGCGGTCACTGGAGGCGCTGGCGGTGGTTGCGATGCTGATCTACGTCGCGGTCTACCTCGTCGATGCCGCCGAGACGGCCCGTTTCACCGAGGTTGCCGCACACACCGCTCTGGCGGCGGTGAGCCTGGTGCTGCTGCGTACGGGTATTCAACTGGCACTCCTGCATGAGTCGGCGGACCCTGGGACGGGTGAACCGGTGGTGTGCGAGGACTGCGGGCGCACCGTAGCCGACCGGCCGTTCTGTCCGGGGTGTGGAGCCTGCTCCCGCGCGATATCACCGTCCTCCCGGGCGGCACGGGCGTTCCGGGCGTCAGCGACCACCCCCGAACAGGGCTGAACACGGATTTGGGCAGCTGCGCGGCTTCGCGGTACGATCCCGTCGCCTCGCCGGGCGCGGTGAAGGCGATGGTGGCAGAGGAGTGGCAGTGGAGAAGGTGGCTGTGAAACATAACCGAGTGAGCACCCGGGTCGCACTTCTGGCCGGTGTGACCGCGGTCATCGGCATGGGAATGGTCACCGCCTGCGGCGGCAGCACCACCGAGTCCCCCTCCGATACCAAGGTTCCCGCCGAGAGCAGCGCGTCGCAGTCTCCGGCGTCACTGACGCCCACCGAGAAGCAGAATGTCGGTTCATTCGCCCCCACGATGACAGCGGACAAGGCGCCCACCCGTGTTCCCGGCGCGGAGGGTCGGCTGAGCCCCTGACGGTTGCCGGTCTCCTCACCGGGGAGGGTCGCCCCGCCACATGAAACTGTCGAGGTACCTGCCCATGATCTGGGCGATCTGGACATTTGCCGGGGACGGCGGTCCCGGCCCCACCCCGGGGCCGAACTGCAGATAGGGGCCCTCCGCGGCGGCTATCAGTGCCATCCCGTCTTTCACGGCTGCAATCACGATGACGCGGAGCGGATCCGAGCGCTTACGTGCCACGAAGTCGGCAACCATCCCGTAGCCGGGTTGGTAACCCACGGTGGCGTTCGGAATTTCATATGACACCACCGAGTCGGGAAACACGTCGTCCATGAACTCCTCGACGACCTGACGGGCGTCGCGGCCACCGGCCAAGGTGCCGAGCAGGCGCAGCGTACCGCCGTCACCGGTATTCGATCGGGCGGTCACGCCGTTGGCGTCGGTGGTGGTCGTGAACGCCGGCCCGGGGGGCGGATAGCCGACCGAGAACGAACCGTCAGCGGCGGTGAACCGGGGTATGTTCGTCACCGGCAGACCGGTGGGAGGCCGCCCGCAGTCGGGCGGGCAGACGTAGATCGGGACGTTGTCGACCTGGCTGTCGACCGTCGCGAGGACCGCCAGGGCGGCGACCAGGCCGACCACCCACAGGCCGAGGATGAGGAAGTACCTCGGACTCAGGATTCGCCGCAGCCTCGCGCTGGTGTTCACCGTCCCGCCGCCCGGGTCAGCAGGATGTTCTTGACGAGGTTGTCCACGATCGGGCTGCCCAGGCCGGTCACCATGTCATATCCGGGACGCCCGCTCGGCGCGACGGCGTTGCCGCCGAGTCGGATATCGCGATAGCTCGGCAGGAGCGAACCGCCGGCGACCCGGTAGAGCACTGGGTTGACAGCGCCGAGGGGCGGTCGCCCGTCCTCCCGGAACTGCTGGTTGATCAGTGCTGCGATACCGGCCCAGATCGGTGCGGCCTGGGATGTCCCGCCGCCGACCAGCACCTCCTGAGCCATCACGAACTTTACCCCGGTGAACGGGTCGGCGACTGCCGCAACGTCGGGAACCAACCGGCTGTCGGCCGGACCGGCTTCCTCGGGAACGGTCTGCCAGGAGGGACGGCGGTACAACGCCGAGGCGCCGCCGGCGGTGCCCTGCGTCAGTGGCACGTTGTACCAGGACTGTTCGGCGAACCACTCCCCGTCTGAATTGGTGGACAACCGGGTGCCGCCGACGGCGGTCATTTCCGGGAGCGAGGCCACCGCGTCCACCCCGACATCGTCCGGACTCGGCGGGTCCGACCAACTCTGGCCGCCCTTACATTCCAGTCCGGCCAGATCGCCGGTGGCGGCAAAGGCCGTCGTCCCGTTGCGCTGGGCCCGCGACAGCGCCGAGCGCACCGGGGCCAGGTCTGCGGCGGTGAAGACCCGGTCACATCCCCACCCGATGGAGAAGTTCCAGATGGCCCCTGGGAATTGCCGATCCACCGAATCCATCAGCGCGGCGAGCCTGTCGAACCCGCCGCCACCCTCGACGGTCGGGCGGGAGTTGACCAGCACCAGTTTCGCGTCCGGGGCGACGGCATGGATCACCTGAAGGTCCATGGTGGCCTCACCGGTGCGCTGCGCCGGCATCTCGCCGAACACCTCCGGGGTGAACGGCGCCACGTCGAACCATTCCGCGAAGCTGTCCAGATCCGGTTGGTCGAAACCGTCGAAGGCGAACACCGCGACGGTGATGCCCTTGCCGGTGTAGCCGGACTGCACCAGCGGCATGGCGTTATAGGCGGTCAGCAGTTGGTGGGGCAGGAGACCTCCATCGGGGACGCCCAACGGCGGCGGCAGCGGCCGGGATTCGCGATACGGAAGATAGCCCAGAATGCGACCGAGCCCGGCCACCTCGCTGCGCACCGCTCGCGGGACCTCCGGCTGGCGGGGGGAGGCATAGAAGACGCGGCCGGTGTCGGGACCGCCGAGGATTCGGTAGTCGTGCACCGGAACGCCGAGGGACTCGGCAATCGCCGCCGGCGGTCCCTCGAGGACCGCCCAGTCCTCCCCGTCGCGCCAGTGCAACGACAGATCGTTGGCGTGCGCCCATCGCCGCAGTTGCCGGGGCGTGGCCGGGCCGTGCAGCGCGGCGGTGAGCTTCACCCTTTCGGTGCGTGCGGGACCGAGATCGGCGGACTGCTGAAGCATTCGCGCATAGGGACCGGTGATCAGGGTGCTCCCCGGCGCCACACGGTCCCCGCCGAGCAGCAGCAGCCCGGCGGTCAGAACCGGAACGGCCAGTGTGGCGATGGCCAGGACGGGTCGCCGACCCCGGGTGCGCATACGAGGATTCAACACGATTCGAGCGCCCGCACTGCGCGCTGCCCGCCGTGATCTCGGTCGGCGGAGAACCTGCCCACCGGTGAGACCGGCCGGTACCGCCCGTTGCGTCGGAGTCCACCACATGCAGATCCGTGAACATGCCGAAGCCAGTCCCGACAAACCCGCTGTCATCCTCTATCCGTCGGGGACGACCGTCACCTTCGGCGAGATGGAGCAGCGGGCGAACCAGTTGGCGCATCTGTTCGGCGAATCCGGCTTGGGCGAGGGTGATGCTGTCGCCATCCTTATGGAGAACAACGAGCATGTCCGCACCTGTCACCGGCTGAGGCTTCCCCGGACCGGTCAATACCGGCAAAATCTGCAAGCAGAGCCTGATTACCAGGTACGGATCGGCCGGCCTAGATGCCGCCCCGGTCCACGAGTTGGGCCGCGATGACATTGCGCTGGATCTCGTTGGTGCCCTCGCCGAGGATCATCAACGGGGCGTCCCGGAAGTAGCGTTCGACGTCGAACTCGGTTGAGTAGCCGTACCCGCCGTGGATCCGCATCGCGTTCAGTGCGATCTCCATCGCCACCTCCGAAGCGAACAGTTTCGCCATCCCGGCCTCCATATCGCAGCGCGCACCGCTGTCATACCGTTCGGCGGCGTACAGGGTGAGCCGGCGGGCCGCGGTCAGCGAGGTGGCCATATCGGCGAGATGGTTGCCGATCGACTGATGCTTCCAGATCGGCTGACCGAAACTCTCCCGCTGCTGCGCGTAGGCCAACGCATCCTCCAACGCGGCGCTGGCCACCCCGAGTGCCCGGGCGGCGACCTGAATGCGCCCCGTCTCAAGCCCTTTCATCATCTGGGCGAATCCGCGGCCCGGCTGCCCGCCGAGCACCGCAGTGGCCGGCACCCGGCACCCGTCGAAGACCAACTCGCAGGATTCCACACCCTTATAACCGAGCTTGGGCAGATCGCGGGAAATGGTCAGCCCCTCGGCGGGGGATTCGACCAGCAGGACCGAGATACCGGTGTGCCGGGGGGTGGCGTGCGGGTCGGTCTTGCACAGCAGCGCGATGAGCCCGGAACGCCGGGCATTGCTGATCCAGGTCTTGGAACCGGTGATCACCAACTCGTCGCCGTCGGCCTTGGCGACACACGCCATATTCTGCAGGTCTGACCCGCCGCCCGGTTCGGTGAGCGCCATCGTGGCGCGTAGGTCGCCGGTCGCCATCGACGGCAGGTAGATCCGCTTCTGCTCCTCGGTGCCGAAGTCCTCGAGCAGCTTGGCGACCACGGTGTGCCCGCCCATCGCACCGGCCAGGCTCATCCAGCCCCGGGCCAGTTCCTGGGTCACCTCGACGTAGCACGGCATGGATACCGGTGATCCGCCGTAGCGCTCGCCGATGGCCAGGCCGTAAATCCCGATTCGCTTCATCTGGTCTATCCACGCCGCGGGGTAGGTGCCGGCCCGTTCGACGTCGCGCACGGTCGGTTTGACGTCGCGGTCGACGAAGGCGCGGACCGTTCGGACGAGCAGGGTCTCTTCGTCGGTGAGCGTCATCGTTACCGCCATATTGACACACGGCCGTGGGCTGTCAGCATGGTCAGCTGTGACAACGCCCGGCCCCGTCGGCGATGTGGAAACCGAATCCGGCGGACCTTTCTTCGATCAGCTCGCCCTCGGCCAGGTCTTCGACGCGGCCCCGTCGATGACGCTGACCTCCGGCATCGCCGCGGCCCATCAGGCGATCATCGGGGACCGCCTGCGGCTGGCTCTGGACGGCGAACTCGCGCACGCGGTGACCGGGTTTCCCGAGTTGATGGCCCATCCGGCGCTGGTCTGCGACGTGGCGATCGGCCAGTCCACCGTCGCCACCCAGCGGGTGAAGGCCAACCTGTTCTATCGCGGGCTGATTTTTCACCGGTACCCGACGATCGGGGACACCCTGTTCACCCGGACCGAGGTGGTCGGCCTCAAACAGAACAGCGCCAGGCCCGGCCGCGTATCGACCGGGCTGGCGGCGCTGCGGATGACGACCACCGACCAGGTGGGCCGGCTGGTGCTGGACTTCTACCGCTGCGCGATGTTGCCCCTGAGCCCCGGGGCCGGACCGACCGGCCATGCCGATGACCTGGGTCGGATCGGCGTCGGACCGGCTGTCGCCGTCGACCCGATCCGGGATTGGGACGCTGCGGCGTTCCGCGGCCGGGTGTCCGGGCCGCACTTCGATCCCGGGCTGGCCGGGGCGGTGCTGCGCAGCACCGGTGACATCGTCAGTTCCGCACCCGACCTGGCCCGGCTGACGCTCAATATCGCTGCGGTCCATCATGATGCGCGCACCGGGGGGTCGGCCCGGCGGTCCCGCCTGGTGTACGGCGGGCACACCATCGGCCTGGCGCTCGGACAGGCCACCCGGCTGTTGCCCAACCTGGTGACCGTGCTGGGCTGGCAGTCCTGTGACCACACCGCACCGGTGTACGAGGGCGATACCCTCCGCAGTGAACTGCACGTCGAGTCGGTGCGGGAACTGCCCGGTGATCGGGGCGGTGTGCTGAGCCTGCGATCGGTGGTCTCCGCGGCCGATGGCGACGGGCCCGACCGCGCCGTCCTGGACTGGCGCTTCACCGCGCTGATGTTCTAGCTGGTGTGCCCGGACGGTAGCCTCGACCGAGACCGAAAGGACCGTGCGAGCCGGATGACGATCGACAATCCCGTGGTCGAGACGGTATGTGGCCCCGTTCGGGGCACCGATGACGGTGCGGCGATGGCCTGGAAGGGCCTGCGATACGCCGCCCCGCCATCGGGTGCGTTGCGCTTCCGCGCCCCGCAACCGCCGCAGCCCTGGACCGAACCCGCCGATGCGGCCGACTTCGGGACCGTTTGCCCGCAACCGCCGGTACCGAATTTCCCGATGAACCTCGGCGCCCGGCCCGGCGAGGACTGCCTGCGACTCAATGTCTGGGCTCGATCAGGGACCGCGCCCGGTGACGCCAAACCCGTCATGGTGTGGATACACGGCGGCGCCTACGTCCTGGGTTCGGGCAGTCAGCCTTATTACAACGGCCGCCGACTGGCGCACAGCGGCGACGTGGTCGTTGTCACCCTCAATTACCGGCTCGGGGCCTTCGGTTTCCTCGATGTGCCGGGTTTCGACTCGAACGTCGGCCTGCGGGATGTGCTCGCGGCGCTGCGCTGGGTGCGCGAGAACATCGCCGCCTTCGGGGGGGATCCCGACCGGGTGACCGTGTTCGGCGAGTCCGCGGGCGCCGGGATCGTCACCACGCTGCTGGCCGTCCCCGCGGCCCGCGGGCTGTTCGCCGGGGCGATCGCGCAAAGCTCCCCGGCGACCTCGGTCTATGACCGTGGCCGCGCGGAACTGGTCACCGCGGAGGTTCTGGACTTTCTGGAAATCCGCTCCGGTGAGGAGCACCGGCTGGCCGAGGTGCCGGTGCCCGCTCTGATCGCGGCCACCAAGAAGGTTTTCGACGAGGTGCCGGTGCGCAATCCCGGCACGCTGGCCTTCGTGCCCATCGTCGACGGCGACGTCTTACCGGACTACCCGGTGACCCAGGCCCGCCGGGGCAAGACCCATCCGGTGCCGCTGATCATCGGCACCAACAAAAACGAGGCCGCACTGTTCCGCTTGATGCGTTCACCGCTGATGCCGTACACCCCGCGCGCGATCACCTCGATGTTCGATCAGATCGCCGGTGAACAACCCGATCTGCAGCTGCCGACCGAGGAGAAGCTGGGTTCGGCATACGGCGAAAAGAAGAGCACCGCCCGCGGGGTCAGCATTGCCAGCGATGTCGGATTCCGGATGCCCTCGGTGTGGCTGGCGGAGGGCCACAATGCGGTGGCGCCGGTGTACCTGTACCGGTTCGACTACGCCTCGCCGGTGATGAAGCTGCTGCTGGTCGGTGCCGCCCACGCCACTGAGCTGCCCTATGTGTGGGGCACCCTGGGCGTTCCGCAGGATATGACCCTGAAGCTGGGCGGCGCCAAGACTGCCAAGGCGGTCTCGAAACGCATCCGCAGCCGCTGGGTCAACTTCGCCGCCACCACCAAGCCGGCCGGTCTGCCCGGAGAACCGGAGTGGACCCCGTACCAGGACAGCGACCGTGCCTGCCTGATCATCGATCAGCGTGACCGGATCGTCCACGATGTGGATGCCGAGATCAGGAAGGCGTGGGGCGCCGACCCGGTGCACCTGCGCTGATCTACCGGTCCTTCTGGAGGCAATGCCCGTTGAAGACCTCACTCCGAAGATTGAGGACACTTCTTGCATGTCGACACTGATTTGGACATCGTGATCGCGCCTACCGGTCATTCCGCTCGCCGGTGCTTGAACAGGTGCGCGGAGTGGGGTTTGTAGACATATGAGACGACGCTTTGCCTACCGTTCCTGGTGCCGAGCAGAACTCACGACTGCCAAGTAATCAGGAACGGTTCGACCCCGACGGTAGGTCCCGGAACGGCGTGTCCCGGTACGGTTCGGGTTCCCGCGGCAGGCCCAGCACCCGTTCGCCGACGATATTTCGCTGAATCTGGTCGGTGCCGCCGCCGATCGAGGTGAAGTAGGCGTTGAGCGTCCGGAAGGTGACGGCGTCACCGACCGGATTATCCGGGCCGGCCAGCATCGACTCCGGTCCGACGATCTCGGTCTGCACCCGTGCCGTCTCGTGCAGGATTCGGGACATGGCGATCTTGCCGAGCGACAGTAGGGTGGCTGCCTCCGTGCGATCGCGGGTGGCCTTGGCGCGCTGGGTGTTCCAGCGGTTCACCGCCGTGTAGCCATCGACCACCCCGATCTCTTGCCGGATGTGGGAGTCGGTCAGCCTGCCCGCGGCTCGGGCCATCCCGATAAGGCTGTCGGCGTCCGGTTTGAGATCGCGACTGGACCTGGTGGTGCGGGCCAGGTCGCCCATCAGGCGGCGTTCGTAGGCCAGTGCCAGTTGCAGCACCGGCCAGCCGCCCCCGGGTTCGCCGACCAGGTTGGCGTGCGGAACCCGGGCATCGGTGATGAATACCTCGTTGAACTCCGACTCGCCGGTGATTTGGTGGATCGGACGGATTTGGACCCCGCTTTGATGCATCGGGAAGATGAAAAAACTGATGCCGGCGTGTTTGGGGACATTCCAATCGGTCCGGGCCACCAATAACCCGTAGTCGGCGGTCTTGGCGAACGATGTCCACACCTTCTGCCCGTTGACCACCCAGTCGTCGCCGTCGCGGTCGGCCCGGGTGCGCAGACCGGCCAGGTCCGAGCCCGCGCCGGGCTCGCTGTAGAGCAGACACCACCGGGTCTCGCCCCGGACCGAGGGTGGGATCAGCCGATGTTTCTGCTCGTCGGTGCCGAGATCGTGAATGGTGCACGCGAGCAGATCCGAGCGGTCCTGACCGGTGCCCCGCGCGCCGACGGCGGCGAACTCGGCGGCAACGATCCGGGATTGCTGGTCGGTGAGCCGGCGGCCGCCCCACTGCGGCTCCCAACCGGGTGCCGACCAACCGGCGTCGAAAACCCGACGTGCCCACGCCGCCCGGGCGAGGTGCGGATCCCAGTTGTCGGCCAGCCACCGGCGAACCTCGCTGCGAACCTCGTCGTCGGTCCCGGTCATGCTCTCTCCTCCCGAAGGCGTATGTAGCGCTCCCGGAACCAGGCCGGGTCACCGAGGATCTGGGCGTCGCAGCGCGCGCGGCGCAGGTACAGGTGGGCGGGGTGATCCCAGGTGAAGCCGATCCCGCCGTGGACCTGGATACAGGTTGCCGCCGCGAACACATAGGCACCGGAGCAGTACGCCTGCGCCAGCGCCAGATCGAGGGAGCGGTCCGGATCGCCGGAGTCGAACGCGGCCGCGATATGGCGGGCTGCGGACACCGCCGACTCGGACTCCAGGAGCATGTCGACACACATGTGCTTGACCGCCTGGAAGCTGCCGATCGCCCGGCCGAACTGGTAGCGGGTACGCGCGTAGTCGGTCGCCATCTCGGTGACGCGGCGTGCGCCGCCGGCCTGTTCGGCGATCAGAGCCACCGCCGTACGTTCCAGTGCCGCTTCGGTTGCGGCCGCGCCGCTGCCCGGATCTCCGATCAGACGTGCCGGGGTATCGGTCAGGGTGAGCCGGCCCAGTCGGCGAGTCTGGTCCACGGTAGTCAGCGGCGCTACCGACAGGCCGGGGGTGCCGCGTTCCACGGCGAAAATCCCTGCCCCGGAATCGGACTGGGCCAGCACGTAGAACCGTTCGGCGGATGCGGTACCGATGACGTAGGTCTTCTCACCGGTGAGCAGCCACCGGGTGCCGTCATAGCCGGCGGTCGTGTCGGGGTACTCCGGTGGCCGGGCCGGCCCGGTTTCGGCGAAGGCCACGGCCGCAATCAACTCGCCCTCCGCGATACGGGGCAGCGTCTCGGCGCATTCGGCGGTATCGCCGAGGGCGAGAAGCAGATGCGGCACGAGCACGGCGGTGGACAGGTACGGGCCCGGCATCAGCGCGCGGCCCATCTGCTCGCCGACCACGGCCAGTTCGGCCGCACCGGCGCCGGCCCCGCCGAACTGTTCCGGGATGGTCAGGCCGAGTAAGCCCATCCTCGCAAGGTCGGCCCAGAGGTCGGGATCGTGACCGGTCGTCCCGGTCATCAGCCGGCGCACGTGGGACTCCGCGACGCGTTTGGCCATCAGATCGGCGACCGCGGCGCGCAGTTCGGTCTGCTCGGGACTCAGTGCTAGTGACATCGCTGATCAGCGATCCAGTGCCCGGCGCAGGCTTGTGCACTGGCTGTCGAAATACGCCTGGGAGATCAGCGCGTTCGGGGCGATCTTGTCGAAGCCGTGGAATGCCCCGGGTGTCTCGTGCACATCGCATTCGACGCCGGCGGCGACCAGACGCTCCGCGTAGGTCAGGGCCTCGCGGTGGAGCAGGTCCAGCGTGCCGACCCCGAGCCATGCCGGTGGTAGCCCGGCGAGATCGTCGCGGCGGGCCGGCACCGCCTCCGCCGGGTCGGCGCCGCCGAGATAGCAGCTCCAGCCGATCCGGTTGCTGGCGGTGTTCCACAGCCGGGACCCGGGGACATCCAACACCGGATCGGTGCTGCGGTCGTCCAACATGGGATAGGACAGAATTTGCACCACCGGGGTGATCTCGCCGCGGTCGCGGGCCAGGAAAGCCAGAGCGGCGGTCAGGCCGCCACCGGCGCTGGCCCCGGCGATCGCGATCCGGTCGGCGTCCACCCCGGGCAGGCCTGCCAGCCACGTCAGCGCGCGGTAGCAGTCCTCCACCGGTGTCGGATAGGGATGCTCGGGGGCCAGCCGATAGTCCACCGCCGCCACCACGATGCCCAGTCTGTCGGCGAAGGCCCGGCAGATGTCATCGTCCTGGGCCGGGCCGCCGAGAACGTAGCCCCCGCCGTGAATCCACAGCAGTGCCGGGACCGCACCGCCGGCCCCGGCCGGCCGAAACAGTCGCACCCCCACCCCGGAGGGCAGGATCAGCGCCTCGGCTTGGTAATTCCCGGGCCGGCCCGCATCCGGCAGTCGCTTCAGCAGTGGAATCGTCCACCGATAGACGACCTGACGGGGAATGAACCGGGCGACCCGTTTCAGCTCGGGGTGGATGTCCGCGTTGGGCACGAGACCCAGTATGGATGAATCGGTCCGGCGCGGACGCCGTTGAGCGGACCACGCCGATACTTCGCGGGACGTTCCCGGTGGGTGATTCACCACACGTCGCCGTCGCGCCAGTCGCAGGCCAGACCCGCACTCGGGTCCAGTTCCACCCCGATCGGCAGGACGAAAACCGATCCGTCATCGTCCGGGGTGCGGATCAGACCGACGGGGGTCAGTGCTGAGGTCGGTCCCTGCCAGCAGAGCCAGCCGCGCGGGCGGTACAGCCGGCGGCCCGCTGCCGAGGCGCTCAGTGCGCCGATCCGGTAGGCGCCGCTGATCACCTGCTCGACGGCATCCATCACGGCGCTGCCCAGTCCTTGGCCGCGCCAGCCATCTTTGACCGCAACGCCTTCGACGTATCCGCAGCGCAGTGCCGTCCCGGCGTAGAGCAGCCGGCGCTGGACCACTGCGGCGTGGGCGATCAGCGTGCCATGCTGAACGATAAGGGCGTGCATCCCGCCCAGAGTGTGTTCCCAGTCGGCTTCGGTGAACTCCCCGCCGTGGGCCTCGACGAGTAGCCGCTGGGCGTTCTCGAGGGTCTCGCCGTCGAGGTCGCTGGTGTGGACCAGCCGCGCGGTATGAACCTGCCGGGACGAAGGAGAAGACGAAGGTGATGTCACCCCTCCAGCATTACCAGCCGGACGGCTCCGCTGCGGCGGTACGGGGCCGGCCCCAGTACAGCCGGAGTCGCTGACCCGGCCGCGCCTGGGCCAGGGTGTCGGTGCCGGAGTCGGCAAGCACACCGATGACCGGGTAGCCCCCGGTGACCGGGTGATCCGGGCCGAGGATGACCGGCCGGCCGTCGGGCGGAACCTGGATGGCGCCGCGGATGGTGCCCTCGCTTGGCAACTGGCGCTGCGGCCACCGCATCCGCAGCGGCGGCCCGGCGAGCCGGATGCCCACTCGGTCGCTGCGTTCGGAGATCACCCAGTGGGTGTCGACCAGGGTGTCCGGGTTGGTGAACCATTCGTCCCGCGGACCCGGCAACACCGGCAGATCAACCGGTTCTGCACCGATCGTGGCCACCGGTGCCTGGTCCAGTTCGGGAAAGCCGTCCGCGGGTCGCCCGACTGGAACGGTATCGCCGGCGTGCAGTGGTGCAGGCCCGATACCGGACAGGGTGTCGTGGCTCCGCGAGCCCAGCACGGCGGGCACGTCGACACCGCCGCGCAGGCCCAAGTAGCTGCGCAGTCCGGCGGCCGGTGCGCCCATCGAGATGACCTGTCCGGGTCCGACACAGTGAATGCTGTTGAGGCCAAACGGAATCCCGTCGACCGCCGGTTCGGCATCGGCACCGGTGACAGTGAGCCAGAGCGGACCACCGTGGACGCGGGCGCAGAACCCGCCCAGGGTGATCTCAACGGTCGCGCATCTCGCAGGGTTGGCAACCAGGCGGTTGGCCAGGCTGTGCGAGCGGCGGTCCGCGGCCCCGGAGTGGGTGACTCCGATATGGGCCAGCCCCGGGCGCCCGAGATCCTGCACCAGGGCCAGTGGCCCGGTGCGCAGCACCTCCAGGGTGATCACGGTGCGCAGCACCTCAGGGTCATCACGGTGCGCAGCACCCCGGGGTCATCACAGCGCGCCTACGGACCGGAACCGCACCCGCATACCGGGGGTGAGCAGAGCGGGCTGCGGCCGGTGGAGGTCCCAGAGCACCGCGTCGGTGCGCCCGATCAGCTGCCACCCGCCCGGTGATTCGCGCGGGTAGATCCCGCTGAACTCCCCGGCCAGACCCACCGATCCGGCCGGCACCCGGGTGCGGGGTTGACGTCGGCGTGGGACCACCAGACGGGAGTCGCCACCGACCAGGTAGCCGAAACCCGGCGCGAAACCGCCGAATCCGACCCGCCACGGCGTGCCGGTGTGTGCTTCGACGACCTCGCTGACCCGCATCCGCAGCCGGTCCGCCACCTCATGGAGATCCGCGCCGTCGTAGACGACGTCGATGGTGACCTCGATCCGGCCGGTCTCGGTCGATCCGTCCGGGTGGGCCGGTTCCAGCCCGGCCAGACCGGCCCGGGCCGAAACCAGATCGGCCGGGTCGCCGACGGTCACCAGCACCGTGCGCGCCCCGGGAACGATATCGACAACAGCCGGTGGGGGAGTCGCCCGCAGCGCCCCGGTCAGCGCGAGGACCTCCGCGGTGGAGCCGCACTCGACCAACAGCGCCCGGTCGCCGTAGTCGTGGATGGTGCGCTCGCCCATCAGGTCAGCGGTATGTAGGTGGGTTCGTGGCGTTTGACGTAGCCGATCACGCGGTAGGTGACCGGCAGCAGGATCGCCTCGACGGCGGTCTTGTAGAACCAGCCCAGCGCGACATAGGTGGCGAAATCGCCGAAGGTGCTGATACCGATGGCCCCCGCGGCGATGGCACCGAAAACCAGGGTGTCGCCGAGTTGGCCGGCGAAGGTCGAGCCGACCAGCCGGGCCCACAGGTGTCTCTCCCGGGTGCGCTCCTTGAGCTTGACGACCGCCCAGGCGTTGATGGTCTGTCCGACGATGAAACCGGCCATTCCCGCGATGATCAGTTGGGTGTAGGCGCCGACGACATTGGCCAGGTGTTCCTGATTGGGGTAGAAGTCCGCGGCCGGCAGGTAGACCGTCACCCAGAAAGCCAGTGCGGCAAGACCGTTCATCGCGAAACCGAGAAGGATCGCCCGCCGGGCGGCCCGAAAGCCATAGACCTCGGCGAGGACATCCCCGATGACATAGGTCAGCGGGAAGACGATGAACCCACCGTCGGTGATGATCGGGCCGAACTCCACGCCCTTGGTGGCGGCGATATTGGAGATGATCACCAGCGAGGTGAAGACCGCCACCAGGACGGGGTAGTAGGCGCTGCCGACTCGTGCGAACCCGGGCGTGTCTGGTTCGCAGGTGTCGACGTCGGTGGTCATGACGACAATCCAAGCATGTCCTCGCCGACCGGCCCGGCGGCCGTCACCGCTCCGGCGGATCGTCGCGTTACCAGGCCGGTTCGGTAAGAGAAGTCTAGGGTGAGCGAGGTGACTGACGTTGCCCGGCGCCCGGACGAATCCGGGACCCGCAGCCGGTTCGGCCATCCGATTGGCCTGGTGAATCTCTTCGGCGTCGAACTGTGGGAGCGGTTCTCCTTCTACGGGATGCTGACCATCCTCGGGTACTACCTGTACTACTCGGCCACCGACGGCGGTCTGGGTCTGCCCAGGGCCACCGCCACCGGAATCGTCGGCGCCTACGGTGGTTTCGTCTACCTGTCCACCGTGCTGGGCGGCTGGGTGGCCGACCGCGTGCTCGGGATGGAGCGCACTGTCTTCTACGGCGGGGTCGTGGTGATGCTCGGCCACATCTCGCTGGCGATCCTGCCCGGGCTTACCGGTGTGGCGGTCGGACTGGTGCTCATCGCACTGGGGGCCGGTGCTCTCAAGGCCAACGCCTCCTCTCTGCTGGGCACCCTTTACAACCGGGGCGATCCTCGGCGGGACGGCGGGTTCACGCTGTTCTATCTCGGTATCAATCTGGGCGCGTTCAGTGGTCCCCTGATCACCGGTCTGCTGCAGACCCGATTCGGTTTCCACTACGGCTTCGGGGCAGCAGCTATCGGCATGGCCCTGGGTCTGACCCAGTATGTGGTGTTCCGCCGCAACCTGGGCACGCACGGTCGCACGGTGCCGCACCCCTTGTCCCGCCAGGCCTTCTGGCGGGCGGCGACGGTGGCGGCGTTGGTGCTGGGGGTCATCGGCGCCGGGTTCGCCTCCGGGTTGATCGGCCTGGCCAACCTGTCTCAGGTGACCACGTTGCTGATCGTGCTGGCATCGGTGGCCTACTTCGCCACCATGCTGACCAGCGAGCGGGTCAGCGCGCCGGAGCGCACCCGGGTGCGTGCCTTCATCCCGCTTTTCATTGCCAACGCCGTGTTCTGGTCGCTGTTCCAGCAGATCTTCACCGTGCTCGCGATCTACTCCGATGAGCGGATGAACTGGTCGATATTCGGTTGGACGGCCCCGTCGAGCTGGATCGGGTCGATCGAGCCGGTGTGGATCATCCTGTTGTCGCCGGTCTTCGCGGTGATGTGGACCAAACTCGGCCGTACCGCTCCGACCACCCCCCGCAAGTTCGCCTACGGTGTCATCGGGATGGGTCTGGCCTTCCTGCTGTTCCTCCCGATGGCCGGTACATCCGGCCGTTCGGTGCCGGCCTTGGCGGTGATGGCGATTATGGCCGTCTTCGCGGTGTCGGAACTTCTGCTATCCCCGATCGGGCTGTCGGTCACCACCCAGCTGGCGCCCGATGCCTTCCGCTCCCAGATGATGGCGCTGTACTTCTTCTCGGTAGGTCTCGGCACGGCGATGTCGGGGGTGCTGGCGCGCTACTACGATCCCGCGCACGAGTTCGCCTACTTCGGGCTCGTCGGGTCCGCCGCTATCCTGGTCGGTCTGGTGGTGTGGGCGCTGGCCCCGCGGATCAGCCGGCTGATGGACGGTGTGCACTGACACCATCGGGTGCCGGCGCCGCTCGGTCAGCGTCGCCGGAACCAGCCGCGCTTGCCGGATCGCTCGAGCAGATCGGGGGCCAGTTCGCCAAGGGCGGCCTCGACCTCCCCGATACTCGGGTTGACCAGGGATCGTTGCCCGACGAATACCGTCGGGACCGTCTCGTCGCCGCCCGTTGCCGTGCGAACCCGCTGGGCTGCGTCGGGGTGCTCCCAGATGTTCACCGGCATGATCGGGATGCCGCGCCGTCGTAATCGCCGGCGCAGGGCGATGCAGAACGGGCAGCCGGGTCGCCAGTAGAACTCGACCTCGGTGATCGGCTCGGCGGTCACGTCCGTGCCTGCCCGCCGCGCAGATAAACCGTCGTGGTGTGGGTGAAGAACTCCCGCGCGGCCGTGCCCTGCTCCTTGGGTCCCAGGCTGCTCTTCCGGGCGCCGCCGAACGGTACGTGCGGGTCGGCCCCGGCCGATTCGGAATTGATGTGCAGGACGCCCACATCGATCTGCGCGACCGCCTGCATCGCCCGGGTGAGATCCTGGGTGAATATCGCCGCTGACAGCCCGAACTCGCTGTTGTTGGCCATGGCAAAGGCCTCCTCGGTATCACGGGCCCGCCGGACGGCCAGTACCGGTCCGAACAGTTCATGGACCCAAAGATCCTCCGGCCCAGACAGTTCGACGATGGTCGGTGTCACGAAGTGGCCCCGCGCCAGTGGGCCGTCGCAGGAGCCGCCACCGCACAGCACCGCCGCGCCCTGCTCGCAGGCGGTGTCGATACCGGTGGCGATCTCTGTCCGGGCGGCCGCGCTGATCACCGGGCCCATCTGGGTCTGCTCATCGACCGGGTCGCCGACGGCGAGGTGATCGGCCCGCGCGACCAACGTCTCCAGAAAGCGGTCGGCGATACCTTCGGTGAGCACTAATCGTGAAGTGGCAGTGCACTTCTGGCCGGTGGAACGGAAAGCGCCCAACAGCACCTGGTCGACGGCGAGATCGAAATCCGCGTCGTCGAGAACGACTGCGGCGTTCTTACCGCCCATTTCGGCCTGCACCGGCACTCCCCGGGCGGCGGCGGCCGCGGCGATCCGCCGTCCCACCGCAGTGGACCCGGTGAAGGTGAGGGCATCGATACCCGCGTGGTTGGTCAGCGCGTCGCCGATCGCGGGCGGGCCTGTGACAAGGTTGAGCACTCCGGGCGGTAGTCCGGCCTCGTCGAACGCCTGGGCCAGCCGTGCGGCCAGCAGTGGTGTGGTGCTGGCGGGTTTCCAGACCACGGTGTTGCCGTGGACCAGTGCCGGTGCGGCCTTCCACGCCGGAATCGCGATCGGGAAATTGAACGGGGTGATGACGCCGATGACGCCAACCGGTTTGCGGGTGACCAGTATTTGTTCTCCGGCCCGGGGCGAGGCGAAGATCTCCCCGGTTGAACGGTCTCCCTCGGCGCCGTGGTAGCGCAGGATCTGCGCGGCCCGGCGCACCTCGGCGACACCCTCGGCGCGGGTCTTACCCTCCTCGACGGTGAGTTCCCGGCCCCAGTCCATGGCATTGCGCTCGATGACGGCGGCGGCGGCACTCAGCACCGCACCACGCTGATGGATCGGCGTGGCCGACCAGGACGGCAGCGCCTGCGTGGCGGCATCGACGGCGTTGTCTAGATCGGTGACAGTGGCGGAGTTACCCTCGGCGACAACGGTATCCGGGTGTGTGGGGCTGAAACTCCGCAGGGGGCCGCCGCCGCCGGCAACCCATCGCCCGCCGATGAGGTGGCGCAGCGTCGCCGTTCCCATGTCAGCGGAAAGCGGCATGCCCGGTCAGGGCCCTGCCGATGGACAACAGGTGCATCTCCGAGGTGCCCTCGTAGGTGAGCACCGATTCCAGGTTGTTGGCATGCCGCAGCGGTGAGTACTCCAGCGTGATACCGCTGCCGCCCAGCAGGGTCCGGCACTCCCGGGCGATACCCAGTGCCTCCCGCACGTTGTTCAGCTTGCCCAGGCTGACCTGTTCGGGCCGGACCCCGTCAGCGTCCTTGATCCGGCCCAGTTGGAGAGCCAACAGCACACCCTTGCCGAGCTCGAGTGTCATGTTGGCCAGCTTCTCCTGGCTCAGCTGGAAGCTCGAGAGCGGCCGGCCGAACACGTCCCGGTCCGCGGTGTAGGCCAGGGTGGTCTCCAGGCAGTCCCGGGCCGCGCCCATGGCGCCGAAGACGATACCGAACCGGGCTTCGTTGAGACAGGACAGCGGGGCTGTGAGACCGGTGGCGTGCGGCAGCTGCGCCGAGGCGGGCAGCCGTACGTTGTCCAGTACCAATTCCGAGGTGACCGAGGCCCGCAGCGACAGTTTCCGGTGAATGATGTTGGCTTCGAAGCCAGGTGTGTCGGTGGGGACCAGGAAGCCGCGGATCCCGTCATCGGTCTGCGCCCACACGGTCGCGACGTCGGCGAGGTTGCCGTTGGTGATCCACATCTTGGTGCCGTTGATCACCCAGTCCGAGCTGTCCCCGGGGCCGGAGCGCCGGGCCCGGGTGCGCATCCCGGCGGGGTTGGAGCCGAAGTCGGACTCGGTCAGGCCGAAGCAGCCGATGGCTTCGCCGGTGGCCAACCGGGGCAGCCACTGCTGTTTCTGTTCCTCCGATCCGTAGCGGTGGATCGAAAACATCGATAGCGATCCCTGGACCGAGGCGAAGCTTCGGAATCCGCTGTCCCCGGCTTCGAGTTCCATACAGGCCAGCCCGTAGCTGACGGCGTTGGTCCCGGCGCAGCCGTAACCGGTCAGGTGCATGCCCAGCAGGCCGAGGCCGCCGAACTCCCGGGCGAGTTCCCTCGGCAGGGTGGCCGACTCGAACCAGTCGGCGATATGCGGACGCAGCCGGGTGTCGACGAACCGGCGGACGGTGGCGGCGATATCGCGTTCGTCGGCATCGAGCAACCGGTCGATGCCGAACAGTTCGAGCGGGGTGGAGGTGTCTCTCCGCGACGGGATTTTCTGTTCGCCGGTCCCGGCCGGGACGGTCCCCGCCGCGGTGGTGCTCTCTGAGATGGTCATAATTCTGCACTCCAGTTCCCGCCGTCAAAACCGCGACCGGGCTTATCCGGCGTCGGGCTCATCATTGATGAGCTTCTTGGCGAGGGTCGACAGCCGCGGGTCATGGCGACCCGGTACGTCGATGTTGATAACCCGGCGACCGGGGTCCCCGGCCACCCGCAGCAATCCTTGGAACCTGGGCCGGATACCCGCCTCGTCCAGTCGGGTCATCCAGGTCACCGACGGGTCGCGCCAGAGGAAACCGCTGGCGAGCCGTAATTCGAGGGCGCTGCGCTGGGTGGCCAGCCACCCCACCTGCTGCTCCTCGATATAGGCGGCGATTCCATGCGGGTCCGAATCTCTGGGCTGCAACCGGAGGGTCACCTCGACCGGCCCCAGCGGCAAAGATTCCACCGCTGTTTCGAAGGCGGAGGTTCCGGCGATGGTGCGCGTCCACGTGCCGGGCACGTCAACCACTCGGTAGTCTTCCCGGGGCTCCCGCGGGGCCTTGGGTGTGTTCAGGAACCAGTCCCAGATCGCCATGTTCCGACCTTACGGGAGACGCGCCGTCCATCGGAGCCAACCTGGCGATTGATCCCGTGGACTGTTCACTGCAGCAGGTAGATCGCGACGCACATCACCAGCATCAGGAAAGCCGGCACGAACTTTGTGGGGGAGTCCTTGGCCTTGGCGTGCATCGCCAGTGCCCCGACCATCAGCACCGAGACGATCAGCGCCGGCGGCCGGATGAGCGCGGGGACCCAGATTCCGGCGATGAGGAGCAGTGCCGAACCGATCTTGAGGGCGCCCACCAGGTAGAAAGTCCACTCGGGAAGTCCGTAGGTGGCGAACTCCTCTTTGAGGGACTGGGCCGCGCCGCCCCGGTATGCCGTCGCGGTGCGCGCCCGCACCAGCCAGACGTTGAGTAGCCCCAACGCGACGATGACTTGGAGGGTGGTGGAAACTACGAAAGATGACATTCTGTGCCTTCACTGCCGTGTAGGGCTGGTCAGAGGATAAAGCCGATCGGATCACTACATCATGAACTTGCTCTACGAGGCGTGCAAAGTCCTGTCGATTGTGTTGTTTCTGTATTACGGACTGGCTGTTCTGCTCTCCGACGCGATGGTCGCCGAGTTCGAACGGTTCGGACTGTTGCAGTTCCGGAAACCCACCGGGGTTCTCGAGTTGCTCGGGGCGCTGGGTCTGGTCCTCGGCTACTTCCTGCCCTACCTCACGGTGGCGGCCGCCGGGGGCCTGACCCTACTGATGGCCGCGGGCGTCATTGTCCGTCTGCGGTGCCGAGACTCGTTGGTGGCGGCTTTGCCGGCCTTCGTGATGCTGGTCATGAATCTCTACATCGTCGTCTACGCGATTGGCATCCTGAGCCCGGGACGATAGGAGTCGCGGTCTGATCAGTGCGGGTGTGATGACCCCCGCGAGGCGTACGGCCACGGGTTATTCCGTTCCGGAACCGACTGGGCCCGGGTCTCCTTGAGGCGCATCCGCAGGTGCTGCCTCAGATCGTGCAGGGCGGGATCCTCCCAACGGTTATCAGCCTCGACCGGGTCGACGGTCAGGTCGTACAACTCCCATTGATCATCCAGCGGGCTGGTGCGGTAGGTGTCGCCGCCCGGGCCGTTGGCCGCGAGGTGTCGCACCCCTGGCTCGGTCCACGTCGAGGGGTCGTCGAAGCTGCGCACCAGCTTCCACAGGTGCCCGGCACCGCCGGGCGCGGTGTCCTCGGCGATCCGTGCGACCAGTCCCTCGAAATTCGCCGCAGTGTGTGCCGGAATCCTGATTTGCAGTGGCGCGGGTGGATTGGTGGTCTGTCTGAGCTGGCGACCCAACCCCGAGGCGCCGGAGTCTCCTTCGAGCATATTGTCGCGGGTCATGAGATAGACCGTGCGGTCCGTCTCGGCCGGGGCCCCGTCGACGATCTGCATCAGGTTACGTCCGGGCAGTGGATGCACCTCCGAGAAGGACTCTCGCAAGGTTTCCGCGACTCCGTCGACGTCGACTCCCGCGGCGCCCAGCAGCGTGGGCACCAGATCCACATGCGAGGTCGGAGCATCCACCACCCGCGGTTCGGTGGCGCCCCGCCCGACCCGCGCAATGGTGAACGGCACCCGGGTGGCCTCGTCATAGAGGTTGAACCATTTCTGGTGCAGCCCGCCGTGGGCGCCGAGGAGGTCGCCGTGGTCGGCGGTGCGGACCAGCACGGTGTCGTCATTGCCCGCGCTGACGGCGCGCCGCACTCGGTCGATCGGACCGTCGACCTCAGCGTGCAGTCGGTAGTAGAGGTCGCGGTAGCGCTGATCGAAGCGGTCATAGACCTGCTGGATCGCCGCGGCCGGGCCGTAGCCGGAGTAGTAGGACTCCCGGAAGGCGATCTGTGCGGCGGGTTTGGTCCGCAGATCCTCCTCGGCGGTGGGTGCGGCCGGCACATGCGGCGGGTCCAGGGGTGAGGAGGTGAGTGGGCTGCGCAGCGCCCAGGTAGGAAACAGCACGATATCGTGCGGGTTCACGAAACTGGCGACCAGCAGAAACGGTTTCAGTGCGTCCGGGTCGCCCGCCCGCCGGCGTGCATAACGATCCTCCAACCAGGCCACCACCCGGTCGGCGATCAGTGGATCGCGGCGCAGGCCGCAGTTGGCCATCCCGGCCCCGTGCGGTTCCGGGCCGACCCAACCGGAGAAACCGTAGGGCCCCAGCGGGTCGGCGTCGAGGTACCGCCGGACGGCGGACTCGTCGACCGCACCATCGGCGTCATTGGTGGCCAGGATGTTTCCAGTGGCCGGGTCGGTCAGATCGGCGTGAGAGATATGCCATTTGCCGTCGTAGTGGGTGTCGTAGCCGACCGCACGAAACCAGTTGCCGAGCGTGGGCACCTCACCGGGGCGCAGCCAGCGCATCCGCGAGTCGTCATAGACCTTGCCGATCCCGTCGGTCTGGGTGACCCCGTGCAGATCGGGGTACTGGCCGGTGAAAATGGTCGGCCGACTCGGCACGCAGGCCAGTGAGCCGGTGTAGTGGCGGATGAAGCTGACGCCGTGTTCATCGAACCAGCGCTGACCGGCTAACGTGCGCCGCCGCCAGTCCAGGACAGCGGGAGCCTCATACGGCGGGATCGCACGTTCCTCGTCGGTCATGACGATCACGATGTCGGGACGGTCAGTCACGTTGTCCTCTCCGCTTTCTTCGCCAGGCCGGTAAGCATGGTGTCGGACTGGCGGGCCATCACCCGGCACACCAGATATTCGGCGATCCGTGCCAGTGGATTGTCGCCCACCTCCACTGTGCTGGTCAGCGTCACACTGGTCCCGCCCAACGTGGTGGCGGTCAGGCTCCACCGGTTGGCGACCCGGCGCAGTCGCTGGGGGAGGCCCTCGATGTCATAGGCCAGCATCGTCGGGGCTGCGTACTCGGTGATCTTCTCCACCAGGGCGTTGCGGCCGACCTGCACCCGGCGGGACATGCCGAGGGCGCCGTCTGGCGCGCGCTCAAGGATGCACGAGTGGTCGACGTTCTTCGCCCATGCGCTGATGGCCCCGAAGTCGGCCAGGATGTCCCAAACCGTCTGCACGGGCGCCGCCACGGTGCGCGTCCGGCTCACAGTTGTCACAAGCCCAGCATAGGGTCAGCGCCCGGAGCGTGAATCCGCTCGCTAGTTCCGGTGTAGGGGGCTACCGGGGTCACCTAGGCTTGTCCCATGTCTCCCTTCTCGGACCTGCGTGCGCAGGCGTTGGCCAAGGTGGGGCAACTGGCTGAGCGTGGTTCGGCAGAGTTGCACTACCTGCAGAAGATGATCACCTCGGGCGCCTTCGGTTTGGAGCCCCCGCAGAATCTCGCGGCGATGGTGGCCGACATGCGCCGTTGGGGTGAAGTCGGCATGATCCCCGGTCTCAATGCCCGGCGCACACCGCACCGGGCGGCGATCATCGACGACGAGGGGACGATGACCTTCGCCGAACTCAACGACGCGGCCAATGCGGTGGCCAATGGTTTGTTGGCAAAGGGGGTCAGGGGCGGGGACGGCGTCGCCATCCTGGCTCGAAACCACCGCTGGTTCCTGATCGCCAACTATGCCTGTGCGCGGGTCGGCGCCCGCACGATCATGCTCAACACCGAGTTCTCCGGCCCGCAGATCCGCGACGTCTCAGCCCGCGAGGGCGCGAAAGTCATCATCTACGACGATGAGTACACCGAAGCGGTGAAACTCGCCGAGACGCCGCTGGGCAAGCTGCGGGCGCTCGGATCCAATCCGGACGCCACCCAACCCTCGGGCAGCACCGACGAGACACTCGCCGAACTCATGGCCCGTTGCAGTGCCGCGCCCCCGCCCAAGGCCACCAAGCGGTCATCGATCATCATTCTCACCAGCGGCACCACCGGTACTCCGAAAGGGGCGAACCGGCACGCACCGCCGACGCTCGCCCCGATCGGAGGCGTGTTGTCGCATGTTCCGTTCAAGGCCGGTGAGGTGACCGCGCTGCCGTCGCCGATGTTCCACGCGCTGGGTTATCTGCATGCAACCATCGCGATGACGCTCGGTTCGACGCTGATCCTGCACCGCCGGTTCCAGCCCGCGACCGTTCTCGAGGATGTCTCCAAGCACGGAGTGACGGCCATTGTCGTTGTCCCGGTAATGCTTTCGCGCATGCTCGATTCGCTGGAGGGGATGGAGAACAAGCCGGACCTGTCACCGCTGCGGATCATTTTCGTGTCCGGCTCGCAGCTCGGCGCCGAGTTGGCCACCCGGACCATGAAGGACATCGGACCGGTCGTCTATAACCTCTACGGGTCCACCGAGATCGCCTTCGTCTCGATCGCCCGGCCGCAGGACCTGGCGAAGAACCCGGCCACGGTCGGTCCGCTGATCAGGGGCGTCCGGGTCAAGATCCTTGACGACCACGGCAACGAGCTGCCGAAAGGCCAGGTCGGGCGAATCTTCGTCGGGAACTTCTTCCCGTTCGAGGGCTATACCGGGGGCGGTAACAAGGAAGTCATCGAGGGGCTGATGTCCTCCGGCGATGTCGGCTACTTCGACGATGACGGCCTGCTTTATGTCAGCGGCCGCGATGACGAAATGATCGTCTCCGGCGGGGAGAACGTTTTCCCCGCCGAGGTGGAGGATCTCATCAGCGGGCACCCCGACGTCATCGAGGCCACCGCGCTCGGGGTAGACGATAAGGACTTCGGCCAGCGGCTGCGCGCCTTCGTGGTGCTCAAGGAGGGCGTCGAGACCACCGAGGAGGTCATCAAGGACTACGTCCGCGATCACCTGGCCCGGTACAAGGTTCCGCGCGAAGTCATTTTCATGGCGGAGCTGCCGCGGAACCCGACCGGCAAGATCCTCAAGCGAGAATTGCGCCAGGTCGAGATCCACTGACGCCGCCCGGCCCCCCGGCCCTCCCGGTCGGACTTCTCGCACCGGCCCTCCCGCGAACCGGCCCTCCCGCGAGCAGACACAAACTCGCACGCGTCCGGGCAGATTCGTGCGAGTTTGTGTCTGCTCGCGGACGGGGAATCGACTACGGGTCGCGGGGCAGGCCCAGCAACCGCTCGGCGATGATGTTCAGCTGAACCTCGGAGGTGCCGCCGTATATCGTTGTCGCCCTGCTGGCCAGCAGGAACTCCGCCCATCTGCCCTGTGCTGAATCCTCTTCCCAGACCGCGCCGTCGATGCCGAAAGAGGACACCGCGAACTCCGCGTAGCCCTGACCGGTCCGCATCGACAACAGCTTGGAGATTGCCGCCGACGGCATCGCGTCACCGCCCGCCAATGTCAGCAGCGTCGATCGCATATTCATCAATTTGGCGGCGTGTCCTTCAGCGATCAGCTCGCCGGCCCGGTGATGCCCTACCTGATCGAAGTGGCCCCCACCGACGAACTCCACGAAACGGTCCAGGTTCGGCAGGAACCACGGCTCGCTGCTGCCGATCGAAACACGTTCGGCGGTAAGGGTATTGCGACTGACCTCCCAGCCGCTGTCAACCTCGCCGAGTACCATCTCGTCCGGCACGAACACGTCGTCGATGAAGACCGTGTTGAACAGTGCGTTACCGGTGAGCTCACGCAGCGGCTTTACCTCAACCCCCTCGCTGTCCATATCCAGCAGGAAATAGGTGATGCCCGCATGTTTGGGTGCATCGGGATTGGTTCGGGCCAGCAGGGCCCCCCACTGGGAGAACTGGGCTGCAGTGGTCCAGATCTTCTGGCCGGTGATGCGCCATCCGCCGTCGACCCTGGTCGCCTTGGTGGTCAGGCTGGCCAGGTCCGAGCCGGCGCCCGGTTCGGAAAACAGCTGGCACCAGATCATCTCGCCCCGGAAAGTCGGCGGCAGGAAGCGCTGCTGTTGCTCCGGGGTGCCGTAGGCCACGATCGACGGAATCAACCAGGCGGCGATACCCATATTCGGCCGCTTGACCCGGCCTGCGGCGAACTCCTGGGCGATGATGATCTGTTCCACCGGACCCGCCGCACGGCCCCACGGTTTGGGCAGATGGGGCTGCACCCAGCCGGCCTCGGCGATCGCGGTGTTGCGTTCCTCGCGGGGGATGGCTTTGAGCGCAGCCACTTCGGCGCGGATATGAAGCCGCAGCTTCTCGGTATCGGGATCGAGGTCGATATCCAGCGGTCGCATCCCGCTGGTCGTCGCGGTGTCGAACACCCGCTGGGGATATTCGGTCGACCGGCCGAATGCGGCGACCACACCGAGGGTGTGCCGGTAGTAGACGTTGGTGTCGTGCTCCCAGGTGAAACCGATACCGCCGTGTACCTGGATACAGTCCTGGACGCAGTGTTGAGCGGCGAGGGGGGCAAGGGTGGCGGCGACCGCGGCGGCGAATTCGTAGTGGGTGGCCGCGTTGTCCCAGTCCTTGCCGGAGGCCTCGTCGATGGCCCGGGCGGCGTCCCATACCGCCGCGGTGGCTCGTTCGGTGGTGGCGATCATCTCGGCGCACTTGTGCTTGATCGCCTGGAACTGCCCGATCGGGCGGCCGAACTGCTCGCGGATCTTCGCGTATTCCGAGGCGCTGTCGGTGGCCCAGCGGGCAAGGCCCACTGCTTCGGCCGCCAGCAGGGTGGTGGCGATGGCATCGCCCGTCGCTCGGGACACAGTGGACAGCAGCCGCTCAGCGCCAACCTCGACGCCATTGGCCCGCACATGTGCGACCGGTCGCAGCGGATCGACTGACCGCAGTGGTTCGAACTCCAGTTGTCCGGCGTCGAGCACCGCCCACTGGATACCGCTGTCGATGGCCACCGGCAAGACGAGCACGGACGCCTGCACGGCGGCCGGCACCGAGCGGGCCTCGCCGCGGATCACCACGGTTCCGTTCTGACGGGTGGCGGTCAGGTCGGACTCGAGCGTGAAGGTGGCAATGGTGTCGCCGCCGGCCAACTCGGCCAGCAGCTTGGTTTCCGGGTCATGGGCGGCGATGAGCGCACTGGCGATGGCCGAGGTCACGTAGGGTCCGGGCACGGCGCCGTAGCCGAACTCGGCGATCGCGATGGCCGATTCGAGCAGCCCGAATCCCTGGCCGCCGACCGACTCGGCCAGATGCAGACCGTGCAGGCCCTGCTCTGCGGCTGCGCGCCAGTAGGGTGGCGGGTCCTCGAGCGGGGTTTCCAGCGTCGCGTGCAGGAACTCGGCGGGCGCGATGCGCCGGACGAGCGCCCGAACCGATTCGGCCAGATCCTGGTGCTCCGATGTGATCGCTATGGGCATGTTTCGATCGCCTTGTCCTCAGTCGCCGATTAACCGGTGGGTCGGGACCGAGGGTACTCCCCGGGATTGATCCGTCGGCGTGGCTTCTGGGCGGTCCTCGGGGGTATTGCCGCGGCCCGCTGACCAGCTCATGCGACGAGGGTTTCCACGGTGGCCTCCAGATCGTCAAGCACCGTTCCTGATTACTGAGCAGTAGTGAGTTCTGCTCGGTTGCGGCCCGAACGGTCTTGGCCGCGGGTGGTGCACGCTGTCCGGCGGACCGGCGTGCCTGCTGGGCGTGACGGTGAACCGGAGCGGTTTGCACCACCCTGTGTTCTCGGTGTCCTCACAGGTCTA
>Ga0180436_10000209_pt1 | contig 62653 bp, 49 predicted proteins | sample SS_ome_2_FD_132434 | JGI IMG/M metagenome (GOLD analysis project Ga0180436, IMG submission 132434) | Hypersaline lake sediment archaeal communities from the Salton Sea, California, USA - SS_3_S_2 metaG | ecosystem: Environmental > Aquatic > Non-marine Saline and Alkaline > Hypersaline >...
ATATCCACGACATCCGTACCAACGCCCCTGACCATCACCACCTCCCTCGTCCGCTCCCCATCAGGAGTCCGTCAGGTTCTCTTTGCCGCGAAGCTCATCCACGATGTAGACAAGCTCCGAGATGTCGTCGATCTCGAAGTCGGCGCCTGAGTGTGTGGCCCCGGATGTGTCTCCGTACTTCGCGTAGACGGTCTTGATGCCGACGCCGCTCGCGCCCACCATGTCGCGTGCCGGCCAGTCACCGATCATGATGACTTCGTCCTGGTGCATATCGAGAAGCTCGATGGCCTTCTCGAACGGCGCACGGTCGGGCTTGCGGACCTGCGTATCATCGAATGTAATGACATGGTCGAAGAAGTGCTCGAGCCCAAGGTAGCACAGACGTGACCACGCCTGATAGCGCGGCGCGTCCGACAGCACGACGAGCTTCAGCTGACGCTTCGCCAGAGCGAGCAGCGTCCGCTTCACGTGTGGGTAGAGCACGAGCGTGTACTCGCGGCCGCGGCGATACCCGAGGATGGCGGCCGTGTGGATGCGCGGATCGATCTCACCGAACTCCTCGGTGAGGAAGCGGTCGAAGACACGCTGATCCTCGATCCCCTCGCGGTCGTAGATCTCGAAGAGCTTCCGCTTGGTCTCCTCAGCGGGGAGCAAGAGCCCCGCGTCGATCATCGACTCGATGGCCGCGTCGATGGAGACCTCCTTCATACGCATGAAGTCGGTCAGCGTGTTGTCGAGATCGAAGATCACTGCTCGAAGCATGATGTCATCCTTCGTCTCTGTGTGCGTCCCCGGGCAGGCGAGCACGGGCGAAACCGGGACTTCGCAGTTACACATCCCGACCCAACATCTGAAGCGTCCGGCTCTACTTGGCTGCTTCGTTGACTCTGGAGCCGCGACTGATCTCGCCGTTGTCGATCCTGAGGTGGAATCCACACTCGGGGTTGGAGCACACCCATGCCTTGTACGTAATGGCCGCCCCGTCGCGCCCGTAATCCGACAAGGGGATCAACACACCCTTCTCACACATGCGGCAGGCAGGAAACGAACTGGGCATCTCAACACCTCCCATCCCTCTATCGTCTGATAGCTCCACCCGTGCTCTTCACCTCCCGGGCTGCGTCCGGCTCGCCACGGCGGGCGCCCGAACGGAGTCCTTTTGATTCGCAGTCTACCGCTTCGCGCGCCCGGCTGCAATGTGTGCAAGCCGGGTCGGCTCCGGCAGTCTATACCCTTTTGCCGTCCGAAGCACCCACTCCGCCGCGGATTCCACCGAGATCCGGTGGCCGGGCGAGACGAACAGGGGCTTCGTGTTGTCCTTGCTCCTGAGGACGACGCCCACTTTCCTGCGCTGGATGGACAGCGTCCGCATCGCGCCGCGCTTCTGCTTCGGCTCCTTGAACTCGCCGATGAGGCGCGATTTGGCGCAGCCGATCGACGGACGGTCCAGGAGAAGCCCCATGTGGGAGGCAAGACCGAGCCCCCGCGGGTGCGCGATGCCCTGGCCGTCGAACATGAGAAGGTCCGGCCGGGTCTGGAGCTTCCGATACGCGAGTTCGACCACAGGACCCTCGCGGAAGCTGAGCAGACCGGGCACGTACGGGAAGGTCGGCTCGGCCGAGGCGGAGACGGTCTCGAGAACCTCGAGCGTCCCGGCGTCGATGACGACGACGGCCGCGTGAAGCAGGTCCCGCTCGCGGGAGAAGGAGACATCGAACCCGGCGATGCTGCCTATCTCACCAAAATCGTCCTTGAGAACGAGTCCGGACCTCAGATCTTCCTGAATTCGGAAGGCGTTCTGAACCGAGACGTTCCAAGGGTGACCGCCAGCCACCATCATCCGCATCTCCCCATGTCTAGGCAAGATAGCCTACGTGAATACTCTGTGAAAGTCAACCGGCAAGCCGTATACTGGACCCCGGTCATCGGACCCGTGCGTGTCGCCCCAGCTCCTGTGCGACCTGCGCTGGACGAACGAGAGAGCTTCGCGCGGAGGCCCTCAGACGGCCCCGCGCCACCGAGGAGAGTCCATGAGAAGAGGTATCTTCATTGTTCTGGTCGCCATCGCCGGCGCCATCATCATCTGGGGCTTCGCGAAGTTCCAGGAGGGGCGCATCGAGGAGCAGATCGAGGCGTTCGCGGCGATCGAGGAGCCGACGGGGCGGATCGAAGCCGTCCTCGCGTTCGCCGCCGACCATCCGGATCTCGAGCAGGCCTACGTTGACCAGGCGGCGGCCGCCATCACGGAGTCCATAGGCGAGCTCGGCGACGATGTGGACATGGCGAGCTACATCGACAAGATGCTCGAAGGAGGCGTTCCGGACCAGCTCATCACGCCGCTTCTGGCCGAGCAACACTACCTGGTGCTCGTGAATCTCTACTACGGCGAGTCGCCGGCTCTGGTCGAGAAGGCCGACACCATCGCGCGTGAGATCCTCGACCGCGGCGACGGCACGGCGCAGCATCTGCTCGGCGCATCCTATATCCGAAGCGCCGTTCATCCGGCGCTCACGGACCGCTGGCCGACCCCCTTCCCCGACACGGGTCTCACTCTGGAACTCGCCGAAGCCGGTCTCGGACTCGAGGGCGACGTCCCCGAGTGGTTCAAGCCGGTGCTCATAAACGCGTACCGCCCGATGCTCGGCGAGGTCATGCTGCTCCGCGGCGAGGGAACCGAGGTCGCGTTCATCGACTCACTTCTGGCGACCTCACCCGGCCCCGGCCACGAGTACGCGCTTCACTACCATCGGTTCATGCGCCTGCGCAACGAGGACGGCGAGGCGGCCATGCCATCCGCGTACGCCATGGCGGAGCTGATGGCCGAGCACGGTGACGGAACGAGTCTGAACACTGTGGGGTACGGGCTCGCCGACACCGGTCTCGATCCGGAACTCGGACTGTCGATCTGCCAGCAGTCGCTGGTCTTCGCGACCTCTGCCAGCGACAGCGCCAATGTGCTCGACAGCATCGGCTGGGCGCACTACAGGCTCGGCGACTACGACGCGGCGAAGTCCGCGATCCTCCGGGCCATCGCCATCACACCCGGCAGCCCGGGGCTTGACGATGTGATGGTCACGCATCTGCTCGAGATCTACAATGCCTCCGACGACGCCGAGGGCGCCGTCGAGCTTCTCGCGCCCATCGTCGCGCGCTCGCCGAACCCCACGGAGAACGGCGGCGACGTGCTGATGGAGTGGGTCGCGCGCGCCGGCGACACCGCCTCGCTCGATGCGATCGTGACGCAGTACCGCTACGGAGGGGTCCAGAACGCGCCGGACTTCACACTCAGTGGTGCCGACGGCTCGACCGTTGATCTTGCCGACTGCGAGGGCATGATTCTCGTTCTCAACTTCTGGGGGGCCGGCTGAGGACCCTGCCGCGTGGAGTTGCCACGCCTCGCAGAGCTCAGCGCCACCTTCGAGGACATGCCGGTCAGGTTCATCTCTATCACGTCGAGCGAGGAAAGCGACGCGGCACGACAGGTACTCACCGACTCCGGTGTGACGTACGAGACGTTCTTCATGTGTGGTGATACGTTCGACGCGTACGGCGTACGCGGCATCCCGACGACGGCGATCATCGACCACCAGGGTCGACTGATGTACCGCCACGTCGGATTCAGCGAGGGCGACGAAGCCGATTTCCAGGCCGAGATCGAACTGCTGCTGACGTGGGTCCCGGAGGCGTAGACGCGGCTCGACCCGGCGACGGTCACCGGCGCGCGGCAACATCGGCGTGCGGTGGCATCGGGGCGAGGTCCGCCTCGTATACGGGGCTGTCGCCGCAGTCGATGCAGTCGCCCTCGTTGCAGCTGTCAAGAAGATACAGATCAACATCAGGATCCGCGGTGAGCAGCACAGCCGAAAAGGTCGACCAGCCGCCGGAGACCGTGAACTCGTAGACGACCTCGGGGCCGTCCGCCGACCAGCAGTCGCAACCGTAGTCGGAAACGACGGATGGCGCGCCGGTGTTGTCTCCGTAGATGGTGTCCCCGCAGATTAGCGGGATGGCGCCGCTCTCGTGCCCCGGTGAACACATCCAACACCGTTGGCCCGATTGTACACCCTCGCTGCGTCCTCCGTTCCATCTTGTTTGCGGCAGGGAAGCAGCCGTCGCTCAGTGTGAGACAAGATCCCGGGGGATCCGCGATTCGCCGGGCGCGAACGCCCTCACCGGCTACCGGAGCGCGTACAGCGTTCCGTCCTCGCTGCCGATGTACAGCGTGTTCCGCCAGACGCAGGGTGAACCGTTGATTCGTCCACCCGTCTCGAACCGCGCGACCTCCTCACCGGTCTCCGCGTCGATCGAGTAGATGTACCTGTCACCACTCCCTACATAGACGCGCCCGCCGGAGACGCAGGGTGATGACTGCACGGCATCGCCGGTCAGGAAGATCCAGTTGAACTCGCCGGAACCGGGATCGACCGAATAGACGGCGTGGTCCCAGCTCGCGAAGTAGATTCGATCATCTGTGACCGCGGGTGATGCACTCACGGGTCCGTCGACCGGAATCTGACCCACGTAGCCGCCGCTATCGAGATAGACGGCGTAGAGGTTCTGGTCCTGACTCCCGAAGTAGATGAAGCTGTCGCTTATCGCGGGTGTCGCGACGACCGCATCATCCACCTCGACCGTCCAGATCTCCTCTCCGTCCGACGCATCGAGCGCGACGAGCATCCCGTCCCACGTCCCGACGCACAGCATCCCGTTGGCCGTCGCGGGAGATGAGCTCACGGCGTTGCCTACCTGCCGATCCCAGACCGTCTCGCCGGAATCCGCACTCAGAGCGTGGAGCATTCCGTCGGTCCCGCCCACGTAGACGATTCCGTCCGACAACAGCGGGGACGAGCTGACAGGGGCGCCGACGCGCTTCCGCCAGTTCGATCGACCGGTCATCTCGTCGAGCGCGTATACGTTTCCGTCAGAGGAGCCGACGAATACCGTATCACCTCCGATGGCGGCCGAGGAGTTGACCCGCCCGCGCGTCTGGAACGACCACAGACGCTCGCCGGTCCGCGCATCGAGGGACAGAATCTCCCCGGCGGCCGTTCCGAAGACGACGCGGCCGCTCGCGACGACGGGTGATGAGTAGATCGGTGCCCCGGCATCATACGTGAAGAGCGGCTCCGCCAGTGTCGGCGTCCCGCCGTTCGGGTACGCTCCGGTGCGAGCCTCATCGGAGCGGAAGTGAGCGGTATCGACGAGTTCCCCGCACGACACCATGACGAATCCGAGCGCCGCAGCGACGATCAGTGCCTTCCCTCGCTGGATGACTGGTATCACGTCTTGCGCTCCTTCTTCTTTGCGGCCGGGAACAGGACGTTGTTCAGAATAAGACGAAACCCGGGTGAGTTCTTATGTATGGAGAGGATGGTCGGCGGGTCACCGACGATGTGGCGGTAGTCCTCCGGATCGTGCCCGCCGAGAAATGTGAAGGTGCCGCGGCCGAAGTTGCCGTGGATGTACTTCACCTCGTCGCGCCCGGGATAGTCTCCGAGGATCTGTACGTGCCGCTTCACGAGGCTGCGTCGGAAGCTCGTCGTCTGTCCCATGAAGCCCTTCACGATGTCGACGTGGCACTGCGTGAGCATCGCGGGGACCGGATCGTACTTCGCCGCGAAATCGAACAACGTGAAGTAGTCCGTCTCCTCCGATCGCGTCTTGACCTCCTCGGTCATGTCGATGTCCGAGAACTCGTAGACCATGGGACTCGTGAACAGCTCGAAGTCGGTGAACGCGAGGCACCGCGAGAAGTCGAGCCGCTCCTGGTATCCGGGCTCCGGCGGGTCGCCATCGAACGGTTCGGCGACGATATCGACGCCCATGGCGCTGATGGCGATATCGTAGCTGTCGGTCGCCGAGCACATGGCGAAGAGGAATCCGCCGCGGCCCACGTACTCACGGATCTCCTGCGCGGTCGCACTCTTGTGGGCCGCGACCGACGGGAACCCCGCCTCGGCCGCCAGACGCTCGAAGTCGGCCTGCCGCTGCTTGTACCACTCCGCGTTCCGGTAGCTCCCGTAGAATTTGCCGAACTGCCCTGTGAAATCCTCGTGGTGCAGATGGACCCAGTCGTAGTCGGCGAGGTCTCCGGCCTGGACCTCGCGGTCCCAGATGACGGTGTAGGGGATCTCGGCGTAGTCGAGCGCGAGCATCACCGCGTCGTCCCACTGCTGGATGTTGATGTCGGGAGCGTAGAGCGCGACGGCCGGCGCCTTCTCAAGAAGCACGACCTCCATGTTCTCGGACTCGATCGTTGTGTAGATCGACTGGAGCGCCGCGCCACCGGTCGGTTCAAAGAGCACGCCGCGGTAGTGGCACTCGCTCTCTACATCGGTCCCGCCGTCGAGAATGTGGAACGAACCGCCTCGGTAGTTAAGAAGCCACTCGACGCGGTAGCCCTTCTCGATCGCCCAGTACGCAACACCGTACGCCTTGAGATGATCGGTCTGCGTCAGGTCCATCGGGACGAGTGTGGACGCCGCCGCCCCGGCGACCATTGCCACGGTGAGCAGAAGCGTGATGAACGGCATCAGAATGAACGATGAACTGATGAACGACGACGTGAGAGCGGGCGGTGTGAGGCCAGTCGGTGTCGGTCGCCGCGTGCTGTGGGCGGCTCTCCTGGCAACGTTACTCGTCGGAGTCATCCTCATTCGCTTGCCCCTTTCCGCCTCAGCGACTCGAGTTCGCGTCGCGCCTCACCGGAGAGATGGTTCGGTGGGAGCTCTTCCAGCAACGCCCCGAACTCCCGTATGGCATCGTCCTCGCGTCCCCGCATGGTTTTCATGATTCTGCCGCGCCGCAGCCGCGCCTCGGCCTTCACGGCGATCGACTCGCTCTCCCCCAGCGCGCGCGCGTAGACATCCAGCGCCTCACGGAGTTCGCCACGTGCCTCGGTGAGCGACCCGAGCCGTAGAAGCGCCTCCGAGGCAACCGTCATCCCCGCGAACCGCGTCGCCACGGTGTCGAGGATCTCCGTCGCCGTCCGGATGTCGCCGGTGACCTCGGCTTTGAGCGCGGATGCATAGAGGGAGGCCTGCTCCTCATCGCCGCTCTCCATCGCATCCGAGACGATGAGCATCAGTCGGATGGCGTCGTTCGCGAGCCGCCCGCCTACGAAACTCTCGACCATCTCGCGAAGCTCTGTGACCGCCGCCGCATGCTCTCCTCGGAGGAACGACACCAGCCCCATGACGTAGCGCGCCCGCTCGGCGGTCTCGTCCTCGGCTCCTCCGGCGACGATCGCGCCCGCCTTCCGGTAGGCAAGATCGAGTTCGTCACGCGCCAGTCTGGCATCGACCTCGACCAGTCCGGCCCTGTGGAGTGTGGGCCGCGCGATCCCTCCCGTATTGATCCGGAACGCCTCGAGCGTCGTCAGTGCCGCAGCGGGGTCGTCGAGCTCGTGGAGCTCGATCTCGGCGGCCTCGATGAGCGCCGCGTAGCTGTCGGGTCGACCCGCGAACACGCCGGCCAACCGCTTGAGTTCAGACACGGCGCCGACCGGGTCGCCCAGTTCGACGAGGATGCCCGCGCGCTCACTCCCTGCGGCGGCGGCCGCTGCGCCGGCCGGGTAGAGTTCGAAGAGCACGGCAAGCGCGCGCTCGGCCTCGGCAAGCATGCCGCGGTCGCGGACCAGCCTGGCGTACTCGAGCAGTTCCATGCCGCGCCTGCCGCCGAGCTGGTCGGAGAGCGTGTGCGCCTCGAGCGCCTCGTCCATCCTGCCCACGAGCGCGTAGAGGCTGCCCGCGAAGCTGAGCTCCTGCGGTCGCGCGTTCTCGCGCCCGGCGATGGACGTCGCCCAGCGCTCGACGAGGGCCCGGTCGCCGCTCGTCTCAAGAACGCCCTCAACCATGTTCATCCCCCACTGGACCATCCCGGGGTTCGCGATCACGGCGTTGAGACACTCGGCGATCACCTCTTCGTTCTGCCCGGTGGCGGCGTACGCCCGGGCGAGCTCCTGACTGAACAGGTGGTCCTGCCCCGCGCGCGCGCGTCCCTCGAGGTACGTCTCGATGGCGTACTCGAACATGCGGTGTCGGACCTCGAGCGACCCGACCTCGGAGTAGCCACCAAGATCCACCTCCCGCTCCCGCATCGGTTCGATCCACATCGCGTGAGCCTCGTCGGCCCGACCCTCCCGCGCCAGCGCGGAGCCAAGCTCCATCGTCGCGCGCCGATCACCCGGGTTCCTCGTCAGATAGTCTGTCAACAGAGGGATGAGATCGTCGCGGTCTCGGCCGGCCTGTGCGTAGGTTCGCGCCAGCGCCCAGAAGACCGCAAGATCCTCAGGGTACTCGGCGAAGAGCTCCTCGGCCAGACCGATGGCCCGTTCATACTCCTCGAGCGCGAGCGCCCGCCGGACATCGGTGATCCGCGTCGCGATGGTCTCGTCCTCGTGGATCTCCCGCGCCGACGCAGGAGGCGTCACAGGCGCCAGTGACAGGAGCAGCACAAGCGTGCCGGCCACCAGCGCCGGGATCGCGGCAGCGACCACCCGGCGGATTGCCGATCGTGATGAGATGCTCTGTCGGCTCCGCGTCATTCACCACCCCCTTCGCTCCCACCACCATCTTCCGTCGCATCGGGCGCGCTGGTGCCTTCAAGACCGTCGCTCGAGTCATCCTCCATATCGCGGGCGAGACTCTCGAAGTACGCGCGGATGAGTTCGCGGTACTCGGCCGGGTACTCACGCTGCATCGCACGCAACAGATCCTCGCGAAGTTCGCGCCGCGCCCGGGTGATGTCGTCGGTGAGCGCGTCGGGTGAGCTCCGGCGGTACGCTTCGCCGACGCTCGACCGGCGCTCCCGCGTGTAGTCGCGTCGTCGGAGCGAGCGCTGCGCATCGAGGAGCCGCGAGAGGATGCGCTTCTGGCGATCGACGGCTTCCTGCGACGCGCCATGCTCCTCCATCTCAGCCAGCGTGCCCTCCATCTCTTCGACCGTGTCGTCGAGGCGCCCCAGAACCTCCGAACGGTTCCCGAACTCCTCGGCCAGACGCTGTGCCTGCTCCATCAGCCGCTCCTGCTCCGCGCGCATCCGTGCAAGCTGCTCCTGATGTGACATGCTCCCCTGCTCACCCATCTGCTGTCTGAGCGCCTCCGTCATCTGATTGAGCTGCGCCTGCTGCTCCGCCATCTGCGTGAGCTGCTGCATCATCTGCTGGAGCGCTCCCGAGCCGCCGCTGGAGGAGCTCGACTGGTTCGACGTGAGAAGCTCGACGATCAGCCCGTTCACGCGTTCGAGCGCAGCCTGCACGTTTGCCTCGGCCGCGCGCGCGCTCTCGGCGGCCAGGTGCTGTGCTGCCCGCACCATGTCGCCGCGCACCATGGAGATCTTGCGGTAGGTGGCCGGGTCGATCTCGAACGAATCGTTCGACACGCGGAACAACCGCTCCGCGATGTGGGCGAGTGATTCGGCAAGATCGGTCTGCTTTGCGACAAGCAGCACGAGTTCGGATCGCGCGAGTCCTGGACGATCCGAGACGACCTCGAGTATCTCCTCCTGTTCGACCGAGACCGCAAGGAGCTCGTCGATGGCACGGAGCGTCGCCTCGCGGTCGCGTGCCTGGAGACTGCAGGCCATCGAGCCCTTGCAGTTGGAGAGTCTCGAGAAGAGCGATTTGAGATCGCTCGACGCGGACTCGCACTGCGCCGCGGCCTCCTGCGGTTTCATCTCGCCGAGCTTCTGTGCCGCGTCCTGCATCTTCTGCGAGGTCTCCGACTGCTGGAGCTGATCGAGCGCCTGCTGCATCTCCGCGGCTGCCTCCGGGTCGACCTCCTGCATCTCCGCGATGGCCTTCTCGAGGTCACGCTTGAGCTGCTCGAGCTCCGCCGTCATGTCCTGCTGAGCACCCGCCATCTCGGCGCTCTGCTCGGCGTCGGGCGACTCCATGCCCATGCTCTCGCGCGCCATCTGCTCCTGCCGCTCCGCCAGATCCTCGGCGCGGTCTGCGACATCGGCGAGGCTCTGCTCCGCCTTCGCGCGCTTGAGGAGATTGAGCGTCTGCTCGAGTCGTCTGAGATAGTCGTCCTGCGTGAAGGTCATCTGCTCCATCGCGGAGCTCATCTGTTCCGGGCTGACCTCACGCATCGCCTCGCGAATCTGCTCGAGGAGCCGGCGCATCTCGTCGGTCGCCACCTCGTCGAGAAGCTCCGTTATCTGGTCGACCTTCTCGAGCGTCTCCAGTGTGACCCGGTCGGTCTCGCTCATCTGATCACCGAGGTCGGCCATCCGCTCGGCCATCTCGGACACCTGCTCCGCAACCTGCTCCTGACGCTCGAGCGCCTGCTCGACCCGCTCTTCGTCCTGCCAGTCAAGCTCCGGATCGCTTCTGACCTCCTCCTCGAGTTCGTCGAACTCCTTGCGCACCTCCTCCTGCTCCTCCATCAGCTCATCGAGATCGTCGATGATCTCGTCCTGCTCACCGACGGCGTCGCTGTAGAGTTCGGCCATCGATGGGAAACGAAGCAGATAGCTCTCGCTTCGCGAGCTCTTCGGACCGTTGACGAGATCGCCGTCGAACACCTCGGCATAGTAGACGAGCATCACTCCCGGCAGGAGACCGGTCTCGGAGAGATCCCACACGGTCTCGAGAACGACCTCGCGCTGCCCTCGGGAGCCATAGCGCTGGAGCGTCGAGACGACCTCCTCAGCGGAGCCCTCGAGCGAGTACCGGATATCGATGCGAGTCACGCCGTAATCGTCGATGCCCGAGATCGACAGTGGAAGCATCATCTCACGCGGAACGTCGCGGTCCTCGCCCGGTTCGACGATGCGGACGAGCGGACGCTCGTCCCGGATGGCGGCTATCGTATAGGTCGGTGGGGTCGCATTGGCCAGCCCGTCCGTGTCGATCACGTGAATGGAGTAGGCGTCATCCCCTGAGACGGTGAACCGACCGGTGAACGTGTCCGGCCCGAGCCGCTCCATCTCGATGTCCGCTCCGGAGACCAGACCGAGCCGCGCCGACTCCAGCGGCTTGCTCGCGCTCAGGGTCACACTCACGGATGTCCCGGGGAGCGCGGTGACATCGCCGCCGGTGTCGGTGCTCCGTCTGGGCACGAGTCCACTGTATGAGGGGAATGCGAGTTCGACGTCGAGTCCCGTGATGAACGGCGGGTCGATGACGGCCACGTCGAACGACAGGCTCGCGCCGCCGGCGAGCGCCACGGAGTACGAGAGCGGTGCCCGGATGTCGTGAATGGTCTCCAGATGGCTCGCCACCTCGGCGCCGTCGCCGTCGGGCTCCACGAGCGTCCGCTCCGTTTCCTGCATCGCGCGTGTCACCGGGACCTCGCCGCCTCGGTCGACGATCAGCGCGGGCGCGGCGTACACGGCACCCGGCATGAGGACGAGCTGTGCCTCGACCTCCAGGTCGTCTCCCGCGACGACGGTCACGTCTCCGGGATAGACGATCAGCGCGACACCGGGGCGCGTCTCCCTGTCCAGCGGCTGCCGCAGCCGGTCGAGCGCCGGTCCCAGCCGCTGGCCCATCGCGAAGAAGCCGGCCGCACCGACGGCGACGAGCACGAGGAGCGCGACCCCCGAGCGCCCGAGCCCACGCGACCGCTCGGCGGAGCCGAGATCCAGCCCGGCGATCTGCTCGACCGTCCTGACGATGAGTCCGTCGATGAGATCGACCGAGTAGCCTTGCCGTCCTGAGCCGCGCTTTGCCCACAGCTCGGTCGCCGACTCGAGACTCTCGCCGAGCTCCGGGTAGCCGCGTTCGATGCGCGCGGCGATGGCGACCGGATCGATCCGACGGACCACCGGACGAGCGACGCGTGTGATCAGCGCGTAGGCCACGACCCCCAGAAGGACAAGCATGAGGATCATGCGCAGAAGCGGTGGAATCGGAAGGAAGCTCTCGAGCAGGAGAAGCAGGAGCGACCCGCCTAGCACGACGACCAGCACGTGGAGCAGACCGGCGGTGACCGCCCGCATCCTCCACTGCCGACCGACGGTGTGGATCCGCCGGAGGAGTTCGGCGTGTCCCTGCTCGGGTGCGCGATTCATCTCGTGCCTTTCAGCTGCGGTATCTCTCTGCCGCCTCTGTAATGGAGCGATCGCCGACGCGGGGCCCGGATCGGCACTCCATCGCCGCGCTGCTCTAGTGCGTCAGCGCGTACACCACGATGTTGATGCCCATCTTCAGCGCCGCCTCGTGCTTCTCGGGCGGGTCATCATGGACCTCGGCGTCCTCGAGACCGTCGCCGATGTCCGTGTTGAAGCTGTAGAACACGACGAGCTCGCCGTTGAGGTATGCCCCGTAGCCGTGCGGCGGCCCGCCGTCGTGCTCGTGGATCTTCGGCAGGCCCTCACGGAACTCGTAGAACGACGTGTAGATCTCGTGGTCGAACGGCAGCTCGACGAGCGGGCTCTCCGGCAGAACCTTCGACAGCTCCGCGCGGAACGATGCGTCCATCCCGTAGTTGTCGTCTGCCCAGAGGAAGCCGCCCCGCTCGAAGAACTTACGAAGGTTCGCGACATCCTCGGGCGCGAACTGGACTCGTCCGTGTCCGGTCATATGGATGATGGGATAGGTGAAGAGCTCCTCCTGGTCGGGCGCCACCGAGGCCGGCCGTCTCGCGACCGCCACGTCGGTCCGCTCGGCGAGAGCGTCGAGCAGATTCGGGAGCGCCGTCGGGTTCGCATACCAGTCACCGCCTCCACGGTACTTCAGCTGCGCAATCGTGACACCGCGACCGTCCTCTGAGGCGCGCGCCGCGCGCGCGGGTCCGCCGCCCACGTGCGCGACCACCAGAACCGCCGCCACAAGCACACGCACTGTTCTCATCGACCGCCGCTCCATAGCTCCCTCCGGTACTTCCCTTAGACGCAGTGCCGGCCGCTCAAGTTCATCGCGCGTCCGCGAATCCGCCGCCGCGCGCACCACTGCTGCAATGCAGAGACGGCGCCCACGGGGAGCGCCGCCTCCATTCTGACTGCCGGCGTCCGCCGCGCCGGCCGAACGTCTGTCGTTCCGCTGCACGGCTCTCCGCCCGAGAGGCTACCCGTGCCTCCGGCGCCTGCGCGCCTCCTGCTTGATCTGCCACTCGACAACGAGCGGGCTGGCCACGTAGACCGACGAGTACGTACCGACGATCACACCGACCATGAGCGCGAATGCGAAGTCCTTGATGACCTCGCCACCGAAGATGAACAGGCAGACGACCACGAACAGCGTGGTCAGTGAGGTGACGAGCGTCCGCGACAGCGATTCGTTGAGACTCGTGTTGACGATATCGACGAAGCTCTTGCCGTAGAGCTTCCGCCTGTCCTCACGAATACGATCGTAGATGACGATCGTATCATTCAGTGAGTATCCGACGATGGTGAGGAACGCGGCGATGACCGGAAGCGTGATCGCGCGGCCGGTGAGCGAGAACAACCCGAGCGTGATGAGCACATCGTGCACAAGCGCAGCGACGGCGCCCGCGGCGAACTTGAACTCGAATCTCAGGGAGATGTAGATCAGGATGCCGATGAGTGCGTAGATGATCGCCATCGTCGCCTTGGCCCTGAGCTCCTCGCCGATCTTCGGTCCCACGAGCTCCTCGCGCATGAACGACGCGGTGTTCCCGGGGTTATCGGTATTGAGCCGCTCGAGGATGCGACCGGCGAGATCGTCGGCCTCGGCGTCCTCCGCCATCAGCCTGATGATCGCCTCGCGGTTGCCGCCGAAGTGCTGGATCTCCGCCTCCTCAACCCCGACCGCCTCCAGCGACTCACGGACACTCTCCGCGGTAATGGCCTGGTCGAACTTCACCTGCAGCAGGACGCCGCCCGCGAAGTCGATACCAAGCTTGGGACCCCCCTGAACGGCCAGCGAGATCAGACCGATCAGGATGACGACCGCTGAGAGAATGAACGCGGCCCTCCGGTGACCCAGGAAGTTGATGTGCGTGCCGACCAGAAACTCCATCTTCGTGACCTCCAGTGCCGGGGCGTCACGAGCGCCCGGCCGACTTCGCTAGATGCTCAGGTGCTTGACGTTCCAGTGTGATGTGAAGAGATCGAACACGACACGCGTCGCCACGATCGCCGTGAACATACTGGCGATGATGCCGAGCGAGAGTGTGACCCCGAACCCCTTGATCGTCCCCGTTCCGAAGTAGAGCAGAACACCGGCGGCGATGAGGGTCGTCACGTTCGCGTCCATGATGGTCAGGAACGCCCTCTCGTACCCGTCGCGAATCGCTGCGCGGATGGTCTTCTGATTGCGAAGCTCCTCGCGAATGCGCTCGAAGATGAGCACGTTCGCGTCGACCGCCATGCCGATCGTCAGGATGATGCCCGCCAGACCGGGCAGCGTCAGCGCGGGCCTCGGGTCGACCGGGAGCGACGACATCAGCGCGATGATCAGGAGCACGTTGACGACGAGCGCCAACACCGCGATCGCGCCGGCGGCCTTGTAGTAGATGAGCATGAACAGCACGACCAGCAGGAACCCGATGAGCATCGCGCGGACGCCGAGGTTGATCGAGTCGCGACCGAGCGACGGACCGACAGTCCGCTCCTCGATGACCGTCATCGGAGCGGGCAGACGGCCGGCGCGGAGCACGATCGCGATGTCGCTCGCCTCCTCGTCCGTGAAGTTGCCCGTCAGCGACGCCGGCGTCCCGGCCGGGATCCTCGACTTGATGACGGCGGCCGATTGGACGACGTCGTCGAGAACCAGCGTGACGTAGTTGCCGATGTTCCTGCCCGTGTAATCCGCGAACGTCCGGCCGCCCGAGCGCGAGAGCCTGAGCGATATGCCGGGAGCGTTCGGGTAGTCCTGATCGAGCCCCGGTCTGACATCCGCCGAGACCACCGACGAACCGAGCATGACGGGCTCGTTCTCGAGGACGTAGAACCCGCGGTAGTCCTCGCCGTCATCCGAGAGCACGCGGGTATCCGCGTGCCAGGCGAGACGGTAGCGTGGCTTCGTGGGATCGTCCGGGTACGTCGGAAGAACCTCGGCGAGGTCAAGACCCGCCAGCTTCGCCTTGGCCCACGCCACGTCGCTCTCCGCCATGAACGGCAGCTCGCCGGGGAACCGAAGCCTCACGGAGAACGGACGCTCACGCTCAAGCCGCTCGGTCTCGGAGAGCGGAAGACCCGTCTCCGTCTCCATCGAGATCTCGCCGCTGGCGAGCATCTGCTCGGAGAGTGCGCGGTCGATCGCCCGCAGGACGATATCGGTATCCTCCATGACAGCGACCGGCATGAACTCGAGAAGAGCGGTCCGCCCGATGAGACGCTTGGCGCGCTGCTCGTCCTGAAGACCCGGGAGCTGGACGATGATCCTGTCGTCACCCTCGATCTGGATCGACGGCTCGGCCACGCCGAACTGGTCGATACGATTGGTGATGACCTCCTGCGCCCGAGCCATGACGTCCTTCGACTCGTCCGCCGACAGCCCCTCCTTCTCGACCTCGAGCACCATGTGCATGCCGCCCTGCAGATCAAGACCGAGCCGGATCGCGTTCGCCTCGAGCTGCTCGACCTGGTCGGTGGACAGCGCCGCGAGGTCCTCTTCGCTCATCGAGAGGAACCGGAACGTGTACGACGCTCTCCAGGCCGCCAGAATGACGACCACAAAAACCAGGAGTACCTTCCATCGCATTTTCGGTGTCATGCACTTCCTCCACAACACGCCGGGACGACTCCCCCGGAGCGTTCAACGAGGTTCCCGTGTGGCAAGTTAACTTCTGATTCTACCGGGTTATGCGCGGTCTGGTCAACGGCAAATGGCCCCCAATGAGGCCCGCGGGGCTACTCCCCCGCCTCGAGAAGCGCCAACATCTCCGCCACGGCCGCCTCCATCCCGACGATGACGGCCCGAGCGATCAGGCTGTGACCGATGCTCACCTCCTCGATCTCCGGAATCGATGCGATGGGGCCGATGTTCAGATATGTGAGTCCGTGGCCGCCGTGGGCGGCGAGACCCATCTCGTTCGCTGCGATGGCCGCGACGCGGACCTTCTCGAACTCGCGTTCGACCTCGTCGGCGTCCTCGGCCTCCGCGTAGATACCGGTGTGGAGCTCCACGATGTCGGCGCCGACCGCCTTCGCTCGACCGACCTGAACGACGTCCGGATCGATGAAGATGCTCACGGCGATCCCCCGCCCCTTAAGACGCTCCACGGCGTTCCGCACACGGTCCTCGTCGGCGATGATGTCGAGCCCTCCCTGCGTGGTCAGTTCGCCCTCGCCCTCCGGCACGAGCGTGACCATGTCGGGAACAAGCTCGCAGGCGATGTCGAGCATCTCGTCGGACGTGCTCATCTCCAGATTCAGCACGCCCGCCACCGTGTCGCGCAGAACCCTGACATCACGGTCCTGAATGTGCCGGCGATCGCCGCGAAGATGGATGGTGATGCCGCACGCGCCGGTGAGCTCGGCGAGAACCGCACCCCATATCGGGTCCGGCTCGCTCGCCATCCGCGCCTGACGGACCGTCGCAATGTGGTCGACGTTGACCGACAGTCTCATGTGGTGCCTCCCGCAGTTCAGTGTGTTGGATCTCTCCATGAGCTTCGACCCGCGTGTGCGGAGCTACTCCACGAGCTCGGATACGAAGACGATCTCGATACCGCGCGCCCGCATCTCGGGAAGACCGCGCTTGAGCGCATCCAGCGTCTCCGACTTCGGGTGTCCGATACCGATGGCAAACCCGTTCCTGCGTGCCGCCTCCTCAAGCGCGCGGAGCCGGCCCGGCACATCGAGGCGTCCGGTCTCATCCAGATAGCTGTCGAGGAAGAGAGTATTCCGGCCCGCCGGGATCCCCGCGCGTCGTGCCTCCGCGTACGCCACCGAGCTGGGGGTCGTCACGCTGTCAACGAAGAAGAAGCCACGCTCCTTGAGCTCCCCCATCACCGCCCGCATGTGCGGCTGTCTGGTCGTCAACCGGGAGCCCATGTGGTTGTTGGCTCCCCGCGCGTGTGGGATCTCATCGAGCACAGCGCGCGTCAGGGAGCGGAGTTCATCGGCTGTGTGACGCTCCAGCAGCGCTCCGTCACCGGGGTTGGCGTCCGGATAGCTCTCGGGCTGCATCGGAATGTGCACGATGATCTGTTTGCCCGCCTCATGCGCCTCGTTCGCGATTCTCCTCGTGTACGGGCACTGCGGGAGCACCGCGATCGTGATGGGGTCCTCGAGCGCGAGGAACCCGAGCGTCGTCTTCGCCCGGTTGTACCCGAAATCATCGATGACGATGGCGACTCGCGGGGCGGCATCCTCCCGCCTCGCGACGATGGGCGCGTCCCCCCGTTCGGTCTCCTTGAGCACGATGTGATGCGTCTCGATCTTCCCGAGTCCGAAGCGGAGATCGAGTGACTGGAGACCTCTCCAGTCGGCGTCGGTCTCTCGAACACGGATGAGCTTCCCGCCCGAACCACGCATGGCCTCGGTCAACGCGAGGTTGCACTCGTAGAGACTGGTCCCCGCGGGGATACGTCCCGTCTTCTCCCAGTGCGGAAGCAGATAGCCGAGTGTGTCGAGTTCGGCGCGCTCGGAGCTCACGGCGGTGATGTGGAGGCGTGCCAGCGCGTCATCGAGCGCCGCGTCCAGTCGTTCGGCGCGCTCGGTGATGTCGCGCTTCCCGAAGATGCGCTCTCGGACCATGCCCGCCCTGCCGCTCGAGAACAGCTCGGCGACGCCGACCATCACGATCAGCGCGAGCGCGATGACGATCAGCCAGAGACGGATAATGGAGAGCACCCGCCGAATCCTCTCGTCGCGCTTCTTCTGGGCTCTGGTTCGGGCCACAACGGTCCCTTCGCATTGGAAGCCGCATCGTGGGCTGAACGACACGGTGAGGGTCTATCCATGGTACAGGCGAGACTCCGTGCTGACGCGGCGTGGAACTCCGCTGATCGTCTGGATTCTAGGCCCGGTGCAGATGGGAGTCAACAGCAGGAGGCGATCGGCGACAGATGAAGACAGCGCCGGCCAGGGACAGAGAAAACGGGGGACGGTCTCCCGTCCCCCGTGAATCGTCTGTTCCTCATGCTCAGCGCGCTGCGGCGGTGGTCCGGCTACCGGAACATCGCCTTGAGATCCGTGATAGAGACCAGCTCGAAGTCGCCAGGGATCGTCGGGCGCGCGGGATCGTCAATATCCTCCCACTTGTAGATCTCCCAGAGCGTCTCACCGTTCGGCCCGGTCTCGATCGGATCCTCGGAGAACGTGTACTGTGCGGCGGCATTGGCCCAGAGGGTCAGGTCGTTCGGCAGATACACGAAGAGGTCGACATCATACACGGACCTGTACATCGGCGGATCCTCAGGGTTCGGCCCTGGGATCTCCTCCTCGCTCCCGAGCTGTGTCAGCGTCAGCGCGATCGAGATGACATTGGTGCCCTCGTCGAGCATATTGTGGGTGATCTCTGAGTCCTCGGCCTTCCCCCAGTACTGCGGCAGAGGGTTCTGCGGATCGTTGAGGTCGTCCGGGTTCAGCCAGAACGTGAAGTCTTCGGCGAAGAGGAGGTCATACTCGTCGGCCTCCATCTCCTGATACGACCTGATGAGATTGTGGATGACGTTCGGGCGGGTCGTCCGTTCCTTGTAGCCGCCACCACCGCCACCGGGCGGGTCCCCGCCCTCGGGCGCGAACAGCGAGCAGCCTGCAAGACCCAGTGCAAGGGCAGCAAGAAGGATGATGGCCAGTGTCGGCCGCGCGGATGGTCTGATCATCGTGAGATCCCTCCTCAGTGTCCTCACTCACACTACTGGAACATATCAAGAACCGGGCGCGTTGTCAACGTCTTCACCATGCCTGGTCGCCCGGCCGAGCCCGCAACTCGCTGCAGGGCAACAGGTTCCGAGACACGTTGAACCATGGATATGAGTGCAATCCTCGTGCCGACAGGACCCGGCAACGAGTAATTGGACGCATCGAAGTGGCGAGTATTCGGCAGTCGCCCGCACGCGGAGTCTGTTTGCCACGCTGCACTACTGGCGGTAGTCACCGCGGAGCACACCCCAGGTCTCATTCTCGGATGGCTCCACCGTCCGGCTGTCGACCCAGCGGTAGATGGCCCAGCTTGACTGCTCGCGGCGCATATGGAGCGTTGCCTGGCCCTTGTAGGTGATCTCCTCGTTGATGTTCTGTCCGGACTGCCAGAAGATCGTCAACACGTAGTCCTCGCGCCGGTACATGTCATCTCCACTCTCGTCGGTGGACTCCACATTGATGAACGTCACATTGATATCGGATGCGCTGGCGAAGATCGCCTGGGTCGCCTGGGTCTCATCGTCCTTGCCCCAGTCGGCGTATCGAACATCGCCCTCAGCCCCGGCATCGATGTAGTCCGACGGATCAACTTCAAACACGTAGTCGTCCGTGAAGCAGTCCGAGATGTTCCCGATGTTCTCGCCTTCGAGTGCAGCCTTCAGATTCTCGCGGAGGATCGTGGTGGTCACCGGCGTCTCCCAATTGTCCGCGACATCGTCCGGGGGTCCATCGGGGTCTCGCGGACTGAACAGGCAGCCGGCCGAAGACAGCAGGAGTGCGAGAAGCCCTATCAGGATGAAGTGTGCTCGCCTGTTCACTAGAATGTCCTTTCGAGCGAGATGGACGCATTCCAGACGTCCTGCTGGCGCTCGTTGATGTTGGGCGCGTCCCTGAGGGTTCTCGAGACCGACGCACGGAGCTTCGTACCGTTCTCGAGGTCGTGACTGATGCTCGCCTTACCCTGGAGACTCGTATCGTGCTTCTCCCAGGAGAGCCGTCTCGTGTCTCCCTCGAGCACCCACTTCATTGAGACGTTGTAGTCCTGCTGGACTTCAAGTTCGACCAGGCCGAACAGGTTGTACCGAACGAGGATCGTCAGCGTGTGCGTATCCCGTTCGCTGCTCTTCCCGTAGCGCTCGATCCCGTCGTCACCCTCGACATAGCTCCCCTCATCCTGTCCGCGGTAGCGGTGCGTGAACGTCGTGTTGATGCGGTCCATGATCCGCCAGGTCAGATCTGTTGTGACACCGAAGTTCCGGATGAGCGAATTCGAGCTCGTGTCGAACGTGTAGAAGAAGTAGTCGGCCGAGAGCTCGTACTTCTGATCGACGCTCACGGTCGGACTGAAGACCTTCCTGATGGAAGGCTGGATGCTGTAGGTGTTCGTCGTCTTGTTGTCGCCGGTCCTCGATGTCCGGATGTAGATGAGTTGGCTCTCCTTCACGCGCATCAAGAGATCGGCGGAGATATCGGTCCGGGGCTTGTAGCTGAGCGTCACCGTCGCCTCCTGGTTGAGAAGGTCTCGGTCCTGGTCGTTCTCCTCCGGATCGTCGTAGTGAAATGAGAGGAGCGAGACGCTCCCCCGGAACGTGCTGCTGAGTTTGGAGTTGAACGTGTGCATGATCGTGGTGCCGAAGCTGTCGCTGTACGTGTCGCCGGTCTGGATGCTGAATTGGTCGCTTCGGTCCTTCTTGGAGGAGAGCTGGGCGGAGAACGTGGTCGCTCCAAGCGAGTAGTCGAGCTTGCCGTTGACACTTCGCGAGCGGATATCGCTGTCCCTCGTCGTCTCGACGATGTAGTACGTCTGGTTCCTTGTGTAGGTGTAGCCGAAGTCCATCCCGAGGTTCGCAAGCGGCTGGAACTCCGTGCTGAAGTCCAGGCCCTCACTCTCCTGGTCGCGCTGCTCCGTCTGGCCCTCTTTGGGATACTGGGTCTCGGAGTACGACCGGCGCGCGTCGGCTTTGAACAGGTGCCCGGCCCACTCGTAGTCGAAGTCGGCACTCAGTGCGTGACTCACCGACTCGTCGGTGCTTTCGAAGTCTCCCTGTTTCGAGTCCAGCACCGAGTGTCGACCCGTGTAGCTCACAGTTGAGTCTAGGTTCTCAACGATCTCGTAGCCCAGCGTCGCGGACACATTCTGAGTCGAGCCGTTGCTGGTGATGTCGGCGTAGTCGTTGCGCTCGATGCCGGCGGACGCGCTGAGGCTCGTCGAGAACCCTGAGAAGTGCGTCTTGCTGTAGCTGGTCGAGAAGTCCATCGTTTCCTTCTCGCGAGACGTCTCGACCTCGGTCGGCCTCCCCGGATTGCGCGTGTCGATCTGATAGGAACGATTGAACTTCACGCCCATGCCGACGGCGCCGGTGAGATTGTAGTTGAGCCCCGCCCTCCAGGTCTCCTGGCGGTTCTCGCGATTGAGGATCTCATCCTCTTTGGTCGTGATGCTGGCCGACGAGTTGAACTTGAGCTTCTTCGAGAGAGGGTAGTTCATGGTGAAATCATGTCCCCACGTCCCGATCCCCTCATCGCGTTTGTACGTAAGCTTGTAGACCGGGTGAAACTCCGGCTCGAGTTCGGCGACGCGCGGGCGCGTCCCGGGACCCGTGTTCTGGAACGACTCCATGTGCTCGTTCATGGCGACCGGCGCGTTTCCTGCCAGGCTGTCGGCCGGAGCTCCGAGGGTGTCGCCGGGCGCTCCCCCACCGAGTGTGTCGCCCGGCGCTCCGGCGCCCTCTCCATCCGACGCCTCCCCGTCTTCGACGGGTGGTGGCTCAGCCGTCTGCCCGTACGCTGCTCCCCCCATCGTCACAACGACAGCAAAGAGCACAACCAGCAGCAGCGCGATGTGGGAGGAAGTCTTCACGGCGTCTCCGCGGTACCTATGGCGAGCGCGATGCGCTCGAACTCCTCGACCGAAAGCGTCTCCCCGCGACGGGAGAGATCGATGCCCGATGCCCTCTGGAGTCCCTCCACCGTTGCTCCCCGCTCGCCGAGCAGATCCGCCAGCGCTCCGCGGAGCATCTTGCGCCGCTTGCCGAACGCGGCCGCCACAACGGTCTCGAATGTGGTCCTCTCGGCGTCGCGCACAGGCGCGGACTCGAAATCGATCTCGATGACGCGCGAGTCGACCTTGGGCTTCGGCGTGAAACATGTCCGCCTGATCGTGAAGAGCTGCCGCACGACCGCGTGGAACTGAACGACGACCGATAGCCTCCCGTAGTCGCTGGTCCCCGGTCCCGCCGTGAGTCGGTCGCCGACCTCGGCCTGGACCATCAGCACGGCCCGCGAGATGTGCTCGCCGGCGTCGATGAGGCGCGCGATGAGCGGGCTCGTGACACTGTACGGTATATTGCCCGCGACGACGAGCTTCTCCCTGTTGAACTCCGAGCACGCCGCGGCGAGGTCGAAGTCGAGGATGTCACCGGCGACAAGCGTGACTCCCGCTGGCTCACCGTACTCCTCCGTGAACGCCCGTACGATGCCGGAGTCCAGCTCAACCGCGATAACGTGGCCGGCGCGTTCGGCAAGACCGAACGTCAGAGCTCCGAACCCCGAGCCGACCTCCACAACGAGATCGTCGGGGCGGATGGCCGCGGACTCGACGACCTTATGTATGACGTTTTGGTCGTCGAGGAAATTCTGCCCGCGGTCTTTCGATGGCGCAAGCCGATACTTCGACAGCATCGACGCAGGAGAGCGCGCATCCACCGCTCAGCCTCCCCGCACACGGAAGCTCGCACCGAGTTCCGTCGCGACCTTCCGTGACGCTTCGATATCAACCTCGGGAACGTTGACCACACTGGCCGTGACCTCGAGCCCCGCCTTGAGACTCTCCCGGATGAACGCCTTGACGTGGTCGTACGTGTCGGACCCGTATGCCGGCTTGCAGATCTGCTCGTAGACCGCGGCGCTCTCCGCATTGAGGCTGACCGAGACAGCATCCGCCGCCTCCGCGAGCTCCGGAGCGACGTTCCTGTTCCAAATGAGGCTCGCGTGGCCGTTGGTGTTCACGCGCACGCGCCCACCAGCCTCGCGCACCGCCCGGCCGACCTCGAGCAGCACATCGAGACGAACCGTCGGCTCGCCGTATCCGCAGAAGACGATCTCCTTGTAGTGCGTCGGATCCCCGATGGCCTCGAGCAGTTCCTGGGCGGTCGGCTCGTGGTCGAGTCTCAGATTGTATCCCCACAGCACGTCGGTCTGATAGCGGATGCAGAACTCGCACTTGTTCGTGCAGCGGTTCGTGATGTTCAGATAGAGATTGCCCCACATCTCGTAGGCGATCGACGGCCGCGGCGGCTTGATACCATAGAGGCGCATCGCGTTGCCCGTGGTCTGTCTTGCCACATCGTCGTACGACATTCCGGTCGCCGCAGCGATCGCCTCGGCAACACTGACGATGAAGGCCGGCTCGTTCCGCCTCCGTCCCTTCCCCTTGTGAGGCTGTGGAGTCAGCCAGGGAGCGTCTGTCTCGAGCACGAGACGCCTGCGCGGGATCGTCCGCGCGACCTCGGCGAGCCGCCCGTTCCTCTCGAGTGTGATCGGACCACCGATGCCGATGTGGAATCCGCGGTCGACGACCTCGCGCGCGTACTCGGCGTCGCCGGGGAAGCAGTGCATCACCCCGCCGACCTCCCCCGCCTCCTCTTCATCGATGACGGTGAGCACGTCGTCGAGGGCATCGCGATTGTGGATGACGAGGGGAAGCCCCAGCCGCTTCGCCATCCTGATCTGACCGCGGAAGGCGCGGATCTGGTCTCCCTTCGGGGAGAGGTTGCGGTAGAAATCAAGCCCCGTCTCGCCGATGGCGACGACGCTCGGGTGCCCGGCGAGCCCCTCCAGCTCAGCTTCGAACTTGTGGTTCCAGAGCTTCGCCTCGTGCGGATGGAGCCCGGCGCTCGCGCGGAAGAACTCGTACCTCTCCGCGAGCGCGATCGAGCCGCGCGTCGTCTTGAGATCGAAGCCGATGTTGACCATGAAGCGCACGCCTGCGGCGCGCGCCCGCTCGATGACGGCCTCGCGGTCCTGGTCGTAGTCTTTGAGGTCGAGATGCAGGTGGGTGTCGACGAGCACCTAGCTCACCTTCGTTCCGGCCGGGAACTCGCGGTCGGGCACGAGCACGGTCAGACCGTCGCTGGTGGAGGCTGCAAGCAGCATCGCCTGCGACTCCACGCCGCGGATCGTAGCCGGCTCGAGGTTCGCGAGCACGAGGATCGTCTTCCCGACGAGTTCATCGGGCGCGTAGCTCTTCGCGATGCCCGCGACCATCTGGCGGACATCGCCTCCCCCGAGGTCGACCCTGAGCTTGAGGAGCTTGTCAGCCCCTTCGACCTTCTCGGCCTCCAGGACGCTGGCCAGCTTGAACTCGAGAGATTGGAACTGGTCAAAGCTGATCATCGGCTTTCCGTCCTTCCTGGGAGTGTCCTTCTCCGCCTTCGCGTCGCTCTGCGACGCGCCGCCCGACAGAACGTCGAACTTCGCTTTGAGGTCTTCGTCGGTGTACTTCGGGAACACGGGATCGCCCTTCGCGACCGTCGTTCCTGGCGTCCAGCCGTATCCCCAGGAGAGGAGTTCGTCGTACGGGATGTCCCCCGGCGTGAGCGTCTGCCCCAGCCGCGAGAGGATCTCCTCCGATTTCTCGGGCATGAACGGCCACGTCATGATGGCGACCTGCCTGACCACCTCGAGCACATCGAAGAGAACCTGTGTGAGCCGATCCGGATCACTCTTCGCGAGGACCCACGGCTTCTCCTCTTCGATGTACGCGTTCGCGCGTCGGACGAGTTCCCAGATGCGAGCGAGCGCGATCTGCGGTGCGTACTCGGTCACGGCCTTCGCCGCGTCCGCGGCGACCGACCTCGCCAGATCGACGAGCTCGTATCCGCCACCTCCGACGATCGTGCCCTCAGCCCGATACGCGACCTCGCCGCCGAGGAACTTCTCGACCATCGCGGTCGCGCGCGAGACGAGGTTGCCAAGGTCGTTAGCAAGCTCCGAATCGTATCGCGAGCGGAACTGCTCCCACGTGAAATCAAGATCCCTGCCGTACGTCCCCTCGCGCATGAGGAAGTAGCGAAGCGCACACGGGCCGAACATGTCGGACGCCTCAAGCGGGTTGACGATGACGCCCCGGCTCTTCGAGAGCTTCTGTCCCTTGAAGTAGACGAAGCCGTGACCGTAGATGGTCTTCGGAAGCGCCACACCGGCGCTCATGAGCATCGCCGGCCATATGACACAGTGGAACCGCGTGATGTCCTTGCCGATGAGATGTGTGTCGGCCGGCCACCAGCGCTTGAACGTCTCCTCGTCCTCACCGAATCCGACACCCGTGATGTAGTTCGTGAGCGCGTCGACCCAGACGTAGATGACGTGCGACGGGTCCTTCGGAAGCGGGACACCCCACTCCGACCCCGCGCGCGTCACACTGATGTCATCGAGACCGCCCTTGATGAGCTGGACGATCTCGTTCCTGCGCGATTCGGGCTGGATGAACTCCGGATGCTCCTCGATGTGTCTCAGCAGCGCGTCGGCGTACTTCGAGAGACGGAAGAAGTAGTTCTCCTCGCGGATCCAGGCAGGCTCCGTCCCGTGCGTCGGACAGTTCCCATCATCGAGGTCCTTCTCCTGGAGAAACGCCTCGCACGACTCGCAGTAGTAGCCCTCGTAGTGGCCCTTGTAGACGTCATCAGACAGCGCCTCGAACAGAAGGCTGAGGCGACGCTCGTGTTCGTCACTCGTCGTCCGGACGAACCGGTCGAACGAGATCTCGAGCTTCTCCCAGATGTGGCGGAACACGCCCTCCATCTCGTCGCAGTACGCCAGCGGGTCCATGCCCTTCTCGCGGGCGGCGCGCTCGACGTTGAGACTGTGTTCGTCGTTGCCCATCTGGAAGTAGACATCGTCACCGAGAAGCCGATGATAGCGCGCAAAGACGTCGGCCGAGATCTTCTCGTACGCCGTCCCGATATGCGGCGCGCTGTTGACGTAGTCGATCGCCGTGGTGATGTAGTACTTGCCTGCCATCGTGTCCTCTCGATGTATCGGAGCGACTCCGCTACTCGTCGCCTCGAGCGATGCGTTCCGCCTCGCTCCAGTAGTCCTCCTTGACCTTCTCCGCCTCCTCGGTACCGACCGCTATGATCTTGCCCTTCTTGAAATCATCGAGCGTTACGGTGATCGGATCATCGTCCTTGCGGCCGAGCGTTACGGTTCTATGGAAGATGTCGGTGCCGATGACTTTGAACAACTCGCCTTCGATCGTCCCCTTCGTACCGACCTTGGGGAACTCCTTCTTGGACTGCGCGTACAGGTCGCGCTCGTATCTCAGACAGCACATCAGGCGCCCGCAACCGCCGGAGATCTTCGGGGAGCCCGGCGCGAGATGCTGCTCCTTGACCATCTTGAGCGTCACCGGATCGAAGTCGCTGATAACGCCGCGACAGCAGTAGTAGCGGCCGCAGCGGCCGAAGCCGCCCAGGCGACGGGCCTCATCCCGCACACCGATCTGTCGCATCTCGATACGCGTCTTGAAGATACTGGCGAGGTCGCGGACGAGCTTCCGGAAATCGACTCGCCGGTCCGATGTGAAGTAGAAGCGGATCTTGTTGCCGTCGAACTGCCACTCGACGTCAACCAGTTTCATCGGGAGGCTCTGGCGCGCGATACACTGCTGGCAGATGCGGTGCGCCTCCGCCTCCTTCTCGGCCAACTCCTCGCGGCGCTCGATGTCGCCGGTCGTGGCGCGTCGGAGGATCGGACCGAGAATGCCCTTGTCCCTGAGCTTCTTGCTCGCCTCATCACCCTCGCGGATGATCACGCCGATGTCCTGGCCTCGGTCGACCTCGACGATCGCCTGATCGCCCGCGCGGAAGGGGATATTCCGCGGGTTCCCGAAGATGGCCTTCCGGCCGCCCTTGAACTCCAACTCGAAGGACTCGGGTGTTCCGCGAAGCACTCCGCCCGTCTCGTTCTCGGGCTCTACGTTCTCGGGCTCTACGTTCTCGGGCTCCACGTTCTCGGACCCTACACTGCCGGATTCTACGTTACCGGACTCCATGAGCTGCACCTCTCCTTGTCGACGCCCGCTTCCTCACGACCGCCAGGTCGAGAAGCACCGAGGTGAAGACGATCGACGGGTTCGAGTAGCGCTCGATGGCCCGCCGGGCGTCGTCGATCTTGTGAATGAGCCGTTCGAGGTCGTCGACGTTCATCGTGTCCGCCATCCGCTCGATCTCCGCGCGGTGGCCTGCGTAGAGGATCTCAGGTTCGCCGGTCCCCCGCCGCTGCGAGAGCTGCAGCACGTCATGCAGCCACAGGAGCATCAGGTCGAGGAACTTCTGCTGCTCGTCACGCCCGAGACGGTACGCCAATCTGTTCGCCTCGTCGAGAAGCGATGACGCGGTCGTCAGCCGTGAGCCGCCCATGATGAGCGCCACGCTTCTGAGCTCGCCCGCGAGCCCGTCTCTGCCGGCGCGGACCGCAACACCCGGACACCCCTGCGACATCGCCGCAGCGGCCTTCGCCTCCTTCGGCTCGAATCCCAATCGCGGATCGGCCAGAAGCACGGCCTCCACGTCCTTCCGGCGGAGCCGCCCGAACGCGACCCGCTGGCAGCGCGAGATCACGGTGGCCGGCAGCGCCGTTGGTCGCGACGTCGTCAGGATGATGACGGTCTGCTCCGGCGGCTCCTCGAGCGTCTTAAGGAGCGTGTTCGCCGCCTCGGTCGTCATTCGGTCGGCGTCGGCGATGATGAACACCTTCCACGGACCGATGTACGGCCGCTTGTTCGCCTTGACCACGACCTCAGAGAGCACCGTGTCGACGGAGATGACGGCCGTCTTCCTGCCGAAATCCTGCTCGCGGAATCCGGACTTCAACCCGGATGCCTTGAGCTCAGCGAACTCCGCGGGTTTGATCGTCGTCGGGACGGGGAAGACCAGATGCGTGTCCGGGTGGCTCAGACCGTCCGCCATCCGACACGCGCTGCACGAACCGCAGCTGACCAGTCCATCCGCCTCACAGTGGAGCGCACGTGCGAACTCGAGCGCCGCCATCTCCTTCCCGACGCCGTCGGGGCCGTGGAAGAGATAGGCATGCGACAGCCTGTCGGAGGCATAGGCCGACGTGAGGAGACTGACGGCGGAGTCCTGCCCCTTGATCCTCTCGAGCCCCATCAACACTCCCGGCGCACAGCTCTGCCGAAAATCGGCGGAACTTCGCATCCTGACATAGCTTATCATTGTATCGCCCGACAAGGGGGGAATCAAGCCGATTCGGCCCGCCGGCGGGCCTGATGCAGCGCACCACCACGCCGCTACTGGGCGTCGGTCTCGCGTTCGGCGTTCGTGAGTCGGCGCAGGCGCTGCGCGATGTCGCGTGCCAGCGAGACGGCCGAGATCATGCTTCCCGGATCCGCCAGTCCCTGCCCGGCGAGATCGAACGCCGTTCCGTGATCGACGGACGTCCTCACGATCGGGAGTCCGAGCGTGACGTTCACACCGTCGGAAAACCCGAGGATCTTGATGGGGATCGTCCCCTGGTCGTGATACATCGCCAGGACGGCGTCGAATCCGCTCCCGGGGCCCTCACCACCACCGAGCCCCGTGAAGATCGTGTCGGCGGGGAACGGCCCCTTCGCCGAGATCCCGCGGTCGCTCGCCGCGCGAATGGCGGGGATGATCTCGTCATTCTCCTCAGCGCCGAAGATGCCGCCCTCCCCCGCATGAGGATTGAGACCGGTCACCGCGATCCGCGGCCGCTTCAGACCGAACCACAGCTCAAGACCATCATCGAGAATGACGAGCTTCTCGAGCACCCGATCGCGCGTGATGGCACGCGGGACGTCGTCGAGCGAGAGATGCGTCGTCACGAGCGCCACGCGCTTCTCTCCCGCGACGAACATCATGAGGTACTTGCCGGTCCCGCTCGTCCTGGCGAGGAACTCGGTGTGACCGGGGAACTCCGCACCCGTATCGATGATCGCCGCCTTCGAGACCGGCGCGGTCACCATCGCATCGAAGCTGCCCTCGAGACACATCTCCGCCGTCGCGCGGATGACCTCGAGCGATGCCCCTGCGCCCTCCGCCGTCGGCTTCCCGGGCGTGATACTCCCGACGGACTCACCGATCTCTATGCGTTCGATCTCGAGAGGAATTCCGAGCCGCTCGCTCCAGTCCTCCAGCACGCCGGGCGCCGTCACGGCGACGAGGTCACATCGCTCTCTGAGCTTCCGGACCGCGGCGGCCTTGAGGACGACCTCGGGGCCGACGCCGGCCGGATCACCCATCGTCAGCGCGATGCGCGGGCGGAGGTCGTGACTTCGACCGTTGTCAGAACGAGGTGACATCTCTCTCCTCCAACACATCATAGAGCGTCCGTGCCCGGGCCTTACTCACATTGCCGGTCGGGATCTCGGTGACGCGGACGCGGATGAAGCGGTCACGGAGATCGAGGATGATCTCGTCTCCGACGTGCACGTCGCCTCCCGCCCGGGCCTTCCGGCCCAGGAGCGAGACGCGGCCGCCATCGCAGGCCTGCTTCGCCATGGTCCGCTGCTTGATGAGTCGTGACAGCTTCAGAAACTGGTCGAGTCTCATGGTTCACCGCCGGCTACGACGCGTCCAGAAGCTCGGTCCGGATGTCGATGAAAATCTCCTGCCGGAGTTCCTCCATCAGCTCCTGGAACCGCTCCTCGGCCCGCAGCCCGAAGATGTACTCCTTGAGCTGGTCGCGGATCTCGTCGAGCTCCGCGGTCCTCGGCTCCTCGTACTCGACGAGCTTGAGGATGTAGAAGCCGCCGTCGCCCTCGAGGATCTCGGTGATGCCGCCGACCTCGAGCGTCCGCAGCGCGGTCTCGAACTCGGCATCGAGATCGCCCGGAGCGAACCATCCGAGATCGCCGCCGCGCGCGCTTGACGCCTCATCATCCGAGTACCCGCCTGCGACCGCCGAGAAGTCAGCGCCCTCGACGAGCATCGTGCGAAGGCTGTCGGCGCGCGCTCGAGCACGGGTGACATCGTCCGGGCCGGGCGTCACGCGAGCCAAAATGTGGCGCGCACGCACGCGCTCCTCATCGCGCTCGTCGAGGCGGATGATGTGAAAGCCGAACCGGCTCGGCACGACGCCGCTGACCTCGCCGACGGCGAGCGCGAACACGGCCTCCTCGAACTCCGGTACCATCATCCCGCGAGTGATCCAGCCGAGGTCTCCGCCGCGGGCCGCCGACGCGTCGTCGGAGTACCGCGCCGCGACCTCCTCGAAGGAGGCGCCGGCGTCGAGCTCGGCCCTGGCCGCGTCCAGGCGGTCGTATGCTGCTCGTTTGACCTCTTCGCTCACCTTGGGGGCGGACACGATGCCGGCAACATGAAACGCCTCGGGAACCGTTCCGACATCGGATGCGTTCTCTTCGTAGTATTCCTCGACATCGCGCCAGGTGACGTCGATCCTGCCGTGCACCTCTCTGCGAACGACCTGCTCGGCGAGCAGACGCTTCTCAATGTCCTCCCGGTAGATCTCCCTGAGGCCGACGCGCGACAGTCCCTCCGAGGCAAGAGCCGCATCGAGAGCCTCCGGTGAGCCGTGGCGCTGCTCGAGTTCGGTGATGCGACGGTCGAGTTCCTCGTCGAGGGCGCCCGGCGAGAGAAGGATGCTGTCACGACGCGCCTTGGCGACGAGGAGCATCTCGTCGACCATCTCACGGACGACGCTGGTGCGGTACTCGAGGACGTTGTTCTCGGTGAGCGCCTGGCCGCCGCTGCGCATGTTGAACAGGTAGAGCTCCTCGTCGATGTCGCTCTCGAGGATGATCTCATCGCCGACGACGGCGGCAATGCCGTCGACCTTCTGCCGCTCGGACACCGGCTCGGGCTGCGGTTCGGACTCGAGCTGCTCGGTGAGTCGCGGGGCCGCGCTCAATCCGGAGTCGTCGGGATCAAACTCGTCCGTCTGCGCCATCAGAGGTGTCGCCATCAGCAGGAGCGCGATCGACAACGCGAGTGCGTGCCATGCTGCCATCTTTTTCATAGTGTTCTCCTCTTACGGAGCGATGAACTCCGTCGTGTCCCCCTCCGCGGCGTCCTCTGCGGATGCCCCGGTGTCCTCGTCGACGCGCTCTCTCGAGGCCTGTCTGATGGCGGCCGTGTCGATGACGACAACGGCGCGTTCCTCGAGTTCGACAAGCCAGCTGTCGAACGCCTCACGACGCTGCTTCGACGTCAGGAAGTTCATCACAGCGGCGCGCTTCGAGTCGAACGATGGTTGCCCGGCGCCCGGATGACGATCGAGTACCTTGACAATGTGGTACCCGTATCCGCTCGCTATGACGGAGCTCACATCGCCGACCTTCAACGCGAACGCGGTCTCCTCGAGTTCGTGTATCATCTCGCCGCGGCGCACGTAACCCAGGTCTCCGCCGAGGGAGGCTGTCTGGTCGATGGAGAAGCTCTGCGCAACGGTCTCGAAGGGGCTTCCGGCCTCGAGCTGCGCGAGCGCACGTTCAGCCTCTTCCCGATTGCGCACGAGGATGTGCGCCAGCCTCACCTGAATTCCGTACTCGCTCCGGTGGTCGTCGAAGTACGCCTGAGCATCCTCCTCGGTCACGGGCTCGATCTCGTCGAGACGATGTCGGATGCACGCTTCGGCCACGAGCTCGCGCTCGATCTCCCGAACGCGCCGCTCGATGTCATCGCCGCTCCCGAACCCGAGCCGGCGTCCTTCCTGGTAGAAGAGCTCCGTCTTCACCCAGTTGTTGATGGCCTCCTGCTGATCCTCGAGCGTCATGACGGCAAGGTGCTGTTCGGGGATCGACGCGTAGAAGTCTGCGACCGAGAGCGATGAACCCCCGACGCGGGCCACCGTGCTCCCGTCACTTCCTTCGCCGCACCCGGCAAGCCCGATGAGCCCGACAGCGAGGACGGCGGCAACCACGACCAGTGCCTTCACGTTCCCTCCATGGCGGCGCGCGGTGCGCCAAGCAGCAGACGGCCGCCCCCGAGCGGTTTCCCGCAGGCGGGCGCGGCCGTCATGTTCCATCGTCATCAGTCGCTCGTGCGAGCGCTACCGCTCCGACTCCATCCGCATCTGCTGCATCTGTCCAACCTCGGACGGATCGGTGATCAGCCCGAGGTTCTCCTCGTGAATGGTCACATCCACGCTCGCTCTGATCTCATCGAGGAACTCGGCAAGCCTCGCCTCACGACGCTCGGCCGTCACATGATCCACCACGCTCGCGCCGACCTCGTCGAAGGTCAGCTGCTCCTCTTCGTGTCTCTCAAGGACGACCACGAGCGCGTACCCGCCCGGTGCCCGGATCGGCTCGCTGAGCTCGCCGACCGGAAGCGAGAAGGCAGGCTCCTGCAGATACGACAGGCGTCCCTCGCCCTGCATGACGTTCTCGATGACACCATCGCGACTCTGACTCCAGCTGTCGATCGAGTGGGTGCGGATCATATCGATGAAGTCAGCCTCGCCCTCAAGGATCTGCTGACGGATCAGATTCGCCTGTGCCTCGTCACCGACGATGAGCTGACGAACGGTGGCCCGTGGCGCCCGCACGAACCGATCGCGGTTCGCACGGAAGAACTCACGGACCTCCTGGCCGGTCGGCTCGACCATCTTCTGCTGAACCTCGGCGTTGTACGTCAGGTCGACGATCGCCTCCTCGTACCGCGCGGCGAGGTAGTCCTCCATCTCGCGGCTCGTATGATAGCCGCGCTTCTCGATCTCATGCTCCTTGATCATCGAGAAGACGCGCTTCTGGACCGAGTCCGTGATGGTGGTCTCGGAGCCCTGCTTCGGGGTCTCAATGCCGGGCGAGTCCGCGAGGATCTGCGCGTAATCGCCGAGCGTCCACGTCGTCGGCTCGCCGCCGATGGTGAATGTCACGAACTCCATCGCGGCCTCTTCCTCACTGAACTGCGGCACGATCTGTGTCTTGGCGCGCTGGATCGCGATCTCCTGCGTCATCTCACCATCGTACGGCGGAATGAGCTCGGCGACCCTCTCGTCGATCCTCGTCCCGGCAAGATCCATTGCCTCGGGATTGAACGTGATGTCCGCTGCGGTCATCCATCCCTCGATCGTACTGTGCTCGAGAAGGTCGCGCTTGAAGGCGCGGCACTCGGTCGTAATGCCGGAGAGATGCTGTCCCTCGAGCGGAAGGCGCTCGGCCGGGTTCTTCTTGGAGAGGATCTCGAGAACGTAGAACGTCCCCGTGATGTCCACAGGACCAACGATGTCGCCCGCCTCAGAAAGACGAATCGCCTGACGCATCAGCGGGTGCAGGTCGGTCCACGCCTGGACGGCGCGACGGCCGCCATCCGAAGCCGACGAGGCCGCGGACATCTCACGGGCGACCTCGGCGAAGTCCTCGCCACCCTCCGTCACGCGGCGATATGCCTCATTCGCCGCCTCCTCATCGGGGACGACGATCTCACGCATCTGGAACATCGCATCGCGGTAGGTGTAGTACTCCTCAACTTCCTCGGGCGTCACCTGGCTCGGCTCGGTGATGACGTCATCGCGGAGCATGTTCTCGGCGTGCGTCGTGCGGAAATGGGTGAGCGCATCGTCGATCCGCGGGTCCTCGCTGATGCCGAGGCGGTATCCCGCAATGACGAGCAGCTCCTTGCGGACGATCTCATTGAGGAACGCGAGTTTGGCCTCGTCGCCCTCGCCACCCGGAAGCATGGCCGGCGGCATGTGCTCAAGGCGGTCGTTGACGTAGCCGACCGTGACGGTCCGCGTCTCGGCGATCCCGTCCTGGTCGACCAGCGTGATGATCGGCTTCTCATCGGGCCGGGCACACCCTGCCAGCGGGACCGCGATCACGCAGATGAGCGCCACTGCGGCGAAGACTCTCCTCATCACTACACTCCTTTCGGGGCCTCCCGACTCGATGCCGGGGGTGACTATTCTCCCGTCTGTTCACATGTTAGCAATATACAAAGCGCCCGCGCAGGGGCCCAGGCACCGCCTCAAACGCTAGCAGATTCCGCAAACCCCTTCAATACCTTTCTCCCGATCCGGAGCGCCTCGCGCCGGTCCCGGGACGCCTCGAAGCGAACCGCCAGACCCTCGGTGGCGTCGAACTCCATCTCGACATCGGTCGCCTCCAGCGCGTGCTTGACGCGTGATGGCTTCGGCGGCCTGTCGGAGGCGAACCGGGCGATAATGAACCGGCCATCACCCCGAACCTCCTGCACGCCGGCATCACGGCAGACAACCCGCAGCGCCTGGACATCCAGCAGCGAGCCGACCTCATCGGGCGGCCGCCCGAACCGGTCGTCGAGCTCGTTCCTGAGCGCCTCGATGGCCTTTTCCGTCCCCGCATCACGGATGCGTTTGTAGACATCGAGCTTCATATCGTTGTCGGGCATGTAGCCATCAGGGATATATGCAGCGACCTTTATGTGTATCGTGGTCTCCAGCTCCTCCACGACGGCCTCGCCCTTCTGTCTCCGTACCGCCTCCCGGAGCAGGCGCGCGTAGAGATTGAACCCGACGGCCATCATGTGGCCGTGCTGCTCGGCACCGAGGATATTGCCGGCCCCGCGGATCTCGAGGTCGCGCATCGCCAGCTTGTATCCGGAACTGAGGTCGGTGAACTCCTGGATGGCGCCCAGACGCTTGCGCGCGATCGCACTGAGGCTCTTGTCACGCGGGATGAGGAGGTACGCGTACGCGCGGTGGTTCGAACGGCCGACACGCCCGCGGAGCTGATAGAGCTGCGCGAGACCGAACCGGTCTGCGCGATTGATGATGATGGTGTTGACGTTCGGGATGTCGAGACCGGACTCGATGATCATACTGCAGACGAGGACGTCGACCTTCCCCTCGAGGAAGCGAAGCATGACCGTCTCAAGCTGCCGCTCCGGCATCTGTCCGTGACCGACGTCGATGATGATCTCGGGGAGCAGCTGCCGAAGGTAGCTCGCCATCGCCTCGATGGTCTGAACGCGGTTGTGCACGAAGTAGACCTGACCGCCCCGATCGATCTCGCGCATCACCGCCTCGACGATGAGGTCGTCGTCGAACGTCGCTATCTCCGTGCGGACCGGAAGGCGGTCTCTCGGCGGCGTGACGATGAGCGACATATCCCGCGCACCCATGATCGCCATGTGAAGTGTGCGGGGGATCGGCGTTGCCGTCATCGTGAGGACGTCGACGGTCTTCCGTATCTGCTGAATGGTCTCCTTGTGAAGAACGCCGAACTGCTGTTCCTCGTCTATAATAAGCAGCCCGAGGTCCTTGAACTTCACGTCCTTTGAGATGATGCGGTGTGTGCCGATGATCACGTCGATCTTCCCCTGTCCGAGACGCTCGACGATCTCCTTCTGCTCCTTCGCGGTGCGGAACCTCGAGATCACGTCGACCTCAACGGGATATTCGGCGAAGCGGTCGTGGAACGTCGTCATGTGCTGCTGCGCCAGAATCGTCGTCGGCACGAGGACGGCCACCTGCTTGCCGGCCATCACGGCCTTGAACGCGGCGCGGATGGCGACCTCCGTCTTTCCGAACCCGACATCGCCGCAGATGAGTCGGTCCATCGGCTTCGCGGATTCCATGTCCGTCTTGATCTCCTCGGTCGCGCGGAGCTGGTCCTCGGTGTCCTCGTAGATGAAGGACGCCTCGAGCTCGCGCTGCCAGACGTTGTCGGACGGGAACGAGATCCCCGGTTGGGCACGCCGGGCCGCATAGAGATTCAGCAGGTCACGCGCCAGCTCTTCGACGGCCTTCTTCGCGCGAGCCTTGGTCTTGGTCCATGCGATGCCACCGAGCTTGTTCAGCCGCGGCTTCTGCTCCTCCTTGCCGACGTACTTCTGGAGACGGTCGATCTCATCGGCGGGGACGTAGAGCCTCCCGCCCTCCGCGTACTCCACGATGATACAGTCGATCAGCCGGTCGTCGGCATCGACACGCTCCATGCCGACGTACTGGCCGATGCCGTGGTTGACGTGGACGACGTAGTCGCCCTCGGTGAGCGCCTCGAAGCTCGAGATCGGCGCGCCGCCGCGGAACCTCGGACGCCTCCTTCGGCGATATCGATCGAAAATGTCGTGGTCGGTGTAGACGGCGAGCCCGGCGCCGGGCACCGAGAACCCCATCTCGAGACTTCCCACTTCGAGCGCAACATCGGTCACCGCATCGCTGAGGAGCTCTCCGAGACGTGTGATCTGACCTCGATTGTCGCACATGATCCACACGCGGTTGTCGCGAGCGAGCAACGCGAGGTGTGCGCGCAGGCTCTCGAGGTTCGAGCCGAACGACTCCTGCCGTTTGGTGACGGTGTCGATTCGCTTGAGCGACTCGAGGGCACGGCTTCGGACGAGGCCCGTCGCAATGAGCGGTCGTGTTCCGAACCGCTCGACGATACGGTCGAACGGAAGAAGAAGCGACTCAGGCTCACAGAGCGGCGTGTCCTCGCCGGATGCACTGTAGATCTTGGCCGCCTCGAGCGATATCAGCTCGGCTCGATCCCAGACCTCGTCCTCACGCACGAGGATGAGCCCCGCGGTGTCGGGAAGATAGTCGACGAGCGTCTCCGCGTCGGGATGAACGGCCGGCAGGTACTGTTCGACCCCCTCGAAGTAGAACCCGGTCTCGAGTCCGTTGAGAAGATGGTCGCGATCCTTCGAATCAACGCGGTGCGCTCTGCTCAACCGCTGCCCGAGCTCGCCCGCGCCCTCACCCGCGAGCACGACCTCGCGCCGCGGGAGGATGACGACCTCGGCCAGCTCACCGGTCGAGCGCTGGGTGTAGATCTCGAACTGGCGGATCGACTCGACCTCATCGCCTGCAAGCTCAATGCGTATAGGCTCGTCGTACCCGAACGGAAGAACATCGACGATGCCGCCGCGAACGCTGAACTCCCCGGAGTCCTCGACCATCCGGATGCGGCGATACCCCAGGTCGGCGAGGCTCGATGTGAGCTTCTCCAGTTCGAGACGCTGACCCCGCTCGATGCGGATCGTGACGTCCTCGAGGAGCTGCCGCGGAAGCGTGCGCTGCATGATCGCCTTGGGCGTGGTCACCACGACGAGCGACTCGCCGGCCATGAGGCGACTGAGCGCGACAAGACGCGACTCGGTGATGGACGTCAGCGGGGATCTGCGTTCGTACGGCAGGGTCTCCCACTCGCTGAACAGGAGGATCTGGTCCTCGGAGAGGAACGTGAGAAGGTCGTCCTGGACATGCTCTGCGTCCGAGAGATTCGGTGCGATGATGACCCACGTATGCGGGAACCGCTTCCGGAGAACCGCGGCCAGAAGCGTCTTCGACGAACCGATGAGGCCGCCGATCCACAGACGGTTGTCACCGCGCTCAACGCGCGCGCCGATCCCGGCGAACGGCTCGGCCGTCAGTGCGTGCTCCACTATCTTGCGTCCCGGCACTCGGTTCCTCCGTGTATCAGTATCTCGGTCGCGCGATCCACATCTCCAGAGCCACGAGCCCGAGCGCAGCGTAGACGAACAGCCGCCAGAGCTCCCGCCCGTGTCTCGCGACGAGAATGGCGTCCGCCAGCGGCGTGTCGGCCGCAACGATGGTCCAGTCGTGTTCTCCGAGCAGCGTCTCGAAGTCGCCGTTCGCCGCAGGCGTCAGATCCGACTCGTCTGCCGGCATGTTCACGGCGGCAAGCGCATGCGGACGCGCACCCGCACCGCCCGCGTCTGCGGCTCCCGCGTCTCGGAACCGATAGATCCCGACCTGCCCCGCGCGCCGGAGCACGGCGCCCCCGGCGGTTCCCGGCAGTCGCTCGGCGCCGACGGTCCGTCCGTCGGGCAGCTCGACCTCGGGCGCGTTCACACTCGCCGCGTCGTACGGAACGATAAGATCGTCCCCGACCTCCGCGTCTGCCGTGGCGCGGCCGGCTCCGGCCAGTCCGGCAGTCGTCCGATGGAGGATCGGGACGAGCAGACCGCTCTTCGGCAGATCGTTCCACGCGCCGTCGAGGCCGGTGTACAGAACTGCGACACGTCCGCCGCGGTCGGGTCGCGACAGAGTCAACAACGGGCCGATGCCGGGCAGTTCGAGCACGGTCTCGGCTCCCGCTGGCGCGGCGCGGAATGCTCTCGTCACGGTCGCGTCATCGATCAGGCGCTCGCCGAAGACGAGACCGGCAAGAAGCGGATGTCCGACGCCGGCCGGAGCGACCCGCAGCCCGTTTCGGCGCTCCACCGGTTCGACGATGACGCCGGATCCGAGTTCTGCAGCCAACAGCTCATTCCAGTACCTGATGTCGGTCAGCCTGCCGAGCACGACGGCGACACCGCCGCCGCGACTCAGATGCTCGAGCATCCACAGCTCGGCCCCGGAGTCGAGCCTCCCCACATCGGCGAGAACAACGACATCGAATCGTCCCTGCTCCTGGTAGGTGAGCGCCGTGGCCGGCACCTCGGCGCACGCATACGGGTCGCGCGTCCCGCCGGGATCGAGGGCGCGCTTGATGTAATAGGCATCACGGTCGGCAGGCGCGCCCTGTGCGCTGACGACCAGCACATCGATCCTCTGCGATGGCGGAATGACGAAGTGGTGCACATTGTCAGTATCGAGAGCATCCTGTGGAAGTTCGACCCTCCCCGTGTGCCAACCGCTCTCGTCGACGACGGTCGAGAAGCTCGCCGTGCCGGTCGCGCCGGGCTCGAGGCTCACACCCGACTGTCCGACGTGCACATCGTCGACGACGAGTCGCACGGGGATGTCCGCTGATACGATGGAGTGATTGGTGATCGCGGCCGTGATAGTCAGTGCTCCGGATGCGCCGCCGTACTTGCGCTCCACGCTCACGCCTCCGGCCGAGCGGTTGCCGAGCACGCTCTCGACCGGGAGCAGGAAGATGCGGGGTGACTCGGACCCCGGTTCGGCCACGACCGCTGCCGGGCGCCCGTCGTGTGCATCGGCCCATCCGGAGCGCTGCATGTCACCGACGACATAGAGCTCGCGGTTGAGGTTCCTTGACTCCCCCAGAAACGCGAGTGCGCGGTCGACGGCAGTGGCGTAGTCGGTTCCCGAACCATCCGGCGCCGCTGCGCCCAGTGCGTCGCGAAGCACATCGACACTGAACGTCCCGGTCGGCAGAAGCTCGCCGGCCGGTCGTCCCGCGCTGACAAGGAACGCCTCGTCCCCATCACCCAGAAGCTGTGCGATCTCCTCCGCCCGTTCGCGGGCGCGGTCGAAGAGCGGTTCGTCTTCGCTCCGACGCGCCATGCTCGCGCTTGTGTCAAGCACGATGGCAACGGAGGTCCTTGCGCGTGATGTGAAACCCGAGCCGAGCCCCGAGAGGGTCGGGCGCGCCAGCGCGAGCACCGCACACAGGATGATCAAACTCCGGATGACGAGCAGGAGGATCTGTCGGATGCGAATCCGCCGTACCTTCCGGCGCTCGAGTTCCTTCAGGAAGAGGAGCGAGCTGAAGTCCACGGTCTTCACCCGCCGCCGGCTCAGCATATGGATGATAAGCGGCAGCAGCGCCGCGAGCGCGGCGAAGAGGAATGTGGAATTGAGAAATGTGAGACCCATCAGCTCCTCGTGTACATGGAACGCTCGGCTACCCCAGGCGCTTCCGCTTCTCGAGGTAGGAGAAGAGCGCGCGAACGCGCTCGGCTACCCCAGGCGCTTCCGCTTCTCGAGGTAGGAGAAGAGCGCGCGGTCATACGGCGTCGATGTCTGGATAGGCACGTAGTCGATGCGGCTCTCGGCGCATTCGCGGCGGAGGCGCGTCATCCACTCCTCGACGGCTCCGACGTAGTCACCGCGGATAGAGAGCGGCTCCGTCGTCATCGTCTCGCCGGTCTCCATGTCGCGGAAGGTCGCGTCTCCGTCAAATCGGAACGCCGCCTCCTTCGGATCGAGCACGTGGAAGACGATGACCTCGTGCTTGAGATGTCGGAAGTGCCTGAGACCGGAGATGACCGTATCGGGATCCTCGAGCAGATCGGAGATGACCATCACGAGCCCCCGACGTCGCATCCGGCGCGCGAGCTCGTGGAGCACACCGCCGATACTGGTCTCCGCCGTCGGCTTCGCCTCGTCGAGTTCCGAGAGCAGAAGGTGGAGCTGGCGCGGCGTCGACCGGGGCGGTACGAACTCCCGGATGACCTCGTCGAACACCAGCAGCCCCGCCGAATCCTGCTGCTTGAGCATCATATAGATGAGCGCGGCGGCGAGGTGTTTCGCGTACTCGATCTTCGTCACACCGGTCGTGCCGTAACCCATCGACGCACTCGCGTCGAGCAGCACGTAACCTCGGAGGTTCGTCTCCTCCTCATACTCCTTGATATAGAAGCGGTCGGTCTTGCCGTAGACCTTCCAGTCGATGTGCTTGAGCGGATCTCCCGGCATGTACTGGCGATGCTCAGCGAACTCGACGCTGAATCCCTTGAACGGGCTCCGGTGCAGGCCCGTGACGAATCCCTCGACGACGAGGCGCGCGCGGACCTCCATCGTCGCGAGCTTCGAGACGACGGTCGGATCAAGAAACCGTCTGTAGGACTCCTCGGGCATCGGTTCCCTCCGTGCGCTGGTGACCGCCGCCTGCCGCGCATATCGCGCGGGCCGAACTGCTCCATGCGCCGGTCTCTGCTGCGAGCCGGACTTCTCCACGATCTGGACTTCGCTACGAGCCGGTCTTCGCTACGAGCCGGTCTTCTCCACGAGCCGATCGACGATCAGCTGCGACGAGACGCCGTCGGCCTCGGCGTTGAAGTTCGTCACGATCCGATGCCTGAGGACGGGTCCCGCGACAGCGCGGACATCCTCGGTCTCCGGAGCGAGCTTCCCGCGGAGGATGGCGCGCGTCTTCGCACCGAGAACCAGATACTGCGACGCGCGTGGCCCCGCGCCCCAGCTGACCCAGTCGCGCACGAACTCGGGCGAGTCCTCGGTCGGGCGTGTGCTCCGCGCGAGTCTGACCGCGTAGTCGAGCACGTGGTCGGAGACCGGGACGCGGCGGATGAGCCTCTGGAGTTCGATGATGTCCGCGCCGGAGAGCACCTTCGACAGCTCAGGAACGTATGCGCTCGTCGTCGACTCGACAATCTCCCTCTCCTCCTCCGCACTCGGATAGCCGACATGGATGGAGAACATGAAGCGGTCGAGCTGCGCCTCGGGAAGCGGGTAGGTTCCCTCGAGTTCGATCGGGTTCTGCGTGGCGAGGACGAAGAACGGAAGCTCGAGCGGATACGTGTTCCCGCCGGTCGTCACCTGCTTCTCCTGCATCGCCTGGAGGAGCGCGGCCTGAGTCTTTGGCGGCGTCCGGTTGATCTCGTCGGCGAGTACGACGTTGGCGAACACCGGGCCGCGGATGAACTTGAAGTTCCTCGCGTGCGTCCCCGGGTCCTCCTCGATGATGTCGGTGCCTGTGATGTCGGACGGCATGAGATCCGGCGTGAACTGGATGCGCCTGAAGCTGAGATCGAGCACACCCGCGAGCGTGCTGACCATCAATGTCTTCGCGAGTCCCGGGACTCCGATCAGGAGACAGTGTCCGTTGGCCAGGATGGAGATCAGCAGCTCCTCGATCACCGCGTCCTGTCCGACGATGACCTTCCTGATCTCACTGAGAATCCGATCGCGTGCTCCGGCGAGCGCCTCAACGGCGGCGAGATCACCGCCCGCTCTGGTCTCGTCTGTCATGCGGCTCCTCTCGGTGGCGTATGAACGCACATAGCCGCCGCGCCGGCCTCGTCGTGGGCCCGCGCCGCGGTTCGTCGTCGATCTCTGGCTGCGTCGCTGTCAGGCTTGTGAAGCACGTTGCGTTCGACAACGCCGCAGTGCGGTCAGTTTAGCAGTGTGTGAAGGGCGGCGCAAGAGCCGCGGGGCGGCGCAAGGGCCGCGGGGCGGCGCAAGAGCCGCGGGACCCTGTCGAGCCGGGCGGAGCGCGGCGAGTGACGGAGTGTTGAAGTCCGCTGAGTGGCTGAGCGGCTAGGTCATCGCGGTGAGAATGACGTCCAGCGCCTGGAGAAACTGCGAGCGGTCGCGCTTGTCGAACGGCGCAGGTCCCCCCGTCTGGATCCCCATCTCCCGGAGCTCGGCCGAGAGCTCGCGGCGCGCCATCGCCTCCCCGATCGACTCCGGCGTGAACTCGCGGCCCCGGTGTCCCAGAACGCGCGCGTCGGCCTTGAGGCATCGATCGGCAAGCGGGATGTCGGCGGTGATGACCAGGTCATCGCTGCCGACGTGTTCGACGATCCAGTCGTCGGCCGCGTCGAAGTCGCCCTTCACGACGACGAGTTCTATCGAATCGCTGTCGGGCGTACGCATCCACGCCTCGGCCACCACGGTGACCGGAACCGCGTAGCGCTTCGCGACGCGGTAGACCTCGTCCTTGACCGGACACGCGTCACCATCGACATAGATGCGGGACATGCATGACTCCGAGTGATCGTGGAACGGGAATTTCCGTGAGTGAAGCCTTCGCGGAGAGCGTAACACAAACAGAGCGCGGCGGCCCCCCACAACAGGAGACCGCCGCTGGACCTCAGACTCGACGTATCGGACCCCGGAACCGGGTTGGCGCCCGGATGCCTCATATCACCTATACAGCGCCTTGATGGTACCCCAGTTGACCTCATCGACCGGGCTTATCGGCTCGCAGAACCAGCAGTAGTCGTCGACCATCTGGTGCGGCTGACCGAGACCCGCGTGATTGACGAGGCAGTACGGATACATCTCACCCGTTCCGGTGGTGACCCATCGAGGGTAGCTCGGGTGGTCCTCGACCATGAGGTACCCGGGGGCCATGTAGACCAGGTCGATTCGCGCCACGGGAACCTGCGAGGTCAGGATCGGCTCGGGCGCGGTCAGCGTGATACCCGTCTCCCAATCGCCGGTGATGATGACGTCCGAGAGGAGGCTGGTGTATCCGGTCGCGATCATGGAACCGGGCGTGTAGCCGATCTTGAACGAGATCGACGCGAGGCTCGTGTACTCATCCCCCAGTCCGCACGTGACCATCAGGTAGGCCGAAACAGCCGTGCCGGGGACGGGGTACGTCTCGGGTTCGTACGTGCCGTTGTCGGTGAAGCTCAGCGACACGGCCGGCCACGCGGGAAGCGGGTTGGCCGCCGCAGCGGATGCGATGAGAACGAGCAACAGCACAGCAATAGCAGAGCGCATGAGCTACCTCCTTTGCCGGAGTGCGCCTGAACGGACAGGCCCTGTCGGGCCACGCCCTCATTGTAGCACCTTCCCGGCAACCACCGGATGTCCTCCTGGGTCTCATCGGATGAGCGATGTCCGTCCTCGCGCCTGGGTGTATACTGAAGTCACTGTAGGGTCGCATCTTGGAGATAACATGACTCGGGGTTCAGCACCGTCTGTGGTTCACCATTTTCTGCTTGCCGCCGCGCTGCTGGCGTCGCTCAGCGTGCGGGCGAGCGGTGCCGCCGTGCTCGCCGCCGCGGATTCGATGACCTCGCGCGCGCCCCTTGCGATGCTTGCCGGCGACGTGCCGTGGCCGACCCACATGCGTGCCGTCGACTCGGGCAGCGATGTCCCCGACGCGCATCCGGGACGCTCGGCGCGCGGCGACCTCCTCCCCCGCGTTCCGCCCGACGACTTCCTCGCATCTCTCATGGACTCGGTCAGACTCGAGAACGTCTCCGGGACCATCCAGCGGCTTCAGGACTTCTACACCCGGTACGTCGTCAGCGACTCGTGCTGGTCGTCGGCCGCGTGGCTCGTTGACCAGCTCGAGAACTCCGGGTACACCAACGTGGTCTACGACACGTTCCGATGCTGGTCGTACCAAGACACGGTGGACGCGGCGAACCTGATCGCGATCAAGACGGGAACGACGCGACCGGACGAGTACGTCGTGATCGGAGGACACTACGACTCCATCTCGACCGAGAACTTCCACGATCCGGACGCGTACGCTCCCGGCGCGGATGACAACGCCACCGGCGTGGCCGGTGTGCTCGAGGCCGCGCGCATCCTCGCACCGATCGAGCTCGAACGCAGCGTCATCTTCGCCCTCTGGTCCGGAGAGGAGACGGGGCTCCGGGGAAGCCGCGCGTGGGTCGCGGACGCGGTCGCCGCGGACATGCGCATCGTGGCGTATCTCAATATGGACGTCATCGGGTACACCGATGAGGAGCCGCCGGTCGCCATCGTCTACTCCGACTCGACGTCGCTCGCCGTCGCCGGGTTGATGAAGGATCTCATTGTCGACCATACGCCTTATGGGTGTGTCACCACCGTGCAGCCGATCGGCGCGAGCGACCAGAACAGCTTCTGGGAGCAGGGGATCAACGTCCTCGACACATCAAGCGGCGCCGGCTGGTCCCCATACCACCACACACCGAACGACATCATAGATCATGTCGATCTCGAGCTCTGCCGCGCCCTCGCTGCCGTCAACGTCGCTGCGACTGCCGCCCTCGCCGGCGTCCCCGGCGAGGACGCGAACCTCCCTCCGGAGACGACACTCGTCGACAACTGCGCCGCGGTGCACGACACGCTCGGCCGGACACCCCGGTTCGCGTGGTCGGGCGTCGATTTCGACGGCGAGGTGGCCGGCTACGAGTACTGCGTGGCGACGCCGACCGCCGGAGCGCAGCCGGGTCGTACCTGGCATCCGCTTCCGGCCGATTCGACGGGCGTCACGCTCGCCCTTGAGGAGGACGGGCCACATTCGTTCGAGGTCCGAGCCCTCGATGATGGCGACCTCGCCGACGCGACGCCCGCGACGCATGAGTTCCTCGTCACAAGCCAACTTGCGCCGAACATCATGATCACTCCCATGTTCGGGACGGCGAGTGCGGTATTCGAGAACGAGCGCCTCGTGTTCGACGTCCGGGCGTCGGCGGAGCACTACTGTACGGAGCTCGACGGCGTGTCGTGGGCTACCGGTGACGGCGATTGGTCGGAGTGGTTCGACACTGAAGGCGCACGGGAACACCGGGACGTGCAAAGCGTCCGGGACGGGCTCGAGGTCGTCATCCGCCCGGCGCTTCACGATACGATCGTCGTCTTCCGGGCGCGCGATGCCCACGGTTCCATAGCAGCGGACACGGTCGCGTTCGATGTTGTAGCCGCACCGATGGCGTCGCCCCTCCTCATGGTCGATGACTGGCTGGCGCAGCCGATTCCCGAGGTGGAGCACGACGCCATCTACGACTCGCTGCTTGCGGGAGTGCCTCACGATACGTGGGATCCGCTGCACCACATCGAGGGCGGGGTTCCGCAGCTGCCGACAATGGAGGAACTGGGGCAGTACCGCACGGTTCTCTGGACACTGGGCGATCATGCGACCTTCCTGCGGCCGGCCCAGGCCGAGTCGGGCTACCACGCGATCGAGGGGTTCGTACGGGCGGGAGGCAATCTCATCCTTGAGGGTCAGGCAACGCTCGAGGCGTTCGCCGCTCTCACCCCCTTCATGCAAGACGCGACATTCGAGCCGGGCGACTTCCTCTACGACTACGCCGGGATCGACAGCCTGCACAACACGGGTTCCCTTGCGAACCCCCAGATACCCGAGACGTATGGGTATGCGTTCCTCGGCGGCACATCGATCAACCAGGCGAGATACCCACACGCTCCGGTCGACACGCTCGGGACGTGGGCCGCGGGGTTCTCGCAGTACGGCGGGCTGCACTCGTGCGAGATCTACCGGCCGGTCGCGGCAGCACGCATACATTTGTTCGATGCCTATGTGAACGCGGATCTCCATGACAAGCCCTGCGCAGTGATCAGGAAGAGCGATGTCGGCTGCGGCTCCGTCGGGGTGCTCGGCTATCCGCTGTGCTACATCCAGATCGAGCCCGCGCGGGAGCTTCTGGCGACGCTGCTCGGCGAGGTCACCGAATGGCAGCAGCCCGCACAGCTGTCCTCTTTCACGTGGGACGAACAGCGCGATTACGTCCTCTTCGTCTGGCGCCTCACACCCACGGACTCCCCGCAGGGAGCGCGACTCGAGCGGCGAGTCTCGCCTGACGGCGCATACGTCACGCTCGGCGAATCGCTCCTGACACCCGAAGAGGACGGGCGGTACCGGTTTATCGACGCTGCCATCGTGCCCGGATCCACGTATGACTATCGACTTGTCGTCACCGAGATGTGGGGCGGACAGACGACACATGGGCCGTGGACGATCCAGGTCCCGACCGAGGCATCGATCGACAGGCTCTATGCGCCGCACCCTAATCCCACCGCTGACGGAGCGACCATCTCGTACGCGGTCGGTGGCGAGCAGCGATGGGTCCGCATCGGCGTGTACTCGGTCGGCGGCCGACTGGTGAGGCATCTTCACGATGGGCCTGTCGATCGCGGGAAGCACGAGACCACGTGGGACGGCCGAGACGCCGATGGCCGGGAGGCCGCAAGCGGCGTCTACTTCATCCGAGCCGACTTCGGGCCCCACGCTCTCGAACGAAAGCTCGTTGTGCTGCGATGACGTACCTCCGGTCGCTGCATCGCGGACGCAGAGACCGAACATCCCCGCCACCAGGCCTGATTGCCCTTCAGAGCCCGTCGTGCTATATTCCTCGAACACCTTCGCTCACACGAAAGGACACGGCGTGGACTACCTCAAGGAGCTGGCCCGAAAGGGTATTGAGCGCAGCAAGGACTACCCCGACGAGTCGTTCCAGATTCGGGGTCTCTGGCGAACCGATCTGATGTTCAAACCGAACCCGTCGGAGCGGACGTTCAAGTACACCTTCCTCCTCGTCCAGACGTTCGGCGAGGGTGCGTGCTACTGCGCAACGATACCCGCGCTCGCAGAGGGCGAGCGGATTCTCGGCAAGGACTGTCGAGAGGTCGAGCACGACTTCCGGTGCTTCGAGGTCGCCACCACCGATGCGATGTACTCCGCGTTCGAGAAGCATCCGGATGAGTCGCACACGATGACGGGGCCGGCGCGCAAGAAGGCGCTCTGGCGAAGCGGACTCGTCGTCACGGAGGTCATGCGACATCTTGAGGCGATGGGAGCCGCGCCCGGGCGCGTCGTCAACGTCGGCGTGATCGGCAACATCATCAAAATGCTCGGTGACCGCGGCGTCGACGTCGTAGGAACCGATGAGGATCCCGCCATCGTCGGCACGAAGATCGGCGATGCCGCGATCTACGCTGAGGACCGCACGGTCGAGCTCGTCGAGGAGTGCGACGTCGCCGTGATGACGGGGATGATCATCTCGACCGAGACGATGGGTGACATCCTCGCCGCGGCGAAGCGCGGCGGCACGAAACTCATCATGTTCTGCGAGACCGGCGCGAACCTGTGCGAGGAATACGTCAAATTCGGTATCGACAGCGCCATCGCCGAACCGTTCCCGTTCTATATCTTCGGCGGTTCGACGCGCATCGACATCTATCGAAGGAAGTAGCACCCGAGACGGAAGCAGCTCGCGGACGAGCTCTGCGCAGCGAACGCCGAGGCTCGACAACGACCGGAGGGACCTCCTGCTCAGGAACTTCTCACACACCAACGGCGTCCTCGACATCGGCGGCATCTCCGCCACAAGGATCGCCGGCGAGTTCGGCACACCGACCTACGTCTATGACGGCGATATGATCCGCGACCGCTTCCGTGCGCTCCGCGCCGCCTTCCCGTCGTTCGAGATCTTCTACTCGATGAAGGCCAACCCGTCGATGGCGATCGTCGGCCTTCTCCAGGAGCTCGGTGCCGGTGCTGAGATCGCATCCGGAGGCGAGCTGTTCCTCGCGCGCGAGCTCGGATACGACCCGCTCGACATCGTGTTCGCCGGACCGGGCAAGACCGATCGCGAACTCGAGGACGCCATCATCAACGGCGTCTTCGCGGTCAACGTCGAATCGCTCCGCGAGCTCGAGCGCATGTCGCGCATATCGAAGCTCCTCGGCGTGCCCGCGCGCGCGGCGCTTCGGATCAACACGACGGTCGGTCTCGGGAAGGTCGGCGGTGGTTCGGCCGGCCCGCTCCACGAGCAGATGGCCGGCGGCCCGAGCAAGTTCGGCATCGACGAGGAGAAGCTTCAGGGCCTCGCCGACGCATGGGACAAACGCCGGATCGAGATCGTCGGGCTCCACGTCTACACGGCGAGCCAGATCCTCCACGAGGACGAGATCGTCGCGAACGCCGAGCGTACGGCGGCGATGGCTCTCCGCGTCGAGGAGCTCATGGGCGTACCCGTCCAGTCGATCGACTTCGGAGGAGGGCTGGGCGTCCCTCACTACGACGAGGAGAAGCCCCTCGACCTCTCGTCGCTCGGACCCAGGGTCGAAGAGGTGTTCCAACCGTTCCGCGAGCGCGAGGGCTTCCGACTCATCCTCGAACTGGGACGATTCCTCGTCTCGGAGTGCGGTGTCTACATGTCGCGCGTGCTCGAGCTCAAGGAGTCACGCGGCGAGCGCTACGTCATCACCGACGGCGGCGTCAATCAGTTCATCAGACCGGTGCTGATGAAGGTGAAGCACCAGGCGGCCGTCATCAACCGGATGGACGCCGAGGGTGTGGCCACAGCGAAGGCCACGGGTCCGCTCTGCACGCCGATCGACATTACGAGCGATGCGCTCAGCGTTCCCGGCGATATCGCGATCGACGATCTCGTCGGCGTGTTCAACGCCGGCGCGTACGGGTACTCGATGAGCCCCGAGCTCTTTCTCTCGCACCCGACGCCCTCCGAGGTGCTCGTCATGGGCGGGAAGATGCACCTCATCCGGGACCGCGGGCGGCACGAGGACCTGCTGCTCAACCAGAAGCGGTTCCCCGGGATGGGATAGGCCGCCGGCTCCGAGTGCGGGATTGGAATCCCCATGGATGGGATCCGTAGATGACCCAACACACGAGAGAGGCAGAACCTCACATGACGAAGACCTCGGCTGTCGTTCAGGGCCTGCGCATCACTCACGCCCCGCGCGCAGCAGCAGTCCTCGCGATACTCGTCGCGATGAGCCTGGTGTCCTGCAGCGATGATATCGTCTGTCCCGATGACACGATCATCGTCGCTCCGGCGATCACGGCATCGATCGTCGAGTCCCGCCTCGCCGATGTCGACCGCACGTCGGTCGACGTGCACTGCGTCTCAGACCCTCTTCCGAACGACTTCGCGGTTTTCGTCAGCGGGCGCCAGATCGACGATATCGAACTCGTGACACCTCTCGCCCTCCGCGCAACGCTCGAGGACGATGAGATCGTCTGGCAGCAGGGCCTTGACTGCTCGCTCCGCGTCATCACCGATGTCGGCGTTGCGACGGCGATCGAGCCGGTCCCCGGCGCATTCGCGGTTGAGTCGCCCCCGGATATCACCGTTGCGGACACGCTCAGCATCTCGTGGGAGCCGGCGAATGACGCCGACTACTACACGGTGCGGTGTGTCATCCGAAGCGCGCGTGACGACTCGCTCGTGCTCGAGCGGTCCGTCGTCGGCACGACCGTCTCGTTCGGTCCGGATGACATCACGCTGCCGGGGTCTGCATCAGGGTGGGTTCGAGCGACCGCCGGCCCGCTCCCTGATGGTGGTACCGATGGGAACGTCACCGGCGAGGGCTGGGGGTTCTTCACGGTCTCGTACTACGACTCGCTCAGTCTCTTCGAGTTCTCGGTCGCCGACACGGCGGCGCCCTCAGTTCCATAAACCACGCTCACTGCTTGCGCACGTCGGCGGCTATCTCTCGGCCAGTCTCGGCTCGAGGTAGACGGCGATCAGTCGACCGACCTCTCTGAGAACAAGCACCTCCGCATCCCGCGCGGAGCTCTCCAGGCTCTCCATCACCTCGAACGAGAACCCACCGACATCCTCCGCAAGCCGCTGATCGAACACGCGCACGTCGCACTCGGCGTGCGCCAGCCACGTGCCATGCGTCTCCTGTGTCGACATCGAGACGTCCACCGTCACGACCAGTGATGCGTCAGGTCCACACTCGACGAGTCGGGAGCCAGCAAGGGTCAGACCGGCCAGCAGTCCCTCCCGCGTCCTCTCCTGATCGGCATCGTTTCCGGCGTCGATCTCGACGCAGACGGTGGCGTTGCTGAGCGGCAGCACGAAGACCTCCTGCGTGGTGGTCGCGATGACGGCGTTCTCGGCTGCCGAGCGGTCGCCGGGGATGAAGACCTCCTGCCCGGGAGGTACCGCGGCGACGACATCAAAACTGTCCTCTCCGGTTTCGCTCCCGGCGACGAACTCGATCTCGATCTCGCCGGACTCATCGGTCTCCGTCGCTCCCACCAGCGTCCGAACCATGCCACCGCCCACGGTCGTCACCGGCACGCCCGCGGCGGGCACCCAGTCCCCTCCGAACAAGTACGACAGCCGGAACCGAACCGTCTCGCGGCTCCCGGCGCTGAGAACGAGCTTCCCCGTCCCGTCGAGTCTCTCGAAACGCGGCGCCAGAGCGCCCGACCGGCTCCTGAGCTCTGAAACACGTTCCGAGCCGAGGTTCTCGGGCATCGCGTCTCGGCTGAGCCTGGGCAGCAGATCGTACGCACGCCGCGTCTCGGCGGCTCCGTCCAGCCAGCGCCCCTTCGCGAACAGGTCGTCCGCCGACTGCACACGTATCTTGAGTTCGCGCGCAATGCGCCGTTCCGCCCACCGCGCGTGGGTCGCATCGCCACGTATCACACCGATGGGATACTCGGCGAGCAGACGGGCTCGCCAGTGCTCGACGCCGTCGGCATCTCCGCATCGCTCCACGACCGTCTCCCGGATGGAGATCCTCGGGAAGCCCGCTCCCTCTCCGCGGGTGACGGCCTCCGCGAACTCGTCGTTGGTCTCCTCGCGACGCAGAGGGGTCAGCGCGGCACCGCGACGCTCGAGCATCTCGAAGGCGCCGGGGAGAAGCCGGCCGGCCGCCGACGCGACCGCGGCGTCACGGCTGGCGGACAGCGTGTCGTCGACCACGACGCACCGCATGCTGCCCCCCTCGCGCCACCACACCGAGTCCTCGGCGTCGGGAAGAGCCTCCGGGTCTCCTTCCACCACGAGGCAGACGGGTTGATCCAGCGGGCGGTCATCCTTGTCGTCGACGTGGGGCTCATCACCGACCGGCGCGCGTCCGGCGCAGCCGGCGAGCAGGAACAGCGCGAGCAGTGCCAACAGCTTGAGCATGGCCAACAGCCCGAGCTCCCGCAATGGTGTGGGAGCGGGTGTCGCGCCGCGGCGTCGTGTGGGGCGTATCGACATCATGACCTCCGGTCGGGGAAGCGGGAGGCGAACGACTCACCATAGCACAGAAAGGCCGCCGGCATCGAGCCGACGGCCTTTGATCTTCCGGTTCGGGGCACGTCACTGCGCAGCTAGGTCAGGAACGGCTCGATCTGGGCTGCGAGGCTGTTGGTGTCGATCGGCTTCGTGATGTAGCCGCGACATCCGGCCGCCACGAGCTTCTCGAGCTCGCTCGGCAGATCGCTCGACGTCAGCGCGAGGATCGGGATGTCGTGTGTCTCGGTCATCGCCACCAGGCGGCGCGTCACCTCGAGTCCATCCAGACCGTTGAGATAGACGTCCATCAGAACGAGGTCCGGATGCGATGCCTTCGCCAGAGATACCGCCGACGCCGCGTCCGATGCCTCGAGAACCTCGTAGCCGTTCGCGCGCAGCACGACCGAGGCCACGCTCCGGCTGTAGTCGTTGCCCTCGACCAGGAGAATCGTCGGGCCGGCGTTGAGACCGCCCCACGCCGCTTCGCACGTATCGGAGAACGCGATGACGCTCTTGTTCCGTCCCTCGCTCCGGCCGCGGCAGAGCGCCGAGTCGGCCATTCGGAGAAGCGTCTCCGCATCTCCCGCGTGGTCCGGGTACGCCGCGATACCGCACGTCACGGTCGCGCGCACGTCCCCGCCGCTGCGCGCCAGCGTCCGGTCGGCGAACGTCGACCTCAGGCGCTCGACGAGGATGCCCGCTCCGGTCGCCGTCGTCTCGGGGAGGATCAACGCGAACTCGTCGCCGCCGAATCTCGCCATCACGTCGGAGAGCCGCGTCCCGGAGAGCAGGATGTCGGCGAGTGACCGCAGAACGGCATCGCCGGTTCTGTGATCGAACCTGGTATTGATGTCCTCGAGACTGTCGATGTCCATGAGCGCGACCGACAGCTCGCGGCCGTACCGCCTGGCACGGTCGAGTTCTGTTTCGAGCTGTTCGTCGAAGTAGAGCCTGTTGAAGAGCCTGGTCACCGGATCGCGCGTCTGTTTCGGTGGACCGCCGCTCTCGCAGTAATTGACTCTGAGCACGGCCTTCACCCTGCAGACGAACTCGCTCGCGCTGAACGGTCTCGGCAGATAGTCGACGAGCCCGAATGGGGAGTCGACGGAGGTGGCAGGCCACTCGCCGGTCGCACAGAGCACGAGGATGGGGAGCTTCTTCGTGACCGGATTCTGGTCGAGGCGATCCTCGAGATGTGCCTCGGCCACGGATGCGGCTGACCGATCGACGATGATCAGGTCGGCCTCGGACGTCGCCGCCTCGCCGACGAAGCTCTCGATGCTCGTCGCCTGTGTGATGTCATAGCCGGCGGCGCGCAGTCGGTCGGACAGCAGCCGCCAGTCACGGTTCTCGAACGAACCGACGAATATCTTCCTGTGCGTGTTCTCGATGCGCCGTGGCATCCTCTCCCCCCCTGGCCGCGTCGAGGGCGGCGGATCCGTGGGCGCTCGACGCCCACCGTAGGCGGTGTCCGGCTTGGCAGTTTGCACGGAGGCGCGCGCGTTCTGCCCCCGCGCGTCCCCAGCCATGACCCGACACGTCGGAAACCGTACGTATACGGCGCTTTCCACGCATCGGCCGGAAATCCTTGTCTCTGCCCTCTGGAAAAGCAAGGAATGTGCCACGAGGGGACGAAAGCGGCTGTTCTGCGGGCACAATGGACCGGGGAAACCCGGATGAAAGACAGAGGGGTGAAGCACGAAGCTCCACCCCTCTGAACCCACTGCACTGCTGGTCACTGCATCCTCTCTGCTGCGGTGCGGAAGCGGCCGGAGGCCGGCTCCGCCATTGCGAAGCGGCCGGGCGCTGCGTGCAGCGCCCGCGCTTCGCACCTACTCCGTTGGAGGATTCACCGGCGTCACGACGACGCGACGGTTCTTCTTCCGGTTCTCTTCGTTGACGTTCTCGAACGCGGGACGAGACTCGCCGAATGCCTTCAGGATCAGGCGCTCGACATCGATGTCGTGATCACCGAGATAGCTGATCACCGCGCTCGCCCGCTCCTCTGAGAGGTTCAGGTTGTACTCGTCGCTCCCCAGATCACAGGCGTGACCGCTCACCTCGGCCAGAAGCTCGGGGTAGTTGGTCAAGATGACGACCATCTCGTCGAGCTCACCCTTCGCCGCGGCAGTCAGTCTCGAGCTGTTCAGCTGGAAGAGCACGCCGACCGGGTAGATGTCCTCAGCGGCGGTCGCCGGCGGGATGATCTTGATCTCACAGCCGTGCTCGTCCACCTTGATGCCCCTCGGCGTATCCGGGCACTTGTCGAGCGGGTCCATGACCCCGTCCATATCGTTGTCGAGATCGGGGCAACCGTCCTCATCCTCGAACCCGTCCATATCTTCGGGGTCCTCGGGACAGGCGTCGTCCATGTCCATGATGCCGTCGCCGTCCATATCGACGTCCGGGCAACCGTCCTCGTCGGCGTCGCCGTCGAAGTCCTCGGCGTCATCCGGACACATGTCGTCGACGTCGAGGATGCCGTCCATGTCATTGTCGAAGTCCGGACAGCCGTCCTCGTCCTCGAACCCGTCGAAGTCCTCAGGCTTGTTCCAGCACTCGTCATCCTTGCCGATGATGCCGTCGCCGTCACAGTCACCCGGGCCGAAGTAGTACGTCAGACCGGCGAACGCCTCGAGCAGCGTGTTGTTGGCGTCGACCCAGTCCGCGCCCTCGACCGAGCTCAGACCGACGTTGTCGATGTCGTTGCCGATGAGCATGCTGTAGCGGCCACCGACCGTTACCGCGAGCTGCTCGGTCATGAAGATGTCGGCGCCGAGACCGATGCTGGCTGTGATGTTGGTGCCGTTGAGCGTCTTGGACTTGCCGTCCTCATTGTATCCGTCGGGGATTTCGCCCTCGTCGACATCATCGATCCAGTCCTGGACCTCCCAGAACGTCAGGCCGAGTCCCGCGCTCACGTACGGGAGGACCTTCCCCTCGTCCATGAACATGTACATCGCGGCGAACTGAGCCTTGTTCCAGACGGTCTTGAACTCGTCGGCAGCGCCGAAGCCCTGCATCCGACCCGGTGTGCCGGTCGGGAGCAGCTCGCCGTTGGCGGAGACGCCGTGCGTGTACTCGAACGCACCCCAGACATTGCCGGCCAGCGGCTTCTTCACGGTGATACCGAGGACCATACCCGAGTCCTCGTACTCCTCCTCGCCGCCTGACGGCTGCAGCATACCGAAGTTCACACCGACACCGAGGTCGTCGCAGGCGATGTCAGCCGACGCGACCACGGCGGACACCATCAGGACGGCCAGAGCCAGCCCCAGTACTCGCACCATCTGTTCCCTCCTCCGTTGGACAGCGGTCCTTCTTCCCGCGCCGGCAAACGCCGGACCGCTGCTCTTCCTTGGCATGACACATTAGACAAACAGGGCGCAAACGCCCTACGCTCTTGCATATATCACCATCGCCGTGCCAGTGTCAACCGATTCGTGAGACGGGCCCACGGTATCTGCACACAGGACACCTGCGCACTTGGAGGGATCATGCTCATCAAGGATGTGGCTCACCTGCCCGACGTGCAGGCGGCCGACTACACGGAGCTCCGGGAGATCCTTCATCCGGAGCGGGACGATGTCGCGCTCCGCTACAGCCTCGCACTCGCCGCGGTCGCGCCAGGTGAGCGGTCGCTCCCACACACGCTCGCGACGACCGAAGTCTACTACATCCTCGCAGGCACCGGCACGATGCACATCGGAGAGGAGATCGAGCCCGTCCATCCCGGGCAGACCATCTACATCCCGCCCGGCAAGGTCCAGTGGATCGAGAATGTGGGTCGGATGCCGCTGGCGTTTCTCTGCATCGTCGACCCGGCGTGGCGGGAGGAGGATGAAGAGGTCGTCGAGAGCTGACGGAGCGACGGGACGAACCCGCGTCGGCAATCGGGGTGGACGCAGACTGACGCTGTCCATCTCCTCATTTGCTCTTGACTGGATTCACTATATGTCGCATTCTGCGCGCAAGAAATGGTAGCGGGTGCGCACGTGCTACCCGCGGGGTTGTCGGGGCGGGAGCTCCGACCGAGAGATGGAGGTTGTGATGAAGCGCTTCGCCGTGATCGCTCTTCTCATGATCGTGCTGGCCGCCTCCACGGCGTCGGCCGACATGTACGGCAGTCTCCGCTATGCGGGGATGTTCAATCTGAAGGAGTTCGCGTTCGGAACGCAGTCCGAGAAGTTCGGTGCTGAAGTCGCCGTCGGCTACTCGAAGATCACTCTCACTGACCTCGAGAACCTCGGCATGGATGAGCTGGAGGACATGCCCGAGCCGGATGCGACGCTCATGACGCTCGGTGCCGCCGTCTTCTTCACGATGACTGAGAACTCACAGTACGCATTCGATCTCGGCGCCCGCGCTCAGTATGTCTCGATGAGTCTCTCCATGGAGCTTCCGGAGATCGAGCTGAGCTCAGAGGACGAGATGAGCATCTCGGCCTCGGCACTGACGTTCGGCCCCGTGCTCCGTGGCCGCTGGTTCCTGGCTGACGGTGCGATGGCCATCGGCCCCGAGATCTACCCGAGGTTCCAGATGTGGTCGACCGAGGGCGAGATGGGCAGCGACAGTTCGGACGGTCCGGGCGCGAGCGTCATCGACCTTGAGTACTCGCTGCGTATGGAGTTCTACTTCTAGAACAAGCGGCCGGAGAACGCAGCCGAGTGGGCTCTCGGTACGTCGGTTTGACCGGTCGAAGCTCGCGCGGACCCAGGCTTGCCGCGCGGGTACGATGCACGGGAGACGGGGGGCACCAATGCCCCCCGTCTTCCATTGGGTGCACCTCCACCGCCAGGCGGCGCGTGGACGCTACGCTCAGCAGGCAATCAGCATGCGACGGCGCATCCTATTTGCCTGCGATTCCTGCTTTTCTCTCTTGACTGTCAACCACTCTGTCGTATTCTCGCCGTGAAAGTGGTCGTGGGCGCCGCTTGACCCATGACATGTGTTTACGAGTGTTGGCTGCTCGGTGGACGGACGGTCCGCGCCGCAACGGGCGCGGCCGGGCCGATGTGCACACGGGGCGTCCTGTCGCTCCGCGGCAGCGCCCCGCCGGGCTCAGCATAAGGAGGAACCATGCATCGCGGTCTTGTTCTCTGCCTCGTGGCCCTGCTCATGGTATCAGCAGGGGTCGCATCGGCGGAGACGTATCTGGGGCTTCGGTTCGGCGGCAACGGCAACTTCGAGTACGCCGACGGCGGCCCTATGTGCGATTCAGGCTGGTTCACGCACCGTGAGTTCGTGGTCGGCTTCGGCGATGAGTTCCAGGGCGAGGCATCGCTTGGCTGGAGTTCCTGGAACGAGTCCTACGATCCGTCGGAGGGAGGCAGCCGCGCGGACGTAGAGACCTCATGGTCCGTCATGCACTTCGGCGTTGCCGGCTTCTATCCAATGATGGAGGGGAGCAGCTACCGAGTGGATGTCGGCGGTCGATTCCAGTACCACAGTGGAACGATAACCTCGGACAACTACATCTACGTCCGCGAGGACGAACACGAGCAGAAGCTCAGCGGCTGGACCGTCGGCCCGCTCCTCAGAGGCTCGTGGTGGCTCGGCGATCTGCCGCTCACGTTCGGCCCCGAGGTCTTCGTGAAGTACACGAGCCTCACATATACCGACGTCCGGGGTGAGTACTACGACGAGGAGTATGACGTCTCGGCATTCGATATCGACTACAGCTTCCGACTGGACTTCCACTTCGACTAGGGCGGAGCAATCGCGCCTCCTGAAGCCCGGGAGGCGGTGAAAGGAGACAGAGATGCATCGCGTTCTGTTCGTTACGCTCATCGCTGCAGCTCTGCTGATTGCTCCCGCAGCATCGGCAGAGACATACGTCGGCATGAGGCTTCTGGGCGACGGCACCTTCAACGGCGATCTCGAGCCGATTCCGGACGCCGGTTTCTACACGGCCCGCGAGTTCGTCGTCGGCTTCGGTGACGAGATCCAGGGTGAATTCGGTTTCGGCTTCGACACCGTGTCGACCGAGTACAAGGGCGACGACGAGGAGCACCCGGACCGGGACTTCGACTACTTCGACAAGGTGAGCTACAAGCTCATGACGCTCTCGCTCGCCGGCTTCTACCCGATCCAGGGTGGAGCAGGCGAGAACCGTATCGACGTCGGCCTGCGGTTCCGCTATCTCAGCGCGAGTTGGGAAGACGAGACCGATTACTATGGTCGCGACGACGACCTCGAGAAGAACGAGTACGGTGTGAGCGGCTGGAGCATCGGCCCTGTCATGCGCGCGCAGTGGCGGTGCTGCAACGACCGCATCGGCATCGGCCCCGAGATCGGCATCAAGTACGGGAGCTACACGAAGACTCAGACGTACACGTATCCTGGTAGCGAGCCGTCCGACAGCCCGGACCACAGTATCTCCGGCTGGACGCTCGACTACTCGCTCCGGTTCGACTTCTTCTTTGATCCGAAGTAGTCGGAGCACGCGTTCGTGCCTGAGCCGGTCGGGAGCACCGGGCAGGATGTAGCAGGGCTGCGCCCGAGCTGACGCAGCCACACTCCCAGCCGATCCGGGGTTTGAAGGCCGCTGACTCCGGACGGCCAGTAAAGGAACCGGGGCGTCTCGTTCGAGGCGCCCCGATTTCTATGCTGGCGAACGGCTCACCGCGATACATCGTCAATCGGCACGGTGTCGTTGGAGCGGCGAAGGACCTCTCAACGCGTGTGCGACAGGTCCACGTCTGCGAGCGACGGATCATCGTTCGCATCATAGACGTCGTGCGCATCCACCTCGGCCTCGCTACCGTGGTCCCATGAGTTGCCCCACGCAGAGATGACGGGAGTCGTCGTGGCCGGCACCTCGATATAGAGATCGTAGTCGCCGTTTCCGGTGAAGATGTTACCTCCCACGCTCCCCTCCGCCCCACCACCGAGATCGATGTCACGGAAGAGCCTCACTCCGGCCCCTCCGTTGTTCGTGACCGTATTCCCCTCGAACGCGCCGTACTCGTACGCGAGGTTCTCGGCCAGGAACCGGATGCCGTCCGACGAGCAGTCGGAGACCACATTGCCCGTGACGACCTTGTCCATTCCCAGAGCCGCAACGATGCCGTAGTACGAGCCACTGATCGTGTTCGCAAAGAGCGTCGTTGCGCCGCTCACGTCCCAGATCCCGATGGACCCGCCGTTCACAGTGTTGCCCTGGATGACGCCCTCGCCGCACGTAGCTTTGATCCCTATGTTGCGCCACGTCTCAGGGGCGCCCGTGGGTTCGGAGCCTGCCGGCAGCGTCACGGTGTTCCCTATCAGATTCGCCGGAGCCCCGCAGTTCATCTCGATCGCGAACGTATCGGCCGGTGCGCTCACCGTGTTGTAGCGAACCGTCGCGGAACTCGACTCAATCTGAAGAACGCCGTTCTGGACGTTGTTGCCCTCGATGATCTGGCTGTCCTGCAGTCCCCCGCTCTTGTCAACGATGTTGCCGGTCGGCAACGTGTTCCCGGAGATCGTCGTGACGTTGACGCCTGACTTGTCCACGATGCCGTGAACTGTATTGCCTGCAATCGTGAACGTTGCATTCGAACCGTTGCGCATCCAGATCTTGCCGCCGATCGTGCAGTTCTCGACGATCGTCGTGATGTCTCCGGACCCGTGTGCGAACTGGATGTTGCCGGCAATCGAGCAGTTCACCAGCGCGTGCGTCGCATGATCGGAGACGCCGTGCCAGAATCGGACACTGTCAATGGTGCTGTTCGTCACCGTGTAGCTATGGTCCGGTGGGTAACCGACGTTGACAACTCCGGCGTCACAGCTGTCGATCTCGATGGGCGCGAACTCGACCCGAGGCGAGCGAACGCTCCCCTGGAACGTGGCCCGTTCGAACGCCATGTGCTTGAGGAGAACTGGGACCGTGTCCTCCGGTGCGCTCACGACGAACATCGCATCAACGACAGTCAGGTCGTCCCCGGCGCCGATGAGCGTGATGGCGACCGGGACGTCGATCTCCGTCCGCCGTGAGTAGCTCCCGGCGGCGATGATGACGGTGTCACCGCGTGATGCAGCACCAATGCCCTCATCGATCGTGTCGTACGGGTGTTCGAACGTACCGTCCTCCACGCCCACGTATGATGCGTCGACGTACACGCGCCCACCAGCCGGCGGGTCATCGTCATCGTTGGAGCCGGCCGGATTGCTGCCGCCGCTACATCCCAACGCGAGCGTGAGAGCAACCGCGACAACAGTGAAAAGCGCGAGTAGAGTTCGAAGGTCTGGCGGAGATGGTGCGCTGTGCTTCGAAGAACGTGTCACGGTGCGCCTCCTCCTTCCTGGGACATGGTCCGGTAGCGTGCCCGCGAACCCCTCTACTTCATGGTGATGATTCACAGCCAGGATTCCTCTCGGCGGCGCACTCGCCGACGGCGAGCGGCTCACTCGCTGACAGGACGTGCTCCATCACCGGACCGCCTGCTGCGGAAACCACCGTGCACCGGTCGTACTGCTACAGCGGCGCGCGTGTCACCTTGATGTCATCGATCCAGACGCGTCCCGCTCCACCGACGACGAGATTCAGCTTCACGTTGTCGGGATTCTGGCCGGGCTCCAGGCGGAAGACGGCCATCAGCTCGGTCCAGTCCTGCGTCCCGGTGAGTGTGCTGTCCATCCCGCGCGAGAAGAACTCACCCATCTCCCCGAACACGCACCACATTTCGAGCATGGCGTCGCCCTCGAGCTCGTGCGTGCGCACCTTCGCCGTGTAGACGAGCAGTGCGCCTTCGACATCGATGTCGCCGGTTGTGAACAGCTGATAGACCGCCGGTTCGGTCGCCTCGGCGAGCAGCGACGGCGTGCCGTCGCACCCCTCGGCGTCGAGCGAGAGCGTCGCGCGATCCACGACGCCTTCAAAGGAATCCGCCGGGAACGCCGCGAGGACGTCGCCTGACGCCCCGGTGCTGCCGGTCGGCGAGCCGGCGCGGCCCGTCGGCGTCGCATCCGTCGTGCCGGAAGTCGTCACAGTCTCGGTCGCTGCTTCTGTCGCGGTCTCCGTCTCACCGCCTGAGCAACCCGCGAGCGCAAACGCGATCGTGAGCACCATCGCAAGCAGAATGCGAACCTTCATACTCCCCCCTTTGTTCATGCGCCGTGCTTCACGGCGCGCACACAGAGAAACCCGGGCCAGCGCCTCATACGCGTCGAGCGCCAGCGGTTGATCCCGCTCGCGCTCGTCGCCTTCGTCTCTCTTCCTCGGACCGCTCGTCATGCTCACCTCAAGTTCGATCCGGTCAGCATCAGTCACTTGCAGCAGCGCGCGTGTCGCTACGCGTCCTCGCTCATCGTCAGATTGTTCTCGCGGAGAAACGCGCCGAACCTGTTGTCGACGTCTTTGATGTGCTTGACGAACCAGTTCATCAGGAGCGTCTCGATGGAATCGGCAAGATCCTGCGTCGCGCCCTCCTCGCGAAAGTCCTCGCCGAGATTGGCAAGCGTCTTCTTGAAATCCGCGTGCTTTTCGAGATGCGCGGGGAGCTCTGGATAGTCGAACCTCCGCATGTTCTTCTCTTCGGTGCCGAAGTGGTAGTCGGTGTAGTCGATGAGGAAATCGAGCACGCGGATGATCTCCGCCGGACCTTGCCCGGTTCGGATGGCGTCCTCAAGATGCGCGATCTTCTCGATAAGGCTCTGGTGCTGGGTATCGATGAGGTCGATTCCAACTGACAGCTTGTCGCTCCACGCGATGTTGCTCACGAGATGCTCCTTGTAACTGGTTCCGACCGCTTCGGGGCCGGTGTTCGAAGTGATGTCTTGCCAGCAATAATGGGGGAAGTCAGGCCGCGGTGCAAGTGCGAGCTTCCGTGGCGCCCTATCGCCTCCCGACCCTGAGCGAGCGCCGCATAATGACGCGGGCATCGGAAGGTCTGGCAACCTGGACGAGCGACCAGACCGACTTGTCGTCGAGGCGCTTCAGGACGCTCGGTTCTTCCCGAACAGCGTCGTGAAGTCGGTCCAGCGCACGGATGTGAGAGGGAGAAACCCCATCATCGCCTCCGCACGACGGTCGCGAACTGGCTGGCTTCCGAGTCGTGCGGCGCGCCGGCGGCGTCACCAAGGAGCTCGATGGTCTCAAGCCCGGCCTCAGCCAGCTCGCGCTCGAGCGAGTCGGGCGTGAAGCTCTGGAGCCAGTTGTAGATCTCGCGTGTACGGTTCGGCTCGATGATCGTGTACTTGTCGAGCGTGACACGCTCCTCTTCGTAACGGTGCGTCGCCTTGACCACGAAGTGCACCTCCGGCGACCAGAAGCCGGCGTACGGAGAGTGATCGATCGCCGTCGCCTCCACCACGCTCTCGAAGTAGTTGACGGAGGGCACGTCGAGGAACATCGCCCCACCATCTGCGAGCGCTGTGCGACACATCTTCAGGAGCACTGCGCGCTGTTCAGGATTGAGCGGCGCCAGGTCCCAGTAGATGAGCGTGATCAGGTCGTATGTCCGGCCCGGTGAGTACTTGAGATAGTCCGCAAGCACATACTCGATGGAGAGGGCTTCGCGCTCGGCCGCTGCGCGTGCGTGCGAGAGCGAGTTCTCGGAGAAGTCGACGCCGGTCACATCCGCTCCGGCCTTCGCGAGCGGTGTCGTGTAGAGACCCGGTCCGCATCCGAGGTCGAGGATGCGTGTCCCCTTCCCCACACCGAACCGGTCGATGATCCACTCGACCGAGCGCTGCATGAAAACAGGGTTCCGCGACGCAAGCTCGGTGTCCGGATTGAGGTGGAATCCGAGCATCTGACTGGCGATGTGCGGGTCGGCCCAGAGGCCGGCCGCGGTGTAGCGGCTCCAGAGCTCCGGCCGCTCACATGCCGCAGACAGTCTCCCGAAGAACGGCTGCGGGCCACGATAGCCGCGCCTGCCGCGCTCATGCGCGGTCTCATCGTCAACGGCTTCCTGCCAGCCGCAGACCGCGTCGCCGCGAGCGTCGAACTTCGCGGAGTACGGCTTGATATCGAGAAGCGGCGTGCCGTCAAGAATGTCCACGTCCTCGACGCTGAGCATCCGCCCGTCACGGTTCACCACGCGGACGATGCTCATCCCTATGGCATTGGGGCGATGCGGCGCGCGCGTCGCGAAGACGCCGCGCTCCTCATCCTCCATGTATGGTGTCACGGTCAGCCTCGGGGCGCCGGCGCGGTCGAGCGAGTAGACCAGGTAGACGTACGAGAATCCCTCGACATCGCGAAGCCCCTCTTCAAACTCCGGGAAAACCTCGACCTTCCCGGGAATCCCGCGCGCGTAGACCGGCTGGATGGGGGTCTCCTCGGCGCGTGTGTGTGGCGTGTGGATGACGCCGATGGGGTGGTGCGTGATATCAGTGTGTGAGGATGTCACCGTGTCACCTCCGGCGCCGTCGGGCCAGCTGGAAGAACGACGCGCGGGCGCTGGACGCCGACGCGAAGCTGAGTCGTCCCGTCGATGAGCGCGATCTCTCCAGCGTGTGAAGCGAGCGCCTCGCGGATATCGTCAGGCAGCTCGGTCGTTCCGAACTCGCCCATCACGACGAGCGTGAACGGGAGCTCCACATCGAGCACATCCTCGAGATCGATGCCACCGGCGATAAGCCCGAGAATCCCTGCCTCGCGACAGGCCCCGAGTATCGCGGCGTCCGCGCGCTCCACAACAACGACGGAGCCGAAGGGAAGTGGTGTCACTTCGGCGGGACCGGCTGCGAACGCGAGTGTTCCAACAACGGCTCCACCCCGTCCCCAGAGCCCATCGATCTCGGTACCCTCGCTGACGATGGTGCAGCCGCGCGGTGTGACCGACTCGACCGTGCCGGGAAGCCATGCGGGAACCTGAAGCTCCTCGAGGAGC
>Ga0180436_10000210_pt1 | contig 62571 bp, 51 predicted proteins | sample SS_ome_2_FD_132434 | JGI IMG/M metagenome (GOLD analysis project Ga0180436, IMG submission 132434) | Hypersaline lake sediment archaeal communities from the Salton Sea, California, USA - SS_3_S_2 metaG | ecosystem: Environmental > Aquatic > Non-marine Saline and Alkaline > Hypersaline >...
GAGCGAGGAGTTCGGCGAGTTCGGCGAGCCGATCGAGATCACGCAGGACATGGTCAACCAGTTCGCCGACGTCACGGGGGATCATCAGTGGATCCACATCGACGTCGAGCGCTGCAAGAAGGAGAGCCCCTTCGGCGGCCCGATCGTCCACGGCTTCTTCACGCTCTCGCTCATGCCGAAGCTCTCGCAGACGCTGCCCCAGACGTACAAGACGGTCGGTGCGAAGAATGCGGTCAACTACGGCTCCGACAAGCTCCGCTTCCTCTCGCCGGTCCCGGTCGGCTCGAAGGTCCACGCGCGCAGCCGCCTCGTCTCTGCCGAAGCCGGCAAGAAGGGCGTGCGCATCGAGCAGGAAGCGGCGATCCACGTCGTCGGGTCCGAGCGGCCGGCGGTGCTGTACAACATGATCACCATGCTCCAGGGCTAGCTCCCGTCGCGGGGCACGCGCCTGCACGCGCCACTCTGCGTTGCGATCGCTTCGGTGGACGGCAAGTCCGCCTGCGCGGTCGCGACTTGATTGGCGCGCGCATTCGCGCGCCTCGCTCGGTCCGCTGGGGGGTGGGAGCGGGTCGATTCGCGCCGCCGCGCCTTGATGGACGCGAAGAATCGCGCCCCTCTCCGATTGTGGGTGGAGAGCGCGATTCGTCGCCGTGGGATCGTGCGGTTCGCTTCGGGCTGGCGGCGGTGGCTGCCTGCCTCGCGGCGTCTCGCTAGGCGAAGCGGGCGCGCAGGGCGTCGAGGTCGAGCTTCGTCGCGCTGGCGAGCGCGTCGGCGATCGGGCCGTCCTCGAGGTCGGCCGGCTCGAGGCGCGTCTGCAGCTGCATCGCGGTCGCGAAGCCTTCGGTCGTCGTGTCCAGCATCCGGACCGGGGTCTTCCCGGTCTTCGGGTCGATCAGCTCGTCGAAGGGGATCGGCACGATCCGTCCGTTCTGGCGGGTGATCATGACGTGGCCGGTTCCGGCGAGCAGCGTCGCGACCGCGCCGGCGCCGAGCTCCCGGGTGTACTCCTGGTCGTAGGCGCAGGGCGCGACGCAGCGGCACTCGTAGCCGACGTCCTTGAGGACGATCGTCGCCTTGATGCCGTGCTCGCCGAGGGCGTCCTGGACGCGCTCGCGGACGAGGCGGCCGAGGGGGAACTCCGCGAGGCGCAGGTGGCCGTGTTCGTCGCGGGGGAGATCCGGGAGGTGGGCGAGGTCGTTCTCGTCGATCGATTCGCCGAGGCCCTCGGCGAGGACGATGACGCCGTGGGGGCGTCCCTCGGCGGTGCTCTTCAGGATGGTGCCTTCGACGCGGCGGGCGAGCTCCTCGAGGCGGATCTTGCGATCGCCGTACTCCTCGGCGACCACGGCGAGGGTCGAGTTCGCGGCGTGGGCGGCGCCGAGCGCGAGGTGGCCGGCGTTGCGGCCCATCATCGTGATGATGAACCAGCGGCCCGAGGTCCGGGCATCTTCGCGGAGCGTCGACAGCACGCCGCTCGCGGTCGCGCGGGCGCTCTCGAAGCCGAAGGTCGGCACGCCGGGCGGAAGCGGGAGATCATTGTCGATCGTCTTCGGGACGTGGACGACCTTCAGCCGATCGCCCGCCGCTTCGGCGACCGTTCGCGCAGAGAAGCAGGTGTCGTCGCCGCCGATCGAGATCAGGTGGTCCACGCCGAGCCGGTCGAGGGAGTCGATCACGCGGTCGAGGTTCGCGGGATCCTTCGTCGGATTCGCGCGGGACGTGCGGAGGATCGACCCGCCGAGCTCGTGGATCCGGTTGACGGCTTCCTCGTCGAGGTCGATCACGTGCTCGATGTCGCCCTGCATGAGCCACTCGAAGCCCTGGATGCAGCCGACGACCCGGGATCCGTTCGCGCGCGCGGCCAGCGTCGCTGCGCTGATCACGCCGTTGATTCCCGGCGCCGGTCCGCCCCCGACCACGATTCCGAACGTCGCCATCACACCCTCCTCGAACGAGTCGCGCGGGAACGTAGCCGGATCGCCGCGGGAATTCAGCGATTTGCGGGGGATTCCCGCTTTGCGCCGATCATCGTCGCGCCCAGCACGAGCGGTTCGTCGCCGACGACCCGCCAGGCGTGTCTGGTGCCGCGCTGGACCACGCAGTCGCCCTGGTGGACGAGCTCCTTCCGCCCGTCGTCGAGCTCGAGCTCGGCGGCTCCGCTCACGATGATCACGTAGTCGATCGTGTCGGTCGTGTGCATCTCGGGGTCGTCGGGGTCGAAGTGGCGGGCGATCTCCGGCGGGAGCTCGAATCGGTCCTGTTCTTCGGGGCGGTTCCGCGGCGGAGGCACCGTCACGATCTTGAAGCTCGTCTCCCCCTCGACGGCGAAGTAGCCGATCCGGGCCGGCGACTCGGCGGGGGTCGGGTCCGGGACGCTCGGCGCTCCCTTCGTCGACCAGAGCTCGTAGCTGCCCGGCGAGGAGCTCCTCGCTGGCGCACCGGCATGGTGGAACACGGACCTGCCTTCGGCATCGTGACCGGTCACGACGAGCTTCATCGAAACGCCTCCTTGCCCGGCGCGGGCAGCTGAGTACGGTGTCGGGACCTTCGAGGGTGGCAGATCGATGCGGACGGGCAATCCGCGGCAGGAGGAGACGATGGCGGAAGCGGGGCGGCGCGCCTTCGTGACGGGTGGCACGCGCGGGATCGGAAAGAGCCTCTGCCGGGAGTTCGCGCGCGCGGGCTTCGACGTGGCGTTCACGGGGCGGACGCTGCGCGAAGGCGAGGGGCGCGAGGAGGACGAAGAGGGCAACGCGACGCCGCTCGAGGGCAGCCTCGAAGCGACGCGCGCCGAGGTCGAAGCCCTCGGTCGGGAGGCGTTGCCGATCCAGCTCGACCTGCTCGATCCCGCGTCGGTCGACGCTGGTGCCGCGACCGCGCTCGAGGCCTGGGGCGGCATCGACGTGCTGATCAACAACGCGATGTACGAGATGGGCCGCTACACGAACGCGTGGATCAAGGACACGCCGATGGAGGAGTTCGCTGCCAAGGTCCAGGCGAACTTCCTCGCGCCCGTCTCCCTGGTGAAGCATTTCCTTCCCGGGATGATCGAGCGCGGCGGCGGTCGCGTCATCAACCTCTCGACGCGCCACAATTACCAGAAGCAGGGCGGCCCGCCGGGGCAGGGCGGCGCGGGCGTGTCCTACAACTGCTCGAAGGCGGCCTGCGGGAAGCTCGCGGACGGACTCGCGGCCGAGCACGGACCCGACGGGATCCTCGCGTTCGATCTGGATCCGGGGCCCGTCATGACAGAGCGCTTCCACACTCAGGGCCATCGCCTCGGCTACCCGAAGGCGCTCTTCTGTCCGGTCGAGGTGCCCGCGATGGCGGCGCTCTGGCTCGCGACCGAGGACGAGGCGGCGCGGTACAACGGCCAGCACTTCATGGCCCAGGAGTTCGTCCGCCAGCGCGGGCTCTGGGAGGACTGGGAGAGCGTGCTGCCGATGAACGGGCGCTGGTCACCGACGGCGATCCTCGACTGGCGGGAGCCGCGGAGGCGTTGAGCCGTCCGGACGGCGTATCGGACGCCGCCCGGTCGGCCCGATTGCGTGCCTCTTGCCACCTCGCGGATCCGATCTGGCGGCTACAATGACCGGCGTTCACTCGGCCGTCTTCCCCATCGGCCGGACTCAGGAGCTACCCCATGTTCGATCTGAAGATTACGGGCGGAACCCTCGTCGACGGAACCGGTGCGCCCGCCTACGCGGGTGAGGTCGCCCTCAAGGACGGCAGGATCGCCGCGATCGGCGCGAGCGTGCCGGGCGAAGCGGCGCGGACGATCGATGCGACGGGTCGGATCGTGACCCCGGGCTTCGTCGACGTGCACACCCACTACGACGGACAGGTCACCTGGGACGACCTGCTCGACCCTTCCGGTGGTCATGGCGTGACGACCGTCGTGATGGGCAACTGCGGCGTCGGCTTCGCGCCGGTCAAGCCGGGTCAGGAAGAGTGGCTGATCCAGCTGATGGAAGGCGTCGAGGACATCCCCGGCACCGCTCTCTCCGAAGGCATCACCTGGAGCTGGGAGAGCTTCCCGGAGTACCTCGACGCCCTCGAGGATCGGAAGACCGCGGTCGACTTCGGTACGCAGCTCGCCCACGGCGCGCTTCGCGCCTACGTGATGGGCGAGCGGGGCGCGAAGAACGAGCCGGCCACGCCCGAGGACATCGCGGAGATGCGCCGCCTCACGAAGGAGGCGATCGAAGCGGGCGCCCTCGGCGTCTCGACGAGCCGCGTCCTCGGCCATCGCGCGATGGACGGAGAGCCCGTTCCCGGGACCTTCGCCGCCGAGGACGAGCTCTTCGGTCTGGGCCTCGCGCTCAAGGACGCCGGCGCCGGTGTCTTCGAGCTGGCTCCGGCGGGCGCGGACGGCCAGGACCTCGTCAACGCGAAGAAGGAAGTGGAGTGGATGAAGAAGCTCTCGGCCGAGATCGAGCGGCCGGTGACCTTCGCCATGCTCCAGAACGAGACCGAGCCCAACCTCTGGCGCGAGATCATGGAGGAGTCCATCCAGGCGGCCGAGGACGGTGCCCAGCTCTTCCCGCAGATCGCGGCGCGCCCCTTCGGGCTCATGATCGGGCTCCAGACCCATCATCCCTTCGCGCGTCGCCCGACCTTCAAGCGCATCGCCGAGGAGAACGACTCGATCGAAGCCGTCGCGGCGGCGATGCAGGATCCGGCGATCAAGGCGGCGATCCTCTCGGAGGAGAACCTGCCCGCCGATCCGAACAACCTCTTCGACGGCATGTCGGACATGATCGCGATGATGCTCCATCGTCTCTACGTGATCGGGGATCCGCCGGACTACGAGCCGACCCCGGATCGTTCGGTCGCCGCGATCGCCGAGGCGCAGGGTGTCCCGCCCCTCGAGGCGGCCTACGACGCGTTCGCCGCCGGGGACGGCACGAACATGTTGATGATGCCCATCTTCAACTACGTCGACGGTAATCACGACGTGATTCGCGAGATGATCACGCACCCGTACTGCGTCTCGGGCCTCTCGGACGGCGGTGCACACTGCGGGATGATCTGCGATGCGTCGATTCCGACCTTCCTGCTGACGCACTGGGCGCGGGACCGCAGCCGCGGCGAGAAGATCGCGCTCGAGCAGATCGTGCAGAAGCAGACGAAGGACACGGCGGAGCTCTTCGGCCTGACCGATCGTGGGACCCTCGAGGTCGGCAAGAAGGCGGATCTCAACGTGATCGACTTCGAGCACCTGCAGCTGCGCTCGATCAAGCTCGTGAACGACCTCCCGGCGGGAGGTCGACGTCTGCTGCAGAAGGCCGAGGGCTATGACTACACGATCGTGTCCGGCGAGATCACGCGGAGGAACGGCGAAGACACCGGCGCGCGCCCGGGTCGGCTCGTTCGTGGAGCGCGCTAGACGGATCCAGTCCAGGAGAGCGAAGACGATGGCGGCACCGGAAGAGATCGGACGGGATACGCAGTTCGGAACCTATCGAGGGGCGGGGCTGCCCTGGGTCGATTTCGATGCCTTCCATCAGGAGATGCTGCCGAAGCGCCTCGAGGAGGGCGTGAACGAGCAGGTGGCCTGGGACGTCGCCGGGAAGGACCCCGTCTCGATCGGGCTCCCGGACGGGCGCTTCTACACCTATCGCTGTCGCGAAGGGCGGATCCTCGTCGAATCCGGGCAGGCCAGGGACGCGCGGACGATCCTCGAGATCGTCGATCACGAGTCCTGGCTCGACTACCTCTACGAGTTCCGGACCCGCTACGGACTGCTCTTCAGCAACGCGGTCCGCTTCGTGCGCGGCGACTTCGAGACCTGGGACGAGTGGGAGCCGGCGATCCGCTGCATGTACTCGGGGCGCCCGATCTACGATCCCGCCCGGATCGAGTTCCGGGATCTCGCGGGCGATCTCCTGGATCTCCACCGGAGCTTCGAGGTCGACGAAGACCCGGAGGAGATGTCGAACTTCCTGCGCCAGACGGGCTTTCTCGTCGTGCGCCGGGCCTACGAGCCCGAGCTGATCGCGACGCTCTCGCGCGAGCTCGATCGCGTGATCGCGGAGTCGACCGAAGGCAACCTCTACTCGTGGTGGGCGACGGACGCCGAGGGCGACCGTTTCCCGTATCGGCTGACCTACCTGTCGGAGCAGTCCGACGCGATCGCCGGGCTCTATGACCATCCCCGGACGCGGGCGCTCGTTGCGCTGTCGAAGGAAGACGTCGTGCCGGTTCCGGACCGGATCGAGGGCATCCTCGCGGTCGTGAAGAAGGAGGGTCTCGAAGCGGACGCCTCGGGCTACGCGAATCTCGAGTACCACTCGGACTGCGGCTTCGGGGCCTGCCATACGACCTGCCCCTGCGTGCTGGTCGGAATCCAGGTCGACGCCGCCGGGCCGGCGAGCTCTCAGCTCCACATGATGGCCGGGAGCTGGGGCAAGGCCTACCACAACGTCCCCTCCCACATCACGCCCGAGCGCTATCCCCTCGTGCCGATCGTGGCGGAGCCGGGCGATGCGACGGTCCACTTCGGATGCGGACTCCACGCGGGGCCGCCGCCGACCGGTCCGGATCGCCGAAGGACGATCTACGTCCAGCACTACAGCCCGCGCGCGAGCGACCTGATCGGCCGTCACCAGGGCTACAACCAGATCATGCCGGGCTACGGTGTCGGCGACATCCCGAACATCGACGAGATGCGCGAGCGCGTCGAGTAGCCGCCCGCCCGTTTCGAACGCCTCTTCTCCATCCAGTCTCTTCCAGGAGCACCCCATGAAGCGCTTCCTCGCCATCTCCTCCGACGGACACGCCGGCCCGCAGCCCCAGCACTACCGCCCCTACGTCGACGCGAAGTACCGCGACGTCTTCGACCAGGCGCTGAAGGTCCAGATCGAGCAGACCCGGGAAGCCGAGAAGATGTTCCTGATCGCCGACATCAACGAGAAGTGGCGCGAGGGGCACGAGTACGAGCTGACCGGCGCGTGGGATCACGACGCGCGACTCAAGGTCTGTGACGACGACGGCGTCGCCGCCGAGGTGCTCTTCCCCGACGGCATCACGGAGATGAACTCGCCGCCCTTCGGCGCGGGGCTGGGGCTGCCCACGAAGGACGTCGACCCCGAGCTCCAATGGGCCGGTGCACGCGCCCACAATCGCTGGCTGGCCGAGTTCTGTCAGATGGCCCCCGAGCGGCGCTGCGGCGTCGCGGTCGTGCCGCTCATGTGGGACGTCGACGAGGCGATCAAGGAGGCCCGGTGGGCGCGAGAGCAGGACATGCGCTCGGTCATGATCCCCGTGCTCTGGAACGACCATCCGCCCTACAACGACCCCTGCTACGACCCCTTCTGGGCCGTCTGCGAGGATCTCGGCCTCGTCGTCAACTATCACTCCGGACCGGCGCCCCAGGAGGAGTATTTCGGGACCTGGCCGCCGACGACGGGCGAGGAGATGCGCCGGGGCGGGATGGGCTGTTACCTCTCGGAGGTGCTCTGGTTCGTCGCGCGGCCGCTGACGTTCCTGATCTGGGGCGGTGTCTTCGAGAAGTTCCCGAAGCTCAAGGTCTCGACGACCGAGGGGATGGCGGACTGGGTCCCGCATCAGCTCGGGATCTGGGACTGGCACTACGAGCACTCGGCCAACGAGCAGAAGCTCGGCGACTACGTCAGCCACCTCTCGATGAAGCCGTCGGAATACTTCCGCCGGAACGTGCGCGTGGGCTCGATGGTGACGCGCAAGGAAGCCCTCGATCGCGAGAACATCGGGGTCAAGAGCTTCATGTGGGGGACCGACTATCCCCACCCGGAAGGGACCTGGCCGACGACCGAGGAGAAGGTCGACACGGCCTTCGAGGGGCTGCCCGAGGACGACATCGCGAACATCCTCGGCATCAACGCGGCCGAGTGGTATGGCTTCGACGTCGAGAAGCTCGCGCCGATCGTCGACCGGATCGGACCGACGGCGGATCGATTCGAGGGTCTGCCCGCCTAGTCGCACACCATCGTGCGGGGTCTCGATCGTGGAACAACGAAGATTCGTCATCATGGGCGCCGGGGAGGTCGGTTGCTTCCTGGCCCGGCGATTCTCCGCGCAGGGGCACGGGGTCACGATGATCGACCCCGACCCCTCGAAGCAGCGCGTCGTCGAAGAGCAGCTCGACGTCGCCTTCGTCCTCGGGAACGGGAGTCAGATCCCGTCCCTGATGAACGCCGGCGTGGGCGCTTGCGATCTCTTCGTCGCCGCGAGCTCCTCGGACGAGGCGAATCTCGCCGCGTCGCTCCTGGCGAAGCGGCTCGGGGCGCCCCGGACGGTCGTGCGCGTCAACGTCTCCGAGGACATCACGAAATTCGGCCGCGTGTACGAGCGGGCGTTCGCTGCGGATCTGCTGCTGTCGACCCAGCTCCTGACGACGACGCTGATCCTCAACCGCGTGCTCGGCTACAACACCCTCGAGATCGAGTACGTCGCGAGCGGAGACCTCGAGGTCCGTCGGATCGCGATCACGGCGGGCTCGCGCTTGATCGACCGGCCGCTCGCGGAGGCACAGCTGCCGGACGACTGCCTGGTCCTCGCCTTCGTCGCGGAGGGCGTCCTTCGGGTCCCGACCGGCCGCGACCACGCGCGGCTCGGAGAGGAAGCTCTCGTGATCGGGACGCCCGCCGCGCTCGACGAGCTCGAACGGCGACTGAACCACGCTCCCGACCGCCGTGGCTACGTGGTCATCGCGGGCGGCGGGAACACCGCGCAGGCGGTGATCGAATCGCTCGCGGGAAAGGTCGGGCGGATCAAGGTGTTCGAGCGGGACCGCACCCGGGCCGAGCAGCTCGCCGAGTCACAGCGGCGGATCGAGGTCGTACACGGCGACGTCACGGATGCGGCGCTCCTCGCGTCGGAGCGGATCTCCGACGCGACCGCGTTCGTCGCGCTGACCGGGAACGACGAGACCAACTTGATGGCGTGTCTGCTCGCCAAGGAGCAGGGCGTGCCGCAGCTGACGGCGCTCGCCCAGAAGAGCGAGACCTCGAGTCTCTGGTCGACGATCGATGGACTCGAGGTGGTGTCGCCGCGGATCGTCGCGGCGGAGCGCATCCAGCACTACGTCGAAACCGACTTCGAGCCCCACATCGTGTCCTTCGAGAACGGCGCGGCGCAGTTCATCCAGCGCACGGTCCATCCCCAGAGCCCCGCGGCGGGGGTCGGCCTCGAGGACATCCAGGCTCCGGCGGGCCTGCTCGTGGCGGCGATCCTGCGGGAGGGCGAGGCACGGATTCCGCGAGGAAAGGATCGCGTTCTCGCAGGAGACGTCGTCGTCCTCTTCGTACAGGAATCGCAGATCGCGCTCGCCCGGCTCCTCTTCCCGGACCAGGAAGAAGAGCTCGAGAGCTAGATGAACCATCGGCGCATCGTCCACCTGCTCTCGTTCGTCCTGATCGCGATCGGGGCGGCGCAGAGCGTGCCGATCCTCTGGTGCCTCGTTCCCTTCGACGGACCCGCACTCGTGGGTCTCGCCACGGGCATGGCGGCCTGCTTCGTCGCGGGCGGCGCAGCGCGTGCCTGGGGGCGCGACGAGGGCGAGCTCTACCGGCGGGAAGGGATCCTGGTCGTCGTCGGCGCCTGGTTCCTCGCTTCGGGGTTCGGCGCGATTCCGTTCGTGGCGAGCGGTGCGATCCCGGGGCCGATGGACGCGCTCTTCGAGTCCGCGTCGGGCTTCACGACGACCGGCGCGTCGATCCTCCCGAACGTCGAGGTCCTGCCGCGCGGCATCCTCTTCTGGCGGAGCATGACGCAATGGCTCGGCGGCATCGGCATCGTCGTACTCTTCGTCGCGCTGCTCGCCGAGCTCGGTCCCGGCGCGCGTATGCTCTTCCGACTCGAGGTGCCGGGTCCGAAGGTCGAGATCTTCCACGCGCGGGTCCGGGAGACGGCGCTCGCGCTCTTCCGGATCTACCTCGGGTTGTCGCTGTTGCAGGCGGTATCGATGGGAGTGCTGGGCGCGAGTCTCTTCGACGCGCTGACCCACACCTTCGCCACGGTCTCGACCGGCGGCTTCTCTCCCCATGCGGACTCGGTCGGTGCGCTGTCCGTACCGCTCCAGATCGTCGTGCTCGTCTTCATGGCGGTCTCGGCCATCAACTTCGGGCTCTACTACGCGGCGCTCTCCGGGCATTCACGAGAGGCGATGCGGGACGTGGAGCTGCGCGTCTATCTCTCGACGGTCGTGGCGGCGAGTCTGCTCGTGTCCGTCGATCTCCTCGCGTCGCGGGGCGAGAGCGGGATCGCGCGGACGATTCTCGATGCGACCTTCCAGGTCGTCTCGATCATGACGACCACGGGATTCTCGACCGCCGACTTCGGCGCGTGGCCCGGCTGGGCGCACGCCGCCCTCGTCGTCCTGATGGCCGTCGGGGGCTGCGCGGGCTCCACGGCCGGTGGCATGAAGCTGATCCGCGTGCTGATCGGGCTCCGCGTCGTGTCGCGGGAGGTGCGCCTGACCTTCAATCCGAACGCCGTCGTCGCCATCGGCATCGGCGACCAGATCATCCCCGAGTCGTCGGCGCGCGCGGTGGTGGCGCTGCTGCTGGTCTGGGTGCTCGGCTGGTCCGGCGGGACCCTGCTGCTCTCCGTCGGCGACGTCGACCTGATGACGGCTGCGACCGCCTCCCTGGCGACGGTCTCGAACATCGGCCCCGGGCTCGCGGCGGTCGGTCCGACCGAGAGCTTCGCCTTCTTCGCCCCGTGGCAGAAGGGGCTGATGGTCGTTTTGATGTGGCTCGGGCGGCTCGAGTTCTTCTCCGTGCTCGCGCTCCTGCTGCCGCGCTTCTGGAAGCCGTGATCAGGCGCGATCCCGTCGGCGTGTTCAGCCGCGAAACAGACCGCCCGGGCGCGCGCCCGTGTCGACGCCTTCCCGACAGGTGACCTGCCCACCGCAGATCGTGGCGACGTAGCCCGTCGCGGCCTGCAGCAGCCGCGGAGATCCACTCGGCAGATCGTGCTCGACGCGCGGCGTGGCGAGCGCGATCCGGTCGAGGTCGATCACGTTGAGATCGGCGCGGAGGCCGACGGCGACGCGGCCGCGATCCTTCATCCCGAAGAGATCGGCGGGGTCGCTCGTCAGCATCCGGACGGCCTCTGCGAGCGGGATCCGCTCGCCGCGCGTCCGGTCGCGAACCCAGTGCTCGAGCATGTAGGTCGGGTAGCTGGCATCGCAGATGACGGTCACGTGGGCGCCGCCGTCGCCACCGCCGACGAGCGTGCCCGGGCGGCGCAGCATCTCGTGGACCGCCCCGAGGTCGCCGTCGGCGTAGTTGCCCATGAAGACGTTGAGGAAGCCGGGGGCGCCCGGCTGCTCCGCCGCCTCGCACAACGCATCGTAGACGCCTTCGAGGGGCGGGACGCCGCGCGCCTCGATCGCCCGTCCGAGGGAGCGGCCCGGGTCGGGCTCGAGGAGCTCGTCCGTGCCGGGGAGGAACGTACTTCCGAGGCTGCTCAGGATGATCGTCGCGGCATGCTCGTACATCGGCGTCTGTCGCGGCTCCTCGAGGATCCGCTTCTTCCGCGCAGGATCCCGGAGCGCCGCGACCCGTTCCGCGAGCGGCAGATCGGCGATCTCGACGAAGCTCGCCTTGTCGAGAAAGGGATGGAACGTGTCCCAGGAGAGCAGCAGGCCGCCGGGGCGATTGATCGTCATCGGAACGAGCTTCGCCCCCTCGGCGTTGGCGGCGTCCGCCTTGTCGAAGAGCTCGCGCCAGAGCTCGGGCTGCACGTTGTTCTGGGAGATCGTGAAGAGCACGGTGCAGCCGGTGTCGAGGCTCACCCGTCGGTAGAAGTCGAGCTCCCGGCGGAAGCCGTCCGGGTCCTCGCCCATCAGGCCGGCGGGCACGACCTGGAAGAGGCCCCGTCCGTCCTTCTGTGCGGCCTGCAGGATCGCGTTCACCTCGCGGGACTCCGCGAAGGTGCCGGGCACGGCCTCGCCGCTCGTCGAGGTGTGCAGGGTGATCCGGTTGCTCGAGAAGGCGAGGGCCCCCGCCTCCACGGCTTCGGCCGCGAGTCGGGCCATCTCGGCGACCTGCGCGTCGGTCGCCGGGCCGTTCACGTCGCCCTGGTCGCCGATCGCGTAGGTCCGGAGCGCGCCGTGGGGAAGCTGGGTCGCGACTTCGACGGCCCGCGGCTTGGAGGCGAGTGCATCGAGGTATTCGGGAAAGCTCTCCCACGCCCACTGGATCCCGTCGTGGAGCGCGGCGCCCGGGATGTCCTCGACGCCCTCCATCAGATCGATCAGCACGTCCTTGTGGTTCGGCCGGACGGGCGCGAAGCCGACGCCGCAATTGCCCATCACGACCGTCGTCACCCCGTGGTCGGCCGAGGGGGCGAGTCGATCGTCCCAGGTCGCCTGGCCGTCGTAGTGGGTATGCGGATCGATGAAGCCCGGCGTGACGAGGAGCCCTTCGGCCTCGATCACCTCGGCGGCGTTCGTGGTCTCGATCGTGCCCGCGTCGGCGATCGCTTCGATCCGGCCGTCGCGCACGCCGATATCGGCGCGCCGCGCCGGCGCCCCGGTTCCGTCGACGAGGTCGGCCTGGCGGATCAGGAGGTCGAATTGCATGGCGGTCTCCGGGGTGCGCGCGGCGAGCGCGGAGGGGAAGGAGGGACTGCGGGACGGTAGCGAGCCGCAGGACCGGCGTCGGCGGATGCTCAGCGCTCCCGCGCGATCCCGTAGTGGTCGACGTAGTCCGCGTAGACGGCGTCCACCGTCGCGGCGTCGAGCCCGTACTCCTCGAGGGTGTACGCGTGCGCCCCGTGCTTGCCCTTCGGCTTGTCGCGCAGGTAGCCGGTGATCCGCTCGGCGTGGCCCTCGGGCCAGTCGAGGCCGGCGGCGTCGTAGATCTTCCGGATCGCGGCGACGGGGTCCTGCATCAGGTCGGCGAAGTGGCTGTCGATGATCCGGTCGTTCGGGAGCGCGCCCGCCTTCCGCAGGTCCTTCACGCCGTTCAGCATCATGCCGAAGCCGCCGAGGGCGAGCTGGCCGTGGAGGATCGGATCGACGGCCTCGCTCCGCAGCCACTGGAGCATCGCGGTCGTGCTCGCCGCGGAGCCCACGAACTTGTGGGGGTCGCGGTGGGTGTGAACGACGATCGCGTCGGGGTACTCGGCGAAGAGTCCTTCGATCGTCCGCAGGTGACCCGGCGACTTGAGCAGCCACGGCTTCCGCTCCTCGCCGTACTGGAGCGTCTGCAGGAACGCGCGGTGGAGCCGGTAGGTCCGCGGGACGATGTCGGGCCGGGCCATCGCCCAGGCGCCGAACTCCGGAGCCTGGTAGTGCATCGCCCAGTAGGGCCCGCCGAACTCCAGCGCCAGGAAGTGGACGCACTCGCAGGGGAGGTCGGTGCCCATCTCGTGGAGCGACGCGAACTCGGGCTGCATGTCCATCCAGAGCTCCTGCTCGGACTCGGCGAGGGCGCGCCGGGCGTCGCGGTCGGTGAACTCGCCGTGGGGAAGGGGGTGGTGGGCTTCCCAGGAGAGCGGGGCGCGGATGCCCGGGTCGAGGGCGAGGAGCTCGAGGAGGATCGTCGTGCCCGTCCGCGGCGCGCCGAGCACGAAGATCGGCTGATCGATCGGCTCCTCGAGCATCGCGGGCTCCCGGGCCCAGGCGTCGAAGAGACGAAGGCGCGTCTGGAGCACGCGGAGGATCTCGGCGCGCGCCAGGAACCGGCCGATCAGGTGGGCCCGGGACTCGCCGTCGATCGCGCGGACCATGCGGCGGTAGGTCTCGAGCCAGGCGTCGTCGCCGATCTCCTCGAGGCCGGTCGTCCGGCGCGCGAGGGCGAGGAGCTCGTCGGGGTCGAGGGGGACGATCGCGTCGGGCGCCCCCGTCGCCGGGCCGAAGCGGTTCAGACGGCGGAGCCAGTCGGGGCGAGCGCGATACGGGGCCATTCGTTTCCTCTCGAAGGGGCGGAAGGAGCAGGCGAAGACGGACCCGGATCATCGAATCGTGGACGCGGGATCGCAAGCGGGACGACCGCACCCGGCTATCCTCGCGAGCCACGCGCGGCGCGACCGCCGTGCCAGGAGGAGTGGTTCCATGGCTCGCCCGATCCCGACGCTGGTCTTCCTCGTGCTGCTCGCGGCCCTCGCCGCGGGCTGTGCCGGGGGGCCCTTCGGCCCGCCGTCGCCCTACGCGGACGTCGTCTTCTACGGGGAGAACATCCACACGGTCGACGACGCCACCGCCGGTGCGACCGCCGTCGCCGTCAAGGGCGAGGACATCGCCGCAGTCGGCAGCCGCGAGGACGTGGTCGGCCTGATCGGTCCGAAGACGCGGGTGGTCGAGCTCGGCGACGGAGCGCTCGTCCCCGGATTCATCGACGCCCACGGTCACTTCACCATGGCGATCGGGTTCCTCAACATGCTGAACGCCTCCTCGCCGCCGGTCGGGCCCATGGAGTCGATCGACGACATCGTCGAAGGGCTCGCGGCGCGGATCGAGGCGCTTTCGATCCCGCCCGGCGAGTTCGTCACGGGCTATGGCTACGACGACTCGCTCCTCGCCGAGAACCGTCATCCGGACCGGGACGATCTCGACCGCGCCTCGACCGAGCACCCGATCGCCCTGATCCACGTCTCGGGTCATCTGGCGACGGCCAACTCTCGCGCGCTCGAGCACTTCGGTTTCGACGAGACGACCGAGGATCCCTACGGCGGCGTGATCCGTCGACGGCCCGGCACGACGATTCCGAACGGCGTCCTCGAAGAGGTCGCGGCCCACATCGGCCTCGAGCCGATCATGCTCGCCGCCCAGAACGTCCGCCCGCGCGAGTTCGCCGCGCAGGTCGCGCAGACCGTGGACTACCACGCGTCCTTCGGGATCACGACCGTCCAGGACGGTGCCTCGAGCACGCAGGTCGCCGAGGGGCTCAAGAAGCTCGCCCGCTTCCGCCCGCCCGCGATCGACATCGCCGTCTTTCCCGTGTTCCGCGGAGAGGTCGAGGCCGAGGACCTCGAGGCGGTCGGGTACACGCCGGACTACCAGAACGGCGTCCGGGTCGCCGGGGTGAAGTTCGTCCTCGACGGCTCGCCGCAGGGACGAACCGCATGGCTGACCGAGCCCTACGACGAAGGGCCGCCGGGGGCCGATCCGGACTACGTCGCCTATCCGATGGTCGAGCCCGACTTCTACAAGAAGCACGTGAAGCGGCTCCTCGACGCCGGGATCCCGATCCTGGCCCACGCGAACGGGGACGCGGCGATCGACCTGATGATCGACGGGATCGACGAGGGGCTCGGAGGCGAGCGGAAGGACCACCGATCCGTCACGATCCACGCGCAGCTCGCTCGGGAGGACCAGCTCGATCGCATGAAGGCGCTCGGGATCGTTCCGTCGTTCTTCGCGGCGCATCCCTTCTTCTGGGGGGACTGGCACCGCAAGAGCTTCGGCGACGACCGCGCCATGCGGATCAGCCCGCTTCGTTCGAGTGTCGATCGCGATCTGCCCTTCACGATCCACAACGACGCGATGGTCGTGCCGCCGCACATGCTTCGGTTGATGGAGATCGCGATGTCGCGCAGGACCCGGAACGGCGTCGTGCTCGGCGCCGATCAGCGGGTGACCTTCGAGGAGGCGCTCCACGCGGTCACCCTCGGCTCCGCCTACCAGTACTTCGAAGAGGACCGGAAGGGCTCGATCACGCCTGGGAAGCGGGCGGATCTCGTGGTCCTCGCGCAGGACCCCGCCGCGGTTCCCGTCGAGGACGTCAGCGAGGTCGCCGTGCTCGAGACCTTCGCTCGCGGGGTCTCGATCTACGCGGCGGACTGATCGCGCCGGCGGCGCTTCGGGCCTCCTTCGCAGGCGCGGGGCGCGCCCGCGGACGGATTGGGTTTTCGCGATGCGAGGTGCTACGGATCGCGAGGTTCGCCTTCTGCACCACCCGAGGAACTCCATGACCGACGTGCTGCCGCGACCGCTCCGCTTCGGCGTCTTCCTGGCGCCGTTCCATCCCGCCGACGAGAACCCGACGGAGCAGCTCCACCGGGACCTCGAGCTCGTCCAGCACCTCGACGCGCTCGGCTACCACGAGGCCTGGATCGGCGAACACCACTCGGGCGGCTACGAGATCATCCCCTCGCCCGAGCTCTTCCTCGCCCACGCCGCGGCGACGACGCGCCAGATCCGCCTCGGGACCGGCGTCGTCTCCCTGCCGTACCACAACCCGCTCATGCTGGCGGATCGGATCCTTCAGCTCGACCATCAGTCCCGGGGGCGCGTGATGCTCGGCTGCGGTCCCGGTCAGCTGGTGACGGACGCGTTCATGCTGGGCCTCGAGCCGAGTGAGCAGCGGCGGATGATGAGCGAGGCCCTCGAGGTGCTCGTTCCGCTCCTGCGCGGGGAGGTCGTGACCCGGAAGACCGATTGGTTCGATCTCCGGGAGGCGTCCAGCCAGCTGCCGCCCGTCCAGTGGCCCGCGCCGGAGATCGCCGTCGCGAGCGCGATCTCGCCGTCCGGGGCGCTCGCCGCCGGCAAGCACGGCGCCGGCCTCCTGTCTCTCGCGGCGAGCGGTCCCGAAGGCTACGACCAGCTGCCGAAGCACTGGGACGTCTGCGAGGAGACCGCGGCGGAGCACGGCCAGCAGGTCGACCGCTCGAGCTGGCGGCTCGTGGTGCCGATGCACATCGCCGAGAGCCGGGAGCAGGCGCGCCGCGACATGGCGCACGGAACGCTCCGCCTCGCCGGCTACATGGAAGCGCTCGGCGGGACGAAGCCGCCCTTCGCCGAGTCGACCGAGACGATGCTCGACGCGTGGACCGGACCGGGGCTGCCGATCTTCGGCAAGCTCACCTGCGGGACGCCGGACGACGCGGTCGAGGTCATCGAATCGCTGCGCGAGCAGTCCGGTGGATTCGGGACCGTCCTCCTCCTCGGCCACAACTGCGCGAATCCCGAGGCGACGCGGCGAAGCTACGAGCTGATCGGTCGCTACGTGATGCCCGCGGTGAACGACACGAACCGCTTCCGGAAGCGGAGCATGGAGTGGGCGACGAAGAACGCCGAGACCTTCATGCCGGCCTACGCGGGCGGGATCCAGAAGGCGATCGACGAATACGAGGCGAAGCGCGCGGCGTCCGGGGGCGAAGGCACGGCCTGGGCCGGCGAAGCCGCGCCCGGTGAGCAGGCCGACGCGTAGTCGGTCCGGAGGAGCACCCTTGACGAGTCCTGCTGCGAACCTCTGTGGTCGAGGTGTCTGGTTCTACCCCGACGGTCTCACGGGCAACGAGACGATCGAGTTCGCCCAGCGGCTCGAGTCGCTCGGATATTCGGCGCTCTGGCTCCCGGATGCCGGCGGCCGCGACGTGTTCGCGCTCGCCGCACGTCTGCTCGACCACACGGAGCGGCTCGTGCTCGCGAGCGGCGTCGCCAACGTCTACGCCCGGGACCCGCTCGCGATGCGCTCGGCCCAGCTCACGCTCGCGGAGCAGTCCGGGGGACGCTTCCTGCTCGGAATCGGGATCTCCCACCAGCCGCTCGTCGAGGACATGCGCGGGCACGTCTACGGCAAGCCGGTGACGACCATGCGCGGCTATCTGGACGCGATGAAGGCCGCCGACGCCGGCTACGTCGGGCCGCGTCCCGAGGCAGAGCCGCCGACGGTGCTCGCGGCCCTCGGTCCGAAGATGCTGGAGCTCGCCCGGGACGCGGCGGACGGGGCCCACCCCTACATGGTCACGCCCGAGCACACGATGCAGGCGAGGGCGATCCTCGGACCGGATCGACTGCTGTGCACGGAGCAGAAGGTCGTCCTGGAGTCGGATCCGGAGTCGGCGCTCGCGATCGCCCGGGAGACGGCGGCGATCGCGATGGGCCTGCAGCTCCCGAACTACCAGAACAACCTGATCCGCCTGGGCTTCGGGCCGGCCGACTTCGAGGGTGGGCCGAGCGATCGCGTGATCGAGGCCGTCGTCGCGATGGGCGACGCCGACGCGATCGAGCCCCGTCTCCGCGCCCACCACGAAGCGGGGGCGAGTCACGTCTGCATCCATCCGATCCATCCGGACGGCCTGTCGGTTCCGTGGTGGCCGGCGATCGAAGCCCTCGCGCCGGCAGCGAACGCGCAGTAGGGGAGAACTCGTTCCCACCCCCCGGGTTCGGACCCCCACGCAAGTCAAGCGCAAAGCCCGGCCGTTCCTGCATGTTCATGCGCCGGCAAGCCTGGGCCTACGCGGATGGACTCGCATGGGATTCGCGGCGCAGGTGACGTAGTCTGCGCACGGCATGCCGTGGGAAGTGTGACCTCCGGGACGTCGCGCTTTTCCTCCTGGCCTGCACTCACGATCGCAGACACCGCTCCATTCGAGGAGCGCCGTCGTGGACGCAGGGGCGTTCGGGGCGGCGGGACGCGGTGCCCCGGAGCCCAGCATGACCACGATGACCCACCGCCTTCACGCTCGCCGCCCGCACTCTCTCGCGATTCCCGCGCTCATCGCGTTGTCGCTGCTCGCGCTCGTCGGCCTGGGCTGCCGTTCACAGAACGGGAACGATGCGCCGATCGGGTCGGTGAATGCCGCCTTCTCGCCATCGGCGACGAGCGGCCAGCCGGGCCTCGTGGTCACCTTCACGAACACGTCGACCGGTGACTTCGACACGCTCGCCTGGGATTTCGGGAACACCGAGACCAGCACCGACCCCAACCCGCCGCCCGTCGTGTACGACGATCCCGGGACGTACGCGGTCTCGCTCACGCTCACGACGGCGAGCGGGACGAGCACCGCGACGAGCGAGATCGTCGTCGCGGCCAGCCCGACCGCGGGGCTCACCTGCTCACCCGACGACGGAATCGTGCCGGTGACGGTGTCCTGCTCGAGCACCGCGACCAACGCCGCCGAAACGCGCTACGAGGTCGTCGAGACGGGTGTCCTCGTAAGCGGCGCGAGCGCGAGCTTTGACTTCACGGTCCCGGGGACCTACACGATCCAGCAGACCGTCGACAACGGCATCGGTGACCAGGCGACGGCGTCGACGACGGTCGACGTCTACGACCTCTCGATCGAGCCCTCGGTGCCGAGCGGATCCCCCCCCGTTTCCGGACCGATCACGTTTTCCGCTGTGAGCAGCGCTCCGGATCGTACGGTCGGCGCCTGGTTCGTCGACGGCGTGATCGTCGTCGCCCTTTCCTTCTCTATTTCCCCCGTGCTGAGCGAGCCGGGCACCTACACGATCCGTTATGAGGAAGGCGGCGCCACCCGGGAGATCGAGTACGTGGTCGCCTTTGGTCCGCCCGTCGCCGCGTTCACCATCTCGAGCGATGACGGGCCGGAAGTGACCTTCAACGACGCCTCTACGGGCACGATCAGCACCCGGCGCTGGGACTTCGGCGACGGAAACTCCTGCGTCTTTCCCGCGCCCGAGGCCCCCTCCGGCGATACGGTGTGCGACAGCCCGAGCCCGACCCATACCTACGGCGGCATCGACGATTACGTCGTGACCCTCTCAATCACGGGGGAGGGCGCGACGGGCGCCGACGCCACGGCGACGTCGACCGACGTCATCCGCGTGGCGATCCTGGATCCGAGCTTCGAGTCCCAGGGCGCGAACACGAACTTCGTGGCGAACCCGACGAGCCCAGACGCCTGGAAGGCGCTCTTCCCGATACCAGGCTCCCCCGAGGCGCAGCATCTCGTTCTTGCCGAGAGCGGCGGCGGTGCGGACGCCGGCATGCCGACGAGAGGCACCCAGTGGGCGGCTCTCGACGGGCTCGGGACGGACGGAAGCGATCCGGCCCTGACGATCCAGAACGGCATCGAGACGGCCTTCCTACGCCCGGCTACGCGCAGCGTCCTCGAGTTCGACTACGTGATGCTCTACTCGGAGCCGCCGGCGGGCACGGTCCTCGACGCGATGACGGCGGCCGTCTCGGACGGGACGACGACGGTCGAGATTCCGAGCGCACGGGCCGACGTGACGTCGCCCTACGCGGGCGGCTCGGCGCGCTTCCCGACTCTCGACGGCGCGACTACGCGCGCGACGCCCGTTCGCACTGCGAGCCTCGATCTCGCGACGGCGTTTCCGGGCGCCCCCGCCGACCAGGTCTACACGCTCGCGATCCGACTCACGAACGACGTGAATGACTTTCGGAGCCCCCGCGTCTACGTCGACGACGTCCGCTTCGTCGCGGCCGCGAACCCGCTGAGCCCCTTCACCGCCGCATTCTCCGCGCCGGCGACCGTCGTGGCGGGAGAGCCGGTCGACTTCATGGACGAGACCTGCGATGGCACCGGAGGTTGTCTCCGGCCCACGAGCCATCGCTGGGACTTCGGTACCCACCTTTCTCCCGCGCTGCTCTCTGCGAGCGGTTCTGGAGAGAGGGACCCCGTCTACACCTACGTCCTCCCAGGCGACTACACCGTCGAGCTCCTCGCGCGGAACGCGGATCGCGAATCTCTCACGACGATGATGATCACGGTCCTCGACGCGGTGGTCTCGGTCCCGGCGATTGCTCCGGGGAGCGGGACGACCGCGCCGGCAACGATCGATTTCGTGGACCAGTCGACCTCAGATCCCAACGATGACATCGTCGCCTGGAGCTGGGACTTCGCCGGCTGGGGCACGTCTATCGATCAGAACCCGATGGACGTCCTGATCGGGCAGGCGGGTACCTGGACGATTCGGTTGACGGTCACGACTGCCTCGGGGCAGACGGACACGCGCAGCCTCGACGTCGTGCTCGACTGATCGTTCCGGCGATCTCAGAAGAGATCGAGGTTGGACCGAGGCGGAACCCCCTCTTTACTCCGCGGCTCGATCGGCCGATGGTTGCGGCATGATTCTTCGTCTCGATCGCGCCCATGCCGAAAACGCGTCCAATCCCACTCGCTCCCGGGAGCTTCGCCGGTACGCCCGACGCGGGGGGATGGGGTTTCTCGTCCTTTCCCTGCTGGCAGGCGGCGTGCCCGCCTTCGCGGGAAGCCCCGAAACGCACGGCCATCGCAACGCCGGGGACCGCGACCACGGGACGCGTTCCGAGCGCGTTGCTCCGGAACAGGGCGTCGCCGCTCCGAACGTCCGCTTCGAAATCCACTACGACTACTTCGAGCAGGGGTCGACGGACACGTTCGACGCGGACGGACCGAGTACGCTCTCGATCGACAGCCATGACGGCCACGCTGCGCGCGCGGCGTTGACCGGCGTCTTTCCCATCTGGGGCCCGGCCGGTGTTCGAGCCCAGCTGCGCGGTGGCTACGGACACCGCCAGCGGAGTCTCGATGGGCTCGCCCGGGGCAACAACGAGATCACCGCGAGCGGTGCGACGCTCGAGCTCTTCGTGCGCGATCCAAAGCGCGGTGCGCTCACGATCGGCGGCGACTGGGATCGTCTCGCGCAGGACGGACCGACCGAAGCCCAGGAGTTCGGGGGACACGGCACGGCGCAGATTTTCTTCCCGGATCTCGGGATCGGCCCGGTCGACTGGAAGCTCCACTTCACCTTCGCCCACCGAGAGGTCGACGGCGTCGCTGGGACCGCGGACGTCGACGCGGATCGCTATCTGATCCTCGGCCAGGCTGGCTGGTACGCGAGTGACGACGTCCAGGTCGTGATGGGCGTCCAGTGGGAGCGGAACGAGGAAGAGTTCTCGAGCGAAGAGGATCTCGAAGGGATCTTCGAAGCGCGTTGGTTCCTGCCGATCCCGGTCGTGCCGATCGAACTGCGCGCGGGCGGCTCGGTCGGCGTGTCCGAGTACAAGCGCCCGCCGTTCCGGGCGGACAAGCGCCCGGTCTACGGCGCGACCGTCGGCCTCGTCTTCCGCTTCGGCGCGGGCGAGACGCTGATCGAGACCCAGCGCCAGTACGACTGATCGGGCGCCAGCGCGTCCGCTTCCTGCGCGCTCCGCCGCGCGAGGGATCGGGTCGCCTTGACCCGGAGCGAGCGCTCGTCCACGCTCCCCTGCCGGCAGACGGTGTCCCTCCGTTTGCCGATGCTCCGGGGAACCCTTGCTGCTCGAGCGCCGCCATCTCCCGCTCTTCCTCGTGACGTTCACCCTCGCGGTCGGCTACGCGTTCATCTATTCGCTGACCGCGGTGATCCGCAGCCGCTTCGGGATCAGCGAGACCGGAATCGGCTGGATCGGAGGAATCGGGTTCGCCGCGGGCTTCCTCTCGATGGTGAGTCTCTCGCGCTACGCGGATCGCGGGTACACGAAGGCGATGCTGCGCGCCGGCGTGGCGCTGGTCCTGCTCGGCAATGCGGGGATGATCTTCGCCTCCGACCTCGCTGGCTTCCTCGCCTCGCGGACGCTGCTCGGCCTTGGCGGCGGCCTCTTCATGCCGGCGGTGCGGCGGCTCGTGGTGCTCTCGGACCCGGAGCGGGCGGGGGAGCGCCTGGGCGCGATGGCGGCGTTCGACATGGCGGGCTTCCTCGCCGGTCCGGTCCTCGCGACCTTCTTCTACGAGCTGGGCGGACTGCGTGCCGCGTTCGCCGCGCTCGCCGGCTTGACCCTGCTCGTGGCGATCCCGGTCGTTCGCTTCCGCGTCGAGGACGCACCGCAGGATCTGCCCGAGCTCTCCCGGGAGCGCCCGATCCGCGCGCTGCTCGCCCTCGGGCCGGTGCGGGGGGTCGTGCTCTGTACGGTCGCCTTCTATACGACCGTCGGCGTCTTCGAGGCGATCTGGTCGATCTTCCTCGACGACCTCGGCGCGAGTCAGCGCTACATCGCGCTGACCCTCACGCTCTTCGCGATTCCCATGCTCTTCGTCCCGATCTACGGAGGCCGCCTCGCCCAGCGCCTGGGCCCGCTCCGCGTCACGGCCTGGAGCCTCGGGGCGGCGATTCCATTCATGACGCTCTACGGCGAGCTCACGGATCTCGCCGCGCTCGGCGTGCTCTGCGTCGTGCACGCGATCGCGGATTCCTTCACGATGCCGGCTCTACAGCTCGGGATCGCGCAGGCTTCGCCGCGGCGACATCTCGGGACGGGGCAGGGGCTCGTCGGCGCGACCGGGCAGGCCGTCGCCGCGGTGACGGCGATCGGATCGGGCGCCGTCTACGAGTTCCAGGGGGCGGCCGTCCTCTTCTCCGGAAGCGCCGCGATCATGCTCGTCCTCCTGGTCGGAGGACTCTGGCAGGGGCGTGCGCTGATGGTGCCGCCTGCCGCCGAGCCGGCCTGAGCGCGTTCGATGTCCTCGGACCTACCCTTCGAAGCGGATCGCGCCGTCTTCGAGCGGGGCGTTGCGGATCATCTTCTTGTCGAGGGTGTAGTTCTGGGTGTTGCGCCACGGGCCGCGATCGCTCTGCTTCGGGAAGAGGTGCATCATGCGCTTCATGTAGCCCGGGTTGAAGTCGTCGATCCAGTCGAGGGCGGGCATGCCCTCGTCCTCCGAGCGGAGCCGGGGGACGGCGATGCCCTTGCCCGTCGCGGCCATGTGGTTGAGGACGCGGCAGGCGTACTCGCTCGTGATGTCCGCGCGGAGCGTCCAGGAGGCGTTGATGTAGCCGAAGGTCTGGATCAGGTTCGGCACGTCCGAGTACATCATGCCCTTGTAGCTGAACGTGTCCGGGAAGGAGATCGGCTCGCCGTCGAGGGTGAACTCGACGCCGCCGAGCACCTGGAGCTCGAGGCCGGTGGCCGTGACGATGACGTCGGCTTCGACCTTCTCGCCGGACGCCATCTCGATCCCGTTCTCGGTGAAGTGGCTGATGTGATCGGTCACGACCGAGATCCGGCCTTCCCGAATGCCCTCGTAGAGATCGCCGTTCGGGATGAGACAGAGGCGCTGGTCCCACGGGTTGTAGTCGGGGGTGAAGTGCTTTTCGACGTCGAAGTCCGGTCCGAGCTCCTCCCGGACCATGCCGAGGAGGCGCTCCTTGACCATCTCGGGCTTCGTGCGCGTCCGGTTGTAGAGGAAGCGTTGGAGCTGGACGTTCTTGAATCGCGTGATCGCGTAGGCCCACTCGTCGGGCAGCCACTTTCGGAGCCAGTTCGCGATCCGGTCGCGGTCCGGGCGGGAGACGACGTAGGTGGGGGAGCGCTGGACCATCGTCACGTGGGCGGCCTCGCGCGCCATGTTGGGGACGATCGTCATCGCGGTCGCGCCGCTGCCGATCACCGCGACGCGCTTGCCCTCGTAGTCCAGGTCTTCCGGCCAGAACTGGGGATCGAGGATCTGGCCCTGGAACGTGTCCTGGCCCTCGAAGTCCGGCCGGTAGCCCCGCTCGTAGTTGTAGTAGCCGGCGCACATGAACAGGAAGTTGCACGAGAGCTGGATCGTCTCGGTGTCGTTCACCGTGACGTCGAGGGTCCACTTCTTCTCGGCAGTCGACCACGCTGCCGCCTTCAGGCTGTGGCGGAAGCGGATGTGCTCGCGGATGTCGTGCTCGTCGGCGGCTTCGTTCACGTAGTCCCGGATCGCCGGGCCGTCGGCGATCGACTTCTCCGCGACCCACGGCTTGAAGCTGAAGCCGAGGGTGTGCATGTCGCTGTCGGAGCGGATGCCGGGGTAGCGGAAGAGATCCCAGGTCCCGCCGATGGCGTCGCGGCCCTCGAGGAGCGTGAAGGTCCGGTCGGGGCATTTCTCCTGGAGGTGGCAGGCGGCGCCGATCCCGGACAGGCCGGCACCGACGATCACGACGTCGAAATGATCCATGGGTGGGGTCTCCAGCGCGGGCCGCGGGCGGGGCTTCGGCGCGGCCGGGAGGGTAACGAAAGGTCCGCGCCGCGGTCGGACGCCGGGTTCCGTTCGCCGAGGACATCTCCGCGCTGTAATCTCGCACTCCGCTCGCTCCCCCGCGCCCACGAACGGGCAGGAACCGCCGCATGTCCTCGCCTCTCGACAAGTTTCGCCTCGACGGCAAGACCGTCGCCGTGACCGGCGCGTCCTCCGGCTTCGGCCACCACTTCGCGGGCGTGCTCGCGGCGGCGGGGGCGCGGGTCGTCCTCGGTGCGCGCCGGGTCGAGAAGATCGAGGCGCGGGTGGAGGAGCTCCGCGCCGCGGGCGGCGAGGCGCACGGCATCGCCCTCGACGTGAACGACCGCGGAAGTCTCGAGGCGTTCCTCGACGCGGCCTGGGATCTCGGGGGGCGCCTCGACGTCCTGATCCAGAACGCCGGCGTCGAAGCCGGGGCGAAGACCTTCGAGACGATCGACGACGACGACTGGGACCGCGTCCTCGACACGAACCTGAAGAGCGCCTGGCGCGGCGCCCAGCTCTACGTCGAGCGGGTGAAGACCCGCGAGCAGGGCGGGGGCAACATCGTGAACGTCGGCTCGATCACCGCCTTCCGGACGATCAAGGGCCAGTTCCCCTACGCGGTCTCGAAGGCCGGGATGCACAAGGCGACCGAAGTCCTGGCCCTCGAAGCGGCGCGTTACGGCGTCCGCGTGAACACGCTCGCGCCGGGCTACGTCCTGACCGACGTGAGCCGGCTGCTCCTCGAGGGACCGATGGCCGACGACTTCGTGAAGGGGATTCCGCAGCGCCGCTACGGCGAGTTCGAGGACCTCGACGGACCGCTGCTGCTGCTCGCGTCGGATGCGTCGTCCTACATGACCGGGTCGACGATCGTCGTCGACGGCGGGCACGTCGTCTCGTCGCTCTAGGCGAAGCCACCGCGAGCAAGCCCACGCCGAAGCGCGAGCGTCGCGATCCGGCGCCGAAGGAGGGACGATTCCCCGAGCCGCCTGGTCGGGACGCCTGCGACGGATCCGGCAAGGAAGCGATGCCGCAAAGACAGTCGCCTGGTCGGAACGAAGGCGACGGATCCAGCGACAGGCCACGCCGCAACAACAACGCCGCCTGGTGGGGACAATCGCGACGAATCCAGCAAGGAAGCGATGCCGCAAAGACCGTCGCCTGGTCGGGACGCCTGCGGCGAATCCAGCAGTCTGCCGATACCGCAAAAATGGTCGGGGCGACTGGATTTGAACCAGCGACCTCTTCGTCCCGAACGAAGCGCGCTACCAAACTGCGCCACGCCCCGACCGAGCGCCGGAGTATACGGGCTCCGACGCCGCCCTCAAGCGCAAAAGAGCGGCTTTTCGGCGCTGAAACCGCGCTCAGGGCCGTTTCAGAGGCGGGGCTGCGCCGCCGCTGCCGGGCCGCTTCCGCCGCTAGCGGACGGCCGCCTGCGCGAGCTTCCGGAGCTCTTCGATCGCCTTCTTGCGGTCCTTCTCGATGAAGACCGAGGTGCCGGCCACGAAGCTGTTCGCGCCAGCAGACGCCGCGCGCGCGATGTTGCTGGCCTTCACGCCCCCGTCGACCTGGAGGTCGATCTCGAGGCCGCGCGCTTCGATCCAGCCCCGGATCTTCTCGATCTTGGGCAGCATCGCCTCGATGAACGACTGCCCCCCGAAGCCCGGGTTCACCGTCATGACCAGGATCTGATCCGCCTCCTCGAGGCAGTGCTCGACGGCTTCGGCCGGGGTCGACGGGTTGAGGACGGCGCACGATCGGACCGGCGAGGTCCGCTTGCCTTCCTTCATGCGCGCCTCGCCGATCCGGCGGATCTGGCCGAGGGTGCCGTGGAGGTGGGGGCAGGCTTCGGCGTGGACGCCGAGGATGTCGGCGCCGGCGTCGATGTAGTGCTCGAGATAGGTCTCGGGGGACTCGATCATCAGGTGGACGTCGAGGGGCGACTTCGCGGCGCCCTTGATCGCCTCGACGACCGGCGGACCGATCGTGAGGTTCGGCACGAAGTGGCCGTCCATCACGTCGACGTGGACGAGCTCGGCGCTCTCGATGGTCGCGAGCTCGTCGGCCATGTTGACGAAGTCGGCAGCCAGGATCGACGGCGAGATCTTGATGTCGGTGCGGGTACTCAAAGGTTCATCCTCAGGCGTCCTTGCGCGGGTTCCGGACGATTCGCACGGCGAAGAAGCCGTCCATGTCCTGGGTCATGTCCCGGGTGTCGTCCCCGTTCTGCTCCGGGTCGGCGCGGCCCGGCATGTAGGGCAGGACGCGCAGGAAGCCTTCCTCGTCGATCAGCTCGCGGAGCGCTTCGGGGGCTTCGTCGCGCCCGGCGATCCGCCAGTTCGCGCGCGTCGCCATGAAGCCTCGGATCACCGCTTCGTTCTCTTCCGGAGTGACGGTGCACGTAGAGTAGACGAGGCTCCCGCCCGGCCTCAACACGGCGGCCGCGGCTTCGAGGATCTCGCGCTGGACGCGGGCGAGGTCGGTGAGGTCCTCGGGGCGCAGTCGCCAGCGCGCGTCCGGGTTGCGGCGCATCGAGCCGAGTCCCGAACAGGGCGCATCGATCAGGATCTTGTCGAAGGGCCCGTTCTCCTCGGCGAGCTCCTCCATCGGCTTCGTCGCATCGCGCTCGAGGGTCGCCACGCCGCCGACGCCGAGACGCCGCACGCCGCGGCCGACCAGGCGTAGCCGCCGCGCGTGTCGGTCGAGGGCGAGGACGTGGCCGTCGCCGTCGAGGCGCTCCGCGATTGCCGCGCTCTTCGTTCCCGGGGCCGCGCAGGTGTCGAGGATCCGGTCGCCGGGATGGGGATCGAGGAGCTCGACGACGAGCTGCGACGCTTCGTCCTGCGGACTGACCCGTCCGGCTACGAAGGCGGGGTCCTGACCGATGTCGCCGCGGCGCCCGAGCACGATCGCGTCCGGCGCGTAGTGGCCCTCGCGCGCGTCGGGATGGCGTTCGCGGAGATCGGCGAGGGCCTCGGCGCGGGTCGTGCGGGTGCGGTTCACGCGAACCGTAACCGGGGCCGGCTCGTTCATCGCCGTCGCGAGCCGGGCCGCGTCGTCCGGGCCGTACTGCTCGAGCCAGCGTGCGGCGAGCCACTCGGGCAGCGAGCAGGCGTGCACGAGGTGCCCGAGCGGGTCGGCGGCGAGTTCCGGGAACGAATAGTCGCTCCCTTCGCGGGCGAGTCGCCGGAGCACCGCGTTCACGAAGCCGGTCGCCCGCTCGAGCCCCATCGCCCGCACGCAACGCACCGCTTCGTCCACCGCGGCGTTCGCCGGGATCCGGTCCGAGAAGAAGAGCTGGTAGGCGCCGACCCGGAGCGCGCTGATCACGAGGGGCTCGAGCTTCGACAGGTCCCTGTCGAGGGCCTGCTGGATCAGGTAGTCGAGGCGGCCGCGCCAGCGCAGGGTTCCGTAGACGAGCTCCGTCGCGAGCCCGCGATCCGCGGCGGGCATGCGGCTCTGGACGAGGGCGTGGTGGAGAGCCAGGTCCGCGTAGGCGCCGGCGCGCTGGACGCGCTCGACGACGCGGATCGCGATCAGTCGCGGGGCGGTCGGTCCCGCGGTCTTCTTCGGCGCGTCCTTCTTGCGTCCGGGCCAGCGCTTCCCGCGGCCACCCTTCTTACGGTCGTCGCTCACGAAGCGCTCCCTTCTTCGCCGCTCGGTCGCGGGACGATCGCCAGGCGTGCGCCGGCTGGAATCTCGAACCCGCGCAGGAAATCCGCGATCGGGAGCGGCTTTCCGCCAGGACGCTGCATCACGCGGGGCACGAGCCAGCCCTGGCCGGTCGCGATTCGAAGCGGTGCTTCGGCATCGCTCGTATCGAGCGTGCCCGGGGCGGCGCTGGTACCCGAAGACGGCTGCGCGGCTGCGCGGGAGATCTTGAGCACGACGGGCTCGGCCCCGTCGGCTTCGAGGGTGACGGCGCCTCCCGGCTTCGGCGAGACGGCGTGGATCCGAGCGACGAGTGCGCGCGCGTCGTCTCGCAGGTCGAGGATCGAATCGTGCTTCTCGATCTTGGCGGCGAGGGTCGCCTGGGTGGCGTCCTGTTCGACCCAGGAGACCGTCCCCTCGGCGATCTGGTCGATCGCTTCGCCGATCGCGCTCGCGGCCAGCTGGCCCAGACGCTCGGTCAGCTCCGCCGCGTTCTCGTCTTCGCCGATCGGTGTCTTCGCCACGAGCGCGACGGCGCCCGCATCCATCTCCTTCTCGACGCGCATGACCGAGATCCCCGTCTCGGCTTCCCCGTCGAGGATCGCGCGCGCGATCGGGGCCGCGCCGCGGTACTTCGGGAGGAGGCTCGCGTGGGCGTTGATCAGGTAGCCCTCGCTCGGCAGCTCCCGGACCTTCTTCGGGATGAACTGGCCGAACGCGACGACGACGCCGACGTCCGGCTCGAGCGCCCGGAGGGCATCGACGGTTTCGTCGTCGCCGCACTTCTCCGGGCGGAGCAGCGGCAGATCCTCGCGAAGCGCGACCTCCGAAACGGGCGACGGCGACAGCTTGCGACCGCGACCGCGGCCGCGGTCCGGCTGGGAGACGACGCCGACGACGTCGTGGGGGCCGGCGAGCAACGTCTCCAACGTCGGCACCGCGATGTCGGGCGTGCCGAAGAAGACGATACGCAGTCGGCGCAACTTCAGGCCCGCCTTGATTCAGCGAGGACGGGCAACGTCAGGCCTGCTCTTCGGCGAGCTGCTTCTTGCGCTTCTTGACGTAGAGGCTGCGCTTCAACCGGCTGATGCGGTCGATGAAGAGGATCCCGTCGAGGTGATCATACTCGTGCTGGATGCAGACCGCGCGGAGGCCTTCGGCGTGCTCCTCGATCGGGTTGCCGTCGAGGTCGGTCCCGCGGAGGGTGATCGTCGCATCGCGCTCGACCGTCGCCTGGTAGTCGGGAACGGAGAGGCAACCTTCTTCCCAGGTGATCTTGCCGGCGCGGTCGCTGATCACCGGGTTGAGTACGACGGTCGGGTTCCGGTCGTTGCCCTCGTCGGTCCAGTTCGTGTCGATCACGAACATGCGGATCGAGGCGCCGACCTGGGGCGCGGCGAGTCCGATGCCGGGCTCGTCGTACATGACGTCGATCATGTCGCGGGCGAGCTCGCGGATCTCGTCGGTCACTTCGGTGATCGGCTCGGAGACCTTCTTGAGGCGCGGGTCGGGGAACTGGACGACTTCTCGGAGGGCCATGGATCGCTCTTCTGGGAGGGGCGGAGGGAACGGGCTGGGAGGTCCGGTGAGACCGGGCCGGGGCGCGCGGATCGGGCGATCGCGGGGCGGCCGATCGAGCCGCAACTCCCTGAATCCGCTGCGAAAACGGCGGCTTTATAGCATGTTGACGGGACGCGCGTCGAGGGCCATCTGCACGTCGCGTGGAAGGGCGCGGCCCGCGGCGAGGGCGGCCTTCGAGGCCCGGCGGAGCGCCGCTTCGTCGTCGCCCTTCAGCAGACACATGAACCGATAGCGCCCCCGCAGCCGCGCGATCGGGGCCGGCGACGGCCCGAGCACCTCGAGGCGGGCGCCGTCCGGGATCATCGCCCGGGCCGCGCGCGCCACGGCTTCGATCCCCTGTCGTGCGTGCTCCTCCTCTTCGGCGTGCACTACGATCCGGGAGAGGCGGCCGAAGGGCGGATAGCCGAGGGCTTCCCGGTGGGCGATCTCCTCGCGGTAGAAGCCCTCGAAGTCGTGGCTGCCGACCGGCGCGAGGGCGTAGTGCTCGGGGACGAAGGTCTGCACGACGACCCGCCCCGGGCGGCTGGCCCGCCCGGCCCGCCCGGCGACCTGGGTCAGGAGCTGGAACGTGCGCTCGGCGGCGCGGAAGTCCGGCAGGTGGAGGCCGATGTCCGCGGCGACCACGCCGACCAGCTGGACGCCCGGGAAGTCGTGCCCCTTCGCGACCATCTGGGTGCCGATCACGATGTCGACCGCTTCGTTCTTGAGCGCCTTGAGCACGGATTCCGTGTGCCCACGCTTCGCCGCGACGTCGCGATCGAGCCGCATCGTCCGCGCGTTCGGGAAGACGGTCTGGACCTCCTCCTCGAGCCGCTCGGTTCCGACGCCGAGCAAGGCGGTCTCGGGATCCCCGCAGCCGTTGCAGGTCTCGGGGACCTCGCGTTCGAGGTCGCAGTAGTGACACTTGAGCTTGTAGTCGGCGGCGTGGAAGACGAGGGCCACGTCGCAGTCGTCGCAGCGCTCCGCGTGTCCGCACTGGAAGCAGAAGATCCGCGTCGAGAAGCCGCGTCGATTCAGGAAGAGGATCGTCTGCCCGCCGTCGGCCATCGTCTGCTCGATCGCCGCGCGCATCGGGCGGGACAGGATCAGCTTGCGACCGCGCGGATTCTTCTCCTTCTCCTTGCCGAGGTCGACGATCTGGACCGCGGGCAGCGGCCGCCCGCCGACGCGGCGGGGAAGCGATAGACGCCTGATCTGCCCCGTCTCGGCCCGATGGCGCGTCTCGAGGGCCGGGGTCGCGGAGCCCAGGATCAGCGGGCAGCCGGCCTGGATCGCGAGCCGGCCGGCCAGATCGGCGGCGTGATAGCGGAAGCCCTCCTCGTTCTTGTACGCGCCGTCGTGCTCCTCGTCGATCACGATCAGACCGAGGTTCTCGAGCGGGGCGAAGAGGGCGCTGCGGGCGCCGACGGCGATGCGCGTGTCGCCGGTTCGCAGCCGCTCCCACTGGGCGAGGCGCTCGCCGGGCTTGAGGCCGCTGTGCAGCACGGCGACCTCGTCGCCGAAGCGCGCGCGCACCCGGGCGACGAGCTGATGGGTCAGGGTGATCTCGGGGACCAGGACCAGCGCCTGTCGTCCGGCTTCGAGCGCCTCTGCGATCGCCCGGAGATAGACCTCGGTCTTGCCGCTGCCGGTGACGCCGTGGAGCAGGAAGGTCTCGGCGACCTGGCGCTTGATCGCGTCCCGGATCGGAACGAGCGCCTCGTGCTGGTCGTCGGTCAGCGTGACCGGCCCTTCGCCGTCGAGAATGGTCTCCGTCGTGGCGAGGCGAGGTCGCTCCCAGAACGCGACCAGTCCCCGCTTCTCGAGCTGCCGGAGCAGCGCGCCGACGTTCGGCTCCTCCGCCGTGAGTCGGCGCGTCGGGACGCCGCCCGGCTCCTCGGCGACCCGTCGCAGCAGGGTCGCCTGCTTCTTCGCGCGGCCGAGGACGTGGGTCGCGGCGTGCTCGACGTCGACGTCGAGGGCGATCCGGGCGAGCCGTTCGGTCGGGACGCGGGCCTTGGCGCTCCGGACCTCGACGCGACGGAGGGCGAGCCCGTCGCGTGCGAGCTCGGCGAGACGGGCCTCGACGTCCATGCGGGGCAGCGCTTTCGCGAGGGCGTGGACCGTCTGGGCGCGCTCGGCGAGGCGTTCCAGGAGCGGGCGGGCTTCCGCGCCGACGGCGCCCTCGGCCAGGGCGCGTTCCCCGCGCGGGGTCAGCGCCCAGGGGCGTGCCAGCCGCGGGGTCGAGCCGGGGGGCAGGGCGTGCGCGAGGGCCAGGCCGATCGGGCAGAAGAGGTCCCGGGCGGCGTCGGCGAGCAGCCGCATCATCGGCAGGCCGACCGCCGGCTCTTCGTCGACGAGGCCGGCGATCTCGGCGAGCTCCCGGGGCCCCCCCGCAGAGGCCTCGTCCTCCTCCGTCGTCCAGTCGCCCGGCACCACGAGGCCCACCAGCGGCGTGCCCGCGAACTGGACCCGGACCCGGGTGCCCGGCGCGACGGGGCGCGGGAAGGCCTTCGGCACCCGGTAGTCGAAGAGGCGATCGAGGGGGACGGGGAGCGCCACGCGCACGATGCCCTCGTTCGTGGCATCGTCCGGGCCCGCAGGCGGGAGGCCGTCGAAGAGGGGGGCGGACATGGCGCAATCGTATGGTGGGCGCGGACGCGAGGAAAGGCCGCGCGCTCGCCGCGGCGCGCGACGTGCGCCGCGCCCGCGCATCCGCGTCGAGGAGGGCGGCGGGACGCGGACCCTCGTCGTCGACGAGACCTTCGCCTCGTTCTACCGCCCCGGAGAGATCGCGACCCACTGCGTCTGGGACGCGATCGCCGCCCCGATCCTCTGGCTCCCGCCGAAGCGCCGGCGCCGGATCCTGGTGCTGGGGTTGGGCGGGGGCTCCGTCGCGCGCATCGCCCGGGCCCTGGCCCCGCGCGCCGAGATCGTGGGCATCGAATTCGAGCCCGAGGTCGTCCGCCTCGCCCGGCGTCACCTCGACCTCGACGAGACGGGGGTGAAGGTCGAGATCGCGGACGCGCGGGCCTGGGTCGAGGCCGAGTCGAAGAAGGCGACCCGCTACGACGCCATCCTCGAGGACGTCTTCGTCGGCGCGGGGGACGACGTCCACAAGCCGGCCTGGATCCCGGACCCGATGCATGCGCAGGCCTTCGGGATGCTCGCGCCGGGGGGCGTGTTCGTCAGCAACACCCTCGACGAGCACGCGCGGGTCGCGCGGTCGATGCGCGCCCGGTTCGAGGGGCTCGTCGCGATCGAGACGGAGGACTACGACAACCGGGTGCTGGCGGCGGGCGGGCCCGGGCTCACGGGGGCGGCGCTCCGCGAGCGGGTCGCCGCGTCCGAGGTCCTGGCGCCGAGTCTCGACGTCCTCTCCTTCCGGAAGCGCGCCTAGATCGAGCGGTAGAGTGGCTGGCTCCCCGGAGGGATTCCGGGCGCTCCGAGCGTAGCGTGTGAAGAAGTGTATCCACCCGAATTCACGGGGATTTCTTCGCTACAGTCGCGTCGCCGCGCGCCCGATGCTTGAATTAATCGAACGTTCGATTAATTTTGGAGCATCATGTCCAGTCCCCCCCATCCCGAAGGGGCGTCCACGCGACGCCCGGGTCGCCCCCGTCAGGAGGAGGGCGACGGCGCCGACGTCCGCGATCGTCTGCTCGACGCCGCGGTGGAGATCGCCGTCGAGCAGGGCTTCGAGACCGCTGGTCTGCGAGAGATCGCCCGGCGCGCCGAAGTCAGCCCCGGGATGATCTCGTACTACTTCGGCGATCGGCAGGGCCTCTACGAGGCGATGTTCGAGCGCGTCTTCACGAGGGCCAGGGAGAAGGTCGACGCGGTGCTCGACGCACCCGGCCGAAGTTCCGAAGACCGCGTCGCCGATCTCATCCGGATCCAGATCTCCTCGATCGGTGCCGACCCATGGCTCCCGAAGGTCGTGATGCGGGAGCTGCTCGCCCGTGAGGGCTCTCCGATTCGCGACTTCATCGGTGAGTTCATGGCCCGCGGGCCCATCTCGATGATGATCGAGCGGCTCGAGCAGGCCCAGCGCGAAGGCCTCATCCCGGACGACTACGACCCCCGCATGCTGGCGATGTCGATCGGCAGCCTGTCCGCTTTTCCCTTTCTCGTGCTTCCGATCGTGGGACCTCATCTCGGTCTCGATCTCGACGGCGACTTTGCCGAGCGCCTGATCGAGCACAACCAGAGGCTTCTTTCCGCAGCCCTCCGCGCCCGAACGGAGAATGCCCCATGAACCCGATCTCGACGCCGCTCGAGGTCCTTCCCCGCTTCGCGCGTTCGTTCGCCCGGTCGCTCTTCCTCTCGTCGAGCCTCCTGCTGGGCGTGCTCGCGACGGCGTGCGACGACGGGACCGCCTCGACGCGAGGGGAGCCCGGCTCGATCGCCGCGATTCCCGAGACGCGGCTCCGGGTGCGGATCGATTCGGTGCGGCTCGATGCCCTGCCGACGGAAGACCGCATCACCGCCACCGTCCGCGCCTTCCATCGCGCGACGATCACCGCCGAGACCCAGGGCCGCGTGCTCGAACGCGCCGTGGAGCCCGGGACCGAGGTCGAGGCGAACGGCGCGATCCTGCGGCTCGAGGACTCGCGCATGGAGCTCGAGCTGCGTCGGGCAGAGGCACAGCTCTCCGCCGCGCGGACCGTTCTCGCCCACGCGAAGCGCGAGTTCGCCCGGGGCGACCGCCTGCGCAAGCAGAAGGCGATCAGCACCCAGCAATACGACGAGCTCGAGCACGCGGTCGATCGCGCCCGGGACGAGGTCGCCCTCGCCGAGGTCGCGCGGGACACCGCGAAACGCAACCTCACCGACACGCGGATCGCGGCGCCCTTCGCGGGGACGGTCGATTCGATCGCCGTCGACGTCGGGGACTTCGTCTCCGCCGGAACGCCGGTCGCGGTTCTGGTCGATCTCTCGCGCGTGCGCATCATGGGCAGCGTGACCGCCGGCGAAGCGGCGCGGCTCGTCCCGGGCACGACGGCCCGCGTCACGTTCCGGGATCTCGGCGGGACGATCTTCGAGGCACGTCTCGAGAGTGTCGCCCGTGTGGCCTCCGCGACCGACGGGACCTACGCGATCGAGCTCCACATGGACGATCCGAGCGGCCGCCTGCGCGACGGTCTCGTCGCGACGGTCGAGCTGCCGGACGCCGATGCGTCGCCGCGTCTCCTGACGAAGCGGGCGGCGCTGCTTCGCCGGAGCGGACACCCCGAGGTCTTCGTCATCGACGGCCAGGGCGATTCCGCCGTCGCGCGGAGCCGCCGCGTGCGGACGGGGCGGAGTGCGGGGGAGTGGATCGAGGTCCTCGACGGGCTGGTCGAGGGCGAGCGGGTGGTCTGGGACGGTCACTTCGCCCTCGACGACGGCGTCGCCATCGTGATCGACGGGGAGGGCTAGACGATGGAGAGTCTGATCCGCTTCTTCGTCGAGCGTCACCTGCTCGTCAACACGATCACCCTCGCGGTCGTGCTGCTCGGTCTCCTCGCCATGCTGCGAACGAACGTCGAGGGCTTCCCCGAGGCGACGATGCCGATGTTCATCGTGACGGGAACCCTGCCGGGCGCGGCGGCCCAGGACGTCGAGACCAAGATCACGATCCCGATCGAGGACGAGCTCCGGGAGGTCGACGGCCTCGAGAGCTTCACGACGATCATCACCGACAACCGCTCGGTCACGACGGTCAAGCTCGACGACGACACCCCCGACGAGGACATCTTCAAGAAGGAGCGGGAGATCCGGAACGCCATCGAGGCGATCAACGACTTCCCGCCCGACATGCGAGACGACCCGACGATCTTCGTGATGGACCCGTCGAAGATGCCGGTCCTCGAAGTCGCCGTGGCCGGCGAGCAGGCGGTCTTGCCAGAGGCGGCACGTCACCTGAAGCGGACGTTGATGCGGCTCGAGGGCGTCGGCGAAGTCGTCGAGATCGGTCTGCCGGATCCGGAGCTGCGGGTGCTCGTGGACCCCTCCGCAGCGCGCGCGCACGGCGTCACGATCCTGGACGTCGCGCGGGCCGTCGAGCGTCGCAACGTGTCGGACACCGGGGGCGTGCTCGAGAGCGCGGGCGACCGACGGCAGGTCGTGATGTGGAGCCGCTACGAGGATCCCTTCGAGGTCGGGGAGACGATCCTGCGCTTCGACGAGGGCGGTCCCCTCCGCGTGCGCGACGTCGCGCGGCTCGAGTTCGGGCGCGAGGACGTCGGGCTGATCGCCGGGACGAACGGACGCCCGGGCCTCTCCCTCGTCGCGGTCAAGAAGGCCGACGCCGACATGATCGACACGCGCAACGCGATCGCCGACGCGCTCGAGACGATCGAGCTGCCGCCGGGCGTGACCACGACGATCGTGAACGACGCGTCCTACGAGATGTCCAACCGACTCCGCGTGATCGCGAGCAACGGGATCATGGGCATCGTGCTCGTCGCTGCCATCGTCTTTCTCTTCCTGGCGCCCTCGGCGGCGATCTGGGTCTGCGTCGGCGTTCCGCTCGTGATCCTCGGCGTGATCGCGCTGATCCCCGAGGTGGGGCTGACGATCAACTTCGTCTCGACGATGGCCTTCGTGATCGTGCTCGGCATGCTGGTCGACGACGCGGTCGTGGTCGCGGAGAAGATCCTGCTCCGCCGACAGGAAGGCTTGAAGCCGAAGGAGGCCGCGATCTCGGGGACCCTGGCCGTCGCGCGCCCGGTGATCGCCTCGGCCGCGACGACGCTGCTCGCCTTCCTGCCGATGCTCGCGATCGGGGGCATGCCCTCGAAGCTCATCTGGCAGGTCCCGGTCGTGGTGAGTCTCGCGCTCGCGCTCTCGCTCCTCGAGAGCTTCCTGATCCTGCCGCCGCACATGTCGATGGTCCGCTCGGACGCGAAGCCGCGACCGAAGCGGCCCTTCATGCTCGACCTCGAGGACCGCTATCGGCGCGCGCTGCGCAGCGTCCTGCCGAAGCGCGGGCGCGTCGTCGCGATCTTCAGCGCGATCTTCCTGTTCATCGCGCTCGTGATCGCCCCGCGAATGCAGTTCGAGTTCTTCCCGCAGGAGTCGGCACCGGGCTTCTCGCTCAAGGTGCGCATGCCCGCGGGCACGCCGATCGAGCAGACGGAGGCGGTCTCCGACATGATCCTCGCGCAGATCCCGCCGCTCATGGGCGAAGACCTGATCGCGATCACGTCGCGGGTCGGCCACATGGACTCCCAGGCGTTCGATCGGGAATACGGCTCCTCGGAGAACGAGGCCGTCCTGACGATGCACCTCGACCTCGACAAGAAGCGGATGACGGCGGCGCAGTGGATGGCGGAGCTCGAGCCGCTCGTCCGTGCGCCCCTCGAGGCCGAGCTGATCTACGAGGCGCAGGTCGACGGTCCGCCCGGCCTCGAGCCCGTGAGCGTCTTCGTCAAGGCGAACGACGACGCCGTCCGGCGCCAGACGGCCCTCGCGCTCGTCGAGTTCCTCGAAGGCCTCGGGGGCGTGACGAATCTCTCGGTCGACGAGAAGCTCGGCATGCGCCAGATCGACTTGAACCCGGACCCCGAACGGCTCGCGCGCAACGGGCTCGATGCCCACGACCTGGGTCTCACGCTCAAGGCCGCCTACTACGGCCTGATCGCCTCGGAGATCCGCGACCTCGAGGAAAGGACGGACATCCGCGTCGCCTTCGAGCCGGCGTCGCGGCGTTCGATCGATGCGCTCCTCGACACCCAGGTGCGCAACGTTCGCGGCGAGCTCGTCCTGCTGCGCGACGTGGTCGACCCCGTGGAGATCCCGGCCGTCGCCCGCATCCAGCACCGCGACGGATTGCGCGCGGTCTCCGTCACGGGCGGGATCGACCCGAACGCCGGCGTGACCGCGGTGACGATCGCCGAGGCGATCGAGTCCGAGTTCCTCCCCCGCTACGCCGGGCGGAGCGACATCGAGCTCGAGATCTCCGGCGAGGTCGTGCAGTCCCGCCGCGCGATCGGCGATCTCGGATTCGTGGCGATCGCCGTCTTCTTCGGGATCGGCGCGGTCATCGCCATCATGCTCGGCTCCTTCCTCGAGGCCTTCTTCGTGATCGCGGTCGTGCCGTTCGCTGCGATGTCGGTGATCCTGACCTTCTGGGCCCACGGCATGCACTTCTCGCTGCTGCCGCTGATCGGCACGATCGGCCTGTCCGGCGTCGTCGTGAACGCGTCGATCGTGATGGTCGACTCGGTGCACCAGGCGCAGCACAAGCTCGGAAGGAGCGCGTCGGAGGAAGAGCGCTTCGACGTGGTGATCGAGGCCTTCGTGACCCGGCTGCGCCCGGTCCTCGTGACGAGTCTCTCGACCTTCGGCGGCGTGCTGCCGACGGCCTACGGGTTCGGGGGCTACGACGCGGTCATGTCGCCGATGTCGCTCGCCCTCGGCTGGGGGCTCGCGTTGACCTCCGGCGTCACGCTCTTCCTGGTCCCCGCGCTCTACGTCTCGGCGAACGACATCAACCGACAGATCGACGTCTGGCGGCGGGGGCGTCGTCCCGAGCTCGGGGTCGCCGACGCGACCGAAATCGGGGGCGACGGGCCGGAGGAGGCCGCGGCATGAGCGGGCCGCGCGACCCTTCCCTCGCTCGTCCTGCGAGGATCGAGCCCGACCCCATGCCGGAGGGCGCGCCGCGCATCCTCGGCACGGTGAAGCGCCACCCGCATCTGCTCGAGCCGATGCTCGCCTTCTCGTCCGCGCTCGCGGCCGGCGCGCTTCCGCGGCGCGCGTCGGAGATTCTCGCGCTCCGGGCCGCCTGGAATTGCCGATCGGCTTTCGAGTGGGCGCACCATACGCGCTACGGGCTCGACGCGGGGCTCTCGCAGGTGGAGATCGACCGTCTCGCCGGCGGCGATCCGGACGAGGGCTGGGACGAGGGCGACGCTGCGCTCGTGCGTGCCGCGGACGAGCTCCATGGGGGGCAGGACGTCTCCGACGCGACCTGGGCGCGGCTGGTGCAGGACTGGGACGAGGGGCAGCTCGTCGAGATCCCCTTCGTGGTGGGCCAGTACACGATGCTCTCGATGGTGGCGAAGGCGACGGGGGTGCCGGTGGATCCCGCGCATCCGCGCTTTCCCGGCGAAGCCTGAGCGTTCCAGGCATGGCCTGAGCTCGGGACTCCCTGCGGTCCGCCTGCCGGTCGCGTGCTCGATGGAACGCGGCGTAGCTGCTCGATCGGACGCCCCATTTGGGAGGCCGCGCGTCAAGCGTGGCGTGGGAGCGGCGATGAGCAGGAGAGCGTGCGCGAAGGGCGCGCACGGCGAAGCGTTCGACCGTGGAGGGCGCGGTGGACATCGGATTCGTCGCGAGGGTCCTCGGGGCAGTGCCGCCGGTCGGCTTCGAGCGGACGCCGCCGTCGGCCCGGGAGCGCCCGTCCGCGCGCACGAGCGCCGTCGGAGAGGCGGATGGTGCCGCGTCGGCCTTCGGGCCCGGCGTCGCGGTCTCGTTCTCCGCACAGGCGCAGGCGCTCGTCGGGCCGGGCGATCCGGAGACGTCGCCCTCGGGCGGCGGATCCGAAGCGGACGCCGACGCGCGCGAGGCGCTCGCGGCGCAAGCCGGGCCGAAGGGCGGGTCCGGTCAGCCCGGTGAGCTGACCGACGAAGAGCAGGAAGAGGTCACGCGCCTCAAGAAGCGCGACGCCGAGGTCCGTGCCCACGAGAACGCCCACAAGGCCGCGGCGGGCCAGCACGCGCGGGGCGGGCCGACCTAGGAGTTCGAGCGCGGGCCCGATGGCCGACGCTACGCCGTCGGCGGCGAAGTCCAGATCGACACGTCCCCGGTCCCGAACGACCCCGACGCGACGATCCTCAAGATGCGCCAGGTCCGCCGGGCGGCCCTCGCACCGGCGGAGCCGTCGTCGCAGGACCGCCGGGTCGCCTCCGAGGCCTCCCAGCAGGAGTCGGCGGCGCGGCGCGAGAAGCTCGCGCAGCAGCAGGAAGAGGGCGGCGCCCGCAAGTCGGACGCCTACACGCGAGCCTCGGAGCGTCCGCTGGGCGGTGCGCTCGACCTGATCGCCTAGCGCGGGGCGTTTGGCGTGATCGCCGGGCGCGTCAGGAAGGTCGCCGGTGGCCCGCGATCAGCCGCCCATCTTCTTGAGGTCGGCCAGCACGCCCTTGGCGACCGCCTTGAGCGTCTCGAACACGCCCTCACCGGTCGTCGCGCAGGCCTCGAACTCGGGGGCGCCCATCGGGTTCAGGAGCCGCTGGAGCTCCTCGAGGGGCGCCGCGTTCGGCAGGTCGCGCTTGTTGTACTGGATGACGTAGGGAACCTTGTCGAGCTCGTAGCCCTGCTCCTTCAGGTTCACCTTGAGGTTGTCCAGGCTCTCGAGGTTCGCCTCCATCCGCTCGACCTGGCTGTCGGCGACGAAGACGACGCCGTCGACGCCCTTCAGGATCAGCTTGCGGCTCGCGTCGTAGAAGACCTGACCCGGGACCGTGTAGAGGTGGAAGCGGGTCTTGAAGCCGCGGATCTCGCCGAGGGCGAGGGGCAGGAAGTCGAAGAAGAGCGTGCGCTCGGTCTCGGTCGCGAGGGAGATCATCTTCCCCTTCACGTCCGGGTTCGTCTTCTGGTAGATGTGCTGCAGGTTCGTCGTCTTCCCACACAGGCCGGGGCCGTAGTAGACGATCTTGCAGTTGATCTCTCTCGAGCTGTAATTGATGAACGACATGGGGTGGTGTGTCCGTGTGGCTTAGTTCGAGAGACTAGTCGTTGAAGAGATTATCGATGTCGTCATCGGTGATCTCGGCGAAGGGGGAGTTGGCGCTGTGCGCCTCGGTCTCGGCCTTCTTCTTCACTTCCTCGAAGAGCTTCGCGAGCTCGGCGCCGGCCTTCTTGACCCGCAGGCGGACCAGGCCGAGGGAGCTGCGCTCGTCGAAGACGACGACCAGGATCATGCGGTCGCCGACCAGGGTCATGTGCAGGTTGTCCCGCTGGCCCTGGTGGAAATGGATCGGGAACTCTTCCTCGCCCACGATCTTGGCGAGGCCCCCCGTCGCGGCGACACAGCCGGCGGTCAGACTGGCGAGGCTGGTGCTGTCGATGCCCTGCATCTCGCCGGCCTCACCCACGAGCTGACCAGCCTTGTCGACCACGAAGACGCCCTTTGCGTTGGCGTCTCGGACCAGCTTTTGGATGATCGCGAGGACTCGGTCGAAGTCCTCCTGCTGCATCACGAGCTGGGATTCCATCATCGGCAGTTGCCTCTGTAAACGTCCGGGAAATAGGCCCTTTTTGGCAGGGTACCCCGCGAGGGGAGGGCCCGCCAAACGCGGGCCGGCACACACCGGACGCGCGTCTGTTCCTGATTCGGCCGTCGAACCGTTGGCTTTAGGGAAGGGGCGTGGTTTTCCGGCCGCAGCGCGCGATTTCGTTCTGCAAGCGGACCGGCTCGCTCGACGACGACGGCCCGAGCTGCGGTCCCGTTGCCGATCCGCCGGACCGCCCGCGTGCTAGTCCCCGATCGACCGCCGGTTCTCGATCGCGCGGCTGACGGTCACGTGGTCCGCGTACTCAATGTCGCCGCCGAGGGGCATGCCGTACGCGATGCGCGAGACCCGGACGTTCGATCCGTGGAGACGATCGGCCAGGAAGTGGGCCGTCGCATCTCCCTCCGCGGTCGGGTTCGTCGCGAGGACGACTTCCTTCACGCCGTCCGAGGCGACGCGGCGTTCGAGCTCGCCGACGCGGAGGGTCTCGGGGCCCATGCCGTCGATGGGCGAGAGGGCGCCGCCGAGGACATGGTAGAGGCCGCGGAAGCCCCCGCTGCGTTCGATGGCGGCCATGTCCGCGGGCTCTTCGACGACGCAGACCAGGGTCCGGTCCCGGTCGGGGTGGGCGCAGATCGGGCAGGGCGTGCGATCGGAGAGCGTGAAGCAGGTCTCGCAGACGACCGTGTCGCGCTGGAGCCGCGCGATCGACTCGGCGAGCTCCCGGGAGACGTCCTCCGGCGCGCTCAGCAGGAAGTAGGCAAGGCGCGTCGCGGACTTCTCGCCGATGCCGGGCAGGCGCTTCAGGCTCGCCACGAGTCGGTCCATCGCGGGAGACGAGGACATCAGGCGCCGCCTCCGGGCATCCCCGGCATGCCGGGCAGGTTCGGCAGCCCCGCGAGCATCCCGCTCTGGAAGCGCGCCATCTCCTGGGCGACCGACTCCTGGGCCTTCGCGAGGGCGGCGTTCACCGCCGCCGCGGTCAGGTCCTGGATCATGTCGCGATCCTTGTGCTCGATCATGACGGACTCGATCTCGATCGAGAGGACGCGGAAGGCGCCGGAGACCGTGGCCGTGACCATGCCGCCGCCGGCGCTCGCCTCGTAGCGGCGGCGGGCGAGCTCGGCCTGCAGCTCGCCGAGCTTCGCCTGCATCTCCTGGGCGCGTTCGAGCGCCTGCTTCATGTCGTTGGGGTCCACTTCGTCTCCTGCCGGTCCGCTCAGGCTCCCGAGTCTAGTCGCCGCGAGCGCCTCGGCTCGTGTGGGCGCCGAGGGGGCGGATCTCGACGATCTCCGCCTTCAGGACCTCGATCGCGAGGTTCACCGGTTCGCTGTTCAGCGCCTCCTGACGCTGGCGTCGCTCGTGCTCGCGGGACTCGCGGCTCTGTTCGCGGGCCGCCGTCGCCGTGGCGATCTCCACGGTGATCTTCGTCGGCTTCCCGAAGAGCTGCGTCGCGAGCGCCTCGAGGTCCGGCTGGCGCGCGCGCAGGCGCTCGACGTGGAAGGCGGCGTCGGCGCCGATCCGGATCACGTTGCCTTCGATCGCGACGAGGGTCGTTCCGTCGAGGCTTGCGAACTTCGACCGGTCGAGCTCGAGGGCCTTCGTCTTGAACCGGTCGAAGATCGTGGCCGGCGGAGCGCCTCCTCCGATCGTCGGGGGTGCCGCCGACCCCGGGCCCGTCGGAGCGGTTGCCGGGGCGCCGACGGCGGGCTCTTCGTCGAAGCGGGCGGGCTCCGCGGGCACGGCCGAGGGGCCGTCGAAGGCCTCCTCGACGTCGATCGCAAGCGGCGCGGGACCGCCCGTCGAGGGGGCGGACGGCGACTCGGGCGTCGTCGGCGTCCTCGGCGTCCTCGGCGTCCTCGGCGTAGTCGGCGTAGTCGGCGCCGTCTGCGACGCTGGGGAAGTCGAGGGGGCCGCTGGGGGCGCGTCGAAACCGTCGGCGTCCGCGTCGGAGTCCCGGGACCGGCTCGGGCCGGGCGAGGGCGCCTCGGGGGCCCGTCGTCGCGGTCCTCGGTCCGAGACTCGGCCGCCTCCTCCGCCACCACCGCCGGACGGCACCCCGCCTGCGGCGAGGCGTCGCTCGAGCTGGTCGAGCCGGGCGAGCAGCTGTCCCACGTCGTCGCCCGAAGGCAACGTCGCCAACCGGATCACCGCCATCTCGAGCACCGCCGTGGGCTGCGGTGCCCAGGAGAGATCCTCGATCTCGCGCACGAGGGCGCGGAACATGCGGCGCAGGCGGGCGGGCTCGGTCCGTCCGGCGAGCTCGATCAGCTCGGCCCGCTCCTCGTCGGTCCCTTCGAAGAGGCCTTCGCCCTCCGGTGCGACCCGGAGGACGACGAGGTCGCGGAGGAGCTCGAGCAGCGCGTCGGCGACGCGGCGCGCTTCGGAGCCACCGCTCGTCGCCTTCGTCACGTGCTCGAGGGCGCGGGCGGCATCGCCTTCGATGCAGGCGAGGGCGATCTCGCGGAGCACACGGCGGTCGACGAGGTCGAGCACGTCGGCGACGACCTCGTCGGTGATCTCGGCGACCCCGCCCTGTTCGCTCGCGCCGCTCGGGCCGGAACAGTACGCGACGATCTGATCGAGGAGCGTCTGCGCATCGCGCATCGACCCGTCGCCTTCCCGTGCGATCGACGCGAGGGCGGCGGGGGAGATCGAGATCCCCTCCGAGGCGCAGATCTCGGCCAGCCGCTCGCCGACCGTCGAGAGTGCGATCCGCCTCAGATCGTGACGCTGGCACCGGGAGAGGACGGTGAAGGGGATCTTCTCGGGGTTCGTCGTCGCGAAGATGAAGAGGCTGCGCGGCGGGGGCTCCTCGAGCGTCTTGAGCAGCGCGTTGAACGCGGGCCCGGAGAGCATGTGGACCTCGTCCACGATGAAGATCCGGTACTTGCCGGGCGCGGCGGCGTAGCGGATCGACTCGATGACCTCGCGCATGTCGTCGACGCCGGTCCGGCTCGCCGCGTCGATCTCCTGGACGTCCGTCGAGCGGCCCTCGGTGATCTCCGTGCAGGGCGGGCAGCTCCCGCACGGCTCGACCGTCGGTCCCTTCTCGCAGTTGAGGCAGCGCGCGATCAGCCGGGCGAGGGTCGTCTTGCCGACCCCGCGCGGTCCCGTGAAGAGCATCGCGTGCGGGATCCGGTCGCTGCGGATCGCGTTCCGGAGCGCTGTCGTGACGTGCGCCTGCCCCGACACTTCGTCGAAGCTCTGCGGCCGCCACTTCCGCGCGATGACCTGGTAACTCAAGGGGGGCGTCCGTCGTCGCGGGTGCCGGGGGGCGGCGACGCTCTGGGGTTTCGTCGGGGATGGCGCCCGGTCGGGACACGACGTCGTCGCGCTCCCCGATCGGCGCCGCCTGAATGGCACGTCGCCACGCAGGCGGCCAAGTCGCCCCCCGACCGCACCGAGAGTTGACCGCAGGGCGGCCCACTCGCAGCCAAGACCTGCTACGGCTGCTTCCTTCCGGACCTGACCGGGTTCACAGGATCCCGAACTCGAACGGGACCCTGCGGTCAACGCTCGATGCGAACCGGGAAAGTACCGGCGGCGGGGAGCGGATTCAATCGCGGCGCTCCGGGGCGGGAGACGCCCGGATCCGGCTAGTATCGCGACACCCGACTGGAGAAGGAGACGAATCGATGGGAGCGACGGAGACCCCCGACCTGCGAGAGGACGAGGCGCGTCTGCGCGATACGGCCCTCCGCTACGCGCGGATGATGGACCGGATGTCCTTCGACGACCTGCCCACGGTCTTCGCCGAGGACGGCGTTCTCTCCGGGCCGGGCTACGAGATGACCGGCCACGATCAGCTCCGCGCCGGGCTGCAGAGCCTCGACCAGTTCGACGCGACCCTGCACGGCGTCCTCAACACCTACTTCGAGATCGACGGCGATCGGGCGACCGGCGAGGTCTACTGCGTCGCCAATCACGTCCATCAGGTCGACGGCATCCCCTTCAAGCTCGACATGGGGATCCGCTATCAGGACGAGTACACGCGCCAGGGAGAGATCTGGGTGATCCAGCGCCGGACCTTCCACATGGTCTGGGAGACCGACACGCCGATGCGGGTCTCGGCGGACGGGAAGCCGCAGGCCTCCGCCTAGTCCGAGGGGACCACCCGGTCCGTCGCCGGGCCGAAGAACTCGGCCGCATAGCGCGTGTCGACGTGTTCGCGGATCTCGACGATCCGGTCGTCGCCGAAGACGAAGAAGAAGGTGTAGTCGTTCCGGTAGGCTCGGCCGTCGACGCCGTCCGCCGTCATCTCCGTCTCCTTGCAGACGACGTCTTCTCCGATCAGCGTGGTCGCGACCTCGAAGCGCTGGGAACCTTCGACGAAGGACGCGCCCACGGCGCCGAGCATCATCTCGACGACGGTGTCGGCGCCGCGATGGACGCCGCCGTAGGGCGGAATCGCCCCCTTCGGGATCCGCCAGCGCACGTCGTGCGCGAAGAGGGCCCGGAGCCCCTCCGCGTCTCCGGCGCAGACCGCCTCGAAGTAGGCCTCCGCCATCCGGTCCATCGCTTCGGGGGTCATCGATCCTCCTCCTCGGATTCCGTGCGCAGGGTCGGGAGCGCCCGCGCGAAGTCGTCGAGCGAGTCCATCCGCCAGGTCGCCGCGGCAAAGCGCGGATCGTCCCGGTGGGCGGGCTCGGGGATCGCGACGCAGCGCATGCCCGCGGCCATCGCGCTGGCGACGCCGTTCGCCGAATCCTCGATCGCGATCGCCCGGTCGGCCTCGACGTCCAGCGCCCGCAGCGTCGAGCGATACACGTCCGGATGGGGCTTGCCGAGCGTCTCGTGTTCGGCGGAGCAGCACACCTCGAAGCGCGCTCGGAGGCCGAAGGTCTCGAGGGTCGCCTCGATCAGGCGCATCGGCGACGAGGAGGCCAGGCCGACCCGCCAGCCTTCGGCGTTCGCGGCGTCGAGGGCGGCCTCGACGCCGGCGATCGGCGTCGCTTCCGCCCGGATCCGTGACTCCATCTCGTCGACGATGGCCCCGGCGACCTCGTCGACGGAGGGGGGCGTCCAGGAGCGATGCTCGATCCAGTACACGACCGCCTCGTCGATCCGCAGGCCCATCGTCTGCAAGCAGTCCGCTTCCTCGAGGACCAGGCCGTAGCGCCCGAAGCAGGCGACCTCCGCGCGCCGCCAGAGCGGCTCGGAGTCGACGAGGACGCCGTCCATGTCGAAGACGATCGCGCGCGTGGGCTCGGAGGAGGACGTCGCGCGCCTCCGGAATCCCGGTTCCGCTCTCAGGCTCACGCCAGCGCGGCGCCGTCGATCCGGATCTCTTCTCCGCTGATGTGGCGCGCGTCCTCCGAGGCGAGGAAGAGGATCAGGTCCGCGACCCGCTCGGGGCCCGTCGGGCCGTGGAGGGAAGAGAGCCGGTTCAGCAGGTCGAAGTCGGCGCCGTCGGGCATCCGGGTCGGGCGGGTCATGCCGGTATTGATGGATGCCGGAGCGATCGAGTTCGCCCGCAGGCCGCGCCCCGCGTACTCGACCGCGATCGCCCGGGTGAACGCGTGGATCGCGCCCTTCGAGGCGGAGTAGGCGGCGCCGTAGGCGAGGCCCGCGAGGCCGGCGGTCGATCCGATGTTCACGATCGCGCCCTTCGACTCGAGCAGGTGCGGAAGGGCGGCGCGGGTCATCAGGAAGGTGCCGTCGAGGTTGACCGAGAGGATCTTCCGCCAGGCGGCGAAGTCCATCTCGTGCGTGTGGTGGTAGCCGAGGACGCCCGCGTTGTTGCAGAGGGTGTCGAGCTTCCCGAAGGCCTCGACGCAGGCGGCGACGCTGGCGTTCGCCTGGGCCTCGTCGGCGATGTCCGTGACCTGCGACTCGATGCGTCCGCCGTTCGCGGCTTCGTTCGCGGCCTTCACCGTCTCCTCGAGTCCCTCCGCGACCACGTCGGTCACGAAGAGGTTCGCGCCTTCGGCGGCGAGCTTCATCGTCGCGGCGCGTCCGATGCCTGAGGCGGCGCCCGTGATCAGCAGGACCTGGTCGGTGAATCGCGGCATGGGGTCTCCTCGGGTGGGGCGGGCGAACGTCGCACGCACCGGTCGGAGCGGCAAGCCGGCTCAGTCGACCCACCCGCGCGGATTCCGCTCGTCCTCTCGGACGCGGGCCTCGAAGGCCGCGGCCATCCGGGCCATCGCTTCCGGATGGCGGGTGCTGACGTCCCAGCTCTCGTTCGGATCCCGGTCGAGGTCGAAGAGCCAGGGGCCCTGGTCCGCGTTGGCGGAGAAGCTTTCGGTTCCGCCGGCGCGGACGCCGCGTCGACGGTGGTACTTGAAGCGCGCGTCCCGCACGGCGTCGAGGCCGCCGCCGTTGCCGCCCTGGGTGATGCCGTAGTAGTAGAGGAGCCGGTCGTCGGCGGGGGCGCCGTCGAAGACGTGCGGGCCGACGTCGATCCCGTCCAGGACGCGATCGGGAGGCGCGGGGAGCTCGAGCAGGGAGAGGAGCGTCGGGACCAGGTCGACGCCGCCGATCGGTGCGTCGCTCTCGCGTCCTGGCGCCACGCGCGCCGGCCAGTGCACGAGGAAGGGGACGCGTTGGCCGCCTTCCCAGGTCTGGTTCTTGCGTCCGCGGGTCATCCCGGGACTGCCTTCGTACCAGGGGCCGTTGTCGGAGGTCGCGATCACGATCGTGTCCTCGAGGAGGCCGCGGCGTTCGAGGACCTCGAGGATCCGACCGACCGAGTCGTCGAGGCCCTCGACGACGTCGCCGTAGAGTCCGGCATCGGAGCGTCCGACGTCCTCCTCGGGCCGGAAGAGGGGGATGTGCGGGAAGTTGTGGGCGAAGTAGAGGAAGAAGGGACGGTCGTGGTCGCGGTCGAGGAACTCGACGGCCGCGTCCTCGTAGACCTGCTTCATCCGGGTCTGGTCGAAGGGCGCCTCGTACGCGACTTCGTCACCGCGATGGAGGGCGAAGGGCGTCATGTCGTTGCTGTAGAGCGCGCCGAGATAGGAGTCGAAGCCCCGGTCGAGGGGCAGCGAAGGGGAGCGGTCGCCGAGATGCCACTTGCCGACCATGCTCGTGGCGTATCCGGCGGCGGAGAGGATCTCCGGCAGCAGGATCTCCTCCTCGGCGACGCGGGTCGCGGGGACACCCTGGGCGCGAAGGGCCCACTCCATGGGGTGGCCGGTGGGGAAGGCGACGATGTTGAGGAGCGCGCGTTCGGGATAGCGGCCCGTCAGGAGCGCGACCCGAGAGGACGTGCAGACGGGGGACGGCGCGTAGTAGTTCTCGAGCCGGAGGCCGTTCTCCGCGAGGCGGTCGAGGTTCGGCGTCTCGATCGATCCGGCGCCGTAGGCGCCGAGGTCGCCGTAGCCGAGATCGTCGAAGAGGATCAGGACGAGGTTGGGCCGGGGGCCGTTCGGATCGTTCCGGCTCGCAGCGAGCCCCGCCAGGTAGCGGTTCTTCCGCTCGACGTGGTCGGCGTCGTCCGCGCTCTCGTACGTCGCGATCCGGACCCCCAGCACGAGCCCGTAGAGCAGGAGCGCGCCGAGTCCGATCAGGGCGAGCAGACCGAGCCCCCGGGGCAGGAGGGAGAGCAGCGAGCGCATCCGGCCTAGCGGCTCGCCGTCTGCGGGGCGCCCGCGCATTCGGTCTTGGCGCCTTCCCCGGCCCAGGCGACGGCGTTCCGCAGGAGCGTCTTCGTGTACGCCTGGGCATAGGCATCGCCCCAGTGTCCCATCGCGGTGTACGCGGCTCGTCCGCGCCCGGCGCAGCGCGACCAGACGACCGGGTGGTCGCCCATCGAGATGTCGACTTCCTGGCCCATGCCCCGGATCCAGGGGGAGTACGTCGATTCGTCGACGGTCAGGAGCACGTGGTAGCCGGCTTCGCGCGCGCCGCGATCCCAGGAGTACCACTCCTCCGCATGGACGAAGTCGGCGGGCAGCCCTGCGGTCACCGGATGGCTCGGGTCTTCGACGACGACGCGCGCCTCCTGGGTCTGGGGGCCGAGGATGTGGCCGATGTAGGTCCCCGACTTGAGCGTCTCCTCGTACCAGGTCCATTCGGCATGGGAGCCGTCGCCCGCCGCGTGGATCCCGAGCCAGCCTCCGCCGCCTTCCAGCCACTGCCGGAACGCCGCCTCCTGGGCTTCGCTCGCGTGGTCCCCGCTCGCGTTCGCGAAGACCACGACGTCGAAGCGGGCGAGGATCCCGGGATCGAAGGTCGCGCTGTTCTCGGTGTGGAACACGGCCCAGTTCGAAGGGCCCGCCAGCTCGTCGAAGAGCTCGTGGGCGGCGGCGATCCCCTCCGTGTGGCGGAAGGCGTTCGTCTTCGAGTAGACGAGGACGCGGATATCGGCGTCGGCACCGAAATCGGCGGCGATCGTGGGCGGGGTCGTCTCGTGCGCATGGCTCGGGAAGAGGATCCCCCACGCGCCGATCCACCAGACGAAGACGAGTCCGGCGACGATCGCGAGGGCGAGGAGACCGGCCCCGCCGATGAAGATCTTCTTGACGATGCCCATGGGATTCCTCCGCGACCGTGCGTCGACGCAACGATACGGCAGATCGTTGCAGGCCGTCTGGCCGATACGGCGCCGGATCCGGCTAACGTCTCCGCGTCGGACGAGGGAGGACACGTGAGCGGCAGAGGCATGGCGAAGGAGAGGCGGGCCCCGCGGCGGCTGCGAACGTTCGGGCTCCTCGCGCTCGTGCTCGCGCTGGCCTCCTGCGGCGGCGATGCCGTGGACGCGACCGCGCTCGAGGCCGCGCGGGCGAAGGCAGCCCCCGCTGCGCGCGAGTGGCGCCGGTATCTCGGGGACCTCGCTTCGCGTCAGTGGTCCCCGCTCGCCCGGGTCGATCGCACGAACGTCCACCTGCTCGAGCGCGCCTGGACGTATCATGCAGGAATGCCCGAGACGAGCGGCCTGCAGATGCAGGTCAATCCGATCGTGGTCGAGGGCGTCCTGTACGGGGTCTCTCCGAACCTGGTGCTGTTCGCGCTCGATGCCTCGACGGGCGACGCGCTCTGGCGCTTCGATCCGGGGATCGGATCGTGGCTCGCGAGCTCGAGTCGCGGCGTCGCGTGGTGGCGCGAGGGGGACGACGAGCGGATCGTGTTCGGCGCGAAGAGCTTCCTCTATGCGATCGACGCGCGGACGGGGCGGCCGGTCGCGTCTTTCGGGCAGGACGGGCGCATCGACCTGCGCGAGGGGCTCGGTCGGGACGTCTCCACCGACGTCATGGGCGTGACGGTCACGACGCCCGCGACGGTCTTCGAGGACCTGATCCTGGTCGGCGGGCGCGTGAACGAGATGGAGGGCGCCGCACCGGGAACGGTCCGCGCGTTCGACGTGCGGACCGGCGCCCTTCGCTGGGCGTTCCACACGATTCCGCGACCCGGCGAGTTCGGGCACGAGACCTGGCCCGCCGAGGCCTGGCGGACGGCCGGGGGCGCGAACGCCTGGGCCGGGATCACCGTGGACCCCGAGCGGGGAATCGCCTTCGTGCCCACCGGCTCGGCGACACCCGACTTCTACGGGGGCGACCGCGTGGGGGACAACCTCTTCGCGAACACGCTCCTCGCGCTCGATGCGCGGACGGGCGAGCGCGTCTGGCATCGCCAGCTCGTGCGCCACGATCTCTGGGATCGCGACCTCCCTTCTCCGCCGAACCTGATCGAGCTCGAGCGCGAAGGCGTCCGGATCCCGGCGGTCGCCCAGACGACCAAGCAGGGACACACCTACGTGTTCCACCGGGAGACGGGCGAGCCGCTCTTTCCGATGCGGGAGGAGCCCGTCGAACCGACGACGATCGAGGGCGAGGTCGTCGCTCCGTCCCAGCCGATCCCCGTCGCGCCGCCGCCCTTCGTCCGACAGCGGCTCACCCCCGAGACCGTGAGCGATCGAACGCCGGAGATCGCGGCCTCCCTCCGCGAAGGGTTGGCCGACCTGCGCTCGGGCGGGCTCTACGTGCCGCCGAGTCTCGAGGGCTCGATCCTGGTCCCGGGGATCGACGGCGGGGCCGAGTGGGGCGGCGCCGCATGGGACGCCGAGACCGGGACGCTCTACGTGAACGCGAACCAGGTCGCGTCGATCCTCCAGATAGTGGAGACCGCCGGAGAGACGGAGCTCCTGGATACCGCCTATCTCGGCCTGTGCGCGAGCTGCCACGGGCTCGACCTGAAGGGCGACGGGGCTTCGATTCCCTCGCTGATCGGGATCGACGAGCGGATGGGCTTCTTCGAGTTCCACCGCATCCTGCGCGACGGCCGCGGCCGCATGCCGGCCGTCGCCGGGTTCATGCCCTGGTGGCAGCGCTACCCCGTGGCCTGGATGCTCTACGGGCTCGAAGAAGACGACGCCCCCGTCCACTGGTCGGCGCGTCCCGGCGAGCGGCGCGTGACCAGCGCGGGCTACCGGAACTTCACGGACCGCGATGGACTGCCCGGCTCGAAGCCGCCCTGGGGCACGCTCACGGCGATCGATCTCGCCGCCGGGACGCTTCGCTGGCAGATCCCGCTCGGCGACTACCCGGAGATCCTCGCGGAGGGGCGCAGCGGGCTCGGGGCGGAGAACTACGGCGGTCCGGTCGTGACCGCCGGCGGTCTGCTCTTCATCGCCGCGACGCCCGACCGGAAGATCCGCGCCTTCGACAAGGAGACCGGGACGCTCCTCTGGGAGGACACGCTCCCCTTCGGCGGCTACGCCACGCCGGCGATCTACGAGGCCGACGGCCGGCAGTTCGTCGTCGTCGCGGCCGGAGGCGGGAAGTTCCGTCAGGCCTCAGGCGACGTCTACGTCGCCTATGCCCTTCCGCAGCGAGACCGTTAGGCGGTGCCGGACTCCGCCGACGGACGCGTGGGCCTCCAGCAGGGGAGGTGGCTCCCATCGGGGCCCGCCACGATCTCGAGCGCGACCGGCTCGCCCGAGACGGGGTCGCGTTCGGCGAGCCAACCGCCGATCAGGAGCACGTCTTCCTGGACGTCGAGTCGGATCTGGACCACGACGTAGGGCACGGCTTCGCGGAGCGGAGGCGCGAAGGCCTGATGGGTCCGGATCCAGCTGGCGACCGTGCCGGCCCCGTCGAGCGTCTCCCACGCGGCCTCGAAGGAGCGGCACCGGTTGCAGATCGCGCGGGCCGGCCAGCGGTACGCACCGCACGCCTGGCACCGTTGGAGCCGGAACTCGCCGGCCGCGAGGGCGTCCCACCAGGGCTTGGAGTCCCGGTCCGGTGTCGGCGCGAAGGGGAGGAAGACGCGACTCACCCGGACCTCCCGAGGATCAGCGCCGAGGTGTTGCCGGAGATGTACCCCGGCTGGGCCGTCGAGAGGCCGATCTCGGCGCCGTCGACCTGGCGTTCGCCCGCTTCGCCCCGGAGCTGCGAGACGCACTCGTAGACGTGGTTCAGGCCGTGGACGTAGCCTTCCGACAGGAAGCCGCCGTGGGTGTTGACCGGAATCGAGCCGCCGATCCGGGTCGCGCCGCTCTCGACGAAGGGGCCGCCCTCGCCCTTGGCGCAGAATCCGTAGTCCTCGAGCTGGACGATCACGCTGTAGGTGAAGCAGTCGTAGAGCTGGGCCACGTCGATGTCCGCCGGCCCGACTCCGGCCATCTCGAAGAGACGCGGGGCCATGTCGGCGGCGGCGGTCGTCGTCGTGTCCGGCTGCTGGCTCGAATAGAGCGTCTGCCCGCCGCCCCAGGCGGCGCCTCGGATCGACACGGGTGGCTTCGCGAGGTCCTTCGCGCGCTCGGGCGTTGTCAGCAGGATCGCGACCGCGCCGTCCGTCTCGAGGCAGCAGTCGAGCAGCCGGAAGGGTTCGACGACCGGGCGGGACGCGAAGTACGCGTCGAGGTCGAGAGGCTCGCGCATCATCGCGCGCTCGTTCTTCGCGGCATTCGCGCGCTGCTCGACCGCGACCCGTCCGAGCTGCGCCTCGGTCGTGCCGAAGCGGTCCATGTGGGCGCGCGCGGCCATCGCGAACTGCTGGGGCGGCACGAAGTAGCCGTAGGGCGCCTGGTACTGGGTCTCGACCGCGTCGACGAGCGGCCGTCCCGTTCCGCCCATCCGGAACTCGGAGCGCGCGTTCAGCGCCCGGTAGCAGACGACGTAGTCGGCGAGCCCTGCGTCGACGGCGAGGGCGGCCTGACCGACGACGGCGTGGGAGACGCTCCCGCCTCCGAACTGGTCGGAGAAGTAGCGGAGGTCACGGATGCCGAGGGCCTGGGCGACCACGGCGGGCAGCACCGAGTCCCCCACGCGATGCGTCGCGAGCCCGTCGAGGGCGTCCGCCGGGAGTCCCGCGTCGTCGAGGGCGGCCATGATCGCGCGGGTCGCCAGGGTGAGGGTGCTGACGCGCGAGTCCTTCGAGTAGGGCGTACAGCCGATCCCGGCGATCACGACCCGGTCGCGCAGGCTCAAGGCGCCGTCGTCCTGCGCGGACGCGCCGGCAACGAGCCCTACCGCTCGTCCCGGAAGCGCTTCGGCTTCGGGCTCGTCTTGATCTGCGTGAGCTCGTCGAGGGCGCCGGGGGTGTGGACCTCGACACCGAACTTCACGCCGATCTTCTCCTTCAGCAGATGCTCGAGCTGATCGCGGATTCCGTCGTGCTCGCTCGCGGGGCGCTCGGTCGTGATCATCACGACCATCTCGTCGCGGTTGTTCTCGCGGACGGCACGAACGAAGTAGTCCTCGGTCACGGCCTCGTGGGTCATCACGATCTCGCCGAGGGCCTCGGGCCAGACGTTCACGCCGCGCAGCTTCACCATGTTGTCGCCGCGTCCGGAGAAGGGCCCCATCCGGCGCTGCCAGCTCCCGCAGGCGCAGCGCTCGGGCGGGTGGAGGTACGACAGGTCCATGATGTTGTACCGGAACTGGGGGCTGCCGGTCTTGTAGAGCTCGGTCACGACGAGGGAGCCGAGCTCGCCGTCCGGGAGGGGCTCGCCGGTGTCGACGTCGACGACCTGGACGATGAAGGCGTCCTCCTGGATGTGGAGGCCCTGGCGCGCGGGGCACTCCGTCGCGATCCACTGGACCTCGTGGAAGCCGTAGGACTGGTAGTTCGGGACGCCGAAGGTCTCTTCCAGGAGCGCGCGATCGCCGATGTTCGGCAGCGCGCAGAGCTTCAGGTCCTCTTTCGGGTCGAGGCCCATCTCTCGCGCCTTGTCGGCCAGGCGGAGGAGATAGTCGCCGGTCGTCAGGATCGCCTTCGCGCCGTACTGCACGGCGAGCTCGATCTGCCGCTGACTGCTCGTGACGGTTCCGGTCCCCGTCGTGAGGACGACGCAGTTGAGCCAGTTGTAGAGCGCCTCGTCCATCGAGAAGGCGCCGTTGTGCGTCGAGTAGGCCCAGGCGTTGACGACGGTGTCGCCGGGCCGGATGCCCTGCATGTAGAGCGCGCGCGCCGTCAGGATCGAGCCGGCCATGCGGTCCCAGGTCGTGTAGAGGGTCGGCCGCGACGTCCCGGTCGTCCCGCCCGACATGAAGACGCGCATCGGCTCTCGGTAGGCGTCCCGGGGATCGACGCCCTGATAGTCGCCGAGGGGCGGATGGGCCTCGATGCTCTTGCGGATGTCGTCGACGGAGTAGAAGGGGATGCGATTCAGATCGTCGAGGCTTTCGATCGATCGCGGATCGAAGCCGGCGGCGTCCCAGCGGCGCTGGAAGAAGGGGACGCGGTAGGCCCGCAGGGCGCGGTCCTTCAGTCGCGCGAGCTGCTTCGCCTCGATCCGCTCCCGGTCTTCGAGCCAGGTCGATTCGAAGTACTCGGGCGGCGGCGGATACATCCGGGTCAGCGCGTCGTAGTCGATGGCCTCGTGCGGTCTGCGAATTCCCTGCGGCATCGGGCCCTTCCTGTCTTCGGACGTATCGCGAGCGAAGGGCAGGGTCGCATCCCCGGACCCGGTCTCGCAAGGACCGCGCCGGGTCAGTTGATCGCGCCGTCTTCCTTCAGGCGGGCGATCGCGTCCCAGTCGAGGCCGAGCTCGAGGAGGATCTCCTCGGTGTGCTGTCCGGCTTCGGGGGCGGGACCCGGGCGAGGCGTCGCTTCGCCGAACTGAAGCGGGCTGGCGACGAGTCGGTGGGGGCCGCCGGACGGGTCCGGGATCTCGCCGACGAAGCCGTTGGCGCTCGCCTGCGGATCGTCCGCGACTTCGAGGCTGTCCTGCACGACCTCCCACACGGCGTCGAGTGCTTCGAGGCGATCGCGCCAGGCCGCGACGTCGGCCGTCGCGAAGAGCCCGTCGAGCTCGGCGATCAACGCTTCTCCATTCGCTTCGAAGGCCTCCGCCGAGGCGAAGCGGGGATCCGAGAGCCAGTCCTCCCGGCCGACGACGCGCGCGAAGGCGGGCCATTGGTGGAAGCCCTGGAGCAGGCCGAGCACGATCCATCTCCCGTCGGCGGTCCGGTAGGTTCCCGCCAGGGGGTTGAAGCGCGGCGCGCGCGGCATCGACGGCGTCACTTCCCCGGCGTCCATCGCCCCCGCGATCCCCGACGCCATCGACCACATCCCCATCCCGAGGAGCGAGAGATCGACGGTGGTTCCGCGGCCGGTGCGTTCGCGGGCGAGGAGGGCTGCGGCGATCCCCCCGGCGAGGACGAGTCCGGCGGTGCTGTCGCCGAAGGCCCCGCTCGGCATGGGGGCCGGACGGGTGGCGCCCTCGACCGTCGCGCCGTGCTGCGCGCCGGAGCGTGCCCAGAAGGTCGCGTGGTCGAAGCCGCCGCGATCCCGCTCCGGCCCGCGCTCGCCGAGGCCGGTGCCCCGGGCGTAGACCAGATGCGGGTGGTCGCGGAGGACCGTCTCCGCCTCGAGGCGGAGACTCGCGCGGGAAGCGGGGAGCAGATTCGTGATCAGGACGTCGGCGTCGGCGAGCAGCCGGTCGAGCAGCGCGCGACCCGCCGCGTTCGAGAGGTCGAGCCCGAGGCTCCGCTTGCCGCGGTTCGCGTGCGCGAAGGCGGCGTTGAAGCGCGCGCCGGTCGGTCGGTCTCCCGTTCGGCGCAGCCCCCGATAGGCGTCGCCGCGAACCGGGTGTTCGATCTTCACGACGTCGGCGCCCCATTCGGCGAGGACACCGCCGCCGACGGGAACGAAGACGTACTGGGCGACCTCGACGACGCGGATGCCCGCGAGGACGCCGTTCATGCTAGGCGAGCTCGCCGATCCGCCGGAAGACCCGGGCCGCGTTGCCGCCCATCAGCGCCGCCGCGATCTCGTCGTCGAGACCGAGGGCATCGAGCTGGCCGAGGGCGTGGCGATGGCCGACGGTGGGGAAGCTCGTCCCGAACATCGTCTTCCGCCGTCCGGGGCCGCGGATGAAGTCGACGAGCGACGCGTGCCATCGCTTCGGCGGAAGCGAAGCGGTCCCGAGGTGGACGTTCGAGAACTTGAGCGCCATCGCGATGGCTTCCTCGACCCAGGGCCACCCGGTGTGCGACAGCACGAAGTCGACCTCGGGGAAGTAGATCGCCGGGCGGTCGATGCCGATCGGATGGCCGCAGGCCGAGGGCATCCGCCCGCCCGAGGTCCCGGCCTGCATCACGAAGGGCAGACCCGTCTCGTGGGCGAGCGTGTAGTAGGGGTAGTACTCGGGGGCATCGAAGGGCAGGTCGAAGCTGTGCGTATGGGTATGGATCGCGACGACCCAGGGATGCGCCGTCATCTCCCGGGCGCGGTCGAGGCCCGCGGCGCCGTCACGCGGATCGATGCTCCACTGCGCGACGAAGCGCCCCGGATACTTCGAGGCGAGGGGCTCGATCTCTTCGATGCGCGTCGCGAAGGCCTCGAAGTCCGTCACCCCCGCGTGGGGCGGGAGATCGCAGACGGGCAGGACGAGGGTCTGCAGACCGATCTCGTCCATGCGCGCGATCATCGTCTCCGCGTCGCAGAACGCGTCTTCGGGGTCGCGGCGGACCTTGATCGGTACGCCCTGGGCGGCGAGGCTCGCGTCCCAGAGCGCCTCGCGGTCCGGGAGGAAGGCGTTCGCCCACGAATCGATCATGCCGGCACGCTCTGCCATCGGTCGGATTCCTTCGTCGCTCGAGAACCCGCACAGAGTAGGCGCTCGCACCGCGCGCGGTCACCCCGGATCATGCCGCGCGCGCGGTCACCCCGGATCGTGCCGCGCGCGCGGTCACCCCGGATCGTGCCGCGCGCGGGGCCGGCCCGCGTCCCCGCCCTAGGCCTCGGGGGTGTACTTCACGTGCATGTGCTGGACGCTCCGGACGAGCGCGGACGTGCCGAGCTCCGGGCCGTCGGTCGCGTACTCCATGTCCGGCAGGCGGCGCAGCAGCTCTTCGAAGGCGACGCGGAGCTCCATGCGCGCCAGGTTGGCGCCCAGGCAGAAATGGTTGCCGATGCCGAAGGCCAGGTGGTGCGGATTGCGGTCGATGTCGAAGCTGTCCGGGTTCTCGAACTCGTTCTCGTCCCGGTTCGCGGAGCCGTAGATCATCAGGATCTTCTCGCCCTTCGCGATCGGCACGCCGCCGAGCTCGGTGTCCTGCGTCGCCGTTCGCTGGAACGACAGCACCGGCGAGACCAGGCGGAGCATCTCTTCGACCGCCGCGGGGATCAGCGAAGGGTCGTCGATCAGCCGCTGGCGCGCTTCCGGGTTCTCGATCAGCAGCTGCATCCCGCCGCTCAGCCCGTTCCGGGTCGTCTCGTTGCCCGCGACCATGAGCAGGATGCTCATCTTGATGAGCTCGTCGTTGTTCATCGCGCGATGGTCCGCGTCGCGGTCGTAGACGTCGTCGACCGAGTCGCCCGAGGACGCGTGCTCGACGAGCACGCCCTCGTCCTTCGCCTGGACGAGGATGCTGATCAGGTCGTCCTTGGGCTCGTTCCGGCGGCTCTCGATGATCTCGGTCACGTAGGTCATGTACTCCATCGCGGCCTTGCCGGAGGCGGCGACGATCTCCGGATTGTCGAGGTTGCCCTGGGCGCTGATCATCGCGTCGCTCCACTGGTGGAAGCGCTCACGGTCTTCGCGGCGGATGCCGATCATCTCGGCGATCAGGATCAGGGGCAGCGGAACGGCGATGTCCTCGACGAAGTCGCACTCCCCCTTCGCGGCGATCGCGTCGAGCGCCTCGTCGGTGATCTGCTTGAAGACCTCCTCCCACTTCCGGACCATGCGCGGGGTGAAGCCGCGGTTGATGAGACCGCGCATCTCGCCGTGGCGCGGCTCGTCCTCGTCGATCATGCCGATCTTGGCGTTGATCCGGCCGGGGAGGACGCCTTCGCCGGAGCAGAAGAGCTGGTTGTTCTTCGAGGCGTGCACGACGTCGGCGAAGCGGGTGACGATGTAGGCGCCGGTCTTCTCGCTCCAGTAGACGGGCGCGTTCGCCCGGAGCCAGCGGGTCCGCTCGGGCGTCTCCGCGTTCCACGCGTGGGCCTGGCTGAAGTCGATGTCGATGTTGGTTTCGTCGAATCGGGTGGTCATCGGTCGGGGGGCTCCTCGGGGCGGGTCTTCTCGCCGGAAGGGGGAAAGGGTTCGAATCGGGCTCAGCGCGGTCGAAGCGTCTCGATCGCGAAGTCGGTGGCGGCGTGGAGGCCTTCCTCGACGGGGTAGTCGGGGTTGGCCAGCCAGCTCGTGATCGCCGAATTGAGCATCCCGGCGATCATCTGACTCAGGAACGTCGCCGGATGGTCGTCGCGCACCGAGCCTTCGCGCTGGCCGTCCGTCAGCAGGTCGACGAAGGGCTCGATCAAGCGCTCGAGGTAGGGATGCGGGCCGGCGGGCGTTCCGTCGAGGCGGATGAACTCGAGCAGGGTCTCCCGGGCGGGGTCGCGGTTCTCGCTGATGTCCCGGGCGGCGCGCGCGACGAAGCCGCGGAGCCGTTCGATCGCGTCGCCTTCGCCCTCGAGGCTCTCGACCGTCATCGCGTGGAGGTGGTCGACCACCTCCGCGGTCATCAGCGAGAGCAGGGCCTGCTTGCTGTGGAAATGGTTGAAGAAGGTCGCCGGCGCCACGTCCGCGGTCCGGGCGATCTCGTCGACGGTGGTCGCTTCGAAGCCGTGCTTGGCGAAGAGCTCTCGGGCCGCGGAGTAGATCCGGGATCGGACCTCGAGCTTCTTGCGCTCGCGACGCCCGAGGGGCGCAGCGGGGGTCAGCGACATGCAGTTCTTCCTTGGTCTTCCGCTCGCCTGGCGGAGGAGGGGGCCGGGAAGCCGAGAGCGCGGGAGTGGACCCCCTCTCATCGGTAGAGTTTCCTCAATTCTTGGAGGCTACTCTCATTTTGGGTCGAACTCCAGATAAAAATTCAATCGAATCAGCACTTTGGAAGCAGCATGCCGGCGAATCCAGGTAGGCGAACGCGTTCGAATGATTTCGGGCCCCGGATCGCGGGCTCCGAGGGTGCCGGCCGCGGGGCCCGTCGGTAGTCTCCCGGCTCCCCCGGCGCGGGCGGCCTGGCCAGCCCGGAGAGGGCTGCCTTGGATCGTTGGACCCGCGGGGATTCCGGACGCGTCTTCGCGCTCGTGCTGCCCGTCGCGAGCGCGCTGGCGCAGGCTCCGACCGAGTTCGCCCACTACCGGGAATGGCTCGAGCTCGGGCGCGACGAGACCGCGCTCCGCGCCGCCGTCGCCTCGGTCCTGCTCGGCAAGACGCTGGTCGCGATGGGGGGGCTCACCGTGGGGCTCCGCCTCCTCGCTCGCCGGGGGGCGGGCGCGCGCCTGCGCCTCGCGTCGCTCCTCGGGACGGGTCTGATCCTCGGTTTCGTGGCCCTCGATCTCGAGGTGAAGCGCCTGACCGGCAACCCGCTCACCGTCTATCTCCCTTTCGTTTTCGAGGCGGAGACCCTGGTCTGGGCCGGCGCCGGATTCGCCCCCGGCCCCGCCCTGCTGCGCGCCGCCGGTCGGCTCGGACTCGCGCTCGGGATCGGGGCGGGGCTGGCCTTCGGCCTCGCGTCCTGGGCCGCGGGCGGGCCGCCGGAGCGCGTTCGCCGGCTCCGTCGCGCGGGCCTCGCCGTCCTGGTCGCGGTTCCGCTGATCGGGCTCGGGAGCGCGCGCAGCCTGCCTCGGTCGGTGGTCGGCGAGCTGCGCGACGACGTCCCCGGGTTCGGATCGATGTCGCTCTTGCTGAGCGAGGAAGGGGACGGTGAATCGAAGCGGCTGCGAGCGGCGCGGGCCGCGATCGACGCGCGTTATGCGGCGTCGGTGTCTCAGTGGCCGACCGTGCCCGATCCCATCGCGCTTCCGACGGAGGCGAAGGCTTCGGGGGACGACGTGTTGCTGGTGGTGGTCGAAAGCCTTCGCGCGGACGCGCTCGGGTCGGACACGATGCCCTTCCTGCACGCGTGGGCGGAGCGAGGGCTTCGCCTCGACCGCCATTCGGCGACGTCGAATGCCTCGCACTACGGGCTCTTCGCGTTCCTGTACGGGCGCAGTCCGCTCCGCTACTTCGAGACCCTGGCGGGCAGCGAGCCGCCGACCCTGATCGAGGCGCTGCGACGCGCCGGCTACGAGCGCCATCTGCTGACGTGCGCCGAGCTCGACTGGCGCGGCATGGACCGCTTCATGGGGCCGCCTCATTTCGAGCTCGAGCGGCTCGGGGGAGCAGGGCTCGCCGACTGCGACGGGGGCGTCGTCGACCGGGCGGCCCGCCTGCTCGGCGAGCGCGAACGCCCGCCGCGTCTCGTGCTCGCCTTCCTGATGTCGACCCATTTCGGCTTCCACCACCCGGCGGACGTCGCGCCCTTCCAGCCCGCCTTGCCTCCGCCGAACGCGTCCGAGCTCGATCCTCGTCGCGACGGCCCCGCGCTCCACAACCGCTACCGCAACAGCGCGTTCTACGTGGACACGTTGTTGCGCAGGCTTCTCTCGCAGATCGATCCGGCGCGGACCCTCGTCGTCGTGACCGGGGACCACGGAGAGGCGCTGTATGACGACGGGACGCTCGCGCATGCGAGTCGACTCTCGGCGGTGCAGACCCGGGTGCCCTTCGTCCTCACCGGGCCAGGCGTCGGCGCCGGCCGCGTGCGGACGACGCCGACCGACCATGCGGACGTGCCTCGGACGCTGCTCGCGCGTCTGGGCTGGTCGTCGCGGGAGCTGGCGGCGTTCCCGGGGCGGGATCTGGAGCAGGGGGGCGATCGCGCCTTCACCGCCCTCGTCCACGCGAAGGCGCGCGCCAGCGACGTCGACCGCGTCGCGCTCGCTTCCGAGGCCGTCCGCTTCGGACTTCGTCTCGACGGCACGGGTGGGCGCGCCCGCTTCTCCGGCCTGCTCGGTCGGAACGGTCGCCCCGACCGCCGCGCCGTGACCGACGACGAGGCGGATCGTCTCGTGGGCTGGTTCGAGGACTATCTGGCGGAGCTCGACTCGGGCGTGACGTCGCCGTCGACGCCGATCGAATAGCGCGCGGCGATCTCGGGCGCGAAGAGACGCGCGAGCGGCGGGAGCGAGGCCGCGCGAAAGAGGGTGACCCGGAGCGTCGGTTCGGGGCCGTTCGCGAAGGCGTCGAAGCGGGCGAAGCCGAGGCTCGCTTCGAGGAAATCCGCCCCGTCGATCCGGTACTCGGTGTCGGTCTGATGTTCGGCGTGCGCGCCGGAGCCCGCGATCACCGTCAGCCGCGGGGCCCCTGCGCGGGTTCCGGGGACGGCGCCGAGGACGTGGACGTGGCCCGCGACGTAGGCGTGGACGACGGTCCCGGCCCGGGTCGCCGCCGCGCTCACCATCTCGGAGAGCTGCGGGTGTCCTTGGATCGGCGGGCGGTGGCCGACGATCACGCGGAAGGGGCCCTGCGCTCGCCGGAGCGCTTCGGCGAGTCGCTGCGCCGCTGCGTCGTCCCACGGCCATTCCGACACGACGAAGATCAGGCTGACGCCCCCGGGCAGCTCGCGGATCGCGGGGACGCCCGCGCTCGGGACCTCCCAGTTCGTGACGAGCTCCGGGACCTGCGTCCGTTGGAGTCGTCCCGTGTCCGCGGCGCGCACGTCGTGGTTTCCGACGACGGCGTAGATCGGAGGCGGATTCGTCGCGGGCGGACAGCGCCCCTCGAGCGCCGCCTCGAGCTCGGGAGAGGGCGCGATGAACGCGCAGTAGGGGCGGGCGACGTTCTCGACGACCCTCGGCAGCAGCGCTTCCGCGCGCAGGCCGTCCGGGTAGAAGTTGTCCCCGAGCAGGACCAAGGCATCGACGGGGGCGTCCTCGTGGGCGCGTTCGAGCGCGTGGCCGACGGCCAGCTGGGGTTCGAAGAGTGACGGAAACGTTCCCCAGGGCTCGCCCGTGTCGCCGACGGCGAGGAAGGAGGCCGTCGCCGTCGGACTCGGCGACGTCGGGACGTCCGCAGGGCATGCGGCGAGCAGACCGATCGCGGCCGTCGCGAGGAGACCGGGTCGGGCAATCGACCGGAGGGACCGGGAGCAGGAAGCGAGCACCGTCGCAGAGCGCCTTGGCAGGGGGCGGGGCGGGGGGAATCCCGATTCTAGCCGATCGGACGCCCCCGCCCGAAGCGCAGCACTCTTCGGGATCCGGGCTGCAATTCTCCTGTCGAGTTGCGCTGGGCCGTGCGAAGTCGGCACACTCACATTTCAGCCCGCCCGCCCGCCCGCCC